>WNFA01005524.1_pt1 | contig 12594 bp, 12 predicted proteins | sample 5400481 | NCBI WGS metagenome assembly WNFA01 (sample SAMN13153340, study PRJNA577476) | soil metagenome | isolation source: 120 cm saprolite under Douglas fir tree site 2 hole 1 replicate 2 | place: USA:California | collected 2015-04-18
TCCGAAGCAGCGAGAGGAACCGTTGCAGAGGAGTCGCCGTCACCAACCGACCCTCGTCCAGATGCCGACCTGCCGGCTCCGGAAAATCTGCTGCAGGAATATTCCGATCTCCGCGAAAGATTTCAGCGCACGACTAACGCGCTGGCTTCCGCGGCGCACGATCTGAAAACACCGCTGTCGATTCTGAACGGCTACGTTGAACTGCTGCAGAGCGAAAAGCTCGGTTCCTTGAACGAGCGGCAGCGCGAAGTTTTGCTGGACATGCGTGCCAGCGGCAAGCGGCTGCAACAGTTCATCCAGGATTTTCTGACCTACAGCGCGCTTGAGACGGGCGGACTGCGGATGCAGTTCCAGACCGGCAACATCAATGACTGCTTGTCGGAAGTTTGCCGGCTTTGGTCGAACCGCTTTCAGGAGAGAGGTCTCGCGCTTTATTTTTTGGCCAATGACAAGTTGCCAGTCTTCCCGTTTGACTCGCCGAAGCTGGAACGGGTGATATCGAACCTGCTGGAGAACGCGTTCAAGTTTACTTCTCCGGCAGGAACGGTGTGGTTGCACGCGGAGCCGCACATGTGGGAACGCCGTGCTACCACTCAGCCGGCTGCTGTGGGAGAGCGGCGAAGGCAAAACGTCACGCAGCCGAACGCGGTGAAAGTCAGCGTTTCCGACACCGGACCGGGAATCCCAGCCGAGTTCCATTTGGAAGTGTTTGACGATTTCTTCCGTCTCCCAAGCAACGAGAGCCAGGAGGGAATGGGTCTGGGTCTCGCCATTGCACGGCGACTGGTGCACGGCATGGGCGGGAAGATCTGGGTGGAAAGCGATCCCGGGGCGGGGTGCAAGTTCTCTTTTCTGATTCCGTACAAACCTTCAGCCACATCTGCCAACAAAGGAAAGAATCGATGAGCGAAACCGCCAAGATCCTGCTGGTGGATGACGAACCCGGCATGCTGCGGTACATCCGCACGCTGCTGGAGGTGGACGACTATAAGGTCGAGACTGCGACCACGGGCGAAGAAGCCGTGCAAAAAGTCGAGAAGGGATTGCGGCCAGAGCTGGTATTGCTGGACGTACTCATGCCCGGCATTGATGGCCTGCAGACGCTGGAAAAGTTGCGGCAGATACAGCCGGGTGTGAAGGTCGTCATGCTGTCCTGTGTGACCGACACCAAGAAGGTCGTGCAGGCCATGCGCCTGGGTGCGCAGGATTATCTGACCAAGCCATTTCAGAAGGCGGAACTGGATTCCGTCGTTGACCTGTGCCTCGGGAAGGGTAAGCAGACATTCAGCGGCGAGGTGGAAGAACTGTCGGAAGATGTGTTCTTCATTGCTGCGAGTCCTGCAATGCGCAAAATCCGCTCGCAAGCGGCCCTGGTCGCCAACGTCGACATTCCGGTGCTGCTACTCGGAGAAAGTGGCACGGGGAAAGAAGTACTGGGCCGGCTGATTCACAAACTCTCGCCACGCGCACACCGCACGTTTCTGAAGGTAAATTGCGCCGCCGTTCCTGCGGACCTGCTGGAGAGCGAACTGTTCGGCTACGAGCCGGGAGCGTTCACCGGGGCGACGCACGCGAAGCCGGGCAAGTTCGAGTTGTGCAATAAAGGCACAATCCTGCTGGATGAAATCGGTGAGATGCCTCCGAGCTTGCAGGCCAAGCTGCTGCATGTCTTGCAGGATCAGCAGTTCTCGCGATTGGGCAGCCGTTCGGTGATTAGGGTGGATGTGCGCATCCTGGCGGCAACCAACATCAATATTCCAGAGGCCCTTGCCGCCAAGCGCCTTCGTGAAGATCTTTACTACCGTCTCAATGCGTTCACGCTGCAACTGCCACCGCTGCGCGACCGTAAAGAAGAGATTCCAATCTTGCTGAAACACTCCATGACCCGCATGGCGGAACGGTACGCGCGAGCGCCCCTGCCGCTTTCTCCGGCGCTGCTGCAGGCGTGCCAGGACCATCCCTGGCCAGGGAATTTGCGCGAGCTCAACAATTTCCTGAAGCGCTATTTGATTCTCGGCGACGAGAATCTGGCTGTGGCCGAGCTTCAGCCCCGCAACGACGGCAATGGCGGCGCTCACGGAGAGCCCGGGGCAAAAAAAGGCGAGTCTCGAGGAGGGTTGAAGTCGCTGGCGCGTGACGCGAAGGACGAGGCGGAAGCACAGGCCATCACGAATGCGCTGGAGCAGACGAACTGGAATCGCAAGCAGGCAGCCGCACTGCTGCAAATCAGCTACAAAGCTCTGCTATACAAGATTCGGCAATACGGGATTGCCGAAGCGAAAAACCACCACCGGTTATCGGCGGGGGCATAGCCAACATTCGGTTGTCCGTAGTTAGCTAATAGCGCGCTTTGAAGCTGCGCCCTCCCGAAACTCCAACCCCGTTCTAAGCGTTCAGTCCGGCGAAGCTTGCCTGATTCTCAGCCTCTCTAGGGCACTGTCAGACTGAACGACACGTTGTGGGAAATTCCTCCATTAGCGCTCAGAACCATAGTGTACGTACCAGCCTGGGTTCCACTGACGACTGGAGGAGTTTTGGAAGCTCCGCCACAAGCGGGCTGCAACAGAACCAGTCCAAACAAAACTGATAGCAGCAACAATCCGAGCAGTTTGCGTCGGCGGGAAGATCCTGTCCCTAACCCGAAGAAGACGATGCCGGGGACGGCGAGGCCAAACCCGTAGAGCACGCCCTGCCACGGTCTCGACGCAGCAACCGGAACCGGCCGGGGAGTGGTTGAGATAAACAGCGTGGAAGTTGCAGGAGCGCCGCCGGGAGTGACGGAGCTGCTACTGAATCTGATGGAGGAGGCGTTCGGAAGTCCGCTGGTGACGCTCAGCGAAACGTTGGCGCTAAAGACTGGAACCGGAGTCACAGTCACTTGGTACGTAGCCTTGTCTCCGGCCGCGGAGATGGAAACATTCTTTGGATTGATGTCGACCGTGAAATCAGAGGCTACGGCCGGCACGGTTACCTTGTTGTTCCCCGGTACGGGATCATTGTTGTTGGCGGAAGACACCGTGACCGCTCCACCGTTGAAACTTCCCGCCGTCGTTGGGGTCAAAACAATTGTGACCGTAGCAGTCGAACCGGACTGGAGTGGGGCAATGGCGCAAACCAAATTCGTGGAGCCTGAGGTCTGGCTGCAGCCAGACGCCGGAGTGAAAGTTACCGGAACAATAGTCGCTGCCGGACTCAGGTCTGCCGTTAGTGTGATATTAGTGGCCACGTCGGGCCCGTTATTAGTGACTGTATAAGTAAAAGTAGCCGGGCTTCCGGCGTTTATAAATTGCTGCCCAGCGGTCAGGGAAAGCTTCCCGGTGATGGCCAGGTCGGCGGCCGTGCCGAGTTTCACAGCGAAAGTGTCGAATCCGCCATTGTTCAGCAGTTGCAAGGGCGCCGCAGTCTGCAGGTCGGCTGAATTCGTGTCGCCGGCGAAATAGGTGCTCAGGTTGTTATCCAGCGTGATGGACGTGCCGCGATCAGTCCCGCTTCCCCCGAAGTAGGTGGCATAGTTGCCCACCGTGTTCTGGCCGGTTGTGGCACTCGTGTTAATACGGGCGAAGAAAGCGTCCTGCGAACCTAGCAAGGAACTCTGAATGGGGCCGGTGGTGACAGGAAAATTGGGAGACTGGGTCGAACCGGTGACTAGGGCGCCGCTGGCCGTATCCACTGCAATGGCCAATCCCGCGTCGGCCCCAGATCCACCCAAGTAAGAGAAATAGCTCAGCGCCATGTTCCCCGTAGATGGATTGTTTAACCGAGCCACGTAAGCGTCCGGTGCACCACCATTAGCCGATTGGAACGGCGCCGTAGAGGTAGGGATTGTGAAGTCAGTCGAACTTGTCGACCCCGTCACGTAGACGTTAGCGGCCCCTGAATCCAGGGCAATGGCAGTGCCCACGTCGTCCGACGAACCTCCGAGATAGGTTGACCAAATTAACTGGGATCCGGCTGGCGCGCTTGGATTCAGTTTCGCCAGGAAAGCGTCAGTGCTGGTTGCTGACGAGGTCGCGCAAGTAACAGGACCGGTGGTCGTGTTAGGAGTCGGAACGTCCAGGCAGGCTTGGTAGGGATTGAGAATCGGGAAATCAGTGGTGGGGCTTGTTCCCGAGTAGAAGAAGTTGGTCGTTCCCGTGAAGTAGATATTGCCGGTGCTGTCGACGGCGATGCCGCCACCGATTGCTGTGCCGTTGCTGGGCACGCCTCCGCCGAAGTATGTCGAGTAAGTGATGCTGCCTATTCCGAAGGCAGCTGTGTTCACCTTAGTCACGAAGAACTGGAGAGGCGAACGTGGGAATGACTGGAACGGCTGCGCTTGCGGCGGGGCGCTGGCCGGAAATTGATCACTGACGCTGCCGGCATCATTCGACATCGTCGTCCCTGTGACATAGACGTTTCCCTTGCTGTCTTTGGCCATACCAGTAGCAACGTCAGTGTTGTTGCCGGAAAGATATGACGAATACTTCAGCGTCGCTCCCGTGGAATCGAGCACGCTGACGAACACGTGCGACGTGCCCGTGCTGCCCGAAGCCGGGGCAGTCTGGTAGGCATTGGTTCCAGTAGTCGGAAAATTCGCAGTTCCGCCGGTGCCGGATGTCGTGTTGCCGACGATATAGGCGTTGCCGGCGCCGTCGACTCCGATGCCGACAGCGGTATCGGATCCACCGCCACCCAGGAAGGTCTCATAGACGGCTGCACTCGTATTGCTGGGAACGATCTTGGCGACGAAAATGTGCGTCGGAGGCGCTGCGAGCGTAGTCGGAATCAGCGTCTGCAACGTGGTGGGCGGAAAGCTTGCTGGCGAGGAATCGGTCGAGCCCGCCATATAGATGGCGCCTACATTGTCGACGGCGATTGAAGGCGAGGTATCGTCACCGCTGCCACCGAAGAAAGTGGAATAGGTCAAAATGGGATCGATGATCAGTTCGTGGTCGCGGTCGTAAGCGCCAATTTCAAAGCCGACGCGATTGGCGGCCCGAAGGGAAAAACGGGCGTCCACCGGCTTTTGGCGCCCGTTAATTTGCTGGTATACGCGGGGAGATTCCAGGCGAACGGCGCCTGTTTCCCCCTGCACAATCAAGGTACCTTCAGCCAGTTCGAGCCGTTTGGCGCCATCGAATTCGAGTTCGGCAAGAGCAGGATTGGCGCCAGGGGCAACTTGAAAGTCGTATTCGAGATGTCCCTGATTTCCGTAGAAGACGAGATCAATTCCGGGATAAACACTCTGGTAGTGGACGCGGGCGAATTGGGGGATATTGCGATGCCAGCGTGAAGGATCGTCACCGAGGAAGTAGTTGGTCTTGCCGGGTAGCGGGTCGCTTGCGGCTATGGACGCGCTACGGTTCGCTCCGGCCAGCTTCATCGTCAGTAGTTCAGAGCGCGATCCGTTGTTTGCAGATGCGTTGCTGCGGAGCGCCATAGTAGCGCCTTCAGGAGTAAGAAAGAGACTGTATCCGGCGCCGTGGGCGAGAAATTTTACGCCGGGATGAGTTTGGCCAACATTGGGCTCGAAAATCATGGGCAATTGGCTGAAGGCGGCCAGTAGCTGCGTTCGGGACGCTGGCGAAGGTTCCGGACTTTGGAATGGGTTAGAGAACTCCGGGAGGTCGTTTGGGACGGACTGGTGTGGGTGGAAACTATAGCCGAGAACCATGCCTCCGATTGCGAGCAAGACCACCGCCGCACAGAGAACACGGACTGGTATCGCATTTGTCTCCGACCGATGACGATTCACTTTCACGCATTCCTCCCATTCATACCGATGGCTTCCGCTTGGATCATTTCGCTCAGGTCATCTCGCTCAGATCATCTCGTCAGATCAGGGGAGAGAATAGAAACGGCGCTTGAGTCAGTACTATCCCACGCCGTTGAACCTGCTCGCGGCTTGCTTGTCACTGGAACTGGCGGAAAAAATAAATAACTACTTAAACATCTGACCGATAGCATGTCAAGCGAGGCTCCGCCCTCCGCTCCCTCTCAAAGTTGCTGTGATGCGGCGGGCTACGAAGAAAGATGCCGCAACATGGCACGAAAGTGGATGAAGCCGATTGCGGACCGCCGTGCATTGCGGGATTTCTGCAATTCGATGCATGCGAGAGCCCGAGACGCGGCGACGCAGCCGGGGAAAGTGCCGGTTATCCACGCAAAAACTTGCGACTGGGTGAAGATGGGATGGCAGATCGATTGCTCGGCATCTGTGAAAGCCTTAAGCGCGTGGCTGCGCCTCTCCCGAATGCGCTGGGTCGAACAGGCGAGATTAACCGAATCTGTTCCCAATGATCTTTTCGCCTTGCAAACTGCAGTTAATTCTATACATTGAGGGCTACGGACGTCCGGCTTCCCAGCGGGCTGGGCTTCGGGTTCACGATGGGGTTTGCTGTCCGCGGCGGTGCTTTCCGTGCTTCAAAACAGAGTTCCCTGGATGCAACAGAATTCACAGGACCGGCGGACGATGCGGCGCTTCGACATGCGGCTGCCCGCAGTCGTACGCCTGGACGGGGCCAACGAGTTCCAAACGGAGACCCAGAACGTCAGCGCCCGCGGAGTGTTCTTCTACCTTGACCGCGCGGTCGCTTCGGGGACGAAGATCGAGGTTACCCTGACCTTTCCGCCGCATATCACGCTGACGGACGCAGTGCGGGTTCGCTTCACGGCCCGGGTGATTCGGGTCGAGTCGCCGCTGCCTTCGCTACGCATCGGAACCGCCGCCATGATTGAGAATTACGAGTTTCTCCGCTCCAACGGGACTGCGGACTTTCTCAGCGCGCTGCAGAAAGAATGGAAAGCAGCGAACTGAGGAAGGCGGAGACTGGCAGCCGCTTTCTACTTCTCGCCGTTGCCTAGTTCCTTCAACTGCTGGCGTAGGCGGGTATAGCTGCGAACCATGCTGCCGAGATAAACCGCGTGGATTAGCCAAGTGGCGATGTAGGCGGCGTAGAGATATTTCAGGGAGTTCATTGCCGACTCCGATTCGGAGGAACTGTCGCTTTCGTGGACACATCACCGGATCCGAGCAAAGACTCCAGCGCCTGAGCTTCCTCCACTTCGCGGCGCAAACGCTCCAGACGATAGCGTGACCAGCAGATTAGGAACGCAAAGCAGGAAAATGCCAGCCAGTTGATCATCAGTACGCGCAGCATGCGCGGGTCAATCGAGCCACCTCCGCCGATGACTGGCTGGGGATGCTGGGTGCGGAAGAACCAGATCGAGAAATAGACGAGCGGAACGTCAAGTGCGCCGAACACCGCAAGGGCCGCTGCCAGCACCGGCGTTTGCGCGCTGTCTGAAAAACGCCGCAGAATCAGGTAGCTCACATATATCAGCCACAACACCAGCGTCGAGGTCAGGCGCACATCCCAGGTCCACCAGATCCCCCACACCGGACGCGCCCAGATTGGTCCGGTCACCAAAACCACGGTGCAGAAGACGACACCAACTTCGGCAGTGACAACTGCCACAGCATCAGCGACGGGGTTGCGCCGAATCAGGTATACGACCGAGGCGACCAAATTCGTGAAGAAAAGGAGAAACGCTGTCCAGGCCGAAGGCACATGGTAATAGAAAATGCGCTGCACGTCGCCCATGGTCCGCTCTGTGGGAGCAACCATCAGCGCTTCGTACAGGGCATAGCTGAGCAGTATCGCTGTCAGAACTGCGAGGATAGGAAAAGCCCGTTTCATTCGGCGTGGAGCACTAACCCAAATAATGCCAGACAAGCAGTAGTAAACACCACATCGTAGGTGAGAAGCAATACGATCCAGAAACGCGCGGAGGTTTCGCCCGTGAGAATGGCCGTGGTGCCTGACACCATGCCGAGCACGGCCGGGATGGAAATGGGGAACAACAGCAGTGGCAACATGATTTCGCGGCTGCGGGTACGTAGCGACATCGCGGCAAAGAATGTACCGTTGACCACCAGCGCCCAGGTTCCCAAAATCACAATTGGCAGCAGCTGCCACGAAGGCCCCAGGACACGGAGGTTGTAGAAAACCACAAATAAGGGAGTCATCAGGGCTTCCAGCACGCTGACGAAGATGAAATTGCCCAGCGCTTTAGCAAGAAACAACGCGTTTGGCGGTGCCGGAGACACGCGATAGGCATCGAGTACCTGGTTGCGCAGCTCGCGCGCCCACGTCTGGTTGAGCGCAACCACCGCCGCGAACAGGAATGCTACCCAAATCAGTCCACCCACAATGTGGCGCGATTCTTCCGCCAAAGGATCAAAGGAAAAACTGAAGATCACGACCACCAGCAGCGAGAAGAACAACATGGAGTTGAGCGCGTCTTTTGAACGCCACTCCAGTCGTATGTCTTTCGTGAGCGTGGCCAGCGTGATCGACCAGAGCGAGTTCATTGCACTCCCGCCCGCAACAGGTCTTTTGTGCGATCGACGATCTGGCCGGCCTGCATCCATACAAATTCGTCGGCGGCCCCTTCCAGCAGGGACGCCTGGTGCGTGACCACGAAAATTGTCTTGCCCACGTCGCGCATGGCTTTGAGCAGGCTGACCATCTCGCGGGCAGAGTGCACGTCCACGTTGGAGAATGGTTCGTCGAGCAGAAGGATTTTCGGGTCATGCAGCATCGCCCGAGCCAGTGACATGCGCTGCCGCATCCCTTGCGAATACTGGCCGACGGGACGCGCCAACTCGGGATCAAGTCCCACCGATCGGATCACTTGCTGTCCGCGATTGTCACCCGCGATTTCGTAGAGGTGCGCGAAGTAGCGGAGATTCTCGATCCCGCTCATCTCGTCGTACAGCAGCGACGGATGCGCCATGTAGCCGATCTCGCGGCATGCCGCTTGCGGGCTCTTGCCGAGAATTGCCACTTCTCCGCGCGTGGGGCGGGCGAGGCCGGCGAGCGCGCGAAGCAGAGTTGTCTTCCCTGCCCCGTTGTCGCCGAGGATGGCGTAGAACTTGCCGGACTCGAACTCCGCCGTGATGCCGCGCAACGCGGCAAAGCGTCCGAACTGCTTGATGACGTTGGTGACAGTGATGATCGGAGTGGCGTTGGTCACAGTTCGCGGATGAGCACGGGCCAATCTCGTTCCGTCCAAGAGTGTACCGGAGGAAACAGTCTATTGCAGAGGTCCCCTTCGACAAGCTCAAGGCAGGCTTTCGCTTCGCTCAGGATGACAAATAAAAACTGGGCAATGCCTGGTGGAAAGTCAGTTCGAGACGCCATTCGTGGCGTCTGGTTGCGCCTGCGTCATGCTCTTCGCCGGCTCGGCTTGCATCTGGTTGCCGGGCTTGCCAGGTTGCGGCGCGTACTTCGATGCACACTTGGCTTGTAGCGCCTTGGCGTGGAAGACGCCGTCCCGACCGAAGCTGCCGTCCGCCAAAGCTTGGGAATCGTCCTTGAAAGTGTCGGGCGGAGCTTCGGTGCCGGTGTAGTCGACGGAGAGATTTTGATCCTGCTCCACCAGCACGAACTGCACATGCGTTCCGGTACGCTTGATCGAGCCCGGTCGCACGTTGCCGGCGACCCGCAAGCGCTTGGTGTAGGCCCCATCGCCCATGGTATGCAGCTCTTTGATGGTCACGTAGTAGCTCTTGCTGTCCTGCACGCCGGTGTAGGCGAGGTATCCCAGAAGCAGGAGGATGACTACTGTGGCGCCGCCAAATTTCAGATATGTTTTGCCTTGGCTCGACATGACTGCATCCGCAGGGACTTGCCCTTGATTAAACTCTACGCGGTAAGGACGGCGGAATCAAGATTCCAAAGGTCAGCGGCGCGGGCCCGGTACGCGGCAAACAGGGTCTTAGGTTCATTTCCGATAAAATGAACGCAGGTCAGACACTCATGATTCACCCCTGGCACGACGTAACTCCCGGCGATAAGCTGCCGCAGGAATTTGACTGCGTGGTGGAGATTCCTTTTGGCTCGAGCGTGAAGTATGAACTGGATAAGGCCAGCGGCTTGATCAAACTCGATCGTGTGCTTTATTCCGCGGTCTATTACCCCGCAAATTACGGCTTCGTCCCGCAAACGCTGGCGGAAGACGATGATCCCCTTGATGTGTTGGTGTTGTGCCAGGAAACGGTGGTGCCGCTAACCATCATTCACGCCCGGACGATTGGCCTTATGACCATGATTGATGCGGGGAAGCAGGACCACAAGATCATCGCTGTGGCGACGGAAGATCCGGAGTTCAACTCCTACCGGGACGCTTCCGAAATGCCGCCCCACCGGCTGCTCATGTTGCGCAGATTCTTCCAGGACTACAAGCAGCTTGAGGGCAAAGCCGTCGAGGTGGACGAGATACGCCCCGCTGCCGAAGCGTACCCCATCATCCTCGACTCGCTGCACCGCTACAGCGAACAGCGGCGGAAAGGCTTCAAGGGATTCGCTGACAAGCCTTGATCCCTGCCCGCATTTATCCCCCGCGATCATTCCCCGCACGTCTCAGATGGCTTTAAAGACGAAGGTGACGTCCTTGGTTTCGTTGGCGCCGATCGTGATCGTCTGCGTCGAAGTTCCCAGCTTCTCATGCCAAGCCTTGATGGTGTAGGTGCCGGGCGGCAGGCTGCTGAGATCAAAGCTTCCATCCTTCCCAGTCACTGCGAAAATGGCCCGCACCGCCAGTACGTGCGGTTGGTACATACAGCCTTTCTGCTCCATGACCACCGGCTCCTTTGGCGGATCAAACGTACGGTCGCCCAAGCCTTCGGCAACGAATACGATTACATTCTGCAGTTCTCCTTTTGCATCAGCTACCACTTCCTGAGTGAATAAGGGGGAGGGATGCTGCTTGGCGCAACTCGGGTCCGCTGCCATATTGATGGGCTTGGGAGCTGGAGCCTTTCCTTCGAAGCGAACCACGCCTCTGATTGTGGCTGTGCCGGCGGCGTTAGGTGGATGTCCGCCAGCTTTTACGGCGGGCGGGGCGGAAAAGGTGATGGCAAGAGCGAGAGCAAAGATGGCGATGCACTGGCTGGTTTTCATGACACTACTCCTCAAGTAAGAATTCTGGTGGCGCAAAACGTCTTCCGCCGTCGGAGCCGCAGAATCTCAGTCGGAATGACGCAACGTTGTTGAGCTGCGATGAGCCAGAGATTCCCCGTAGCCCTGCTCGTAACCCGCGGCGAACAGGGCACGATCGCCGGCCCCGGCCCAGCGGCCGCTGGCGACATGGAAACGTCCGCCGCGCGCGGCCGTCAATTTCCCGAGATACAATCCATCGCGAAACGCCGCGGTCACGTTTACATCCCCACGAGCGGGCAGTGATGGGCGGGGTAACATTGCGGCCGTTCCAGCGAACAGCGCAAGTACAGCTGCGTACACAATGAGATTTTTCATGAGCTTCCCTGCCTAACCCGAGAATCTGTTCCGCACGCAATAACCGTTGTAAGCGCCCGAGACGGCAGGCTCATTCCTTGGTTCGATCAGGCTGCAGGGGATTTCGTGCCGGATGAATCCAGCGTAGGGCACACGAAGCTCGGACATGTCACCGAGCGGTCACGGCAGCGTCATTTCGCCGTCATTTTCATGTCACAAGTTTGCAATCCCCTGAAAGAACAATCGCGGAACGACACTTGCTTGGATTTTTGAGGCCCCGCATTTTTCACTTGACAGCAATGATCTAATGATATAGAACACTAGTGTTACATATGACCGTCCGCACCTCAGCTTCGGCCGTACGGCAACCCTTCCGCTTCGGACTCGATTTGCACAGCGGAGTTCCTGTGTACCGCCAGCTCATCGACCAAGTTCGGGGCGGAATCGCTTCCGGTTCGCTGGGGGCGGGAGATCAGCTGCCTACGGTGCGTCAACTCGCAGTCGACCTCGCCATTAATCCCAACACCGTGCTGCGGGCGTACCGGGAACTGGAACTGGGTGGACTGCTCGAGACTCACCAGGGAACGGGGACTTTTATTGCGAAACGGAAGTTGGAAAAGAACGATGAAGAGCGGGAGCGGCAGCTGGCCCAAATCATTGGCGAACTCGCGGCTCGCGCGGGAGCGGCTGGATTCACCGTCGAGGAGTTGATCGATGGCCTGCGTGAGTTGTTACCCCATCCCGCGCAAAGGAGAGGAAAGTCATGAGGAAAATCGACATCACACAGATCAACGGCGTTGCCGTCACGCTTTTCGTGCTATGCAGCGTTGCCGGAATTGGAGTGACGCAAGTTGTTCACCATCCAGCGCCGGGTGTCGTGGGCGTGCTCGCCGGGCTCTACCTACTGTTCGCGATCAAGGTCGTGCACCAGTGGGAGAAGGTCGCCGTGTTGCGATTAGGAAAGTACCTGGGACTGCGCGGGCCGGGACTGTGCCACATCATTCCCATCATTGACACGCTAAGCCCGTATGTGGACCAGCGGGTACGCGTCGCCAGCGTATCGGCAGAGTCAACCCTGACTCGCGACACCGTTCCGGTGAACGTTGACGCTATCGTGTTCTGGATGGTGTGGAATGCGGAGAAATCCATTCTCGAAGTGGAAAATTTCATCGAGGCCATTAACATGAGCGCGCAGACAGCGCTCCGCGAGTCCATCGGCCGTCACGAGCTGGCGCAGATGATCACCGAGCGCGAGACGATGGGCCGCGAACTGCAGCGCATTCTCGACGAAAAGACGAACCCCTGGGGTATCACG
>WNFA01008331.1_pt1 | contig 12593 bp, 6 predicted proteins | sample 5400481 | NCBI WGS metagenome assembly WNFA01 (sample SAMN13153340, study PRJNA577476) | soil metagenome | isolation source: 120 cm saprolite under Douglas fir tree site 2 hole 1 replicate 2 | place: USA:California | collected 2015-04-18
GAGGACGTCCGCAATGTCTTCCGCACTCTCAGGAAACACCACGCGCGCGGCATTCCCGCCGCGCAGGTAACTGGCGTCGGAAAGGAAGTCTTGAATCTCGTCCGGTTGTGTCTTGGTCAGCATCAGTTGAACCACAGAGGACACAGAGGAAAACATAACGAAAAAGGGTAAAGCCTTTAGGATTCACTTCAAGTATCCATTCTTGTCTGCTTTCAATTCTCTGTTTTTCTCTGTGGCCTCTGTGGTTAATTCTCGTTCATGCTACCACCAGCTCGCGCTCGCGCAGATACTTGATCCGGTCGCGTAACTCCGCCGCCTTTTCGAACTCAAACCTCTTCGCGTGCTCGCGCATCTCAAACTCACTCTGCTTGATTTTCTCCCCAAGTTCTTCGGCGCTGTAACCATCGACCCCTCGGAGGCGGTTACCAATGTCGACTCGATTGGTTTGATGATCGTCATCGGCGTGATGCCGTGCTCGCGGTTATAGACTTCCTGCAAGGCGCGCCGGCGACGCGTTTCATCGATCGCGCGCTTCATCGAGTCGGTCACGCGATCGGCATACAGAATCGCTTTGCCGCTACTGTTGCGCGCGGCCCGGCCAATCGTTTGAATCAGAGAAGACTCGGAACGCAGGAAGCCTTCCTTGTCGGCGTCGAGGATCGCGACCAGCGAAACTTCCGGCAAATCCAAACCTTCGCGCAGCAGATTTATTCCAACCAGCACGTCGAACTCTCCGCGGCGCAGGTCGCGGAGAATCTTAATGCGGTCGAGCGTGACGATGTCCGAATGAAGGTAGCGCACGCGGACGTCGAGTTCGGTAAAGTACTCGGTCAAGTCCTCCGCCATCTTCTTCGTCAGCGTGGTAACCAGCACGCGTTCTTTGCGCGCAGCGCGCGCCCGGCATTCGCCGAGCAGGTGATCGATTTGACCTTTGACCGGCATCACCTCGACTTCCGGATCCATCAAGCCCGTCGGACGAATAATCTGTTCGATGATTTCGCCGCTCGATTTAGTCAGCTCGTAAGGTCCCGGAGTCGCGGAAACATAAATCCTCTGAACGACGCGCTCTTCAAACTCGTCGAAATTCAGCGGCCGATTATCGAGTGCCGACGGCAGGCGGAATCCGTACTCAACCAGCGTGCGTTTGCGCGATTGATCGCCAAAAAACATGCCGCGCACTTGCGGAATAGTCTGATGCGATTCATCAATGACGACCAAAGTGTCGCGCGGCAGGTAATCGAGCAGCGTCGGCGGCGGTTCGCCCGGTTTCTTGCCGGTCAGATGACGCGAGTAATTCTCGATGCCTCGACAGAAGCCCATCTCTTTCATCATCTCCATGTCGAACATCGTGCGCTGATGCAGGCGCTGCGCTTCGACCAGCTTGCCTTCCTCGATCAGCTTCGGCTCCCACCACTCCAGTTCCTGCTTGATCGATTTGATGGCGCGCTTGAGCGTGCTGCGCGGCATCACGTAATGCGACTTGGGATAGATCGGCACGCGCGCGGTGTGCTTTTGGATAACTTCGCCGAGCAGCGGATCGATGGTCGAGATGGAATCAATCTCATCGCCCCAGAGCTCTATCCGATAGGCCTCGTCCTGATAACTCGGATAGATTTCGACCACGTCCCCGCGAACGCGAAAGCTGCCGCGTTTGAAGTCGATGTCATTGCGCTCGTACTGCAACTCGACCAAACGTTGGAGCAGGGTGTCGCGCGCGATCTTCATACCCGGCTCGAGGAAAACCAGCATGCCGTAGTATGCGTCCGGATCGCCGAGACCATAGATGCACGACACGCTGGCGACGACGATTACGTCGCGACGCTCAAACAACGCGCGCGTCGCCGACATGCGCAGGCGATCGATCTCTTCGTTGACGATCGCGTCTTTTTCGATGTAGGTGTCTGAAGCGGGAACGTACGCTTCCGGCTGGTAATAGTCGTAGTAAGAAACGAAATACTCGACGGAGTTTTCGGGAAACAGCGACTTGAATTCCTGATACAGTTGCGCGGCGAGCGTCTTATTATGAGCGATCACCAGCGTCGGCCGTTGCGTGCGATCGATGACGCTGGCGACAGTGAATGTCTTGCCGCTGCCGGTGATTCCGAGCAGAACCTGATCCCTGGTTCCGTCAGACAGGCCGCGAATCAAAGCATCGATCGCCTGTGGCTGGTCGCCACACGGCTGATAGGACGATTGAAGCCGAAAGGGCATAACCAACCATAGTAAATCGTAAACGGTCAATCGTAAATCGGCGAAGACCGAAGATAGTGGGGAAGTTTTACCCCACTATCAGACTGAATTAACGCAAAAAGCGCAGAGCCTGTGAAGCTCTGCGCTCTTGCTAACGCAAACACTGCGGGCGCTTCTTTACGCCATCGACGGCGCGTCGGCGGGCGTCTGGCTGGTGATTTGGTAAATCGCTTCCATCACTGCCGATCGTACTTCGGGCGGCAGCGATCCACGCACAGCCATGCGGCGAAATGCCGGCAGAATATCCGGCTGGCCGCTGAGCGCCACGAGTTTAACGACCGCGAGTCGGACTTCCATGTTTGGATGGTCTTCAATCGCACGCATCAGCGGCTGCACCTCACCGGCCTTGGACATCAGGAATAGCAGCGAGAAAGCGTCGTAGGTTTTGTCGCGGCTCTCCCCGGTAAGATTCCTGATCGCTTCCTGAGCTAATCCTGAAGAGGCTATAGCCGCGCCAATCTTGCGACGGCGCGCGGGGGTGGCTTCGCGCAACGCGCGAGTGAAGGCCGCCGCGCGATCGTCCTGAGAATTGAATAGAGCGCGGGCCGCGTTACTGCGCACTTCCACGGATTGATCGTCAAACGCCGTGTTGATATGGCGGAGGGCATCTTCGCCGCCAAAACGGGCTAATTCAAGGACGGCAGCCGCGCGTTCGGCCGCTTTGTCGCTGCCAAGCTGGCTCAGCGTCGCCGCCGGGACAGCGCTTGGCGCCCTCTCCGCTTCCGGCACGCTGACGGCATGAAACTCTCCGCCTGAATCATCCTGCATTAATCCGGCAAGACTTTCGTGCGACGGATGCTGATCAGCCGAAACTGCGGGCTGGCTCTCAATACTGACGTCAAACCACTCGACAATTTCGTTAACCTTGCCGCTAACGTCGCGAGCCGGCGGCTCCCGGACTTCCGACCGCTCAATTTCAAGAGGATATGTCTCCGTCTGGCTGTGCACATTTTCGGGACGATGTGAGCCGACCTCGACTTGACGACGCGCTTCGTCTTCAGCGCGAATCTTGGCCTCGACTTCAGCGCGAATCCGCGCCTCCATCTCAGCGCGCTGACGAACTTCGTCCGCAGCCTTCAGTCTCGCTTCTTCTTCCGCCCTTAGTTTCGCTTCCGTTTGGGCGTGGCGAAGCGCCTCTTCTTCAGCGCGGCGGCGTGCGGCTTCCTCGGCCTGGCGTTTGCTTTCGGCTTCGGCGTGCTGGCGTGCCGCTTCTTCAGCGCGACGTTGCGCTTCCAGGGCAGCCATTCGACTAGCCTCTTCTTCAGCGCGGCGGCGAGCCTCTTCTTCGGCCTGACGCCGGGCCTCGTCTTCGACTTTGCGGCGTCCTTCGGCTTCCGCGCGCATTTGCGCTTCAATTTGAGCGCGCAAGCGTGCTTCGTCTTCCGCCCGACGCAGGGCGCTCGCCTCTGCGTGACGGCGAGCTTCGTCTTCCGCCCGACGCTGGGCGGCGTGCTCGGTCAGCATTCGCGCGTCTTCAGCAGACCTGCGACGGGCGTCTTCGCGCGCCTGCACCCGGGCGATCTCGACCTCGACGGCGTGGAATCTCATCTCGGCATGCCGGCGCAATTCATCTTCCTGCGCGCGCTTTCGGGCCTCGCCTTCCAAAAGGCGACGCTGTTCTTCGGCGTAGACCCGCGCTTGCTCCTCTTCCGCATGTCGTCGCTTTTCCAGTTCCGCGCGGTGCGCTTCTTCGGCAGCGCGCAGCCGAGCTTCAACGTCAGCGCGGCGCGCATCTTCCATGGCCCGCATGCGCTTCAATTCTTCTTCGGCGCGCGCGAGCTCCTGCTCCGCGATCCGGCGGCGACTCTCTTCCTCGGCCTGTTCGCGAGCTTCGGCGGCGATTCTCTGTTTCTCGTGTTCCGCACGCTGACGTGAACTCTCGGCTTCCGCCTGGCTCCGACGCTCATGCTCGAAGCGCAACGCATTTTCAGCCGCCAGTCTCCCTGCCTCGAACTCCGCCCGGCGGGTTTGCTCTTCCGCTTTCAAACGAATCAGCTCGGCTTCCAACTGCTTGATCTCTTCGCTGGCGAGGCTGGCCGGAGAGTCATCTTCGTCAACCGGCTTGGCCGAAGCGATCGGGGCCGCGACAACATCCGGCGTCTTTAGTTCAGCAGGCGCCGGCGCTATCGGTGCCGGTGCGATTGGCGCCGGCGGTTGCTGCTCGTTCTTGAGAATCTGTAGCAGCTCTGCTTTGTGCGCGGCTAGGGCGCTGCGCAGCTCCGGTGTAATGGCGCCTTTTGGCGCATCAATGACCAGGCGATCGTCGCCCGAGGTTCTTACCTCGACGCCTTTTTTGCGGAGCTCGGAAAGCAAATTGCGGGCTGTCATAGTTCGATCACCTCGCGGTCGGGTTTGATTTGTGCCGCGGAAAGTTGCGGAGCCGGCGAGGCGGCAGAGACGTCCGGCGCCGCCGAGCTGTCAGCGGGGCCAGCCGTGGCGCACGCGTCGATCGCGTGCTTGATCAAAGTTCGCGGCACTTTGCGATCGGTCTCTGTCTGCATCAGCGAATTCAAGGGGCCAATGGCGGTTGGGTCGCGGAGGTCCATTAAGGCTTCCACCGCGGTGCGGCGTACTTCGGGAGCAGAATCGTCGAGCGCCGCGATCAGATGCGGCGTGGCTTCGCGATCGTGAACAAAGCTAAGCCGGCGCGCGGCGGCGGCGCGTTCGACCGGCGCATCGGCAATGCGCAAGTCGCGCGTCGCATCGTCAAAGTAACCGTGGTTCATAAAGGCGGCGCGCGCCCGATCGCGTCGCTGAAGGTTTCGGCCAACCAGCGCTGACAGTAATTCAGCGCCGACAAGCTTGCGGGTCTCAGGATCATCGGACCCAATCAGACTCGAATCATACTCTTCGCCGGCCATTACGTGCTTCACTTGTTCGGCAACGGTCGCACCTCGCGCCTGGCGTGCACTGTCCGGAGCGATCGGCGAGGCCTGAATCACGGGTTCAGCTTCTTCAACCGGTCGTACCGGAGTCGTGGTGGCGGCGACGGCCACGCCGGCGGGAGCGGCCACGTCGGCTATTGCCGCTGCTCTTGATTCGCTCGCCTGGACACTCTTGGCGTCGGCAATGGTCTTCGCCTTCTTTAGTTCGCTGCGACGGCTGCGCCCGCGACGCGTCCCTTTGAGCCGACGACGCTGAAACAGAAACAGCACAAACAAAGCCAGAATGACGGCTCCGATTACCACCGGAATCGGATTGAGTTGGGCGAGCAGAATCCAGTAGCGAGCGCGCTCTTTCAGCTGGCTCTGCCATGACGTGACGGTACCAGGCGAAGTCGCGGTCGTCGCCGGAGTCGGTTGCAGGGCCGGCGATGCGGTCGGCTTCGCGGCAGCCTTTGGCGACGGCGTCGCTTTCGGACTGGCAGCCGGAGCCGGGGTCGGCGTGGCAACGGAGGCGATGATGATCCTCGGCGGAGGGCTTGCCGCACCGAGTTTCGATCCTGATCTTTCTGAGCCCTGCGGGAGCGTCGTGTTCGCCGCCGCGTTTCGCGCCGCCGGCGATGGACTGCTCACCGGCCGGGCTGGCGTCCTGGCGGAATTCGATGCCGGATTTGTTCGCGCGACTTCCCGACTGCCGGCATTCGATCCCGCTGAGGGAACTCGCGTCGTGCCGGGGGTGCTGAAAACTACGTCGAGTTTGTTTGAGTGTTGCTCGATATGCGCGGTCGCGCCCGGCTGGAGCCGAAACGAGATGACCGTGCTGTCTGAGCCGCGCTGAACTTTGACATCCGCAAAACCGCGACCACGCGTTGCTTCAGCGCGTGGCACGTCAGCGGCTGGGAGCTTTATATAAAAACGATCGCCGCGACGATAGGCCTCATAGTCGCTCAAGGACTGGTCAGAGTTAATTGCGACGCGCGATCCTTCTGGCGAATCGCTGGAGCGCAGCGTAGTTACGTGTTGGCGCTTTCCCGATTTGTTTGAATTGCTCTGCGTTGGCCTGCTTTGCGCCGTGATCAGCGCCGCGCCAAACAGCAAAGCCGCGCCGCACCTGAAGGCGAGCGAGGCTTGCGCGCGGAAAGACGAATGGTGAGTCGCGTTCATCATTGGGGCAACGTTAATGAAAAACCGATCGGAACACTCGACAGAATTATGCAACGTCAAAGCGTGGTTGTCACTTGCGTCTCAGTTGCAGGTAGTTCCTGGTCGAGCTTGGACAAGACTTCCATTACGGCCGTGCGCACGTTTTCCGGCATGCCTTCGCTGGCGATCATCTTGCGCAGTCTCGGCGCCACCTCGGGCCTCGCGGCGACGTTCAGTACGCGCACCGCACAAAGGCGCACTTCGTCGTCCCTGTGATTTTCGATCGTATCGATGATCGGATCGGTTTCGTTGGCGCGAGCCAGCAGCGTGAACAGCGAGAAGGCTTCATAGGCCTGGTGGCGGTCCTCGCTGGCGAGGCGATCGACGGCCTGCGCTATGATGCCGGTCGAAATACAAGCGCGCGCAACCCGTCGCAGCGTGTCGGGGTCGGCAGTTTCCGTGACGCGCACATAAGCGTCCGCGCGGTCAAAGTGAAGACTGGTCAGAGTGCGCGCGGCTGCGGCCCGAACGATGCGCGATTCGTCGGCGAGCGCGATCAGCACCGGCGCGAGAACCGATTCGTGATCGATCGAACCGAGACTGGTTACGGCTACGGAACGCACCGCCGGATCTAAATCGTTGAGGGCCATCGCGGCCAGCGCGGACACTGAGCGCTGTGCATGATGCGCACCGAGTTGCTGCACAATCCGGGCTCGTCCGCTTTCGTCAGCTGTTTCAAGCTGGCCGAGAACATTGGTCAGCTCCACGTCTTCGTCTCCAGCCGGCAGGTCCTCAAAGGCTAAGAACGGTTCCAACCCGAGAAGTTCTGCGCCGGGTGCGCCGTCGCCCAACACGGAAGGTTGGGTCGAAGACGAATCCAGATAGCCGAAGCTCTCAACAGAGCAGGCACTCAACGTTTCGCTGAGAAGGGAAGCCGGAATATCCGGATGACGGCGCGCGATGTCCAGCAATGCGCCGATCGCCGCGGGCATTTTCAGGGCGCCCAGGCTTGAGACCGCCTGGTTCCGCACGACTGAATCGGGATCATGCAGCGCTTCAATCAGAAATGTCAGCGATGATTGCGATCCAATTTGTCCCAGAGTCCGGGCTGCCGAGGAACGCTCCCACGCATCTCGGCCCAACAACATCAACGCGCTTTGTCGCGCGACGAAACCGTATTCCTCCAGCGCTTCGCGCGCTCGTCGCCGGCCATCTTCATCAGAGTCATGAGAGTCCAGCGCCTTCACCAGCGACGCTTCGATCGCGCGCCGATCGTCAGCGACCCGAGATGCCATTACGTCCATGCGATGCGGTTTGCCGAGGACCAGCTTGCCCACTTCCTGATCGACGCGATACGCGCCATAGGCAGACGCCTCAGATTCGATCGGCTGTGGCTTGTCTAGCTTTTCCCATAGCTGGGGTGCCTCCGGTAATTGGACCAGACTTTCGTTCGAGAGTGTATCCTGTGGCCGCTCAGAAGGAGTAACGGACGCATTTTGCGAACGAGACGTCTTTCTGATTGGCCTGGCAGTCTCGATCTCGCGCGCTTTTTGCTCGGCGCGGACTTTCTTGAAGACCAACAGCCCAGTCAACAGCAACACCAGGAAGATGGTGACACCGTAGGTCGAGAAGATCGAAGAACCCCAGTTGTCCGAGGACGAATCCGCACTCTGCGCGCACGCAGTGCCGGCTGCGCACAAAATTCCAAGCAGGCAAATGATACCAGCGAACAGCGCTCGCGCTGCCCTTTGCAGCCCGAAGACTGAATTCTGATTTGGCATGACTCTCACCATGTGTTCGAAGATGTGAATGCCAGTAGGTTGGTCGGATAGGCCGAGTCAGCTTCGCAAGAAGCCACGCGGAGCTAGCTTCCGTCCCGGTCTTGGTTATCTGGCATTACCCCTTTCTTCTCGAGGAGAGAAAGGGGCGGGTTCGGTGTGTCGCGCGCTGCGAAGCAATGCGCGGTCACCTAGGACTATAGCAGGGCGAAAGGAGTCAACTCAAGCCTAAAGTTAGCAAAATGAGGGGGATTGGCGAGCTTCGGACCCAGCTGGCGAGCCGAACCGCAGCCAGCGAGTTCCGGCGGTTTTCCGCAAAACTCGGTGCGATTCGGGCACAAAACGAGGTGGAGGCAGTTGGCCTCTACGGTTTGGTCGGGCTGGGGGTCAACTTGGCGCGGAGCCGGGCTTCGTATCCCGGCAGGGTTGCCGCGAACTGTGGCGACGTTCCGGGCTTCTTGCTCAATTCCCGAAAGAAGGCCAGCCCGCGCTCGTCACCAAGCGCCACCAGAGCCTCGGCCAGGACCGAGGGATTAAAGTTCCGACGCTCGATGCTCTCTGTCAGCGCACCGCTGATCAATGGGAATGTGCGCGGATCATCCTTTCCGGTCGCGCCTAACAAACCGACCGCGGCGGCACGAACGCCGGTGGGATTCTCAGAAGCAAAATACTTGAAGCCGAGATCCAGGGCACGCTTGTCACCGAGAGCGGCCAGCCCGCTCAAAGCGGAGGCGCGAATCGTGTCGCGCCACGAAGACGCGGCGATTAATTTCATCAAGGAATCGTAAGCCGTTGGGCTCTTCGTTTGACCCAACGCTGCGGCCGCAGCTCGGATCACGGCATAGCTCTGATCGTGGAGCAGTTGCTGATACGTATCCGCAAGGGTCGCATCCTTCGTTGTGGCCAGCGACTTGACTGCCCGCATCCTTCGTTGTGGCCAGCGACTTGACTGCCTGCGCGCGCACTCGCGCGTTCGCATCTTTGGTCGCCGTCAGCAAAGCATCTTTCGCGTCCTTCGAACCATTCAGTGCGGTCGCTGCGTCGAGTCGCGCGCCCCAAAAGTGATCCTTTGTGGCCGCATTCCTGATTGCGTTCGTGATCGACTGGCGGTCAGCACTCGTCGTCTTGTCGTCTCTCATTCGCGTCGACAACTGTTGCAGGGCCCAGATGCGTCCCAGCACATCCTGGTCGTTCGCGAGTTGATACATCAATTGCCCATCCGTTTTGCTGAACAGCAGTTCCTTGATCAGCGCATCCTGGTAATCAAAGTTAACCAGCAAAGGCTCCGCGTCGACCGCGAACTTAAATGTCTGTTCTTCCTTCGCTTCGATGCGCACGCGTTCGATGCGCGTGCTGTTGGCGGTGCCGATCTCGATGTCCACGGGAGTTTGAAAGAGGGCGACCTGCGGATACTGAGATTCAGGGTCGGGACGCTGTTCCTGCCGCACCTTCAAGGTCAGTGACTTGTTCGCCGCGTCATAGTCCTGCGTGACGCGAAAGACGGGGTGGCCCATTTTGTAAAGCCACTCTTCAAAGAACCAATCCATCGGCTGGCCGGTTGTTTCTTCGATCGCAATCCGAAACTGTTCGGTCTCGACCGGTTGGTGCGCATACTTCGTCAGGTAATGATTGATCGAGCGCCACCAGTTGTCCTCACCCAGAAACGTGCGCAGCATGTGCAACACGGCGCCGCCGCGCGGATACGCGTACGTGTCGAATACCGCATCGGGATTGGCGTAGTTTTTGGTGACGATTGGCCGTCGCTGTCCGCGGCTCCAGGCCTGATAGTACTGGTCCTGATTTCCCTTCACGTCGAGATAAAGAAAGTCGTCGTGGCCCAGGCGATGTTCATCCCACATCGCTTGAAAATACGTCGCGAAACTTTCGTTGAGCCAGATGTCCGACCAACTGCGACAGGTCAGGTAATCGCCGAACCACTGGTGGGCCAGTTCGTGTGATTGCAAGCCGTCGGTGTCGGAATCAAGTTCTGTACGCGCGTCGTGAATCATGTTGTCGGTCTGGGTGGTCGCGCTGATGTTCTCCATCCCGCCGCCGAAATCGCGCACCGTGGTTTGCGCGTATTTGGCGTACGGATACTTCACGCCGGTCTTTTCGGAAAAGAACTTGACCATCTCCGGCAGGCGCGCGGCGGTAACTTTTCCTTCTTCAACTTCATTTCGATACACGTTGGTCATGATCGGAATGCCGGCGTAGTCGCCGGTGACCGGCACAAACTCGCCGACGATGATTGACGTGAGATAGGTCGCGTGTGGGTCGTCGATCTTCCAATCGTAAGTACGGGTGCCGTCCTGGTTCTCTTTCACTGAAATCAGCTTGCCGTTCGAAATCACGCTGAGTGGTTTCTCGACGGTCGCGATGATCTCCGAAGTAAGGAAGTCGTTGGGATGATCGAAACAGGGAAACCACTGGTGATTCGTCTCGGCTTCTCCCTGCGACCAGACCTGACGCGGCCGCGTCGGATCGCCCGCGCGCGGTTTGATGAAATTCAAACCACCCCCGCCCAGGCCGGCACTTCCCGCCGGCGGTTTGTTCGTGTGATAGGAAATCACCAGCTTCAGTTCTTCTTTGGGCTGGTAAGCGCGATCCAGGAACACCGAGAGTTTTTCACCCTGAGCGTTGTATTCAAACTTGAGCGGCGTGCCCGCTGCCAGCGCCGCGCCCGACACGGTCATGAACGCAGCGTCAAGATCCACCCGGCGCAAATCCTTCACGGTCGGCGCCAGAGTGATCGTCGCGGTTCCGATGGCTTGTTCTTTCTCCCAATCGAAACGCAAATCGAGCTTGAGGTTGCGTTGATCATAGTCGTGCGCTGGGATGTATTGCGGCGGCGGAAAAGGACGTTGCGCGCGCCGTGCCTGCGGCGTCGGTGAAGCCGCCGGCTGCGCTTGTCCAAATGCCGCGGTGGCGGCAAGGCTCGACAACGCGACCGCCTAGAAATGTGGTATTAAGCCATACGTTCTGAGGCGATGTCTTCCATCCGCTGTCGCCAGCTAAAAAGCCAAGCGTTATTCCATTAGGACTTAGAATAGAAATGCCCCTTTCGGAAACGTGTTCATCCTGTGGCAACGAGGTTCCGCAACCTAGCCAGCACTGTCCTCATTGCGGCCAGCCAGGTCGCTTCTGGAATGTGCTTGAAGCCGACAAACCAGATGAGCGCGCGGCATTGAACCGTCGTTATCAAGCAGCAAGAACAGATGCGTTTGCTCGCAACTCCGACGCCGTTCTTCAGGATTTTGAGAACGCGCTTGCCGGTTCTAAGGCTGTCATTACCCGTTTTCCAAGCGAGGTGTTTCGGCTTGCTAGGAGCACGCGGCAAACTTACGGCACTTACTACCAACTAGTTGAGGCAGGATTACAACTTCCTGACGGTGACGAATGGGCTGTGTTGCGAGAGCTTGCTGACACCGTTCTCTTCCCGAGCTACAAGGAGCAGATGAGGTTCGGAGCCCTCTCATTGGATGGCCGGGGGCTACCGAACTACGGCGAGTGCTCGATCGTATTGCGTGAGAAAATGATTGCCGACCGAACTTCCGTGTTTGAAGAGAATTCCGCTCTGTTCGTTGAGCGCCACGATATTAAGATATCGAGGAAACTCAACCTTCCCAAAGGCTATCGAGCGGCCTGGGCCGAACGGGCCAGACTCGGCGTGGCTAAGCTCCACGGAAGGATTGACTCGACCACTACTCCTGATAAATACTCAGGAATACTCCTGAGGGCAGGGGCGACGTCGGAAGACGACGACTTCATTGAGGTGCATATTTTTGGACCAATGACGGTCCTTACCATGGAGCGGGTTATCGTAATAGCTCCGCGGGCCTCCAAGCGCGCAACCATCACTCGAGCTATTAAATCTAAGCTAGCGAAGCACAACGTTCAGGTGAATTGATGAATGCGGTGATCTCAGGAACTGCCGGAAGGGCGCTCTTGGTAGACGGAGAGTCTCTGAAGTCTTTCGACGTTGACGATCCGTCGAAGCTTGTGGACCGACACCAATCGGACTTGCTTTATTTGTTCGGCGAGGGACGAGACCTGCGCATTATTGAGAATTCGGATATTGGGTCTATCGCAGCGGAGCTCAAGTCCGATTCCGATTCGGCGCTCGCGCTGGATCTCACTTTAATCTCCCTCGACGAAGAGCTTGAAGAAGATATTCGGAAAGACGCACTCCAGGACCTTGATGAATTGTTGGCTGATGGCCCATCGGCATTACGATTGGAGAATATTCTCTATGCACGCCCGCTTCCTGATGATGGAGACTTAGTCAACGCCCTGAAGTTTTGCGCCGACGGTCATCTTCCAAACGCGCTGAGTTTGTTGCAACGATTTGAAGAATATCAATCCGTTATCGCCGAAGTCAGTGCAGCCTGGGATACTATTCCGACGAAAGTATTTGGCAGCCAAGATAATCATATAGAGTTCCAAAGGGTGGCGGTTCGAGAAGGCCTCTTCCGTTCGTTCGTCTTAGTGCTCGCGAAACCGCATCAGTCACGAATGCGGGAGCAGACGGAGACTCAGGCAA
>WNFA01004091.1_pt1 | contig 12588 bp, 9 predicted proteins | sample 5400481 | NCBI WGS metagenome assembly WNFA01 (sample SAMN13153340, study PRJNA577476) | soil metagenome | isolation source: 120 cm saprolite under Douglas fir tree site 2 hole 1 replicate 2 | place: USA:California | collected 2015-04-18
CTCGGACCCGTCGGCCCCTGTGGGCCCTGCGGGCCCGTCATCCCGACCGGGCCAGCCGGCCCGAAGTTGCGGGGGTCTTCATACGGACCGCTCGCGCAGCCGGCCCCGAAGAGCACCGTCAGCGTGAGCATCGCCACCAGCATCACTCCCATCCTCGTGGATCCACGCATCATTTGTTCGTACCTCCAGAAAACAGTTAACAGCGCCTTGCCTGGACCCGACCCTACGCAGACCGCGTGCGCCTGCCTATTGGCTCTTGGGATTACAGCTTTAGGGGTAGGTCCGAGGCGCGTCCGGGTAGGCCAAGGTCCAATAGGCAGGCCGGTTGCCGCTGATTAGACTCTCCCCGTAGTGAAAGGGCCCCAGGGCACGGTCGGCCGCGAGAACCGCGATCGAACCGGTCCAAAAAGGAGGTTCCATGAAACAGCTCGCGTTGGTCATCGTGCTCGTATTCCCGCTCTCGCTGCTCGCATCCGGATCCGCCCTCGCGGCCGACGACTCGAAGGTCAAGGCGGCCACCGGTCAGGTCGAGAGCGGCGCGAAGAAGATCCCCGACGGCAAGATCGGGGAAGGCGTCAAAGAGACCGCCAAGGGCATCGGCAACACGGTGACCGAAGGCGCGAAGTACAGCGGTGAAAAACTGAAGGAGGCGGGGAAGGCGGCCGAGCCGCCCGCGAAGACCGCCTGGGCGTCGTGATAGCGATCGTGGTTTTCGTGGGAGCCGGGTTGATCGCCATGGCCATGGTCGCCCTCATCGGGGCCGCCATCCCGGTCGTCGGTCCACGCATTCTCCCGCCCCGGCCGTGGATTTGGGCTTCCTGGTTCAAGCGATGAAGGCGCAGAAGGCCCGGACGGGAGGCCTCGTGACTCGACGATCCACGATGATCCTGCTGCCGGTGCTATTCCTCACGGCCTTCCTCTGGACGGTGGAGGCCTGGGGGCGTGCCGAGGACACCGCATCGAAGGGAAGCCGCAGCTCCCGCACTTATCAGGCTCCGGTCGACCGCGCTCCGGAGGTTCTCTGTGGATGCACCGAGGTATTGAAGAACTTCGCTTGAGGATCCAACCGAATCAGGTCTTGCGTCACGGTCCGGCCGGCCTCGTCGGCCGGAGCGACCATTCTAACGCCTACGCACCCAATCGCAGGACAGACAGACTGGATACTTACTGTAGTCGAGCTTCCCAAAGTTGCTTCTGACCCCGGATAGCACCGGTCCATTCCACACTTCCTGAACACTCTGGGCGTTGAGATCTCCCAGAACCTGAACACCATTGGAATCCATGCAACACGTAACGACCCTGCCATCCCAGAGCACTGACATGGACGTCCACGGGAAATAACAGACCGACACGATCTTCTTCCCCAGGGGGTTGTAGGCTCTCCCGCCTCCATAGTTGTGCAGCGAGCTCACATTCAGACAATCACCCACACTTGGATCAATCAACGGGTTCCACAGAGACCTGAACTCTTCTGTCCTGGCATGGTTGGTGTCGTTGGGAAGGTACTGGAGGATCAACCGCGGGGTTGCGCTCTTCATCTCCTTCCGGATCCTCAAGAAGTCCTTGATGTTCTGGAACGTCACCTTGAAATTCAATCTCTTCATGGTGTTGTTGTACGATTCTTCGTCGGTACCATAGAAGCTGATCTTCATCTTGTCCAAGCCCGCGCTGATGATCTTCCTGGACGTCTCCGGAAACAGCAATGAAGCGTTCGTCACGATATAGGTGCGCGTGATTCCGTACGTCTTCGCGAGCTGGATTTTGTCGGCTAGCAACTTATCCAACAGCGGCTCGCCAAACCCGTGTAGATGCGTGACGGGCTTGCGCCTCACGCCGGACACTTCCTTGATGATCTTCTCGAATAACCCAAAGTTCATGAAGCCGCGTTTTCTTGAGAGCGTGTCGCGAGGGCACATGACACACTCTGCATTGCAGTGATTCGTGTTTTCGATCATCAGCACGGACGGCAGCGGAAGGTGATACTTGTAGTGCGGATAAAACAGCAGCGGGGTCTTGGCCAACGACAAGAGCAGCTTGGTTTTCTTGTCTCCGATATTGAGAATCATCTTGCCTCGCCCAGGTACTTCGGGTTGATTCGCTCGATCTCCTCCGCCGTCACGTCGATCGAGTGACGGATCTGCTCCTCGGTGTGGCTGGCCGTGATGAAGAACCGCAGCCGCGCCGCCCGCTCTTCGACGGCCGGATAGAGGATCGGCTGGACATTGATCCCGCGGTCGAACATCGCCTGCGACAGCCGCAAGCAATGAAGCGAGTCCCCCAGGATCACCGGCACGATCGGTGAGTCGTGGCTCAGGCCGGTGTTCAATCCCCGCGACCGAGCCAGCGCCAGGAACAGCCGCGCCCGTTCGTGAAGCGAAGCCACCCTCTCGGGCTCGCCCGTCAGCAGCCGGATCGCCGCGAGGGCGGCGGCCGCGTTGGCCGGGGAGATGCCGACGCTGTACACGAAGCCCGGCGCGGTGTACTTCAGATACTCGACCATCGCCCGACAACCGGCAATGTATCCGCCGCAGCTGCCGAACGACTTGCTCAGGGTGCCCATCCAGAGGTCGACGTCCTGAGGATCCACGCCGAAGTGTTCGCCGATGCCGCGCCCGTGGGGCCCCAGGACGCCGGCGGAGTGGGCCTCGTCGACCATGAGGAAGGCCTTGTGGCGCTTGCTCACTTCGATGAATCGGGGCAGGTCCGGGATATCGCCATCCGTGCTGTAGACGCCCTCGATCGCCACCAGCACGCGGCGATAGTCGCCGCGCAGGTCGGCCAGCAGCTTGTCCACCACCCGCCAGTTGTTGTGGGGAAACGGACGCCGCTGGGCGCGGGACAGGATGGACCCCTGGACGATGCTGTTGTGCGCCAGCGCGTCGTGCAGAATCAGGTCGCCCGGCCCGAACAGGTGGCCCACCGTGGTTTCATTCGTCGAGTGCCCTCCGACGAAGACAATCGCGTCGTCGACGCCGATGAAATCGGCGATCCCCCGCTCCAGCTCGCGGTGCAGGCCCGTCTCCCCGGAGACCAGGCGGCTGGCCGACACCGATGTCCCATAGCGATCGATCGCGGCCCGGGCGGCGGCGGCCACCACCGGATCACCCGACATACCCACGTAGTTGTAGCTGGAGAAGTTGATCATTTCCCGGCCGCCGATGATGGTCGTGTTGTTGGCGACCCGCTCGTGGACTTTGAAGAATGGGTTGTTCAATCCCGTCGCTTCGAGCATCTCGAGGTCCTGCTTCAGCTTGATGTATTCCGGATACAGATCGAAACGATAGTCTTCGGATGGGATCTCGACCGCCCCCGACGTCCCGCGAGTGTCCCGGCCGTCTACCAGGTACTTCTGGACCGCGTCGATGACTTCACGACACGTGTACATTTCGGCGACCACCTGGTCCGGGAGCCGGCCGCCGAAGTGGCTCTCCAGCGCCGCGACGATCTCCATTCGCTCCAGCGAGTCCAGCCCCAGCTCGACGATCGACGAGTCCAGCTCGAGCCCGACCGTCCGGTCCTTGCCGATCGACCGGACCACGTCCAGCACGACCTCGGCCGTCGCTTCGAGTGTCTGCCCGCGGGCCGCCGCGCGCCTACCGTTCGAAGTCGATGGGCCGCGAGCGGCCTTGGGCCGACGCGGCGCGGCGACCTCGGCAAGGCCCCGGTCCCCGGATCGCGGTACTCGGCGCGGCGGAGGAGAGGGGGCCGCGACCGGCCCGTCGCTCCCGGTCCGTTGCCACTCGGCCACCACGTCCAGAAGCCGGGCCAGGAACGCATCCCGGCAGGCGTGCCGCTGGATCTTGCCGCTGGAGGTCCTGGGGATACTCCCGGCGCGCACGAGCACAATCGAGTCGACCACGAGATCATGCTCCCTGGCCACGTCACGGCGGATCTCCCCGATCACCTGGGCCGCTTCCGCCCGCTGGCGCCGTTCCAGCTCCAGGATGATCACCAGGTTCTGTTCCGGACCCTCCTCGACGGTGAACGCCGCGCCCCAGCCGGCTCGCAGGCCCGGGTGACTCTTGGCCACCGTGGCTTCGATGTCTTGTGGGTAGTGGTTGCGGCCGTGGACGATCACCAGATCCTTCAGCCGGCCGGTGACGAACAGCTCGCCGTCGTGCGTGAAGCCCAGGTCACCGGTACGCAGGAACGGGCCTTCGCCCGTCTCTTGCAGATATGCGCGGAACGTCTGCTCCGTTTCGTCGGTTCGTTGCCAGTATCCCTGCGCGACACTTGGCCCCGATACCCAGACCTCGCCGACCTGGCCGGCGCGCATGCGGGTCAGCCGGCTCGGGTCGGTGATGACGGTCTGCTGGTCGGGCATGGTCTGTCCGCAGCCGACCAGGGCGCGGGCCCCGTCGTCGCCGGCGGCGATCGGCACCGCGCGGTCGGCCTCCAACGACTTGCCATCGAACCAGCGGACGATGGGCGGGGCGGTCTTGTGCCCGCCTGACACCAGCAGCGTCGCCTCGGCCATGCCGTAGCAGGGGTAGAAGGCCTCCGGCCGGAAGCCGCAAGGCGCAAACGTCTCGACAAACCGCTCGAGGGTTTCTGCCCGCACCGGCTCGCCCCCGCTGAAGGCCACGGTCCAGCTGCTCAGGTCCAGCGTGGCCCGCTCACCAGGCGTGATCTTGCGAACGCAGAGGTCGAAGGCGAAATCCGGGCCCCCGCTCGTTGTCCCGCGGTAACGGGATATGGCCCGGAGCCAGCGGACCGGCTTCTGAAGAAATGCCATCGGCGGCATCAGGATGTTCGGACGGCCCACGTACAGCGGCTGGAGAATCCCACCGACCAGGCCCATATCGTGGTAACACGGCAGCCAGAACACGCCAGAGGCGGACCGCGTGTGCTCGAAGGCGTAGGCGATCAGGGCCGAGTTGTGCAACAGGTTCGAATGGCTCAGCATCACCCCTTTGGGGGTCCCCGTCGAGCCCGAGGTGTACTGAAGGAATGCCAGCGTGTCGCCGGTGATCTGCGGCCGCCGCCACTGCCCCTCGTACCCCCGGTCGGCCCCGTGGGCGGGCCGGTCGGTGGAGAGCCAGCGGAGCGCTTTCAGATCCGCGGTCTGGTCGATCAGCGGCCTGATCCGCTCCAGCACCGCATCGGTCGTGAGCGCCACCGTCGCGCCCGCATCGGTGGCCATCGCCTGGAGGCCGGCAGGCGCGCGGTTCATCCGCGGCGGATACGCCGGCACCGCGACCACTTCGGCATACTGACAGCCGAAGAACGCGGCGATGAAATCCAGCCCGGGCGGGTAGAGGAGCAGCGCTCGCTGACCCTTCAGGTCCTGCGACTCCAGCCAGGCTCCGATGGCCCGGGCCTGCCGGTCGAGCTCGCGGTAGGTCAGATGGACTTCCTCGGATTCTCCGTCGACCAGAAACGTATACGCCCGGTCGTCCGCTTGGCATTCTGCCCGCTCGCGCAGCAGGTCTACCAACGTCGTCGGGACCGCAGGCGGATCGAGGAATCGGTACTTGGGAAGCACGGCGGGGCTAGGTCCGGAGACCGGGCAACTTGTTCACCCGGGTCGCCGGCTCTCGCAGCTCACGTGTTAGGCTTGGCATCCTCGCGACGCGTACCCGTCGAATCGAGTCAGGCTACCATTTGGCACCACCTTGAAGGTGTTCCAATTGAGACACTTCCTGTGCCGGGGCCCAGATAAGATCCACGCATGGCGGGATCCGCCCCGGTCTCGATACGCCCTATCGAATTGGGGAACAAGCGGGAGCTCAAGACATTCATCAAGTTCCCGTGGAGAATTTACCGGGATGATCCCAACTGGGTCCCACCGCTGATCCTCGACCAGCTTCAATTCTTCACCCCGGGTAAGAATCCGTACTTCGCTCATTCGACCGCCCAGCTCTTCATGGCGTTTCGGGGCGCCGAGCCGGTGGGAAGAATCTCCGCCCATGAGAACAATCAGCACATCCAGGTCCATAAAGACGGGGCCGGGTTCTTCGGCTTCTTCGAATGCATCGATGACCAGGCGGTCGCCAATGGGTTGCTTGATGTCGCCTCGACCTGGCTCTGGGAGCGGGGACTCAGGGCCCTGAGAGGGCCCCTCAGCTTCTCCGTGAATCACGAAGCCGGATTGCTCCTCGATGCCTTCGAGGAGCCGCCCCTCATCCGGATGACCTACAATCCCCCGTACTATGCCGGTCTGATCGAAGGATACGGCCTGCAGAAGATCCAGGATCTCTACGCGTACGTCATGTTCGAGAGCGAGGAGATCCCGGAGCGGTTGCGCGCCATTTCCGATCTCGTTCTGGAGGACCCCAAGCTCGTCATCCGGACGGTCGAGATACGAGACTTCAAGAATGAGATGGAGCGGATACGCAAGATATATGCGGAGGCCTGGTCCGAGAACTGGGGTGCGGTCCCTCTTACGGAAGAAGAGTTCGATCGCATCGTCGGCGAGTTCAGATCGATCTACGACCGGGATCTCTTCTTCATCGCCGAGTACGACGGCGAGCCGGCCGGTATGTCGCTGGTGCTTCCCGATATGAACCAGGTCCTGAAGAAAGCGGGCGGCCGGCTGTTCCCCTTCGGTTTGCTGAAGATGCTCTGGTATAGGCGGAAGATCAACGCCTGGCGCATGCCCGTCCTGGGGGTCCGACAAGAACATCGCCTGAGAGGCATCGAGGTCGTCTTCTGCTGTCGTACGTACGACGCGGCCAAGAAAAACAGGAACTACCGGAAGGGCGAGATGTCCTGGGTCCTCGAGAGCAATACGGCCGCCAATGCGGTACTGAAAAGACTGGGCGCGCGGAGGTCAAAGACCTACAGAATTTATGAAAAGCCGCTTGCGTAGTGAGGTCGCGTGCGGGTTCTGGTGACCGGAGGGACAGGATTCATCGGGAGCCACCTCGTGGAGGCGTTACTCGCCCAGGGCCACGAGGTTCGCTGTCTGGTCAGGGACGCCCGGCGGCTCGGCTGGATCTCGGGGCGTCCGTCGGTGACGATTGTCCAGGGGGACATGGACGAGCCGCGTTCTCTCCTCGAGGGCCTGCGTGGAGTGGACCAGGTCTACCACGTGGCCGGATTGACGCGGGCCCGCGCGGCGCGGGAGTTTTTCCGCGTCAATGGTGAGGGAACCCGACGTCTGGTCCACGCGTGCCTGGAAACACCGCGGGGACCACGCCGCCTCGTCCACCTGAGTAGCCTGGCCGCGGTAGGCCCCATGCCGATGGCTACCGCGTGTGCCGAGGACGTCTCGCCCCGTCCGGTTTCCCCCTACGGGTGGAGCAAGCTGGAGGGTGAGGCGGCCGTTCTCGGGGTACGGGATCGCCTGCACGTGACCGTGCTGCGTCCCTCCGTCGTGTACGGTCCCCGAGACCGCGGCGTCTTGGAGGTCGCCCGGTGGGTGGCCCGAGGTCTTCTGCCAATGCCGGCCGGTCCGTCGCGGACTCTCAGCCTCTGCTACGTTCAGGATCTGGTGACGGCCCTCCTGGCCGCGGGCGACGCCAAGGTCCCCTCGGGCGAAATCTTCCACGTGGCCGGCGAGGGGGCCTTCACGTGGGAGCAGGTGGGCGACGCCCTGGGCGAGGCCCTGGGAGTACATCCCACCCCGTTGCGGATCCCCCTGCCGATTCTTCTCGCCTTGGCCTCCGGCGCGGACGCGTGGGCGTGGCTCACGGGACGACCGCAGTATTTCTCTCGAGGGAAGGTGCGGGAGGCGGCCGGGCACTGGGTCTGCGACACGGGCAAGGCGCGACGGCAGCTTGGCGTCGTCCTCCGCGTTGGGTTGAGGGAGGGGGCGGCACTGACCGTGAAGGGGTATCGAGAGGCGGGCTGGCTCCATTGAGAAGACGGATCTTCTTCATTTGCGGTTCGATGAATCAGACAACCCAGATGCACCAGATCTCCGAGCACCTCCCCGAGTACGAGCATTCCTTCTCACCCTACTACTGCGACGGCCCCACCGAGATTCTTCGAAGACTCGGACTGATCGAGTTCACGATCGCCGGGGACAAGCTGGCGGGACGCTGCCGAGGCTATCTGCAGCATCATGGCCTCCTCATCGACTACCAGGGCCGGAATGGGCGATACGACCTGGTGGTGACCTGCTCGGACCTGTTCCTTCCCAAGAACATCCGCGACAACCGGATCGTGCTGGTTCAGGAGGGGATCACGGACCCGGAATCCAGTGTGTTTCATCTCGTCAAGCGCCTCCGGTTCCTGCCCCTCTGGCTGGCGGGAACATCGACGACCGGGCTCAGCGATGCCTACCGGGCTTTCTGCGTCGCGAGCGAAGGATATCGCGACTTCTTCATCCGAAACGGCGTGCGCCCCGAGAAGATCGTCGTCACGGGAATACCCAATTTCGATGACTGCCGCCGATATTGCCGCAACGACTTCCCCTATCGACACTACGTACTGACGTGCACGTCGCCGCTGAGGGAGACATTCCGGCGCGAGGATCGCAAGGCCTTCATCCGAAGAGCGGTCGAGATCGCGGGCCGCCGGCGCCTGATCTTCAAGCTTCACCCGAACGAGAATATCGAGCGCGCCACCCGTGAAATCCAGCGGCACGCGCCGGAAGCCATGGTGTTCACGACGGGCAGCGCGGAAGAGATGATCGCGAACTGCGATGTCCTGCTCACTCGATTTTCGTCGACGGCCTTCGTCGGCCTTGCGCTGGGTAAGGACACCTACTCGGACTTCGACATGGACGAGCTGCGCCGACTGATGCCGGTTCAGAACGGCTCGGCGGCCTTCGGCATCGCGAATGTCTGCCGCCGGCTTCTCGACGCGGCTCCCGCGAGGTGATGTAGAGTGACTCTTGATGAGCGTTGAGGTGAGTACGAACGGTCGGCGCGATGACATGCGCCGCGTGGTCGTGACCGGCATGGGGGTCGTGACCCCCATCGGGGAGACCCCGGCCGAGTTCAGCGCCTCGCTGCGGGCGGGCCGTTCCGGAATCACGCACTGGAAGCACATGGACGAACGCACGCGGTCCAAGATCGGCGGCGACATGTGTGAGTTCGACCTGGGCGCGCACTTCGAGCGGGTCGGGGCGGGATATCCCCCTGCCCTGATCACACGCGCGCGCAAGGTCCTGCGCGCCACGCCCCTGACCGGGCGGCTGGCCGGCGCCGCGGCCCTGCAGGCCTATCTCGACGCCGGTCTGCACGATCCCGGGCTCGATCCCGAGCGTGTCGGGCACGTGGCCGGCGGCAACAATCTGAACAACAACTACTTCGTGCAGAACGTCCGCGCCTTTGACCAGGACCCTGATTCCATCGATCCCCTCCTGGGGATGGTGTTCTGGGACACCGACGTACTCGGTAAGGTCGGGGAACTGTTGACCATCAAGGGCCCCAACTACATGGTCGGCAATGCCTGCGCGAGCGGCAACGCCGCCCTCCTGTGCGCGATCGACCTCCTGCGCGCGGGCCGCGTGGACGCCGTGGTGGTCTCGGCCGCCACGCAGGAGTTGGATCCGGTCGCGCTGCAGGGTTGGGCGCTGATGAATGCGCTCGTGTGGCAGTCGTTCGCCGACGCCCCCACTCATGCCAGCCGGCCCTTCGACGCACGGCGCCAGGGATTCGTGCCCGGCGAGGGCGCGGGGGCGGTCATCCTCGAGACCCTCGCCGGCGCGCGGGCGCGTGACGCGCGGATCCATGCCGAGCTGCTGGGCGGCGTGTCGACCTGTGATGCGACGCGGCTGCCCAAGCCGGTGGTCGAAGGCCAGGTGCGGGTCATGCGCGGCGCTCTGCGTGAGGCGGGCGTCACCCCGGAGCAGATCAACTACATCAATGCCCACGCGACCTCGACGGTCCTCGCCGATGCCGCCGAGGTCGAGGCGATCAAGCAGGTCTTCGGCGATCACGCCTACCGCATCCCGATCAACGCGACCAAGTCCATGGTCGGGCACTGTCTGACCGCGGCGGGTCTGGTCGAACTGGTGGCCCTGCTCGTACAGATGCAGAACGGTTACCTGCACCCGACGATCAACCTCGACGAGCCGGAGCCCGGATTTGGCCTGGACTTTGTCCCCCATCTGGCCCGCCCGTACGACATCGAGATCGCGGTTTCGAATTCCTTCGGCTTCGGCGGGCTCAACGCCTGCGTGGTCGTGGGCCGAGCCCCTTAGGTGACGATAGAACCTGAACACGCAATCCACGTCGAGAACCTGACGAAGCGTTACGGGGATCTGCTCGCGGTCAACGACATATCGTTCCACGTCAGGACGGGCGAAGTGTTCGCGTTCCTGGGCCCGAACGGCGCCGGCAAGACCACCACCGTCGAGATCATCGAGACCATCCGCACCCCCACGTCGGGGACAGTGTGCCTGCTCGGGATGGACGTTGCCACGCGGAAGCGCGACATCGTCCCTCGCATCGGCGTCCTCCCGCAGGAGTTCAGCTCGTTCGACCGGATAACGGTCCGGGAGACCATCCAGTACTACGCGCGGCTGTTCCCGCGCCGGAACACCGACGTCAACGGCCTGATAGACCTCGCGAACCTCAAGGACAAGAGCCACGAGCAATTCCAGAACCTCTCGGGGGGATTGAAGCAGCGCCTCGGAATCGCCATCGCGCTCGTGAACGACCCCGAAGTCGTGTTCCTCGACGAGCCGACAACCGGGCTCGACCCGCGCGCAAGGCGCGAGGTCTGGGACGTCCTGCTGAGCCTGAAGAAGAACGGGAAGACGGTCTTTCTCACCACGCACTACATGGAGGAAGCGGAGCTCCTTGCCGACACTGTCGCGATAATCTCGAAGGGGAAGATCATCGCCATGGGCTCTCCCGACGAACTCATAGAGAGCAACGCGAATTACCTGGTCCTCACGTTGAAGACCATCCACGGGACACTCTTTGACATCATCCGCAGGATGGGCTTCGAGCCGGTCCAGGACAACCACGAGAACATCAAGGTCAGGGTGGAGCACCCCGACGACATCCGGAAGATACTGAACGCCATGAAGGACGCCGGGGCGTCATCACTCAGCTTGGACGTTCGCAAGCCCAACCTCGAAGCCGTCTTTCTGAAGCTCACCGGCGAGGCGCTCCGGGAAGGGCCCGTCAAGGAGGTGCCGGGGTGAGCCTGCGCATCATCGGCGCAAATCTCGTCGTGAGCATGAAGACGTTCTCCCGCGAGAAGTCCGTGATGTTCTTCACGATAGCGTTTCCGATAATCCTGATACTCGTCTTCGGTACGATTTTCCTGAATCAGGACAATCTGAGCTTCGGTCTCCACGTGCAGGACCTCGACCAGACGAATTCGTCCGCACAGCTCGTCAAGAACCTCGATTTCAACGGGAAGATCAAGATCACCACCGTCGACCCTGCCATCAACGCCATGCAGTACGCCAAGGACAAGAAGGTGAATCTCGTCCTCGTGATTCCCCGCGGCTACGAGAGGGCGCTCGCGCGGAGGCTGGGGTTGGTCGGTGGTATACCGAATGCGGCGTTCCGCGACCCGAACGCGTCGGTGACGGTCACGTACATCTACGACGCAAGTGCAAGCTCGACATCCACGAAGATCGAGATCCTCCGGGCCGGGTTCGCGCTGGTGAACCAGGGGATGTCCGGGCAGGCGCCGTTCATCAGGGCGGCCGAGACATCGATGCTCACGAAGAATTATCGGTTCATCGAGTTCTTCGTCCCCGGCATCATCGCGATGTCGGTGATGACGTCGAGCCTGTCCGGCGCGGTGAACATGAACGCGGAGCTCCGGCAGAAGGGCGTCATCAGGAAGCTCTCCACCACGCCGATCACCCGTACCGACTGGATCCTGTCGAACATCCTGTACCAGTTCATTCTCGCGGTCATCTCCGCGATGGCGATCCTGGTGGTGAGCTACGCGGTGTTCAGCGTTCGGCTGCAGATCAACGCGTGGCTCTTCGTGTTCATTGTGCTCGAGGTCTTCGCGTTCGGCGGAATCGGGATGATACTCACCCGCGTCGCGAACGAGGCGGAGAGCGCGACGGCGGCGGCTAATTTCATCATGTTCCCGATGATGTTCCTCTCCGGGAGCTTCTTCCCCCTCGAGCTGATGCCGGGCTTCCTGCAGACGACCGCGAGGATCCTGCCTCTCTACTACGTGAACGAGGGGCTCCGGGCCGCCATGGTATCTGTCGACCACACGGCGGCGCTGCATTACTGCGCGATGATCGGGGTGTTCGCGACCGTGGTCCTTGTCGTGGGCATCAACACCACGAAATGGGACGAAGGGGCCGCTTGACTGGCCAGGGACCAGGAGTTAGGATTTCGTGATTCCACGAGGGACGATGTCGGACGCTCTGGCTGGGAAGATCGCGATGGTCACCGGGGCGTCTCGGGGCATCGGTCGTGCCATCGCGCACAAGCTGGCCGCGGCTGGCTGCGACGTGGCCGTCAACTATTACAATAGCCACGACGAGGCCGAGGCCGTCTGCGCGGCGATCCGGGCCGCGGGGCGGAATGCCTGCGCGATCCAGGGAAACGTCGGAAATCCCGAGAGCGTGCAGGAGCTCTTCGCCGAATTCCGCCAGCACTTCGATCGCCTCGACATCCTCGTGAGCAATGCGGCCACCGGCGTGCTCAAGCCCGTGCTGGAGATGTCGCTCAAGCACTGGCGCTGGTGCCTGGAGACCAACGCCCT
>WNFA01011899.1_pt1 | contig 12586 bp, 7 predicted proteins | sample 5400481 | NCBI WGS metagenome assembly WNFA01 (sample SAMN13153340, study PRJNA577476) | soil metagenome | isolation source: 120 cm saprolite under Douglas fir tree site 2 hole 1 replicate 2 | place: USA:California | collected 2015-04-18
CGAACTGGAGCAGTACATCAGCTCTTGCAGTCCCCTACCAACGGGGCAGAGCCGTTCAACCCCCGTCCTTTCGTGTAACACTACACTTTCATCTTATTACAGTTCCCTACTGGCAGGGCAGAGCCGTTCAACCTCCGCGTGAGGCCGGGAGACAGATTTCTCTTAGCCTTGCAGTCCCCTACGGGCGGGGCAGAGCCGTTCAACTGGATCAGAAAAAAGCTGCTCAAGGCCTACAAGTTACTTGCAGTCCCCTACAGGCGGGGAAGAGTCGCTCAACTATTTGAACTAATCATATCATTACTTTTTGCAGTTCCCTACCAGCGGGGAGGAGCCGCTCAACCATACGCACCAGCACGATATTTCGCGCTGCGAGCGACTTGCAGTCCCCAACCAGCGGGGAGGAGCTGGTCAACTTCAATGGCATTGGGTAAGTTGTCATTGATAATTTACTTGCAGTCCCCTACCGGCTGGGCTGAGCCGGTCAACCGCAATATGCCAATAGCAGCGACTTTGCGACCTTCGCCTTGCAGTCCCCTACCAGCGGGGCCGAGCCGGTCAACTTTCTGCGACGATCCCTGGAAAGATACGCAGCACACTTGCAGTCCCCAACCAGCGGGGCTGAGCTGGTCAACTTGTCTTCCACAAAATACTTACTTGACATACTCTAACTTGCAGTCCCCAACCAGCAGGGAGGAGCCGCTCAACTAAAAAGTAGCCTGCCTCGCAGTCCACCTGCGTGATCTTGCAATCCCCTACAGGCGGGGCAGAGCCGGTCAACCTGGGTCACACAGGCGCTCAATAACATGGCACAGGCCTTGCAGTCCCCTACAGGCGGGGCAGAGCCGTTCAACGGGCTGAATGTCGTCCATTGCAGGCATCTCAACATACTTGCAGTCCCCTACAGGCGGGGCAGAGCCGTTCAATGCCTGGAGGAACGGTGGGGCGATATCATCGACCTCTCTTGCAGTCCCCAACCAACGGGGAGGAGCCGTTCAACTGCTCAGCCAGCGCTGGAAGCGTCCGCGCCTGTACACTCGCAGCCCCCTACCAGCGGGGAGGAGCCGTTCAACTGTGCATGAGAATGCATCCCGTCTCCGTTGTCGTCCTTGCAGTCCCCTACCCACGGGGCGGAGCCGTTCAACTTAGAGGCGGCGATCTTCTATGTCACGAATATTGCGGCCTTGCAGTCCCCTATCCACGGGGCGGAGCCGTTCAACAGCTCCGCAAGCCTCGAACTCTTCGATGGCGTGATCTTGCAGTCCCCTACCCATGGGGCGGAGCCGTTCAACCTATATTCATGCCCGCTTCCAGATCGGGAATCGCTCCACTTGCAGTCCCCTACCGGCAAGGCTGAGCCGTTCAACCTCTATGAATAGATCGGCATGAACTGCTACCTCCAGCTTGCAGTCCCCTACGGGCGGGGCAGAGCCGTTCAACCTCACGGCAAGCGTCGGATGAATGATGATCGTCGCCCTCTTGCAGTCCCCTACGGGCGGGGCAGAGCCGTTCAACCTCACGGCAAGCGTCGGATGAATGATGATCGTAGTGGTTCTCGTTGATGCCATCGCACGTCTCCATGTCCTTGCAGTCCCCTACAGGCGGGGCTGAACCGGTCAACGCCTGGCGGTACGGCTGTGCTCTATCCCCCAGGACCTTGCAGTCCCCTACAGGCGGGGCTGAGCCGGTCAACCAGGCTGCCAGCCAGTTCCGACCACGCTCGTCGAACTTGCAGTCCCCTACAGGTGGGGCTGAGCTGGTTAACCCACCAGGTGCTCCTCACGGATGCGGCGCGTCGCCACTTGCAGTCCCCTACGGGCGGGGTTGAGCCATTCAACAGCCTTGTTTCTCACCTATTTTTGCACCGCTCGTCGAACTTGCAGTCCCCTACGGGCGGGGTTGAGCCATTCAACTTCTGAGGCTGTGTTGTTGCCTATAGCCATAGGACTACTTGCAGTCCCCTACGGGCGGGGTTGAGCCATTCAACGATGTCAGGCTGAGACCTTGCAGTCCCCTACGGGCGGGGTTGAGCCATTCAACGTCCAAGCGTGCCTGTAAGTGTTCCTACCCCAGCGACTTGCAGTCCCCTACGGGCGGGGTTGAGCCATTCAACATCGGGATCGAGCATGCCGCGTGCCACGCTCTCATACTTGCAGTCCCCTACGGGCGGGGTTGAGCCATTCAACACGGCTCTGGTAGCACCTGTGTAGCAGCGATACAGGACTTGCAGTCCCCTACGGGCGGGGTTGAGCCATTCAACACGGACACCTTCAATCGAACGAAGGATGCAGTGCTCTTGCAGTCCCCTACGGGCGGGGTTGAGCCATTCAACTTCACCTGTCCTGGCCCTCGCAGTTTCTCCCCTGCGACTTGCAGTCCCCTACGGGCGGGGTTGAGCCATTCAACCTAATCGTGTCATCCCGGCTAATGGCTGGCCTGGTGCCTTGCAGTCCCCTACGGGCGGGGTTGAGCCATTCAACACCCGGACGTTTAACGCGGCTTACGTATCTCGGCTCTCTTGCAGTCCCCTACGGGCGGGGTTGAGCCATTCAACTGGGTGATCTCGTGACCGGCAACCTAACCGCATCGACCTTGCAGTCCCCTACGGGCGGGGTTGAGCCATTCAACCTGGGATTGGTGGTGGTGGCATTCGGGATCTTTGTCCTTGCAGTCCCCTACGGGCGGGGTTGAGCCATTCAACTCATGCACACAATGGAGCAGCAGCGCATCCTTGTACTTGCAGTCCCCTACGGGCGGGGTTGAGCCATTCAACGGTACAAAATCTCCTAAAAACTAATCTATATCAGCCTTGCAGTCCCCTACGGGCGGGGTTGAGCCATTCAACGAGCAGAAAGTGATGGTCTCGGCGGCTGCTGACCTCTTGCAGTCCCCTACGGGCGGGGTTGAGCCATTCAACCGAAGGAGCTTCAGAGGTCCAATGGCACTTTTTTCATAGTCATACGCATGCAGGCGGCTTGTAAGTCTTCTCAGTACGTCAATCTGCACGTTTCATCTGTGTGAGTATAGCAGATAACCGCCTTTGTTCGCAAATCCTTGCTTGCTCACTAAACGCGCCGATTTGCGAGCATATGACTCGCTTTTCCACGCTCACGACGAAATCTTTCAGTAAACGTATGTGGAATATCGGTTTTCTGCATCGGAAAATCATGCCTTCTTCTCACGAGTTGCGAATACTTGACTCAGATAGGCCGATTTCCGTGAAACCTCTCTCTTGCATCTCGTTGTTTGATGTTGAGCGACATGCAGGATAAAAGTCCTCTTCACCTGCCATCAATCGACAAACCGAGTATGCTGCACAAGTGAATATGTCGTGTGGGAGCGTGCTTGACGCATCTATAAGTTGCTACTCTGTGAGTAGAGCAGATAACCGCACGCATTCGCAAATCCATCGCTGCTCACAAAGCACGGCGATTTGCGAGCCTGTTGGTCATCTGTAGTACTATCATCGCAGCCAGATTGACCGGGACGTTCCAAGACTGCATACTATCAGCAGTCTTAGGACGCCTGTTCTCTCACATGAGGGAGCCGTTTGGGAAAAGGCTGCTTCTCCAGCCACGAAAGGAAAGGGCACCATGTCAACCAGGCTCGAGCGGTTGATCTATATCGCCGCCAGAATCGGCGAAGGGGATTATCCATCGGCTCAGAGCTTCGCCGAGCGCTTTGAGGTCAGTAAACGAACCATCCAGCACGATATTGAGTTTCTGGAGGTGCGTATCAACGCTCCCATCGCCTATAGTCGCGCGCGGGAAGGCTACTACTATACCGATCCCCATTGGACCCTCTCGACCCTCCCCGTGACGGAGGGGCAGCTCCTGGCCTTTTTCCTGAGCATCGAACTCGTCGAGTTGTACTTAGGAACCTCCTTTGAAAACCCTCTCCGCAATGCCATTCAGCGCATCACCAGCACACTCACCGACGAGGTGCAGCTCTCGGTGAGTGAACTTATCAGCCACTACTCTGTGCGCACCGGGGCCTCGGCGAAAACAAGCATGGACCTCTTGCTGGCCATGCAGCGGGCCATCCAGCACCGTCACCCGGTGGAGGTCGTCTACTTCACCGCCAGCCGGGGGCAAGAAACGCGCCGCGTCCTTCACCCCTACCACATTTTCAATATCCATGGGGACTGGCAGGTCATTGCCTTTGATTTATTCCGCCTGGACGTCCGGCAATTCGCCTTGCAGCGCATCCGCGAGTGGCGCATCCTTGAAGAGGAAACGTTCGACATCGATCCCGGCTTCTCGGCAGACCAGTACTTCGAAAAGAGCTTCGAGGCAGAGCATGGATACGAGGCGGTCGACGTCATCCTTCGCTTTGACGCGCACCAGGCTCCCTATATCCGAGAACGCACCTGGCACCCTTCTCAAATCATTGAAGCGCAGGAAGATGGCGGAATCGAGATGCGCTTCACAACAGGGGCTATTGGAGAAATAAGGCGCTGGGTAATGAGATACGGGAGGCATGTTCGGGTCATCTCGCCAGAGGGCCTAAAGCAATCCATCATCGACGAATTTCGAGCCAGTTTGGCCGAATACGAGAAAAACCAGTAAAACGAAACTATTTGGCAGTTTACATTGCTATACTTGAGGATGGAAGATACGCCTGTGCAATCGCTCGTCGGTAGCCAGCATGCTTCTGAGTTGAACAACTCACCTGCGGGAAGGGAACTGCAAAGTGATTACGCTGCTCGTGACGAACCAATCCCCGGCGACGGACAACAACGTCTTTCGGCCCTTGCTCGATCTCTTCGAGCAGTACACGCAGGTGTACCAGGGGCAGGTCTATCCTCTCTTCCAACACCAGGCGCAGGTCTTCCGCCTGATCGAAGCTGACCAGGAGGTATTCCTGGTGGCCGGAACGGCTGCCGGGAAAACGCTGGCCATCGCCACGCCGCTCTTCCATAAATTGGCAACGCGCCGCATTCGGAAAGTCCTCTTCATGTATCCGACCATTGCGCTCATGGAGGATCAGCGCCGGGTCATGGACGGCCTGGCCAGGCTCACCGGCCTTTCGCTGCTTGCTGGGACTGCAATGGAAATAGGACTGATCCGGGGGGGCATGTCTCGAGCAGAGCTGATCGAAACGCTGAACAGGCCGGTAATACTCGCGACTCCCGATGCCATCTACTGGTTCTTTCGGAAGAATGTCAAGTATAGTAGCCTGCTCATTTACGGTCTCGCCTTACTCGACGAGGTTGCCATAGACGAGGCGCATCTCTTCAGCGGGATCATGCTGCAAAACCTCTTGCACCTGAAACAGCGCATGCAGCTGTTGAGCGAGCGGATCGGGAAGCGTTCACGCTGGCACATTCTCACCGCCACGCCGACTTCCGAGCTGAAACTCCTCACCCAAGGGACGGAGGTGAGCGGGCAATCAAAGTGCGGAGATGTGTCGGTCGAGGCGCTCACCGGAGGGGCTCAGAAAGTGCTGACCGTCTTTAACGCTGCCGACCTTGCCCACCGCACCTTCATGCAAGTGCGAGGAAGCTACAGGCTCACGCTCCCGACGGACCTTCTCTGGAAATTTGGGCGAGTACGCTGGGAGGAGTTTGAACAATGGCTGGCGCAGGAGGCCATCCCGGTTGAGACGGTCAGCGAGATCAGCGCGTGGCTGCGACATCAGTTTCCCCTGTACCTCAAAGCGGTGCCTGCGGGAACGCAGATCTCCCTGGTAGCTGAAACCTTCATGCGTTGTCTCTCGCAGCTCCTCGAGGAGTATCAGGGAAGCTTCCGGCGCCAGATCACACTCGCCTCGAAAGATGAGCGGCGCGATCTGCGCGAGGCGCTTCTCTCAAAACTCGGAACAGCCTCCCGGGCCTCACGGTTGCTCTGGGAGGCCATCGTCCCCATCATACCAGTAGGTGCTGGGCAGAGTGACATGCTACGCACCTTGGACGGTTGGGTTGGACATACGCTCACCGCGCTCGAGCGCGCCTTAACGAGCGAGGCTATCGCTGTGACCTCCCCCGATTTTCCCGAAATCAGGATGTTGTTGCAAAATGCAGGCGTGGGAAAGGCCCTCGTGCAGCTGCTCACGCATGCGCTTTCGTCTCTTGTGCAGCTTTCCGAGCAAGATGCCAGGATACTCGATCCGCCTGCTTCCCTGTCGAGGGGACTGAAAGACCAGCTGATCGGGTTCGCAGCACTTCCTCACATTGTCCAGGACCCAGCGCGCTACACCACCCTTGCACAGCATATACGCTCCGCGCTGGAAGGGGAGCCACTTGCGGTCGAAGCCCGGCACATCGCGACCTGGAAGAACACCGGAATCCCCGTGCTGCTCTATACTGGGAAAATGACACGGGCAGAACGCGATGGCCTGATCGATGCGTTTGCTTTGCTTCCGCAGGCCGTTCTCATCTCGACGCCTGCGGCCGAAGTCGGGGTAGACTTTGCTGCCGATACGCTGGTGACCGAGGAGTGCGACGGCAATGCCTTCTTGCAGCGCTTCGGGCGAGTAGGGCGGCGGTCGGGTATCCAGGGGAATGTCATCGTTTTCTTGAAGCATGGCCAGACCTATGCCAGGCTAGGTCAAGTTGCCGAGGTCCACCCGCTGGTAGGGGACTGCAAGTCGATGTCGCGGACCGCCTTTTCCGACCTGATTGCTCACCCTGCGACCGGCATCTTTCCACGCCGCCTCTTTGCCAGCCGCTCGCTCTACGTCGAGGCTATCCACTGGCTGGTCAACAGACAGCTGGGAGCGGTGGGCGAGTGGCTGAACCAGCACATGTTTTCACAAGACCTTGCGCACCTTGCGGGGAAACTGCAAGCCGCCGGAATCAGCTTCGGCTTCGGGCTGCGAGCCACGCTGCCCACCGTCTCGCTGCGGTACGGCGCGGGCAGCGCAGACCCGTTCTACCTGCTCCGTGTTGTCGAGAACGAAGACCTCACCTTGAGCGATTCGCCGTTTGAGTTAGCCCGCTCGGAAATGCTCTATGAGGAGTTTCTCTGGCAGAAGCCGTTCTGGCAAGCCATTACTGTTGACCTCAGAGCCGCGCTTGAAGACAGCCAGGTTCTTTTCTGGTGGAGAGAGGGCCGCTTTCACCTCCAGAGCGGATACGGGATTGCGGCAGACTACATACGGGTCCTTGAACTGACCGCCGGGCAGTATTGGGAACCATACCGAGAACTCCTCGCGCACCTGGAGCAGCAGATCAAGCAGGATAGCGCCAGCCTCCTCGCGTCATTGCGTGCGCGCAATCCCGCGTCTCCCATTGTGCGCATTGGGGAGGCGCTGCCGGTGCTCTTTGAGCCACATGCTCGGATTATGCTGGGGCAGGGAACAGTATCTCTGTTGCGGCTCGACAAAGATGGCGTGACGATCCCCGTCGAGGATCACCTGGGCAATCCCCTCGTTCTCTCCGAGCAGATGTGGCTGCTCCTCTATGGGTACGGCAGGCAACAGGCACAGGCACTCTTGCAGGCCGTCTCAGCAGAAAAGCTCGAAGAGATCATCTATGACTGGTGGTCCCTTGAGCGGTCCAATGGGAAATACCTGTTCCTGCTCGACCGGTCTGCCGGGGCCTGCTTTGCCGTCTACCAAAGGTTGGTGAACCATGTTACTCCTGGATCGCTATAAGCGCTTGCTGGGCAAATCGAAAGGCCGACAAAGCCTCTACGACCACTCGCTGGCCGTCGTTGATGTGGCGCTGCGCATCGCGCAGCTGGTGGGCGAGCCAAGAGGGCCGCGCCTGGACCGGCTGGTCTTCGCCGCGTTTGTTCACGATGTGGGCAAGCTCGAACCGGGCTTCCAGGCCATGCTGGAGGCGGCTGCCAGCAAACAACCGCTACCGTCAAGGCTCGTCAAGCACGAGGCCTGCACGTTCAACGGGAACTATACCCTGCTGGTAGAGGAGGCGAAGGAGGCCATCCGCGCCGAACTGCGAGGCGGGGAGGGAACCGACAATCACCTGTGCTCCTACGAGCTGAATCTGGAGAGCCTGGATGAGCGAGCGATGGAACATGTCTGGGCCTTCGCTGTCTCACACCACGGACTCTTTTACGTCTCCTACGAGGAGCAAGATGATGGGCAGGTGCGGCCAGTCGTGCGCCGCCAGTGGACCTGCACCTCTCCTCGTGAAGTGCGCCGGATGACGCTCGTCGATGTACTGCTGGAGTACTATCCCCTGGGAGGGCTGGTAATGCTCGGAGATCTCACCGCTTCCTACTGCCACGAACAGGAAAAGCAGTATACCGAGATATTTGGACGGGCGAAGAATCTGCGCGAGCTGATCGACCAGCTGACGGATTACGCGCCGGCCATCGAGGCGAGTCTCCGGCAATATGATCCCAGAGATTACGGCATTCGCGAACTGCTAACACTGCTCGCGGGAGGGTTATGATGGGTAATGAATCAGGCATTACTCTACAGCTTGTCCAGAGGTTGCGCGAGGTTCTCGACCTTTGGCACCTGGCAGGATCAGTGAGTGCGGAGCGACTCGCCGACCTGGTGGCGAGAGGCGTCAGTTTTTACGAGCAGCCCATTCTAGAGGGGCCTCCCCTCATGCTGTTCCGGCTCTTCTCTCCAGCGGCACGCCGTGAGGAGGTGTTTCTTGGCAGCGTCCTGCTGCATGATTTCCTGAGTAAGGCCCTGATCCGGGGCATTGAGGCTCAGGGAGCATGGGAGGAGGCTGACAGGATCGCACTTATCGCGCAGGACCTGGAAAGTGCCTACTATGTGTACCAGGGGAGGAGAACGTTCGCCGAGATCGCGCGCGACTTCCAACGGGAGGTGCTTGACAGCCTCGCTGACCTCTACTTTGGCGATGAAGATCCGGTACGGGGCATTCACGGTGAGCTCTCGCGCATGTTCACGTTCACGAAGAGCGATTTCGAGCCGTTTCCCGTCTACGCTCTTCCCGCGTTCCTCGCCCGCGAGCTAGAACAAGCGGTGAGAACGCAGCTTGAGCGGCTGCTTTCCGAGGCTGACTTTGCCCGGCGGCGCCGGACGATAGGAGCTGCTTTCTCGTTCTTTTATGGGCAGACGAGTGGAGGAAGCGGTGATGCTCAGAGCTTCGCCACCTTCCTCCTGCACCTCGCCACAGATTACTACCTGGTACCGGCATCGCAGCTGGCACACGCGCTTGGTCTCGGTGGAGAAGCTCTGACGAAAGAAGCCATTAAGAAGGCGCTTGATACCGACCAATATATTGAAGCAGAACTACGCGCGCTCCTCAAAGAGGCACTTACGCGGATACAGGCCGAGATCAGCCAGGGCAACGACAAGTGGCTCCTGGGCTTCATCCGCAAGGACCGTAAGTTGATCGAGCTTCCGCCGCCACCTTTCGTCGAGGCGCTCCTGGCAGGGATTCAGCTGGGCCCCCTTGTGTTCGCTCCCGACGCTACGACACAGGCAACCTCCCACGCCAGCATGCACTGCCGATTGTGTATGCAGGTGACCGCGGCTGTGCGAGAACAGCATGTCACCTTTGGCGTGAACGCCTTCCGGTTCCACAATTACAGTGCGAAGGCGTCCGAGAAGCAACCAACTCTTTGTGTGCGGTGCGCTGTGTCCGCCTACCTCCAGCAGCGGGTACTTGGATCGAAGCAGAAGCGGGTCAAAAATCCCATGGAAAAACGGCCACAGATCCCCCAACGCTACATGATGATCTTCCACTACGGCCAACACGACGATAGAGACGCACAGGTGCTGGCGGCGAAAATCGATGCACTTCTGACCCTACTTGCCTCCTTCAAGCGGAGGCAAGACGGCGAAAAGTCCTTCTTTTCGCTCGAAGGCATACGAGAAGAGCTGGCCAGGCGTGTTCAAGATCGCACTTCGCGAAGACCGGAAAGCGAGGAGATGCTGCTCGAACTCTTCGCCGATGAGCGGTTGCTACCCAGTCTGGATATGTGCTTGTCTATGGCTCCGGACGTTCAGGCACAGGTCATCGCTCTTGGGATGGGTGCAAACCGCCTGCTAGTGTTCGTCCTGCCCCAGATCGAGTCGGGATACGAGGAGGCCGCAGAATTCGCGCAGCGGCGGTTTTCCGAGAGTCGGCTTGCAGTATTCACTTTTCTCGCCCTCCTCCAGAAGCTGTGCGGCTGCCATGGTCCGTATTACTTCGAGTCCGTTCCCCGGCTTGGAGCCGCAGCAAATTTCAGGGCGGACGACTTCTACGTCCATGGAAAGGCGGAGCCTAGCGGGCCTCTCCTCACCCACTACAGCGCAGTCGTGAACTTCGCCAGGCGCATCGCGAAGTATCGGAAAGGGCACTCTCTGCTTGCCGATTGGATTCTCCTGGCCGAACGCATCGAAGCAGATCCCTTTGGAATGCTTTCAGAGATCATACGACGGAGCCCTCTGCGGGCCGAGGATTTCCGTGCAGAGATGCGAGACAAATTTGATTACTATCCACTGGTGAGAAAGCAGCCCATTGGCCCAGCCGGAATGGTCGATAACACGCCCTATCTGGCGTTTGCGGAACAATTCAAGGGTGTATTTAGCAGCAATCGGTCTACTACTGGACAACGAAAGGAATACGAGGAGATGAAAACACCCCCACTCGACACCGCCTTGCTTGACGAATTTTTTATGGTCCTCTGCCGTGCGCTTGATCGCCTGGGAGATGACCTGCTGCCGTTCTATCTGAGTGAAAAGTCAACCGCGTATGAAAAATATCCTCGCATGCTCATCGAAGCCGTTCTCATGTACGGCAATGTGGAGACAGGCTTTAAGGAGTGGGCAAGCAAGATTCTCCGAGATGCCGACCCGTACCAGCGGGACGAAGCATTCCCGGCGCTGCTCGCCGTAGAGCACTGGTTGATCGCCCATCGAGAGCTACTTGAAGGACAGACCAAGGCGCTCAACTATCTCAAACGCTGTTTGCTTTTCCAGACGTATCACTATCTCGCGCCCAGGAGACAGCTCGTCATGGCCTACGCTGAAGCCAAGCGCGGCAACGCAGACGCGCTCAAAGAAGAGGCAATCCGCGAATTGTTTCCCGAGGTCGTCGCTGGGGAGATCAAAGCCCTTGCCGAGGTCTATGGAGAGGGTGAGCATCTTGAGGGCATCGTTGCCGATGCCCAGGAGTTCCTGATCACTTATGCATACCGCCTGCAGTGGAAACCGAAGGGAGCAGCGCCTGCGCCTCCTCCATAAATAGGGAACTGCAAGTAAATAGCGGGCCGCAAGTACATGGGGAACAACAAGAGTAACACTTCATTGTCCTAGTAGATCGTCAAACTGTGAGTACTAGTAAACATGCATGAAGGAGTGCAACTATGAATACTGACATCAGTGAGAACCTGTCCGCCTTTCTTGGACAGTTGGCTCCGATCACCTATCTCAAACCCCGCGTGGAGGCAAACAAAAGGGTTGCGCAGCCTGTTTACACGCAGCAGGGCGTGACCATCGTCGGTTTGAAGACGACCACGAGCCGCTTCTTGCCCGTCTCTCACGAGGGACATGGCATCGAGACCTACGTGGATAAGATCGAATTACTGGGGAAACGGCGGGCCGAGTTTGAGTGCCGTAAGCTGAAAGGGATGGAACGCCGCAGCCATATGCGCTTCTTCCGCGAACTGACGGCCATCTACGGCAAACAGCCCTGGGAGACCTACTTCGAGCAGCACTTTGATAAGGCCTGCGTTATTCCCAATAACCTGTGTATCGCCTGCTGGAATTGTTCGCTCTTCGGAGGGATGGAAGCGGGCAAGCATGCCGCCCAGGCGCGTATCCGCTTCTTCGACACCTACTCGGTCCAGGAGGCTGAAGACTGCATCGCGATGGAGAGCAGCGAAGAGGGGATGGGCATTGGCAACCAGGTCTACGAGGACGTGAACAAGGTGCGCGGGTCAGAAACCTATCACCTGTATGAGTACGTCAAAGCTGGCACAGTTTTTCCCTTTATCACTTTCATCGAGAACCCGACGGTCCTCGATGTCACGGGCTACCTGGCCGCGATCCGTCGCGCCGACGTTCACGGGTACGGCAGATACTCGGCCAACCATGGCAAATTCACAACGAGGGTGCTCTCAGTTGCTACAGGCTTCCCTCGCTTCTCCGTGTTAAACATGCTGACCTGGGCGGAACAGGGAGACGTGGAGGACCACTTCACCGGGGCGGATAAGGAACTCCAGGTGCGGTATGATCATCAGCCCAAGAGTATTATCCTTTCTCTGGAGGAAATCGAACAGCTCGAAGGTCAACTGGAACCGGCGTTTCGAGAGTACCTCCGCATTCTGCAAGTGTCATAGAAGGGAGCGCTGCTATGCTCTACGCGCGTGCGCTCCTCCTGCGTAACTGTGGCCGTTTCACGGTGATCGCCTCAGATTTCGGGTCAGATTACCGGACCCACACCCACGCTACGAGCGAGGCGCTCTACGCCAGCCTCACGCATGGTGCAACCTGGCGGCCTCATACCATCAACCAGAAGGACGATTCGGATTCGTTCACTGACGCCTACGATGTAGCGGCCATGCCACTCTGGTTTACCCCGGGACTCTTTCTTGCTGATGGGAGCTACTATCTCTCGGAACACCATCTCGATATCTCGTCCTTTAATGTGATCCACGAGTTGTATCCCAGTACCAGCACCGCCTATGTGCTCAAGCAGGGGAAGCTGGAGGCG
>WNFA01007602.1_pt1 | contig 12585 bp, 12 predicted proteins | sample 5400481 | NCBI WGS metagenome assembly WNFA01 (sample SAMN13153340, study PRJNA577476) | soil metagenome | isolation source: 120 cm saprolite under Douglas fir tree site 2 hole 1 replicate 2 | place: USA:California | collected 2015-04-18
GATTTGGAACGACGACGATTTTGAATCTGACGGCGTATCCGGAACTGATCGCGAAAATTGATGAGCCGATCCGCACGTGGTGGTTTGCGGAGTCGATCGATATTCGTTCGCCGGATCGCGCAAATGAAATTGTCGATCTAGCGATTGAGTCACTGAAATCCAAAAAGAATTGGGGATTGGCGCCGCATGCACTCTTCACAGCTTCGCCAAACTTGTTTCATCGCTGCGAAGAGATCGCGCGCCGTGAGAACATCTCGCTGACGACGCATCTGGCGGAGTCGCGCGAGGAAATGTTGATGTTTTGCGACGGGACGGGATCACTTTTTGAATTTATGAAAGAGATCGGCAGACCGATAGACGACTGCGGTCAAGCAACCCCACTCGAAGTTTTTGTCGGCGCGCTCAGCGGCCGCGCCCTACCGCAGTGGATCATTGCGCATTTGAACGAGCTGAGCGAAAGCGATTTCGATCTGCTCGCAAGATCGACAAGCAAGTTTCACCTCGTGCATTCGCCGCGCAGCCACGGTTATTTCGCACATTCGCCCTTTCCTTTCGAAAGATTGCACGCGCTTGGTTTCAATATATGCCTCGGCACTGACAGCCTCGCGAGCAACGAGAACTTGAGTTTGTTCGCGGAGATGCGCGCCTTTCAGCGGAACGAGCCAAAGGTTTCGCCACGTGAAATTTTCGAGATGGTGACGGTGAATGCCGCGCGGGCGCTAAATCAACAGAACGCGCTCGGCCGGATCCGGCCGGGCTTTCATGTCGATCTTACGAGCATTCCGTGTAGTGGGTCGACCAACCTATTCGAAGAAATCGTGGCATTCGATCAGCCAGTACAATCTGGATAGATAGCAAGCGGCGTAGGCGCGAAGAGCGTAAGCGACATTCTCATTTCCGCTTTCCTTTTCTCAAAAGTAAAATATTCTCAGCGCTGAGATTTCATGGCGAAGATCATAATCATCGATGACGAGCCGGCGATGGTAGAGGTCATCGTGACGCTTTGTCGCGAAAAAGGGCATCAAATTTTCCCGTTTAATTCGGCCTCGAAAGCGGTCGAGCAACTGGATACTATTCAGCCGCAGGTGGTAATCGCGGACATCAAGATGGAGACGATGACGGGCTTCGACGTCTTGCGGCACGTGCGAGAGCATCATCGACAGACCGCAGTTATTTTGATCACGGCCTACGCGTCGGTGGAGACAGCGGTCGAAGCGATGAAGATGGGGGCGTACGATTACGTGACCAAGCCGTTCAAGATCGACGAGCTGCAACTGACGGTCCAACGCGCGCTGGATTATCAAGCGGCACTGCGGGAGAACGTTTATCTCCGGAAGGAGCTGAAGAATCGTTATCGTTTCGAGAACATCGTCGGCACCAGCCCGAAAATGCAGCAGGTTTACAATCTCGTTAACAAAGTAGCCGACACTGACAGCACCGTGCTAATCGTGGGTGAAAGCGGCACGGGCAAGGAGCTGATCGCGCGTGGCCTGCATTTCAACAGCAATCGACAGCACCATCCGTTCGTGGCTATCAATTGCAGCGCGCTGCCGGAGAACTTGCTGGAGTCGGAGTTGTTTGGTCACAAAAAGGGTTCATTCACCGGTGCGGTGGCGGACAAGCGTGGATTGTTCGAAGAGGCGAATCTGGGCACGATTTTTCTCGATGAGGTAAACTCGATGGCGCCGCCGTTGCAGACGAAGCTGCTTCGCGTTCTGCAAGAGCGCGAAGTGCGACGTGTGGGCGATAACAAGAGCGCGCCGGTGAATGTGCGTGTAGTGGGCGCGACTAATGAGAGATTGCAACCAAAACTCAGGGACGGGACATTTCGCGAAGATTTGTACTATCGGCTCGCGGTTATCCCGGTGGAGATCCCGCCCTTACGCGAACGCCTCGAAGACGTGCCGCTGCTAGTGAATCATTTCCTGCAAAAACAAGCGAGCGTGGCCGGGGGCGAACCGAAGAAAATCGACCCGGCGGCAGTGGATATTTTGTGTCACTACGATTATCCGGGCAATGTGCGCGAACTGGAAAATGCAATCGAGCGCGCCTGCGCGTTGTGTGAGAACAATCTGATTTTGCCGAGCGATTTGCCGCCGCACATCGTGAGCGAGGCGCAAGGCGAAAAAGCCGATCAGGCGCTGGCCGCGATGCCGATTGGACAAAGTCTCGATGAATTCATTCAGCAACAGGAGCGCGGCTACATCGAAGCGACATTGTCGCATTGCAAAGGCTCTCGCGAGAAAGCCGCCAGGTTGTTAGACATCAGCATGGCCACGCTCTATCGCAAAGTAGAACCCAAGAGCAGAAAGTAGATTTCTTGGAACGGCGGTCTCCAAACCGCTCAGCCAAATTGGAAATTCGACTTCCTTTGATTCCCGTAAGATCGACATGAATGAAGCGGAGCAAACCGGCCCGAGCACGCGCGAAATGGAGCGCATCAACTGGATGGAATTTCGCGAATGGGTCCCGGCAAAGATCGACATCGTGCTGCTTCCGCTCGGAACGATCGAAGCACATGGTGTCACCGCCAATGGAACCGACATCATTGCACCGGTCGCGATGGCGAAGGAAATTGCCCCGCGCGTGAACGCGATGATTGCGCCGGCGATTCCGTACGGATTCACTGGAATTCTCGACGCCTATCCCGGCGGCTTTACTGTTCCCGAAGACGTTTATCGCGCGTACGTGCGCGCCGTGCTGTTCGGCCTGGCGAAAAACAGATTCAGAAACATCATCCTGCTCAACGGTCACGGCGGCGGCCAGACCGCGATCTTGAGCGGGCTCGCGCAAGAAGTCGGCCGCGAAACAACGACGCGGACTTTGGTGGTGAACTGGTGGTCGTTTTGCAGCGACGTCACACTCGAAGTTTATGGAGAAGATGGCGGACACGCTGGCGAAAATGAAACTGCCTACATGATGGCGGTTGATCCGTCGCTCGTTTGGAAAGAGCGCTATAAGTCAGATATGGCGACGGCGATCCCGACGCCGAATACATGGAGCGCCTATCCTTTTCCCTCGAGTATTTTGCTTTACAAAGAGGGACAGGGTTATCCGAAGTTTGATTTGGCAAAGGCGAAAACTTATTTCGCCAAAGTGAATGATAAAGTCGCGCGCTTAATCGAGGAAACGATCAGGAAATGGGACATGGCGAGTTTGTGAGCCGCCCAGTCAGCCGCGCTTGCTGAAGACGTCCGCGGCCTTCTGAAGCTCGTCCAGTTGCTGCAAGGTGGCTTCCTGTTTCTTCAGCATTTCCTCATTAGCCGTTTTCATTTCCTGGAGCATTTTGATCGTGAGTGGCAGCGAATCGGAGTCGGTCACGGGTGCTGGGGCTGCTGTCGATGAAACGGCCGCCGGTGAAGCTGCCTGTACAACGATCGGGGTGGGCGACTGCGCTTTTGCGACAAAGATCGACGTCGCCGCGAAAATAGAGATGGAGAAAAGTTGTCGTCTTATTCTGTGCATTAGCGGCTCCGGCTGGAAAAGATTCGCGCGACGCGTAGGGTTTCGGCCAGGTCCGCCAGTTTCGCATCGATTTTGGTTTGGTTCGCGACGATTTGCGATTGCTGCACCTGCACTTCTTTGACGAGAGTCAGGAGTTTTTCCTGGTCGTCTTTTGGATCCGGTGTTTGCGCAACGCTCGAGAGCATGGCGAACAATATCAGGAAAAGAATGGTGAGAGAGCTGCGTTTCACGGCCAAAAGTCGAGTGGTAGTAGTCAAGAGCAAGTCGTGTTCTTTCTCTGCAGCAGGTCCTTGCGCCGCAACTCCAGCAGAGTCTCCTGATTCTGCAAGCCCCGCTGCTCGAACTGCGCAATCTGGTGCAACAGGAGATGGAAACGAATCCTGTGCTGGAAGAGCTTCCGGATGAGCCGATTTCCGACGAGCGCAACGATGCTGAGACTGCTTCGGACGAAAAATTCAAAGAAGAATTCGATAAGCTGGCGAAACTCGATGAGGAGTGGCGCGATTACATGGCGCAGTCGGGCAGCTACACTGGCCGTTCCCAGGAGGCGGACGATAAACGGCAATTTTTTTTCGATTCCATTGCCACGCAGGAGACGCTTCAGCAGCATCTCATGGGGCAGTTGAACCAGACCGTGCTTAGCACCAACGACCGCAAGACGGCCGAGCTGACCATTGGCAACATCGACGACAACGGATTCCTCCAAACGACCCCGGAGGAGATGGCGCTCAACACCGGCATTCCTCAGGAAGACTTTGAGAATATACTCACCCTCATCCAAAGCTTTTATCCGCCGGGCGTGGGCGCGCGCGATCTGCGCGAATGTTTGCTCATTCAGTTAAAGCGCGAGGGAAAACAAGACAGCCTCGAGTACAAAATCGTTTCCGAGCACATGCAGGATCTCGGCAAACGGCGCTTCCCCGAGATTGCGCGGCGAATGGGGATCAGTGTCGAGCAAGTCCAAAAATGCGCCAGCAATATCGCGCAGCTCGACCCGCGGCCGGGCCAGATTTTCGCCGCCTTGCCGCAAAATTATGTTTTACCGGACGTGACCGTCGAAAAGGTGAACGGAGATTACCAGGTCATATTAAACGGCGAGCAAATCCCACACTTGCGCATCAGCAACACTTACAAAGACATCATGGCGCAGGATGGCAACGGCAACGAAGTTAAAGATTACATTCGCGATAAAATCCGGAGCGGAAAATTTTTGATCAAGTCGATCCACCAGCGCCAGCAAACGATTTCCAATATCGCGCACCAGATCGTGAACCGGCAGCGCGATTTTTTCGAGCACGGATCGGCCCATTTGAAGCCGATGACCATGGTACAAATCGCCGACGCGGTGGGCGTGCACGAGACCACCGTCAGCCGCGCGATCTCGGGGAAATACATCTCCACGCCGCAGGGCCTCTTCGAGATGAAATACTTTTTCACGCCAGGTTATCAAACCGCCGCCGGCGAATCGATGAGTAATACCAGCGTTAAAGAAGCGATCCTGGACCTGGTGAAAAGCGAAGACGGCAATTCGCCGTTGAGCGACAAGGAGATTGTCGAGATTTTGAGTCAGCGCGGAATCCCGATCGCACGCCGCACAGTCGCGAAATATCGCACTGAATTGAATATTCTTCCCAGCAACATGCGGCGGAAGTACTAAGATCATTCTTTGTAGCGGCGGTCTATGACCGCCGTTTGACGGAAATTACCCACAATGGTGCGACGCTCACAGAGCGCCGCTAGAGTTAAAATGAACGCCGCACTTCGAGCCTCCACAATTGCCGAATGGCGCGGTCTTCCGGAAAACAAATCTCGTCCGGACCGCTGGCAGGCGACTGCCGAGTTGCTTCCAAAGGTGATGCAACGGCTCGGCCTGAAGGAACGTCTGCACGAAACGGAAGTCATCGATGCCTGGAGCAAGATTGTCGGCGATTTTATCGCGGCCCATTCGTCGCCGGTCGTCTTGCGAGAAGGCATTCTTTATGTCCGTGTGCTCCAGCCGGCCTTGCATTACGAACTCGAGCAGGTTTCGAAGATCGACATCTTGCGAAAGTTGAAACGGCGTTTCGGCGCAAAAGTAATTCGCGACGTTCGCTTTCGCGTCGGCTGATCTGACGTTGGAGGCTCCGGGCCGCGCCATCGGCGTCTGGCCAAATCGATAATTTTTTAGACTTTTTCGAAAACTTCGCCGCGCAGATCCCGTAGACGCCGGTGAAGTGGGTTATTGTCTAAAACCGTTTCGCGAATCGGCGGCCAATCATTACTGCCGTCTTTTCGCGCCGTCGCGACTTCCGGCCGATCAGGGTCGCTATCGCGAGGCGCTTATGGCACTCGGCAGCGCGATGATCATCGACATTAACGTGTTTATCAGCCTCTACTGGATCCGTGCGTCGAAGTTTTCGAAAATCTGAAAAACCTTAGAAGCGATTTAAGGGCAGGCCGGCGCCCGTTTTTCCATTCTAATGCCAGGACTCTGCCAGATGCGTCAGTCCGAAACTTTGGGCTTGATAATTGACACGGGATCAGTCAAACCAGCGGGCATTATGAAAACCCTATCAGGAACGTTCGTATTTGTTGTATTAGCGGTTATCGCGATCGGCACGGTCCTCAGCTTTCGTGCCTTTGCTGCAGGATCGCGTCAACAGGCGTCCGCCGCTAAAAAGTTCGTTTTAACTATTGGGAGAACTACGGAGGACTATGTTGATCTCAAGGACAAAAATGCCTTCGATAGGGCATTGACCGATCTCAACAATAATGGGGGCCATTCCGAAATCCGTTACAAGCCTGACCATGGCAACGTGATTGACCACTACCAGCCTGTCAGCATCAAGACCGATAAGGTCACAACGTCCGAAGTAGCGCAAAACGCACCGGCTGGAGAGTCTGCCGCTAATGATCCTAACGTCACGCACTTCCTTAGCTCTGATAGCGCAACGAAAATAACGGCCGTCCTGGCCACGTTCAAATAAATAGCGTCACTCCCCTGTTGCGCCTCTGAAAGCTGGACGAGTGCTGCGCCAAAAGTATTTTTACGTGGCGTGGTTCGTCCTGCATTTTCTGCTGATCATTACGTTTTCCTGTCGCGACACGCTGGGGCTGGTCGCGCAGGGACCGACGATTTTTCCTCCTTCGTTTAAGAGGTTTTCACAGAAGGCGGAGACCGCCGTTTCCGCTGCCTTAAGCCAGCGCCTGGCAGCATCAAATCCTGTCCGGCAAGCCCTCGCAACGTATCTCCACATCGCCGGAATCGAAGCGGGCTATGGCTACTTTGCGCCAAATGTGCCAGGCAGTTACACGCTCGTTTTCGAGTTACACTACCCGGACGGACATGCGGAGTACGAGCTGCCGCGGGTGAGCAGCGCCGCAGCCGGATTACGTGTAGCCGGATTGTTGGATAAGATCGGGCGCACCAAGTACGACGCGTTGAGGGAGATCTTGATCAAGATGCTGGCTCAGTCGGTGTGGCGCGAGCATCCTGACGTGACAATGATTCGTGCCGTCTTTGGATCGATCAGTTTGCCCAGTGTCAGTGAGTTCGAACGCGGTAAGAGGGAATCGTACGAGTTTCTGTATGCCTACGACTTCAGCCGTACCGACAAGGCAAGCGAATCGGAAACCCCCTAAAGCGGATGGAAAATTGGAGGGAACGGATCTTACAATTCCTGTTTCCGGCCGAGTCTGACCGGTGGTTGGCTGTCTTACGGCTCGGCCTCGGTCTTCAGGTCGTGCTTTACGCCCTATCGTTACGAAAAGATTGGAATTATCTGCTTGCCGGAACTGGCAATGGACTAATCAGCCGCGACCTTGCAGAAGCACTCCTCTCTGTGGAGAGCCATTTCGTCCCGAGACTGGGTTGGCTCGTCGCTCTCGGAGCTCACGTTGGCTTGCGTGAAGAGACAATCCTCTCCGTTGGGTGGATTTGTTTATTTGGTGCAGGCTGCAGCTTACTACTGGGACTTTTTTGCCGTGCCTCTGCGATTCTGGCTTGGTTTCTTCACCTGTGCGCAGCCAAGAGCGGAGGGTTTGTGTCGTATGGCGTGGATAATTTTATGACGATCGGGCTCTTCTACTTGATGTTGTCGCCGCTGCCCGATCGTTACGCGCTTGATCAGCGGTGGCGAAAATCACCGCCGAAAGATCGACAATGGAACCGGCGGGCGCCGAGCGACATGGACGGGCGGGCCGCGAGGCCGAGCGAGCGGCAGCGAGCAAGTCAACTACTCGGGTTTTGGCGGCGCGTCTTACAGCTTCACCTCTGTCTCGTCTACTTTTTCGGCGGGCTCACAAAATCTCTGGGCAATGGGTGGTGGGATGGTTCGAACGTGTGGCGCGCGCTCATCCGCCCGCCGTTCAACGTCATTGATCCCGACACACTGGTGAAATGGAAATACCTGTTCCCGGTCGCAGGAATATTTATTTGTGTGTTGGAAATTGGATACCCATTTTTTATTTGGAATAACAAGACACGTAAGATTTGGCTGATCTGCATTTGTGCGATGCACGCCGGGATTGGACTCACGATGGAAATGTATCTTTTCGCACTCATCATGATCGTTCTCAATGTGGCGGCGTTTGGGCAAGGAAGTGCCTTGGGCTTGCGCCACGCTCGTTTGCTCTCGACCCCCCGGCAACGTGTTGCTAAGCTTCACAAAGGGTGAAAGCCCAAGACACGTCTGCAGAGACTAAGCCGGATCTCCCCCTCGAGATCGCACATCTCTTGTTAATTGACGTCGTGGGTTATTCGAAATTGCTCGTCAATGAGCAGATCGAGTTGCTGCAGAAACTGAATCAGACGGTGCGGAGCACCGAATGTTTTCGGGCAGCGGAAACAAGCGGCAAATTAATCCGGGTGCCAACCGGAGACGGGATGGCGCTACTTTTTTTCCACAGTCCGGAAGAACCGGCACGATGTGCACTCGAGATCAGCCGAGCGTTGCAAGAGCATCCGCACATCCAGTTGCGGATGGGCGTTCACAGCGGCCCGGTCAATCCGATCAGAGATGTTAACGATAAAACGAACTTTGCAGGAGCAGGAATCAACGTCGCTCAACGCGTGCTGGATTGCGGCGATGCCGGGCATATTCTTTTGTCCCGGCGTGTGGCCGACGACCTATCCCAATACCGGCATTGGCAACCGCACTTGCACGATCTGGGCGAGTGCGAAGTGAAGCACGGCTTGCGCCTGCACCTCTTTAACCTCTACAAAGATGATCTCGGCAATCCACAGGTTCCTGAGAAACTCAAGCGAAAGAAAAGATGGAAGCAGGCGCCCACGGTTCATCCAATTAGCGCTCCGCGTTCGCCCAAGTTCGCGCTTTTAGTTGCTTTGCTTGTGTCGACAATTGCACTGGTTATCAGTTCTTTGATCTTTTTCCATTCAACGTCACGGCCACCGGCCGCAGTGGCCGCTCCCGGGGCAATAGCTAGTATCGCGGAGGCTCCTATTCCCGAGAAGAGTATCGCCGTTCTTCCATTTGAGAACCTGAGTGGCGAAAAAGAGAACGCTTATTTTACAGATGGCGTGCAGGATGAAATCCTAACTGGCCTGGCGAAAGTAGCCGACCTGAAAGTAATCAGCCGCACATCGACAATGCAGTACAAAGTCGGTGCAGAGCGTAATCTGCGTGAGATCGCCAAGGCGCTTGGCGTAGCGCATGTGCTGGAAGGCAGCGTGCAGCGTGCCGGCGGCCGGGTGCGCGTCAGCGCTCAGTTGATCGATGCTCGAACGGATAGTCACCTTTGGGCGGAACGGTACGATCGCGATGTCGCGGACGTATTCGCAATCGAAAGCGAGCTAGCCGGGAAGATAGTCGCTCAACTCAAAAGTAAGCTTTCACCAGAAGAGAAGGCCGCGATCGAAGAGCGACCAACGGCGGATCTCGCAGCGTACGATCTTTACGCGCACGCCAAGACACTGATCGACAACAATCCCTTGCGTGAGCCGAGGAAAGATCTATTCGAAGCTGTACGACTGCTGGACAAAGCAGTGAAGGCCGACCCGTCCTTTTTTCTTGCCTATTACCAACTGGCGCACGCTCACGATCTAATCTACCAGAGCGTTTTCGACCACACGCCGGCACGCCTGGCGCTGGCGGATGCGGCGATTCAATCGCTTCGCCGCTTGCGCCCAGACGCCGGCGAGACCCATCTGGCGCTGGCGAAACATCTCTACTGGGGATACCTTGATTACGATCGTGCTCGTCAGGAACTCACCGCCGCACAGCAGACGCTGCCCAACAACGCTCTCGCTTTTCAGCTCGTCGCCTATATCGATCGGCGGCAGGGCCGGTGGGAGGAATCTACGAGAAATTTTGAGCGCGCATCGGAGCTGGACCCGCGAAATGTTGTTATCCTCCAGCAACTTTCTCTGAATTACGAAAATCTCCGTCGCTACGCCGATATGGCGGCAGTCCTGGATCGCGCGCTCACAATTTCCCCGAACGACGTAGCTCTGCGGACGCAGCGCGCTGGAGTTGCGCTGAGTTCGCATGCAGACCCAAAACCACTACATACGACAATTCAGACGATCCTCGCCGAGAACGCGAAAGCGGCGCCCCTTCTCGCCGACCAATGGCTCGCTCTTGCTTTATGCGAGCGGGATTCCGCCGCGGCCGAGCGCGCGCTGGCCACCATGCCGCCCGGCGGGTGCTACGACGCAGGCATTCCCTTCCCTAACCGTTGGTGCGAAGGTCTCGCCGCACGCATGCGAGGCGACCAACCGGCGGCGCGGGCCGCGTTCACCAAAGCCCGGACAGAACTCGAGAAAATGGTGCACGACCAACCGGACTATGCCGAGGGTCTGTGCGCGCTCGGCGTGATTGACGCCGCTCTTGGAAATAAGGAGGACGCCATCCGCGAAGGCCGGCGTGCTGTCGAGCTGATGCCAGTAAGCAAAAACGCCATCGAGGGCCCGCTATTGATCAAATACCTGGCGCTCATTTATGCGTGGACCGGCGAAAAAGATCGCGCGCTCAAACGATTGGAGCAGGCAGCGAAACTTCCAAGTTATCTGAGCTACGGGCAACTGCGTCTTCATCCCATTTGGGAGCCGCTGCGCGGCGATCCGCGCTTCGACAAGGTCCTCGCCTCCCTCGCGCCGAAGTAGTCAAAACCGGGCAACCGGACGAATCTTGCTCTGATCGACGGCGCAGCGACTTTGATTCCCGACATGCCCAAAGAGACAAATCTATTTTCCGATCGGATCCACATCGAGCAGTTGGAATTGGCTGCGCATGTTGGCGTTCCTGAAAAAGAACGCGCCGCGCCACAGCGCTTGACCGCGAGCATCACGTTCTGGCCTCAACGAACGGCCGAGGAATTGCATGATCACATCGTCAAGACGGCGAGCTACTCGGAGGTTTGCGCCGAGACGAAAACATTTGTTGCCACTCGATCCGATAAGCTCATCGAAACATTGGCTGCGGGTCTCGCCGCGCATTTACTTCAAACGTTCTCCATCCAAAAGATCGAGATCGAGCTGCGCAAATTTGTTTTGCCGGATGTCGATTATGTTTCCGTCACGGTGACGCGAACCCGGCCGACGGACTGACCAATGCGCAAAGGAAGACTCAACAAGCCGATGGCGGAGGTAGCGCAGCGTTACAGTGCATCGGTTTCATTCGATTGGCGGCTTTATCCGCACGATATCGCCGGATCGATCGCGCATGCCGCCGCGCTTGCCGCCGCCGGCATTATTTCCGCCGACGAACGCGACAAGATCGACAATGGATTGCGGGCGATCAAGAGGGAGATCGAAAATGGAAAACTTCAGTGGGACGAATCGCTCGAAGATGTGCACATGAACATCGAAGCCGCCCTCACAAAACGGATCGGCGTCGCCGGAGGAAAACTTCACACCGCGCGCAGTCGCAACGACCAAGTCGCGCTCGATCTGCGGCTTTATGTGAAAGCCGAAATCGCGGAGATCGGCACCCGTCTTCGCTCACTGCAAACCGCATTGCTCAATCTCGCGGGCCAACACGTCGATGTTGTCATGCCGGGCTACACCCATTTGCAGCGCGCGCAGCCGATCTTTTTCTCGCATTACCTGCTCGCACAAATCGAAGCCTTCGAGCGCGATGTCGAGCGCCTCCGCGATTGCCGGACTCGAACCGATGTTCTTCCGCTTGGTTCCGGTGCGCTCGCGGGCTCGACCATCGTCTTGGATCGACAATCGATTGCGCGTCAGCTTGGTTTCGCGCGCGTCAGTCAGAATAGTCTCGACGCTGTCGGCGATCGCGATTTTGCCTGCGAATTCCTTTTCTGCCTCGCCATGATCGGCCTTCATCTCTCGCGTTTGAGCGAAGATCTGATCGCCTGGAGCACGAGCGAATTCGGTTTCATCGAGTTCAGCGACGCCTTCTCCACCGGCTCCAGTTTGATGCCGCAAAAGAAAAATCCGGACATGGCTGAGTTGACGCGGGGCAAAACGGGCCGGCTCTACGGGAATTTGATGTCGATCTTGACCACGCTGAAAGCGCTTCGTTCCTCTTACAATCGCGACATGCAGGAAGATAAGGAGGCGCTTTTCGATTCGGTCGACACCGTTCGCGCCGCACTCGAAGTATTTTCGGCAATGTTGCCGGAAATCAAAATTCATCGCGATTGCATGCAAGCGGCCGCGGGCGATCCAAATCTTCTTGCCACCGACCTGGCGGAATATCTTGTGAAGAAAGGAGCGCCTTTTCGCGAAGCGCACGAGACCGTCGGCAAACTTGTGGCGCATGCCGCGAAAACGGAGTTGCCGCTCAATCAAGTTCCTCGCCAGGAACTCAAAAAACTTTCGGCATTGTTCGATGTCGATGTTGCAAATGTGTTCGACGTTCGGCGCTCGCTGGCGTCACGGCGCGCGATCGGCGCACCATCACCGGAGAACGTCGAAGCGCAAATCGAACATTGGCGCGGGCAGCTTGTCGGAGGTAGGGGGCAATCTCCGAGCGCGCCGAAGAATTAGGCGGACGGCCTGGAGGTCCGTCCCTACCTAGCTATTCGCTTTTCATCTCTCGCTCCATAATCTTCCGGCGTGAGGCGGAGCAAGCTTGTCGAGGATCGAGGTGGTTGGGAAACGGTTGGCAGTGAAATCCATTTTGCGAACTCGCATCTTGAAGTCGTAACCGACCACGT
>WNFA01003790.1_pt1 | contig 12583 bp, 11 predicted proteins | sample 5400481 | NCBI WGS metagenome assembly WNFA01 (sample SAMN13153340, study PRJNA577476) | soil metagenome | isolation source: 120 cm saprolite under Douglas fir tree site 2 hole 1 replicate 2 | place: USA:California | collected 2015-04-18
TCATTGGTGATCGGGTCCGTGCGACGCGCCAGGAGGTCTTCTTTTTCGGCACGGCCCCGGGCGACGTGCGGTTCACCGAGCAGGCGCTGCCGGTGTGGGCGGATCACGGGAGAGGATTCATATACGGGATTCCCGGCAACGAGTGGCGCGGATTCAAGATCGCGGACGACACTCGTGGGCCCCCGTTCGACCCCACCACGGGGGAGCGGCTGCCCACGCCGGAGGGGCTGAAGGCGGCGCGGGAGTATCTCGCGTTTCGGTTCCCGGGCCTGAAGGGCGCCCCGCTGGTCGAGGCCCGGGTGTGCCAGTACGAGAACTCACCTGACGAGCACTTCATCATCGACCGGCACCCGGCGGCGACGAACGTCTGGCTCGTGGGCGGCGGCTCCGGGCACGGCTTCAAACACGGGCCGGCCGTCGGGGAGCTGGTCGCGAAGCTGGCGCTCGGGGGGGAGGTGGCGCCCCCCGAGTTCCGGCTGTCCCGCTTTGAGCCCGGGGCACGGCCCGGGGGTTAGTCGACGCCTGTGCGCGCCAAGCTCGAGCGGGACTTCGATCGGTTCAAGCGGGAGCTGCCGCGCGACTTCCCGGCGCACGTGCGCGAAACGTATGCGATCGATCTCACCGCCCGCTATTTGGGCGAAGTCGTTCCGCACCCCATCGGCAAGGGCTCGGGCCAGCTGTCGCTCAACACTGGCCAGCTCGAGGATGACGCCGCGGCGGGACTCGCGTTCTCCATTCTCAAGACGGTGATCGCCGAGGACGAGACCGGCGCGCGGGCGATGGCGGCGTGGGCGATTCACGAGACCAAGATGAAAGTCGAGCGACGCGCCGACGGGTCGGGGACCGGCCGTGAGGGCTGGACTGTCACATGGAAGGGGCGGGGCTGGGATCGCCCGTTTGGCGACTACCTCGCGCTGGTGCGCGCTGGGCGGGACCTCACCCGAGCCGGCCGGCTTCTGGTGGTACCGTCGGTGAAGTATCACCTCCCGCGACTTGCGGAGCCGTTCCATGAGGGCGAGTACCGCTATACGACCGCGCAACTGGCGGACGCTTGGCGGGAGCCACCGCTCCTCGTGGAGAAGGATTTCTCGCCCACGCTGGCGGGTGACGCGCTCGCGGACGATCGCGTCCAGATCCTCCGGTGGCTGCGTGAGGTGCCCGGGCGCATCCGGGCCGCATCTCGGATCCCGGTACGGGTCGCCGTGAAGCTCATGAACGCCCGATTCTCCGACGCTTTTCAAGTCGACATGATGAACGCCTCGGTCGGGGCGGACGCGCTGGTCTGTTTCAACCGGTTGTTCGACGCGGAGCAAGGAGTTGCTTACGGAGGCTGGGACTTGAGCCATCGGAACTTGAGAGTGCTGGACGCCATGGCCCCGGGCGTCAGCCCGGGGCTAATCGGAACGGGGAACATCTGCTCCGGTCGCATGATCCTCGAGTATGCCCGTCGCGGCTGCGAGAGCGTGCAAATGCACACCTTCTTCCAGCTTCCGCTCTCCGAGTACCCCGCCACCCACGGCTCCCGTGTCCAGCGGGCGCTCCACGTCCTGGTCTTTCATCCGCGGGACGGCCTGATCGCGGTGATGCTCGAGCGCGAAGCGCGCGGCGAGCTCGAGCGGCAGGGCGGCGAGCTCCGGTTCCTCGACCTGCGAGCCCATGCGCATCGCGCGAGTTGAGCTGTACGCGCTCGAGCTGCCGTTTGCGGAACCGTTCATCATCTCCGGCGGCAGGATCGACGCGCGGCGGTCGGTGGTGGTGGTGCTGCACGACGGCGAGGGGCACGTGGGCTACGGGGAATCGGCCCCGGACGAGCTGCCGTTCTACTCCGAGGAAACGCTCGGCAGCGCTCGCGATCTCATCCCCCGCGTCCTCGCCCCGCGGATCGCCGGTCGGGAGTTCGACTCTCCCGAGGCAGTGGACGCCGCGCTGCGCGAGAACGTGCGCGGCAATCCGTTCGCTCGGGCCGGGATCGAGACCGCGGCGTGGGACCTCGAGGCGCATCGCCGCGGCACGGGGCTACCGCAGCTGGTTGCCGAACGGCTGGGCGTCGCGCCGGCCGCGAGCTTTCCCTGCGGCGTGGCACTCGGTATTCCCGAGGATCGCCGTGCCGAGACCCTGACGCGCCGCGTGTACGAGGCGCTGCAGCACGGCTACCGACGCGTGAAGATCAAGGTCGCGCCGCAGTGGGATGACGTCGCCGTGCGGGCGGCCCGCGCCGGAATGGCCGGCACGGATGTCCCGCTCACCGTGGACGCAAACGGCGCTTACCGGTGGCCGGAGCACGAAGCCGCATTGCGCGCGCTGGACGAGGCCGGCCTCTTGTACATCGAGCAGCCGCTCTCCCCCGATGAGCTCGTGGGTCACGCGCGGCTGGCGCGCGCGCTCAAGACGCCGCTGTGCCTCGATGAAACCCTGCGCGACGCGGGGGCGGCGCGCCAGATTCTGGCCCTCGACGGCCCGATGGTCTGGAACCTCAAGGTGCATCGGGTGGGCGGGCTTGCCGAGGCGTGCCGCATCAGCCGGATCGCCGCCGAATGCGGCGCGCGGCTCTGGGCCGGTACGATGCCCGAGTCGGGGATCGGAACCCAGGCCGATATCGCGGTCGCGGCGCTCGGGGCGTGCGTCTATCCTTCGGACGTGGAGCCGAGCGCGCGCTGGTTCGGACGCGGCGCAGACGTGATCAAGCTGAGCATGAGCCGGGACGGCCGCATGGCGGTGCCCGGTGTATCGATCGCCCGCCTGCTCGACGCGGGGCGCTTCCGTTCGGTGACGCGCCGTTTACAATAGACAACATCATGATCCCCATCGATCACCAGCCGGCCGGGTACTGGGCGACCAATCTCTACGCCACCCCGCGCAAGCGTCCCAAGTCCGACGCGCCGCTCAAGGATCTGCCGCCGCGCGCCGCGCAACGGTTCAAGCGGGCGCGCGAAGGCATCCGCGCCCTCCGCCACGTCACCGAGCAGGTGGTGTTCATGGGTACCGCCTGGAAATGGGTGTGGATGTACGAGGTCGGCGGGCGCAAACTCGGCTACCTCCACCCCATGGAGACCGGGCTCTCCGGCACGTTCATTCTCACCGAGACCGAGGAGCGCGAGCTCGCCGTGACCGACGGCCTCCCGCGTATCTCGCGACAGGCCATCCGCGACGGTCGGATGGCCAGCGGCGTGCTGTGGTGCTGGATGAAGTTCCCCGACTTGGACGCCGTCGACGCGTTCGTCTCCATCATTCGGCTGAAGCATCAGTTGCTCGCACGACCGGAATGACGGTCCGGTAGGGGCGCAGCATGCTGCGCCCTTACAACAAGCAGGCCTTGTGTACGCTTCCGCGCTGGCGCTACATTCCGGCGCCCGCAAGCCGTTTCACAACACAGACCGATACCATTCGCCATCGAGCGCTCTGGATGACGAAGAGGAGTGGGAGGGTCGGGGCCGGTGTCGCGATCGCCCTGTCGATCGCCTTTCCGGCCGCGGCACAAACCGGTCAGTCTGCGCCAGGCTACAAGGCTCCCGTCATCAGCGACACGGGGCGGCTCAAGGGTCCCCGCCAGCCCATCTTCTTCCGTCACGACATCCACGCCGGTCAGGATCAGATCCCCTGCCTGTACTGTCACAGTACGGTGACCATATCGAGCGAGCCGGGGATCCCCGCGGTGCAGACCTGCTTCGGCTGTCACCAGATCGTGACGGGCGGGAAGCGGCCGTTCGGCGGTACGGTCAGTGCGGCGCAGGATTCCACTGCGCGCGCCGCTGAAGCAGCCGAGGTCCGGAAGGTGCAGGCGGCGTGGTTCGGCAAGAAGCCACCCGAGTGGATCCGGATCCACGGGGTCCCGGGCTTCGTGCATTTCCCGCACCAGCGCCATATCAAAGTGCTGGGCACCGATGGCTGCATCACCTGCCACGGCGACGTGCGAACCATGCCCCAGGTGTACCAAGTCGCCACACTCAAGATGGGTTGGTGCGTCAACTGCCACGTGCAGCGCAACGTCTCGCGCGACTGCACACTGTGTCACTACTGAGGCCCGACCGATGGACCGCAGACGGTTCCTGACAGTTCTGGGCGCGACGGGGGGCGCCGCCGCGGCGGCGTCGGCCTGTGATATCCACGCCGAGCCGACCGAGCACCTCGTCCCCTACACCGTCCCGCCCGAGAACCAGGTCCCCGGGATCGCCACGTACTACGCCACCACCTGCCGCGAATGCGCGGCCGGCTGTGGACTGCAGGCGAAAGTCCGCGAAGGCCGCGTGATCAAGCTCGAGGGGAATCCCGAGTCTCCGATCAACCAGGGGCGGCTCTGCTCGCGGGGGCTGGCCGGGCTCCAAGGACTCTACAATCCCGACCGTGTCACCGATCCCATGGTCCGCGGTCCGAACCGCGAGTGGCAGAAACTCTCCTGGGAGGACGCCATCAACCGGCTGCAGGCGAAGGTGAAGGAGGCCCGCGGCAAGGGGATCGCCTTCGTGACCGGGCTCGAGAGCGGATCGTTCGGCGAGCTGGTCGACGCGTGGATGAAAGCGCTGGGCGGTCGCCACGTCACCTATGAGCCGTTCGCCTTCGAGGCGTTGCGGGAGGGCAACCGCCTCGCCTTCGGCACGTCGGCGATCCCGTGGTATGACTTCGCCAACGCCCGCTACATCGTCTCGTTCGGCGCCGACTTCATGGAGACCTGGCTGTCCCCGGTCGGCTACCAGAACGGGTTCACCCGCGCGCACGCCTTTGAGAGTGGACGCGACGGCTCGATGGCCAAGTTCGTCTCGGTCGCGCCGCGCATGTCGCTCACCGGGATGAGTGCCGACGAGTGGATCGCGGCCAAGCCCGGGACGGAGTTCATGCTGGCCCTCGGGATGGCGCAGGTCATCCTGGCCGAGCGCCTGGCTCCCACACCGGCGGACGCGCGCGGTCTCGATCGGTTGCTCCCCGCGCCCCAGCAGGTGGCGACGCTCCTGGGGATCGAGGCGCGCGATATCCGCCGGCTGGCTCGCGAGTTCGCCGCCTCGCGGGGCGGGCTGGCCGTGGCGGGGGGCATGTCGACGCACTACGGGAGCGGCGCGCATGTGCTCGTGGCGTCGGTGAACCTCCTGAACTATGTCGCGGGGCAGGTGGGGAAGACCGTCAAGTTCGGACCCAACCACGCCCTCGAGGCGGGCGGATCGTTCAAGCAATTGACGAACCTCGTCGGGGACATGAGCGCCGGGAAGGTCGCGTTGCTGCTCGTCCACGGCGCGAATCCGGCGCACTCCCTGCCGGCCGCATTCTCCCAGGCGCTCGGCCGCGTCGCGTACAAGGTGAGCTTCTCCTCCTACCTGGACGAGACGGCGGCCGCGTCGGATCTGATTCTGCCGGACCTCCATCCGCTCGAGCAGTGGAACGATTCGCGGCCGCGCGCGGGCGTCTATGCGCTGCAGCAGCCGGTGATGCAGCCCGTGTTTCCGAACACCCGCCACACCGGTGACATACTCCTGCAAGCCTCCGGCAGCGCGAGCACGTTCAAGGACTACCTGCAAACGCGGTGGCGGACGCTGCATCAGCGGTACGGACGCGGCCGGGGATTCGACGACTTCTGGAGCGACGCCCTGCAGCACGGGGGCGTGTACACCGACGTGGCGGTGCAGAGCCCGCGGCTCGTGCCCGGGTTCGCGCAGCGGCTCGGCGGCTTGGCCGCCTCGGAAGGCGCATCGGAACAGCACTTGCTGATCGTCTTCCCGTCGATCGCGCTGCACGACGGCCGGGGAGCGAACAAACCGTGGCTGCAGGAGCTGCCCGACCCGGTGTCGAAAATCACGTGGCACGGGTGGGTGGAGGTGCATCCCGAGACCGCGGCGAAATCGCAGCTCGCCAACGGCGACATCCTGCTGCTCGAGTCCCCGCACGGTGCCGTACGCGCGCCGGTGTGGATCACCCCGGGCGTGCGACCCGACGTGCTCGCGGTCCCGAGCGGTCAGGGTCACAAGGCGTACGGCCGCTACGCCAAGGACCGCTCGTTCAATGCGTTCGAGCTGCTGAGCGACCAGCCCACGGACTTCGGCGGGCGGGCGTTCTCCGTTGGCGTCAGAGTCACTAAGACCGGCGACCACCGCCGCCTCGCCACCGTCGAGGGCGACGCCCGCGAGCAAGGGCGTGGCATCATCGAGGTGCTGCCGCTCGCGAAGGCGCGGGAGCTGAGGCGCGGCGCCCACCCGTTCGCCAAGGAAGCGACGCCGGCATTTGCCCGCAAGGCACTCGAGGCCTGGGCGGAGGCGCAACACGAGAAGGCGACGCTCGGGAACTACGCTGGCGAGCATCCGCGCTGGGCGATGGCGATCGACCTGGCCAAATGCACCGGCTGCTCCGCCTGCGTCACCGCCTGCTACGCCGAGAACAACCTTGCGACCGTGGGTGAAGAACTCGTGAGCCGGCGCCGCCAGATGAGCTGGCTCCGGATTGAGCGCTACTACACGGGCGGTGAGGAAGGTCATCCCGTTCGCGCCGTGGTCACGCCGATGCTGTGCCAGCAGTGCGGCAACGCCCCATGCGAGCCGGTGTGTCCCGTGTATGCCGCCTACCACACGCCCGACGGGTTGAACGGGCAGGTCTACAACCGTTGCGTCGGGACGCGCTACTGCGCCAACAACTGTCCGTATAAGGTCCGCTACTTCAACTGGTACAACTACGCCGAGCAGGGCGGGGAATGGGAGAGCTGGCCCGACCCGCTCAACATGCTGCTCAATCCCGACGTCACCGTGCGGGAGAAGGGCGTGATGGAGAAGTGCACCTTCTGCGTGCAGCGGATCCGCGGCGCGCAGAACCGGGCCCGGCTCGAGGACCGCAACGTGCAGGACGGCGACATCACGCCTTCCTGCGCACAGGCGTGCCCGTCGGAGGCGATCGTCTTCGGCGACCTGCACGACAAGACGTCACGTGTCGCGACGCTGGCGCAGGACCCGCGCGGCTATCACGTGCTCGAGGGATTGAACACCCGGCCGGCGATCACGTACCTCGCGAAAGTCGTGCACGGCACCGTGGTGGAGGACTGAGGCGATGGCCGAGACGTCCCCGTCCCGCGTCAGCTACGACTTCGTCACCCGCGCCATCGCGCGCACGCTGGGTAATCCGGGCAAGGGCTACTACGCCCTGCTGGCGCTGGCGGTCGCCCTGCTCGGGGTGGGCATCGTGTGCCTGCTGTTCTTGCTGCGCTACGGGCTGGGGCTCGCCGGCTACTCGCACCCGGTGTACTGGGCAGTCTACATCACCTGTTTCGTGTTCTGGGTGGGTATCGCCCACTCGGGCACGCTGATCTCGGCGATCTTGTTTCTGTTCCGCTCGGGGTGGCGCACCGCGGTGTACCGCACCGCCGAGGCGATGACGGTGTTCGCCGTGATGACCGCGGGCCTCTTTCCCCTGATCCATATCGGTCGCCAGTGGTACTTCTACTGGCTCATCCCCTATCCCAACGAGCGCGGCCTGTGGCCCAACTTCAAGTCGCCGCTCATCTGGGACGAGTTCGCGATCGGCACGTATTTCACCGTCTCGACCGTGTTTCTGATCATGGGGCTGATCCCGGACATCGCGGCGGTGCGGGACGTAGCTACCGGGTGGCGCAAAAAGTTGTACGCCATCACGGCGCTCGGGTGGCGAGGCACCAACGAGCAGTGGCGTCACTACACGCGGGGTTACCTCTATCTCGCCGCCCTGGCCACGCCGCTCGTGCTCTCCGTGCACAGCGTCGTCTCCTGGGACTTCGCCATGGCGCTGGTGCCCGGCTGGCACGCCACTTTGTTCGCGCCGTACTTCGTCGCCGGAGCGATCTACTCGGGCGTCGCCATGGTGATCACGCTGCTGGTGCCGATCCGCAAGCTGTTTCATTTGGAAGACATCATCACGATCCACCACTTTGAAAACCTCGCGAAGCTCTGCCTGCTGACGGGCTTGATCGTGAGCATGTCCTACTGCACCGAGAATTTCACCGCGTGGTTCGGGGGGAATCCGCACGAGCGCGCAGCGTTCTGGTATCGCGCGTTCGGGCCGTTCTGGTGGGCGAGCTGGACGATGAACATCTGCAACGGGCTGCTGCCGTGGCTCCTCTGGTCGAAAAAGGTCCGGACCAGCATCACCGGCCTGTTCGTCATTTCGATTTTCGTGAACATCGGAATGTGGTTCGAGCGCTTTGTGATCATCGTCGTGTCGCTTGCCGGTGAGCCGTTCGAGCGCTTCGCCAACGCGACGTACAATCCCACCTGGGCGGACTGGGGCATCATGGCGGGGAGCTTCGGCTGGTTCTTCATGTGGTTCCTCTTGTTCGTGAAGAACTTCCCGACGGTGTCGATCTCTGAGGTGAAAGAGGTGCTGCCCGTGCCGCAGCGCGGAAAGGCGAGGGCGTCGTGAAGCTCGCGAATCCGCTGACCGCCATCTTCCACCCGCCGCCCACGCCGGGTGTGCTGGGCGTGTTCGGCCACCTCGACGCCACGGTGGAGGCGATTGCCCAGCTGCGCCGGGCCGGCCACACCGACTTCACCGTGTACTCGCCCATCCCCCGGCACGAGATCGAGGATGCGCTCGAGCAGCCGGTGAGCCCCGTGCGGATGTTCACCCTGATCGGCGGGATCGCGGGCTGCGCCATCGGCGCCTGGGTCACGCTGTACATGTCGTACGATTGGCCGCTCGTGCTCGGCGGCAAGCCGATCGGCTCGATCCCGCCGTACGTCGTGATCATGTTCGAGATGACGATCCTGTTCGGCGCGCTCTCGACGATTCTCGGGATCGTCTTCAATGCGCTGTTCGCCGCCCGGCGGCTCGGAACGGTCGCCTACGATCCGCGCTTCACCAACGACAAGTTCGGCATCTTCGTGCCGTCCGAGCCGGCGCGGGCCGGCCAGGTCGAGACCCTGCTCCGCGGCGCGGGTGCGCAGGAGGTCCGCCGTGCGTAGACCACCGGCCGTCCTTGCCGCTCTGGTCGCGCTCGCCGCGATCGGCTGCAACCCGGACGATGTCGTGCATCGCATCGGCTGGTTCTCCACCATGCGGCATCAGCGCAGCATCAAGCCGTACGCGCAACCGATCCCGCCTATCCCCGGCACCGTACCGGTGACCGGCGCGGACCCGCTCATGAGCCTGCAGACGGCCGACCGACTCGTGAATCCTCGGACGCGCACCTCGGAGTCGATCAACCGCGGGCGGTTCCTGTATGAGACGTACTGTCTCGTCTGCCACGGCCCGGCGGGCCGGGGCGACGGCCCGATCTCGTCGGCGGCGGGGGGGCCGTTCTTCGGCGTGCGCTCGCTCGTCAACGACACGATCGCTCGACGCACGGACGGCTACCTCTACGGGGTGATCGTGAGTGGCCAGGTGATGGGCCGCGGGCTGATGCCGATCTACGGAGACAAAGTGCGCGGGACGGATCGCTGGGACCTGGTGAATTACGTCCGCACGCTGCAGGCCGGCGCGCAGAGCCCGCGGGGGAGACGATGAGCGCGGTCGCGGCGGTCGCGCGGTCGGAGCTGGTCCAGAAGGCGCGCCAGTTCCCCGCACGGGCGTTCCTACTGTGGGGGGCGCTCCTGGCCGTGGCTGGAGGGGCCGTGTTTCTGTGGGTGCTCGCGGCGGGCGGCGCGCCCCGGGCGTGGCAGGCCTGGCACGTCAACTTCATGTTTTGGACCGGGCTGGCGCAGGCACTGGTGGTCTTCGCCGCGACGCAGAAGCTCGCCAAAGGGCACTGGTCCGGGGTAGTGATCCGGCTCGCCGAGGCGGCGGCCGCGTTCCTGTGGGTCTCGCTGGCTTTGTACCTGGGGCTGGTCGTCGGCCGGGCGTACATCTTCAGCTGGCTGCACGAGCCGCGTCCCGATCTGGGGACTTGGCTCACGGCGAAGCCCTTCTTCGTGCGCAACGGCTTGATCTACCTGCTCCTCACCTGGTTATCGTGGCGTTTCGTGCGGCACGACATGGCGCCGGACCTTCGGGAGCTCGCCGACGGCCAGCCCGCCGACCGACTCGAAGGCCGGGACGCCATCACCCGCGAAGCCGCGTTGCTCGTGGTTGGCTATGCGTTCGGGTACAGTCTGCTGGCGTTCGAGCTGGTGATGTCACTTGCCCACAAGTGGGTGAGCAGCCTGTTCGGGGCGTTCTATTTCATGGGGAGCTTCCTCGCCGCGTTGATGGCGCTCGCGGTACTGGCGCTGACGGTGCGGCGGCGCATGGGTCTCGAGGGACTGTTCTCCGCCAAGCAGCAGCACGATCTCGGAAAGCTGTGCTTCGGCTTCAGCGTGTTCTGGGCCTATCTCATGTGGTCGCAGTTCCTGGTGATCTGGTACGGCAACCTGCCCGAGGAGACGTTCTTCATTTTCTACCGGCTGTCCGGTCCGTGGAAGCCGATCGGGGTCGCCGTGTTCCTGATGGTGTTCGCCGTGCCGTTCATCGGCCTGCTCGGCGTCAGGCCAAAGAAGTACCCGCCGGCGCTCATGGCGCTTGCTCTGGTGAGCCTCGCGGGCATCTGGCTCGAGCGGTACCTCGAGATCGTTCCATCTATCAACGGCGGCGCCGGGCCGGCCATCGGCATGCCGGAGGTCGGCGTCACGCTGCTGTTCGGTGGGCTGTTCCTGCTTTCCTTCGGGTGGTTCGGGGCCCGCTACCCGATGCTCTCACCCCGGCTCGCGGCCGACACACTGGAGCGCGAGCGACACTAGCGCCCGGCCGAACCCTTCATCATTCTCTGACAAATCCCGCGCGCTTCTAAGGGTAGTAAGCATGCGTGATAGAGCTGCTGGCCGTCCCACGCACCACCCCGGAGGTCTCATGCGGTCGAGCGAAATGACTCTGGCACTAAGCGCGGCGGGAGTCGTACTGCTCGCCGCGTGCGGCGGTTCGACGTCGCCGTACGGCGGGGGTGGGGGTGGTGGCGGCACGCGTCCGGCGAGTTGTGCAAGCTCCGGGGCCAGTGCGACCATCACCGCGACTGGCTCATTCACGTTCAGCCCGAGCACCGCGACGATCACGGCGGGGCAGTCGGTCTGTTGGGTGAACAACAGCGGGATCCCGCACACCGTCACATCGGACGACGCGAGGTTCACCGGCGGTAGCCTGCCGACCGGCAGCACCCTGGTCGTGACCTTTCCCGCGGCGGGGTCCTACGCCTTCCACTGCAGTATCCATCCACCACCGACGTACAATATGACGGGCACGATCACAGTATCACCGTGAATTAGCCGAGCTTGGCCCAACGAGCTCCTCAAGGCTCGACGGGCCGGGCGAGCTGTAGGAGCTTCTGCAGGGAGTCGCTCGACAGCGGGCCGGAGATCTGAATCTCCAGGTCGTCGAGGTGTCGTACCAGCCGGTTCGCTGTCTCCTGCTTCTGTTTCTCAGCGTAACCGAGTCGAGCGGCCGCCTTGGCGGCCGGAGCAACGGCCAGCGAATCGGCGGCTCGCTCTTCCACCCGCGCGTGGTCCATCGCGCTCATAGTGTCAGGCCGCGCCATTGGCGCCGCGGTGACCGCGAACTGGTCGAGGGCCATGGGAGATTGGCGCTTGTTCAACACCTCGATCACCTTGCCCGAATCGAGCGCTTGCTCCACGATCACGACGGCGGAGTAGCCCGTCTCGCGCGCTTGGTAGATCCCCCGGATCGGCGCACCCGGGACGGCGAGGGGACCCCTGCCGAGCAGGCGCCGCGCGCTGTCGGTGCTGATGGAAGCTCCCAGCGGCGAGTAGAGCCCACCTTCGAGAACCACGATACCCACCTGCGGGGCGCGGGCCGGGGCGGGGGCTGGGGTTGCCGCGCTCTGCGCCGAGGCCGACTCCGTCGGGACCGTGACTTGCGCTTGGCGCATCCCCTCAACGTGGTCGGACTTGGCGAGCGCACGCTTGGCAGGCACGGCCGGCTGCGCGGCTGGCGCTGTGCGGGCGGCGTCGCGCACCGTGTTGAGGGATTCGCGCCGGGCGCGCTCGGAGATGGCCGGCGCGTCGAGGGCGCGTCGCTCCGCGGGTTGAGCATAGGATGCGTTTTCCCGCCGCTGGACCTGTTCGACGCCAATGCCGAGGTAAGTCCCGATACCCAGCGCCAGGAGGACTGTCGCCGCCCACGCGAGCGGTAGCCGCACCTTCCACCACAGTCGAGTGGCCGGTTTCACGTCGCCCGCGCGAAACGGCGGGAGCTCGCGGTCGGGCGGTGCTGCCAGTGCGAGTAGCTCGCCGGCGCGGGCGATCAGGGCGCGCTCTTCGTCGAGCCGGCCGCGACAGGCGGGGCACTGGGCGAGGTGTGCCTCGACGCCCCGGGCCTCCGGCGGCGACAGCTCGCCGTCGAGATACGCGTGTAGGGTGCCGTCATCCACGTGCGACATGCTCACCTGACTTTCCCGCCTCGTAGGCCTGCACCAACCGCCGCCGCGCCCGCGATAGCGTTGTCCCGATCGCGCCGCGAGCCAAACCTGTCTGGGCAGCGATCTCGTCATACGATAGTCCTGAGTCCCACAACAGCAGCACCTCCCGGTCGCGCGGCGAGAGCTCTTCGAGCGCGGCCCGGACGCGCGCCCGGTCGCTCTCGACCTCCACCGCCTCATCGGACGCGAGCGTGCTCTCCTGGCGCTCGGCGGTGAGGAGCGTGAGGTGCCGTCGCTCCCGCG
>WNFA01014671.1_pt1 | contig 12580 bp, 12 predicted proteins | sample 5400481 | NCBI WGS metagenome assembly WNFA01 (sample SAMN13153340, study PRJNA577476) | soil metagenome | isolation source: 120 cm saprolite under Douglas fir tree site 2 hole 1 replicate 2 | place: USA:California | collected 2015-04-18
CCGCTCAAAAGGATCCCGTACGCCTCGTCCACCGCGCGTCCGGCGCGGCCGACCTGCTGGTAATAGGCGATTACCGAACCAGGCCTTTGGAAGTGAACGACGAACCCCAGATCTGGCTTGTCGAACCCCATTCCCAGCGCAACCGTAGCCACGAGCGCCTTGCACTCGTTTGCCAGTAGCATTCGCTCCGATTCCAACTTGTCCGAGCTTTCGGCCTCCGAGTGGTACTCGCGCGCCGCAATTCCATTCTTCTGAAGCCAGGCTGCGACGCGACGCGTATCCGGAATCGTCAAGCAATAGATAATGCCGCTGCCGGGAAGCCTATGAACGAAATGCGCCAACCACGCCAGCCGGTCGCTCTGATCGCTCAGCTTGATGTTAAAGAGCTTCAACGAAGCACGAGTGAGCGGCCCACGCTGCACTTGAAGGTTCGGAATCTGGGCCACGACATCCTGCACTACCCTGTTATTCGCGGTCGCCGTCGTGCAGACGACTGGAACGCTTGGCGGCAGCAATTGCAGTACGCGAACAATGCGTCGGTAGTCTGGTCTAAAATCATGTCCCCAGTCCGATATGCAATGGGCCTCATCAACGATGAAAAGACCAATGCTCTTCTGAAATCGCGGCAGCACCTGACGACGAAACTCCGCATTCGCCAACCGTTCAGGCGAAATCAGCAGGATGTCGCACTTGTCGTTGGAAACCGCCGCATGCGCTTGTTGCCACTCGTCCCGGTTTTCACTATGAATCGTAATCGGTCGCAATCCTATGTTCCGACCAGCTTCAATCTGGTTTCGCATCAGCGCCAGGAGTGGACTTATCAACAGCGCCGGACCCGCGCCGCGCTCACGCAGGATCTTTGTCGTGATAAAGTAAACGATGCTTTTACCCCAGCCGGTGCGCTGAACGACCAGCAGACGCTGATTGCGAACGGCAACAGCTTCGATGGCTTCCCATTGGCCGTCCCGAAATGATTTGTCCGCGCCCAGCATCTGCCGCAGAAGCGATTCAGCTTTCGCTTTGTCTATTGGATTCGGCAGTTGCATTTCGATCGGCCTCTCGGCTCGCAGAGTCATTTTTGATTCATCTACCATGAATTCGCTTTCTGTTTCCAGCAACAAATTCTGTCTATCACGCCACTCTATTTAGAAGTCCGCGTAAGATTATGAGTTATCACCGTCAGCAAGTTGGTTATCTATCGCCGAGCAGTTGCTCCTCTGATCCAAAGTTTCCTGCCTGATAGAGACCTCTCGTGCCGCGCAGGGTATGACAACAAAAAACGCGCGCCGCATTTCGCGACGCGCGCTTTGTCTTTTCCAGCCCCGAAAGCAAGAGCTATTCACGGATACCCTGACGTCGTTGCGGGGCCTCCATCAGTTTCACTGGCACGGTTGTGTGCCGTCCGTTACGTATGACCTCGACGTTAACAGTTTCGCCGACTTGATGTTTGTCCAGGACGACGAAGAGTTCGTCGTTGTTGCTGATCTTCTGGCCGTCAATCGCAACGATGATGTCGCCAAGCTCGACATCGCCATTTTCAGTCTGAACCAAACCGCGCAGGCCCGCGTTGGCCGCTGCTCCCCCCGGTTGCACGGCCATAATCAACACGCCGTACGAGACTGGCAATCGCACCTGGCCCGAGAGCGCTTCGACATTGCGCGGCTCAATGCCCAGCTTCGGCCGCTGCACGTAACCGCTTGGCGATGTTGATGGGAATGGCAAAGCCGACTCCGGCGGACGCGCCGGACGGCGATTCGATCTGCGAGTTGATGCCAATCATGCGGCCATGCGAATCCAGCAAAGGCCCGCCGGAATTTCCCGGATTGATCGAGGCGTCGGTTTGAATTGCGCCTTCAATCTGCCGGCCATTCTGCGCGCGAATGGGTCGCTGCAGGCCGCTGATGACTCCGGTGGTCAGCGTGCGATCAAGTCCGAAAGGATTTCCGATCGCCAGGACCTTCTGGCCGACGATGAGTTTGTCCGAATCGCCCAACGGTACGACTGTCATCTGTTCCTTTGGCGACTCAAGCAATCGAATCACGGCCAGGTCGGTGTCCGGATCGCGACCAACCACTTTGGCCGGATAGTTCTTGCCGCCGCCAAAACTGACCGTCAACTTTTCCGCGTTGGCGATGACGTGATAATTGGTGAGGATGTCACCCTGATCGTCGATGATCGAACCGGAGCCGGCGCCTTCGACTGGCTGAGAAAACAGACCAAAGAAGTCGCGCACGGTGGTCGTTGATTGAATGTAAACGACGCCGGGCGCAATCGTCTTGTAAACCTCAATATTGTTTTGTTCGTCCGAAGCCAACGACGGCTCGGTGATATTCGACGGCGACGGCACTGAGAAAGCCGAACTGAGCGGCTGAAAATGATTTGCGATTTGCTGAAACGCCATGACGCCCCCGGCGGCAAACAGCGCCGACGTCAGAGCAATCACCAGGATTTGGCGTGCGGATATTTTGTACATAATGCTTTCGTTCTCCTTCGATTCATGCGCGGCAATTGAGATGCGCCGCCATAAGTTTACGGTTGTTTGACCGGCATTTGCAAAACGCGCGAAGGACGTCAATGGTTCCGGGAAAGGGCGGAGAGATCTGAAGAGATTTGAGGTTAGGAACGGGCGGTCTTCACCGAACAAGCCGTAATTTCAGGAGAATAGCGTAAGCAGGGCGTAGGGCAAGTTGGTGACGTAGCCAATCATTGCTTCGGGTCTGGACCAGCCAAGAGCATTGATGCCGGTCGCCGCATGGACCATCATCAGCGCGACGTAGACCGTCAATACCAATTGCATGCCACGGCGTGCGAGCGGGAGATGCGAACATCGATAAAGCGTGTAAGCGGCGAAAGCTCCGATGGCCACCTTTACCAGCAAGAAAGGTGCGTCGCCGGCCTTGAGCAACTCGCTCATCAGGCCATTGCCTTCCGTGGCCAGGCGCGAGTGAACCCAGAAGAGCGTGAGTTGCGCATCCAGCCAATTCAAAGCAAACAGAACGACGCTTTTTGCCAGTGCTCCCATGTTTTAAGGAGTGCCCTCCTGTTTAAAAAAGTTGTTAGACCTCGGCCCTTCGAACTGCGAAACCTCCGAACCGTTAAGCTCGGAGGTTCCGCCGTCCGTACGGGAAGAAACGAGACTCGCTTCGTGCTATCCGAAGTAAAGTTTCAATCACGCGCTTCTTCCGGTGAACGACTCGCCATGGCGCGAATTATCCCTTGTGTGGCGCAAGCTGGCAACTCGCGCGACCCGCTTCTTCGGATTTTGCGGCGAAGCGTAATATAAATGAAATAGACTGGCAAGAAGACATGAACATCTCGATTAGTAACGCCATCCTGGAAGGTGCGCAGGTGCTCCGCGCAGCCGGCATCGCCGAGGCGCGGCGTGAATCAGGCTCGCTCCTGGCGCACGCCATCGGCCGTGATCGAACTTTCATCGTCACGCACGCGGACGAACCATTGGAGGCCGTAGCCGTCGAGGCCTTTCGCAAGCTGATCGAGCGGCGCGCGGCCGGCGAGCCTTTGCAGTACCTCACCGGGCATCAGCAGTTTTTCAAGCTTGATTTCGAGGTGACTCCAGACGTGCTGATCCCGCGACCGGAAACTGAGCTGGTGGTAGAGATCGCGCTGGAACTCTTGAAAGGCAATCCCGATCCGTTCATCGCCGATATTGGTGCGGGCTCAGGTTGCATCGTGATCTCGCTGCTGCACGAGCTACGCGACGCACATGCGATCGCGACGGAGATCTCGCCCAACGCCCTGCAAATCGCGCAACGAAACGCCGATCGTCATGGCGTAACTGATCGGTTGACTGTGATCGAGTCCGACTGCTTCGCGAAGGTCAACGCCGACCGGGCGTTCTCGTTGATTGCTTCCAACCCGCCATATATTCGCGACGACGAAATAGAAACTCTGCAGCGCGAAGTTGGCTACGAGCCGCGCACGGCGCTCGCCGGAGGTCCGGACGGTCTGGACATTGTGAGACGGCTATTGCGTGAAGCGCCGCCGTTCCTACAGCCGGGCGGCCATTTTGTTTTTGAGATTGGCTTTGGTCAGAAGGCGTTGGTCGAGCAGTTGATCAACCGGGAGGTTTGGGAGTTGACCGAAATGCGGCCCGACCTCCAGGGCATCGCGCGCGCCGTCGTGCTGCGAAAGAAGTAGCTATGCCGATCTTGGAATTCTAATTCGTCGGACTGCTGGCGACCGTCGCCACCGACGGGTTCTTGCGTCCTTCCCGGTACTTGCCCAGGCCTTCGCGGAAAAGCTTAAGCAGCGGCCGGTGATTCTGGGCCACGAGTTTGGTCCAAACGCGCGCGTTCCGTTGCGGGAAATAGATGCCACGGAAAAACATGCGCATCACAAAGTGCATGATCTGGTCGTTAATATCACGACCACCGAACCAGTCAATCGCTCTCTGGTTATTCTTTGGACTGTAGGAAGTCATCCACGCCTTGTCGAGTTCTATTTGTGCCTCTGGGATCGTCATCTTAAGCGGCGTGTGGGCCATTTGGTTATGAACAAAGTTCATCCAATGTTTGGGCCGCGTCAGCCGTCCCTCAGCGCCGAGCTTTTTGTAGGTCGGCGTTCCGGGTAACGGAACCAGCGGGCTAAACACCGGCATTCCCGGGGGCCAGGTTGCTATCTGTTCCAGCGTGCGCTCAGCCACGCCGGGCGTATCGTTGTCCAAACCAAAGATGAATGCGGTGATCGCATAGATGTTGCGCTGCGCCAGCCGGTTGAGCACCGCCGCATATTCACCGGGCTTGTTGAAGCTCTTGTTCACATCGGCGAGATTGAGCGGATCGATTGACTCCATGCCGATGAATACCCACTTGCAGCCCGACCCGGCCATCAGATCGACCAGCTCTTCGTCGCGCAATAAGTTGGCGCTGATTTGCGCGATCCAGGGCAACTGAGCCTCGGCCGCGATGATGTCGCGCAGCAGAGACTTGGTGCGTTTGATATTGATCGCAAAGTTGTCATCGATAAAGAAGATCGTAATCTTGCCGCGATCCTTCTCCGCGCGACGCTTGAGCAGAAGCAGTTCGGCAACGACACTTTCGTTTGTGCGGAAGCGAATCTGGTCGCCAAAGAATCCGGTTACGGTGCAGAATTCGCAGCCATAGGGACAACCGCGACCCGACTCCATCGGAATCGTATTAAAATAACTTATGCCTGAGCCGTATCGTTCGGTGAAGCGGCGAACAATCTTAGGAACGAAATTAAACTGCTCGAGATCAATCGTGTCCCAGGGAATTACCGGATAAGGTTGCAATGGTGGCTTGTGCTCTTTGCCGGCTTCATCAACTGGCGCATAGGTCTCTTTGAGCTGTCCGCGCGCGGCGTCTTCAACGATCAGCGGCCACGTGTCGTCGGCTTCCCCCAGCGCGACGGCGTCGGCATGTCGCGGGCCGCCATCTCGACCGAGAGCTTCATCGGGGCATTCGGTCACATGCGGGCCCCCCATCACCACGGGGACTCCCGCGGCCCGAACGGCGTCGGCCACTCGATAGGCCTTTTGCACCATGCGCGTCATCGCGCCGATGCCGACCAGGCCAATGTTCTCCTCGTGGAGGAACCGGACCAGCTCCTCATCGTTCAGAGGCTTCGCGTTGCCATCGATCAGCAAAACTTCATGACCGGGAGGTGTAAGCGCCTTGAGCAGAAACATCCAAAGATGCGGCATGAAATTGCGGGTCACACCGTTATCAGGATTGTAAAGTAAGATTCTCATCGACCGATCCCTCGAGCTGTCAGACGAACAAGTGAAAAATGCCTCTGGAAGATGGTGGTCAAAATAAGCAAAGAACGGAAAGGATGAAGCTGCAGAATATCACCAATCAAGCAAACTCTTCCGGCTCGGGCGGACTATACCACATGAAGGCCATGGGGTACACCTTAGTTTGGGCTATCCAACCAGAATTTGCCGGGTTGACTATTATACTTGGCACGACGCGTAACAGATGCTAGAATCCGCTGCCATTAGTCCCGGGAGCGCCTGAATACGTCCCGAGCACATTACCAATCAACGATTTAGTGGAGGTCTCCGTGGGTTCACCGAAGATCGTTTTGACTGCATCTGCAAGCGAGGCGAGCGAATGGCGGCACAGCATTTGGCAGCAGATGCTTTCGGCGACACTTCCTGCAAAACACGCCCACCGGTGGCGTGATCCGGAAATGCTGGTCAACGAATCCTGGCCCGACGGGCGCGCCAAGTACGTGCCCAATGGCCTGCGAATGGTCGAGACATTGCTGCTCCGCGAATACTCGGAAGCCGATGTCGTTGTCTGTTACCTGGAGAATCTGGAAAAGTTTGTCGGACCCGAGACAAAGGTCGTTGCGATTCATGCGCACAACCCGCTGGGCATTTCATACGCTACTGATGTCTATTCCAAGATCGCCGGCAAAAACCTGATCCCAGTCAACGCGGCCGAGTTTCTCAAGATCGTCAAACACCCGGTCATTGATAAGTTCCGACCAAAGATCGTCATCGGTGGTCCGGGAGCATGGCAATTGGAACGCGCCAATCGTCTGGACGAATTCAGGGTCGACTATTTGATCGACGGCGAGATCGAACGCGTGTTTAGTGATCTCTTTAAACGAATGATGGCCGGCGATCCGACGCTCGAGCGGATCATCAAGGTGCCGAAGAAAATGCAACCGACGGTCGAAGAGATCCCAGTCGTTCGTCATCGTTCTACGTTCGGCGTGGTCGAAATTACGCGCGGCTGTGGTCGTGGCTGCCAGTTCTGCGGTCCGGCGACGAAGGTTGGCCGATCATTTCCGCTCCCGCACATCATGGATAGCACCCGCGTCAATACGGGTGAAGGCGCCACGGAAATCATGCTCGCAACTGAGGACATGTTCCTCTACGAGCAACTGCCGAACTTCGAAACGAATGTGCCGGCGCTGGAAACAATGCTCAAGGGCGTGAAGAGCATCCCCGGGGTCGAGACTTTGCAAATGTCTCATATTACGATGGCCCCAGTAGTTAAGGATCCGACCGTCGTTGAGCGTCTGACGCCGCTGATCGTTCCCTATTCGCATGTCCAGCACAGGGAATCTACCGATCCCGACCATCGCATGACGGATCCAATCATTGGATTGGAAACCGGCAGTCCGCGGCTCTTTGAGATCTTCATGAAGGGCAAGGCTTATCCTTACAAGGCTAAGCAGTGGCGCGATGTCGTGCTCAAGGGCATGGAGATTCTCAACAAGCACAACTGGTTCCCGTTCTGCACGTTCATCATTGGATTGCCCGGAGAGACGGACGCCGACACTAAAGAATCACTCAATTTGCTTTACGAGCTGCGCGATGCAAAGGGAACTTTCGTTCCGACTTTCTTCGTGCCGCTCGAAGACACGCGCATGGAGCAGAAGGAGAGCGCCAAGCTGATTGAGATGACCGACCTGCAATGGGAGTTCTTCTACACCTGCTGGAAATACAACTTGCACTTCTGGAAAGGCACTGCGTCCACAATGAAGTTTTCGCTGGGCGTTCCTTTCTACTACTACATGCTCGGCCGCAAGCTGTTCGGCGACGGCATCAAGTATCCGCTCTATCGGTTCGCCGGAGTCCCCGATCGTTTTATGCGCAAACACCTCTACCTCGACTTTACCGGATACAAGCGCAGCCGCGGAGTCATGCAAGCACCCGTGAACGAAATTCTGCCCGGGTTCCAGAGCGTCCGCGAGAAAGGGCTGAACATGATCGATGCCAGCCAGTTGCACCACATCGCGTCCCCGGTAAATGTTGTCACGGAGGGAGTCCCCGCAGCCAGCAACTGATTGCAGACAATCAGCCGCCTCGAAACCTCAAGGAAATCCTTCTCGGAGATTGTCCTGTCCTCCGTCGGCGCTCTTTTCGCAACCGACTTAGCACGGATCTTTGCTGTTGACAGAACCCACGCGGGTGGAGTAGATTGCGCCGAGTTGGTTCTCACCCTTTAATGAAACCGGGGAGGCGTGCTGGCGCCAAACGCGCGAGTGCGAGACGTGGCTGGATGACCCGACGTTCTTGGAACATCGCACACGAGAAAGCGGCGACGTGAGAAATTGTTCGCCGCTTTTGAGTTTTCGATAAGCGTCGGAGCCGTCCCGCCAGAAGTTCGAAGCGCGTTGGCTAAGCAACAATTGAAGATCGCGATAACGGATCTCGACGAGAGCACGCCTGCCTTTTCTAAAGCCATTGCCGAAATTGTGGCCCTCGATGCCAGGCTCCATGGAGCTATCGAATCCGCAGACAATGGCGTTGCGCTGGTCGATAATCTCAAGTGCTTCGTTAAAACCGTCGATGGTTTGCTCGCCAGCCGGCCTTGACTCCAGCATTGCTCCACGATGTACGGGTCCGACATCTCGAATGCCTGCTGTTTGACAGAAGCCGCGAGCCCATGCAAGATTCGCCCGAATGAACTCAGACAAAACAACCAGGTCGAGACGAATTCGAGCGCGATCGGTTATGCGACAAGTAACCCGAGCGGCTCTCGCTGCTCCCCTGCTACTCACCCTGGGGTGTAGTGGCTCGCTCTATAAAGTTAAGCCGGCATCAGAGCTCGCTCGCCTTCCCGACAATGCCGCAACCGCCAATCTGGGAACAGTTTCGTTTCGCGCCGCGCCTTTGCTTACCGACGAAGAGAGTCAGGAACTCTTTGAATCAAACTTGCACATAGCCGGATTGCTGCCAGTGCGGGTGGAGATCGTTCACAACAGTGGTACGCCGATCGAACTCAAGAAAGTTCGCTTTCACTTGCACGATAGCGTTGGCACGGACTGGAAACCTATTTCTTTCAAGCAAGCCATCGCGCGCATTTTGAAAGCAAACGGAATAGCTCTCTACAACCCGGACGCGCGCAAGACATTTGAAAAAGAGTTTCGCGCCTACGAACTGGATCTGAAAGCGCCGCTCACGAACGCCGAGCGCCGCCGCCAGGGCTTTGTCATTTTTCTCTCGCCAAAGAAACAGCCCGTCGCTTCGCCTCCCGGCCTTGTGCTCACCATCGAGGGCCTGTCACAACCCGCAACATTGAATCTGAACTAACTTCTCGGCTCGGTGACACCCTGCTGTGGGTTAGACTTTTGGCAATCGCTTCGGTTAGGATTTTTGCCACACAGTACGGAATAACAATAACGGTATCTGCGGTTTGCTATCAACTCGCGGCGCCAATTCTTTGAAAGTGAAAGGAAGAGACCAATGACTCCAGAACACAAGACGACCGGTCAACCAACCCCGGCACTGTTTTTCGATACTCTTAATGCTTACCAGCGCACGGAAGCGATCAAGTCGGGAATCGAACTCGGTCTGTTCAGTGCCGTCGCCGACGGCAAGACCTCCGCGAAAGAAATTGCCGAAGCGTGCGACGCATCGGAACGAGGCACGCGAATCCTTTGCGACTATCTGGTCATCATGGGCTTTCTGACGAAGCAGAGTGGCAGGTATGGACTGACCGCTGACTCCGCGTGCTTTCTTGACCAGCGATCGCCGGCCTACATGGGCTCGGTGATTGACTTTATACTCTCGCCGATGATTACCGATCACTTCAAGCACCTCACGGCCGCGGTGAAAAAAGGCGGCACAGTTTCAGACGAGGGTACGCTTGAGCCTGAGCATCCTGTCTGGGTGAAGTTCGCCCGCGCAATGGTGCCCATGATGGCAATGCCCGCGCAACTGCTGGCGCCAATAGCCGATCCCGCGGGGAATCAGAAGCTAAGAATTCTGGACATCGCCGCCGGTCATGGGTTGTATGGGCTTGCGTTCGCAAAGCGAAATCCACGGGCCGAAATTACTGCGGTTGATTGGCCGAACGTGCTCGAAGTCGCGAAGGAAAACGCACAAACCGCGGGCGTCTCAGATCGCTTCAAAACCAGACCGGGCAGCGCGTTCGAGGTTGACTACGGGACGGGCTACGACATCATCCTGCTGACAAACTTCCTGCATCACTTTGACGTGCCGACCTGCGAAACTCTGCTGCGTAAGGTTCGCGCGGCATTGGCCGATGGGGGCCGCGCTGTTGTGCTCGAATTTGTTCCCAACGAAGACCGAGTGTCGCCGCCGCAAGCCGCGGCTTTCAGCATGATGATGCTGGGCTCGACTCCGGCGGGTGACGCCTACACGTTCGCGGAACTCGATACAATGTTTCGCAACGCCGGCTTTGCGCGCAGCGAGCTGCACGAACTGCCGCCATCGATTGAGCGGGTGGTCATCAGTCACAAGTAACCCAGTTGATGGTCTCGATCAGAAGAAGTGCAGGTCGAGCCGCGCTATGCCGAGTTACCAAACCTTCATCAGGTCAATCCGCAACTCTATCGCGGAGGACAGCCGAAGGATGGCGGTTTGCGAAAGCTGAAAGACCTCGGCGTGAAGACAATCGTGAACTTGCGCGGCGAGGATGCGCACACGCGCGCAGAAGGCGAAGAGGCGCACTCACTCGGGCTTCATTACTACAGTATCTCGCTCCCGGGATTCTCAAAGCCGAAGGACGAAGAAGTTGGGCGCGTGCTCGGCATCATCAACGATCCCGAGAATCAACCTATCTTCATTCACTGCCAGCATGGCAAAGATCGCACCGGGACAATCGTCGCGTGCTATCGCATTTCCCATGACGGCTGGACCGCCGAACAGGCGAAGGACGAAGCGCAGCGCTATGGCCTGGGCTGGGTTGAGATCGGGATGAATCATTATATTGATAAGTATTACGCGCGCTACAAAGCGAATCACGCAACCTGATTGCAGTCATTCCGAAAGTTAGTCGCCAGACCGAAAGGAGACGCCGATGAATTACAAGTCTCGATTGTCACGCTGCTTTGCAGTAGCCGCTCTTATCGCCTTAACAAGTTTGGCCACCTTTGCGCAGACGCGCGTCTATTTTGCTCGCGGCGCGACCCGAGCCACGGCGCGTGGTTATTTGCGTGGCATTCGCGATGAAGCGAACTTTGTCTTGCGCGCAAAAGCCGGCCAGCATATGCGCGTCGAAATCAAAGGACGGGGCGCCACCCGCGGAATGGTGACGTTCCCTTCAGGCCAGGGTGACGGACAACCCGGCGGTGTGATCTTTGACGGCATCCTGCCGGATACCGGCGACTATCGCATTAGTGTTAGTGAAAGCAGCATGGCTGATCCATGGCGCGGCAGCTTCACTGTCACCATTGATATCGTTTGCGGTACGCGGGTAAGTATCCGAGCGAACTCTTTCGCAGGGAGCCCGGTCTCAAAACGCGCCTGCGGACTCTGCTCGGCACGAATTACAATTCTTTTTTCGCGAGGTTGCAGACGGAGATGCCGATTGAAAATGACGGCGGCGTATTGATTGTGCGTGGCTGTATGGCGCACCAGTGCACGATCCAAGAAGCGATCCTGGCGATCGATCTGGGCAATGACGCGCTGCACTGCGCGAAGGTAGTATCCCCGCCGCGCTGCGCCGCGCGATGCAGAACTAAAGAGAAATCGGTGGCCATCATTCCGCTGGCGACGTGGCAAGCTCAACTCTTTTGCTGACCACCTCAAAGCCGCGAATAGGTCAGCCCGGTCTGCCCCTGATACTTGCCACCGCGATCTTCGTAGCTCACGTCGCAGTCTTCGTCTGATTCCAGAAAGACGACCTGGCCGATGCCTTCGTTGACATAGACCCGCAGGGGAAGGTCCGCGAGATTGCCGAGTTCAATGACCAGGCGGCCGATCCAGCCCGCCTCGAGTGGCGTCGTGTTGACGATTAGCCCGGCCCGCGCGTAGGTGCTCTTGCCCATGCAGATTCCGGTGACGTTGCGCGGCATGCGAAAAGTCTCAATCGTCACCCCGAGAGCGTAGGAATGCGGCGGCAGCAAATAATATTTCGAGCCGTCCTCCGCTGTTTGCAAGGGGGGTTCGACCAGCGAACTCTCGTCGAAGTGTTTCGGATCGATCTCGCGTCCGTGAATCGGCGAGAACACGCGAAAGCCGTCGTCAGCCAGACGCATGTCGTAACCGTAACTCGACGCGCCGGCGGAAATGATGCGGCGGCCATCGACCTCGCGCACCAGGCGGTCTTCGAAAGGATGAATGAGCTGCGCCGCTTCGGCCATCTGCCGAATCCAGCGATCTGATTTGACTGTCATGTGATTAGTCCAAGTATTTTCAAGATAGAAGCGCGTCAGCATAAGCAATTTGGAGTGCGGCGGCAAGCGCCAGCGCGACGCCGCTTTGGATCAGTTGATGGATTAATCAATTTAAAAAGCGCCGTCGACGCTTCGCTCTGCCGGCGCACTCCAAAGCGACGAGCGGAAGACACAAAAAAACACAAGAGGCACTACCAAATCATGGGTGCGCCTTGTGCCTTTTGGTTGCCGGTTCGTTTTCTATCCGCGATAATCCGCGTTCACCCAGTTGAGATAAGTCTTTCTATCTCACTGGGTAAATCTGTGACTCGTCGTCACGGTCCGAAGCGGTTGCGGTATTCCTGCGAGGTGACAAAGCCCGTCACCATCCCGCGCGGGTCGTTGGTTGCATCGAGCACCTGGATCCATTGCAGATAGAAAGCGTCTGGTTGTCGTCGCAGATAGCCGAAGTATTCCATCACCGCATACGCCTGATGATTGTACTTAGTCGACACTT
>WNFA01003796.1_pt1 | contig 12577 bp, 13 predicted proteins | sample 5400481 | NCBI WGS metagenome assembly WNFA01 (sample SAMN13153340, study PRJNA577476) | soil metagenome | isolation source: 120 cm saprolite under Douglas fir tree site 2 hole 1 replicate 2 | place: USA:California | collected 2015-04-18
CCAGATTGTTCGGATCTTTTGCCAGAAGTCCGTTGGCAACTTCCAGCATCTTTGGCGCATTCTGCGCTTGCTGATAAGACGCCGCGGCCACGCCGAGCGCCTGATTCGCGTACGGCGAATCCGGATAAGTCTGCGCGAACCGCGTCAGGAGCCCCGCACGTTTCCCCGCGTCCTTCGCCTGAAAGGCCCCATTGTAAACCGCCTGCTGAATGTAAGCGATGCCATCCTTGTTGCTCTCCAGCGTCCGAGCCTTCTGCTCTTCCCAAACCTGCGGCTGTGTGCCTGCAGGAGCGGGGGCTTCTTTGTAACGCTTCAGGATTCCCTGTGCTTTCTCGCCGTACCCTGCTAACCGCTCCGAATCTCCCTTTTCCGAAGCGGCACGGATCATGTTCATGGCGTTCTGAAAACTATCCGGATCCAGCGCGAAGAGTTTGTCTCCGTATTCGAACGCCTTGTCGTAATTCTTCTGCGCGATGTAGTGTTCCACGTAGAGGCCATCCGCCAGGAGCGGATAGTCGCCTTCCTTGCCGGGCCCTTCCGCGAATTTATTGATGAGCGCAAGCTTCTGATCCGGATCTGTGGCCGCGTTGATCTCAGTCAACGCATGGTCCACCTCCGACCCGGCCTGGATGGGAACGAACTTGCCGATCTGCTGTCCAAAGACGGGAACTGTAGAACAGCCGAGCAAAAATAGCGCACCACTCAACCACTTGGTCCCTCGCATAGGCACCTCCGCACGTTGCCAATTGACTGCATCTTAGTGCTGCGGATTGCTTTGCGCAAAGAGATTTCGGGCCGAAAGCATGTGCCGGGGGACAGAAGTCCTTGCCCGGATAGTGAGAGAGGCCCTGCGATCCGCTGAGCTCGCTCAGCGTGGTTAACGTTCTCGGGCATGAGCGAAGAGCCCTCTTCGCGATGCTCCTCTGGACAGTTTCGTTCCTCGGAAATCTGGTTAACCTCAGCGCGAAGGGCATCAAGCCGCCCGGCGATGGACGCTACGCTCTAGGTGTACAAAACGAGACAGACATCAGGATTTCCTCTGCCGGAAGATTGCTCGGCAAGGCGTAGCAACAAACAGTTGCCAGTGACCACCCCCCCAGCTCCCCGACACTGATATTTTCAACGTGTCCGTCGCAAGCACGAAGACTAAGACTGAAGGGAACGCCGGAAGCCGCGAAGCGATTCGCAGAGTAATAGGCCTGAACAATTCCGAGAGCACTCCTAATATCATCTATTATATAGTACTATGGGAGTGATTTCATTTGCAAAAGGACCGTCAAGCGATGACGTTCAAACAAGTCAGGAAGCAAACCTCGCAGCCGAAGAAGGCACGGAAGTCAAAGTTTCAGGCGGACCTGGCCCCCGCCGAGGACCGCATGGTCCGCGGGCTGAAGGAAGAATTGCAACAGGGCAGCAATACGGATTTTCTTTCCGACGCCGTGGCATTGTTTCGCTGGGCGGTCGGAGAAAGAAAGCGCGGTCATCGCATATTCAGCGAAAGCGAAAAGGGCGAACGAAAGGAACTGGTTTTTCCGCGCCTCGAACGCATTGCGCCGGAATTCTCGCTTCCGCGAGTGGAGATCTCCTGGACCACGAAGGAACTGGAGAGCCTTGCCGAGCTGGCGTCGCGCGAACCTGCCGATCCAACAGAGACGCTCATCCGGGCAATGCGAGACTGAGTGGCCGTCCTCATCCGCCGTCTCGAAGAACAGGACGAGGTCGCGCCTTTCGACTGTGGCGATGAGCCGCTCAATAACTATCTCAAGCGGCATGCTTGGGCGAATCAACAGAAAAGCTCGATCGGTGTGACTTTTGTCGCGATCGATGAAGGAGCTCCGCGCACGGTCATCGGATATTTTACACTTGCCATGGCAGGTGCGCCGCGCGACGCTTTCCCAAAGAAGTATGACTTGCCCCTGAGTCTGCTGGCACGGCTCGCGGTAGACCGGCGATTTTCGGGAAAGGGTCTCGGGCATGCACTCATCTCCGAGGCGTTCAAGATTGCGCTTCGAGCCGCGGATGATGTGGGATGCCGCTGCATCATCACGGATGCTTACCCTAACAGAACCGCGTGGTATGCGCGTTACGGTTTCGTTCCACTGGAAGGCGGCGTGGAAGACGGGCCGCAGAGGATGTTTCTCGACATAAGAACGATTCGTATGGCGCTCAAAACTCCGAAGTGATTGTGTCTTCAATCGAGCTGAGAGATCCGGCTGGCTCTGAGTTTTGCGGCGAACCAGTTGTGAATTTCGACTGCGTTGCCTCACGTTGACGCACTTCCCATTTCGCGAGACGATTGAAGTTTTGAATAGGGTGCCGGAATGGAACTTGGGCTCACTGGACGCGTAGCCATCGTCGCGGCCGCCAGCAAAGGGCTTGGCCGCGCGGTTGCGGAAGAACTGGCCCGCGAAGGCGCTCACGTGGCCATCTGCGCGCGCACGGCAACCACGCTCGCGGAAACTGCCGCCCACATTCAGAAAACGACGGGCCGCGAAGTTCTGCACCAGACCCTGGATGTGACTGATTTTACGGCAGTTGCGGCCTTTGTTACCATGGTCGAAGCTCGCTTCGGCCGCATCGATATCTGTGTTACCAATTCCGGCGGCCCTCCGTCTAATTCGTTTAAGAGCACAAAGCTTGAAGACTGGCGCTCCGCCGTCGACCAGCTTCTGATGAGCACCGTTTTTTTCGCCAAGGAAACTCTGCCGCGCATGCAGAAAAACAAGTGGGGACGCCTGATTACGATTACTTCGTCGGCGGTTAAGCAGCCCGTGGAAGGCCTGCTGCTTTCGAATTCGATCCGCGCCGCCGTCACCGGCCTTGCGCGCACGCTTGCCAATGAATACGCCGCCGATGGCATCACGGTGAACAATGTTTGCCCGGGCTATACGCGCACTGCTCGACTCGATGGCCTTGCCTCCACAATCTCTGCGCGCAGCGGCTCGAAGCCCGAAGGAGTCTTCGCCCATTGGGAACGCGAAATCCCCGCCGGCCGCCTTGGCACTCCGAAGGAATTTGCCGCAGTCGTCGCTTTCCTCGCTTCGGAACGCGCCAGCTACGTGAACGGCGCCTCCATCGCCGTGGACGGTGGTCTTGTGAGGAGCCTGGTCTAGCCCTCAATGGCCTCCGCAACCCGTCATCTTGAACTCATTTTGCTGCCCGAGCGCTTCGCCATTTCCCGGCTCGCCGCCGATTCGCCCATTCCTGCCTGGGGGACGCAAGGTCCCTTCTATTCCGTCACGCGCACCGGCGATGAGCTTTCAATTGTCACTGAACTTTCTCGCGTTCCCGTGGGCGTGCAGTCCCAGCCCGGCTGGCGCGTCCTGAAAGTTCATGGGCCCTTTGTTTTGTCTGAAATCGGAGTCCTGGCTGCACTGGCCACGCCGCTTGCCGAAGCAAAAATAAGTTTGTTTGCTGTTTCGACTTTTGATACCGATTACCTGCTTCTCGCATCCGAAACTTTGCCGGCTGCCATCACCGCGCTGGAGCGCGCAGGACACATCGTTTGCAGGAGCAAAGCCGAATGATCAGGGAACCCCATCGCAACACCAACCGCCATCGCGGTCGTGCGGCGTTTCTTGCGTTCGCGGAGCTGCTGGCGATTGTCATTGCCGCGCCGCAACTCCGCGCCGATGAGCCTTACGCGCGCAGCCGCGACTATGATTTGCAGCATTCGAAGATTTCCTTGCGCTTCGACATCGACCAGAAAAAAGTTCTCGGCGAAGTCACGCACTCGCTCTCGATTTTGCGCGACGGCTCCAGCAAAATCGCTTTCGATTCCATCGGCCTCAACATCCAGGGCGTGACTCTCAACAAAGCCCCTGCAAAATTCGAAATTTCCGCTGACAAACTGATTGTTGCTCTCCCGGCTGCCGCCAAGACGGGAGATAAATTCGACGTCGCCATCCGTTACGAAGGTAAACCCGCCAAAGGCATCTACTTCATCCTGCCGGACAAGGACTATCCGGACCGCCCGAAACAAATTTGGACCCAAGGTGAATCCGAAGACACGCGTTACTACCTCCCGACCTACGACTACCCCAACGATCGCCTCACTACCGAAACGATCCTCACCGTGCCCGCTTTCTGGATCACCGTTTCGAACGGCAAGCTTATCAGCGTCAGCGACGCTGGAAAGGGAATGAAAACCTGGTATTGGAAAGAGTCCGTTCCCAGCTCCACCTACCTGATCACCGTTGTAGCCGGTGAATTCGACGAGGTGAAAGACACCTGGCGCGGCATCCCCGTCACCTATTACGCGCCTAAGGGACGTGGGGACCGCCTCCCTATCAACTATGGCCGTACTCCGGCCATGATGGAGCTGTTCAGCAAAAAATTTGGCGTCGACTACGCCTGGGAAAAATATGCGCAGGTCATGGTTGATGAGTTCGTCGCCGGCGGCATGGAGAATTCCAGCGCCACCACCAACGCCAGCAGTTCCCTCGTTCATCCCAAGCTCGCTCCCGAATATCTCACCGGCGAAGACGACTTGATCTCTCACGAGCTCGGTCACCAGTGGTTCGGCGATCTCGTCACCTGCAAGGATTGGGGCGATATCTGGCTCAACGAAGGCTTCGCCACGTTCTTGGAAGCGGTATGGACCGAAGCGCGCTTCGGCAAGGATCAAGCGGATTACGAACGCTGGAATAATGCGCGCGAGTGGTTCGAAAGCAGCAATCTCTGGAAAAAACCGATCGTGCGCTACGACTTCGATGATTCCAGCGAATTCGACGGCAACGCTTATAATAAAGCAGGCTGGGTCCTCTACATGCTTCGCCACCAGATTGGCGAAGACGTTTTTTACCGCGGCATCAAGCATTATCTCGAGGTGAATCGCGGCAAGAACGTTGTCACATCCGATCTCGCCAAAGCCATCGAAGAGGCTACGCACACCAACGTCGACCAATTCTTCAGCCAATGGCTGTACGGTGCAGGCGGGCCGAAATTCGAATTGAGCTACACCTACGACGGCGAAAAACACCAAGTGACCCTCGTCGTCAAACAGACACAAAAAATCGAGGGCCGCGTGGGCCTCTTCCGCGTTCCCGCCGAAGTCGAAATCACCACGGCGTCGGGACCCAAGCTTTACGACGTCACCGTTTCGAAAGACCATCAGGCTTTCCCCCTGCCTGCGGAGTCTGCTCCGCTGATGGTTCTCTTCGACAAGGGCGGCCATATCCTCAAGTCCGCTGAGTTCCACAAAGAAAAGAAAGAATGGCTCTATCAATTGAAGAACGCCGTGGATCTCGCCGATCGCGCCGATGCCGTTGTCGCGCTTGGCAAGATGAAGAACGACGAAGAAGTCATCGGCACCCTCGGAGAGACTCTGCGCAGCGATAAGGCATGGGGAGTTCGCGCCACCGCCGCCGACACCCTCGGCCAAATGGGTGGCCCTTCCGCATCCAAGCTGCTCCTAGCTGCGCTGGATTCGCATGATGGTCCCTGGGTCCGCAATCGCGTCGTCAGCGCACTTGGCAATTTCAAGGACGACGCGGCCGTTGCGGCGAAGCTCAATTCCATCGTAAAGCAGGACGAATCCTATCGCGCCCGCGCCGCCGCGTTGCAGGCACTCGGCCGCCTTAAGGGACCCAATGCCTTCGCGACGCTCGAGGCTGCTGTCGCCGCCGATTCACCGGATGGCTTCCTTCGTAACGCCGCTCTTCGCTCGCTCGGTTCGCTGGGAGACGGTAAGGCCGTGCCGCTTCTCTTGCAGTGGTCTGCCGCCGGCAAGCCCCTCGATTCGCGCACTGCGGCCATCAACAGCCTCGGGCGTCTGCAGAAGGACAACAAGGACATCACCAGGCAAATTGCGGCCTATCTCTCCGAACCACACTTTCCCGTTCGCATGGCCGCGATCTATGCCCTGGGTGGGCGTGGCGATGCCACTGCCATTCCTGCCCTGGAAGCTGTGCTGAAAAGCAACGACCTCAGCATCGAGATGGCGCCGATGATCAAAGCGCAGATCGCGCGCCTGAAGAAACCCGCGGATGGAAAACCAGACGCCAATCGTGGTGCCGGAGATTCCGGCGAAGAATCCTCCGAAGGCGGCGGTGAAAAGCTCACCACCGAACAACGGCTCGAAAAACTCGAACACCTGCTTCAAGAAATGAGCGAGCGTCTCAAATCCATGGAGAAGCGCCTCCCGCCCGCCAAGCAATAAGCGGCAGATACTCTTGTGTAGGGGCGGACTTCAGTCCGCCCTCTCTCTTCTCTGCCGACTCTGTGGTCTCTGTGTTAAATCTTTCTTTTCGAATTCATCTTTTTAAGGTTCCGCAATCAAAATCCGCAGATCACGCAGATTGTTCCCCGTCGGCCCGGTAACGATTACGTCCTCGAATCGTGAAAAAAATGCGAAGGCATCGCTTCGACGGAACGCATCAGCCGGGTCGAGACCAATTGCGCGTGCAAGTTCGAGCGTTTCTCCGTCCGCTACCGCGCCCGCCGCCGGACTATTTCCGTCAATTCCGTCCGTGCCCGCACTCAGCACCGCCATCTTTTTCCCGGCGATCTTCTCCACGCACGCCAGCACAAACGCTGAATTTCTCCCTCCGATTCCGTTTCCGGTCACGGGTGAACTCACCTCCCCATCCGCAATTAGCGCTACCCGTTGCCCCGCGTGCGTCTTCCTCAGCTCCTCCAACTGCTCTAGCAGGTACTCCGCCGCTTTCTTCACCGGCCAGTCATCGGCCGTGTTGTCGCAGCAGGCGATAAATCCTTTCGCTTCCGCCGCGTGATGCGCCGGATGAAACAGGTCATCCAACCCCAGCAGAAGCGAAAAATGTGAGTTTCGAAATGCGGGGGCAGAAGCTTTCGGTGTCTCAGGCATTTTTCCTTCGGCCAGCCAGCGTCGCAACGCGAGTGGGAACCTGTCGTACAGGCGATGTTCACCGGTGATGCGCTTTGCGTCTGCAACCGTAGTCGGATCAGGCAGGGTCGGCCCTGACGCCAGCGCCGACTCCTTTCCCACCGGAACATCGCTCACCGCCAGCGTGATTTTCGTTGCGTTAGGGGCCGCCGCCGCGAGCCGGCCGCCTTTCACGGCGGAGATGTGTTTCCGGATCGTATTGATTGCCTCGATCGGCGCGCCGCAGGTCACCAGCGCCCGGTGCACATTTTGTACGTCCTCGAGCGTCTGCGTCAGGTCCAACGGCAACTCTACGAGCGCCGACGCGCCTCCCGAAAGTAAAAAGAAAACCAGCGTCTTCTCATCGCACTTCTTCAGCAGCGCTAGAATCGCCTCCGCCGCCTTCCAGCTCTCGGCGTTCGGCACCGGATGTCCTGCCACGAAGTACTTCATTCCCGCCAGCGGTTTTCTCGCCGCCGTGGGCGCGGATACCACTCCCCCAAATCGCACGAACGGCGCCAGCACTAGCGCCAGCCCTTCCACCATTGCATGCGCCGCTTTCCCGATCGCCACCACGCGCAGTTTTTCGAAATCCCGCAGATCGATTCTCGTTTCACCGCACACCAGCAGCGTTCCCTTGCGCCGCAGCTTCCGCTGCATCGTCGCGGGAATATCGATCGCCGCCAGCGTTTCGTGGAAAATCTGCCGGGCGAGCTGCTTCAGTTGCGGCATGAGAGGTCTGCCTGGAAATTCGTTACGATGCTTTCAGAACTTCTGGATTCAAAATGTTCGGTGGCCGCTGTCCCGTGAAAAGCGCGACGACGTTTTCCCCCGCCATGCACGCCATTTTCGTCCGCGTCTCCAATGACGCCGATGCGATGTGCGGCGCAAGCACCACATTCGCGCGTTTCAACCCGGGATGAATGAAAGGTTCGTTCTCGTAAACATCCAGCCCCGCGCCAGCAATCTGCTCGCCCTCCAGCGCCGCCACCAGCGCCGCTTCGTCCACCACCGCCCCCCGCGATGTGTTGATCAAGAACGCCGTCGGTTTCATCCGTTTGAATTTCGGCGCGTCGAACAATCGCCGCGTCTCCGGGAGCAGCGGAACGTGCACGCTGATAAAGTCAGACTCCGCCAGCAATGCATTCATTTCCCAAAACTCCGCCTTCAACGCCCTCTCCACTTCCGCGGGCGCGCGTTGCGCATCCGTGTAAATCACCTTCATCTGGAAACCGCTCGCGCGCCGCGCCATCGCTCGTCCAATCCGCCCGAACCCGACAATGCCCAGCGTCTTCCCCCACACGTCTGTCCCTACGAGCTGATCCAGGTCCCAGTTTTTCCATTTTCCCGAACGCGCCAGCTCTTCGCCCTCGCTCAGTCGCCGCGCCACCGCCATCAGCAGCGTCCACGCAAAATCCGCGGTCGTTTCATCCAGCACACCGGGCGTGTTTGTCACCGCCACGCCCCGTTTCGTGCAGGCCGCCACGTCGATATTGTCAAATCCCACCGCAACATTCGCGGCAATGCGCAGTTTCGGCGCCACGCTCAGCAGCTCCTCGTTGATTTTCTCGGTCAGCAGACAAATCAGCCCCTCTTTGTCTTTTACGCGCCGCAAAACCTCTTCCCGTGGCGGACGTTCCGGCTTCGCCCAGTATTCCACCTCGCAGGTTTCTTGAAGGATTTGCCTGGCCGCTTCGAACAGGCTGTGGGTCGCAAACACATTCGGTTTCGGCATCAGATCCTCTTCACAATATTGGGAAAATTACACTAACACACCTCCGCGCTCCCGCCATAACTTGGCGTTGCGCGCATCCCGGAATTCTCACTATAGTTCCAGGTGCGCCTAAGCCTGCGTCCTATGAACTCCGCCTCGTTCGCGAATTCGAAAAACTCCTCGGCCCTTCTTCCGTTCTTTACCGGCCCGAGGATCTTCTTCTTTATGAGTACGACGGCTCCGTCGAAAAAGGCCGTCCTGACCTCGTCGTTTTCCCCAAATTCCACCGAAGACGTTTCGCGCATCGCAAAGCTCGCCGCAAAGTACAACGTCCCCATCGTCGGTCGCGGCGCCGGCACGGGGCTTTCCGGCGGCGCGCTTGCCCGCACCGGTGATGCTTGTCTTCGCGCGCATGAATCGCATTCTCGAACTCGACATCGAAAATCAGCGCGCCGTTGTTCAACCCGGCGTCGTCAACTACGAACTCACCCGCGCCGCCGAGCCTCACGGTCTTTATTTCGCCCACGACCCTTCCAATTGGAAATCCTGCACCATCGGCGGCAACGTCGCTAAAAACGCCGGCGGTCCGCACACCCTCGCCTACGGCGTCACCACCAATCACGTCACCGCTCTCGAACTCGTCCTTCCTGATGGCGAGATCGTTCGCGTCGGCAGCAAACACGGCGACGCGCCCAGCTATGATCTCACCGATCTCACCGGCCTTTTCGTCGGCTCGGAGGGCACCCTCGCCCTGATCACCGAAATCACCGTAAGGCTTTCGCGCAAGCCCGAAGCTGTGAAAACGCTTCTCGCCATCTTCGATTCCGTCGATGATGCCGCCGACACCGTAGTCGACATTACCGCCCGCGCCATCACTCCCGCCGCGTGCGAAATGCTCGACGGCTGGACTCTCCGCGCCGTCGAAGACTATATCCACGCCAGCTTCCCCATGGACAGCGCCGCCGTTCTCCTCATTGAAGTCGAAAGCCTCACCGAAACCGTCGCTGCTCAGGCCGCCGCGGTCACCGAAGTTTGCAACGCGCATCATGCCCGCGAAGTCCGTGTCGCGCGCGACAACGCTGAGCGCAACCTCCTCTGGAAAGGCCGCAAGAACGCTTTCGGCGCGCTCGGCCGCCTGGCCCCCAGCAATTACGTTCTTGACGGCGTCATTCCGCGTTCGAAACTTCCGCAAGCGCGCGCCACATCCGGCAAATCGGTGATCGATACGGCTTTCAGATCGGCAACATCTTTCACGCCGGGGACGGCAACCTGCACCCCATCGTGCTCTACGATCCGCGAGACGCCGCGCAATTCCAGCGCGCCCTCAAAGCCTCCGCCGAAATCATCCGCTATTGCGTCGAAGTCGGCGCGCGCTTACCGGCGAGCACGGCGTCGGCATGGAAAAATCCGAACTTATGCCGCTCCGGCGCCTATTTTCGGCTAAACTAAGCCTAAATATTTCGTTTCGGCCACGGGGACGGTGAGCCGAATTCGGATGGTCGGGATGACCGGAGGTTAAACTCAAAATGGAAATGCTGACCTCGAAGGTAGAACCGTCCTTTTATTGTAATCGTTGCGATAAGTGGGTTGACGGCATCGAAGACGAGGAAAACTCTCCCGGAATCGCGGGCATGAAACAGGTCCTTTGTGATGACTGCGGCAGCGCCATCCTCTACCGGCCTCCAACCCTTTGGAGGAAGCTCCAGCGGAGGGCCTCCCGATTCTTTGGAAATGCCTTTGGCTCGGGCAAGAAATAGTCCATGCGGGAAGGCCCCTACCCTATTTGACCGATTCGCAGTCTTGTGCAGAATTGATGTACCTCATTGACGGCCGCATTGAGACGCCAGTGGGCAGCGTACCACAAGCCAAGAAGTCCCGCTCCCCGTTCCGATTTGGCGGACAGGCGTGCTCCCAGTGCCGGCCTCAGAAGCCGCCGCGGGCATGGAAGGGCAAATATGAAGAAGCGATCTCTCGCCGGAGTCGTTATCATCACCGCCATCTGCCTATCCCTTGGCTTTGGCTCCTCGTCATATACGCGCACACATCTCTCGGTTCTAAACCCAGTCCAGAAGGGGATAGCCATGGCAACGCATGCAAGTGGGACGTTTGAAGTAAAGTTGGTCCCTCAGCCGCCGGAAGACAAAGCCGAGGGCTCAACCCTCGCTAGGATGTCCATCGACAAACAATTCCACGGCGATCTCGAAGCGACCAACAAGGGCCAGATGCTGACCGCTGGCCCGGACGTCAAAGGCTCAGCCGGCTACGTCGCCATCGAGCGCGTCACCGGAATGGTGCAGGGCCGCACCGGCAGGTTCGTGCTGCAGCACAGTGGCACTTTGACGAGGGGCGCAGCGCAACAATCCATCACTGTCGTGCCGGATTCCGGCACCGGCCAGTTGGTCGGCCTCACCGGTAAAATGGCCATCAACATCGTCGACGGCAAGCATTCCTGCGACTTCGACTACACCCTCCCCGAAGCCTCTCGATAATTTCTCAAGCGGAGCCCTTTGGAGTGCGGGAAACATGCCTCCCGCGTCTCCGCCGCCTCGGCTGGGCGTTTCCCGCCGCCGGTCCGCGCCGCGCCCGCGTGGCCTTCTTCGCCGGCTGCGTCGCCAACGCCACTTTTTCGCAGCTCAACGAAGCTACCATCCGCGTCCTCACCGCCAACCAACGGCTGCGAAGTCGTCATCCCCGATGATCCCTCGAACTGCTCGCCGAGAAAATGCGCCACGCCCAATCCACCGGCGCGCAAACCATCGTCACCGCCAACCCCGGCTGCCTGCTGCAACTCCGCGCCGGCGCCGCCGTCCACCGTACCAACCAGGAGGTCCTCCGCGTCGTCGAACTCCTCGATCGAAGCATGCGACCATGAAAACGCGAAACGCCGGAATGCACGCACGCTGTGTTCCGTTACTTCGTTATTTCTTTACTTCATCCTTTCTTCGTCTCCAAAAACGGCGGCGCCCTTCCCGCAGCGGTGGGGACTGCTGCGAAAAGGGCGTGCCGTCTTCAGGAGAGAAGATTGTTCGGGGGAATAATTCAAATGCCGGGCGGCGGTGGCGGCGCGTCCGGCGCGTCGTTGAACTTCTGCTTGTGCATTCCGTGCCTGCCCGGTCCGCCTTGTGTCGCCGTGTAGTCCGGCGGCACGGCGAAGAGCGAAGCGGCCGGTTCCTGCCGCTGAATATTCGTCAGCGTGTAGGTCGTGTCGCCAAAGCGCGGATCGATCCGCTTGCTCATTACCACAATCTGCAAATCATTGGAATACCAATGCTCGGATACGATGGTGATCGCTTTTTCGTTTCCGACTTGTCCCGCGGGAATCGTATGGGTGATGCGCGTGCCTTGTGCGCTCACGCCGGCGATCGTCTGCGTGCCCAGATCTTCTTTTTTCAGGCTACCGTTCGCCATCTCCTGCTGTTGCCGGGACTCCATTTTGCCCTTGAGCTCATCTTTCAACGGCCCCTTCATTCCGGCGAACGGTCTCCCCATTTGCTCGGCCGTCTTTGTGTCGGCGTGCAGGATGAAATTGGTCCCCGCCACGGGATCATTGATGAATACGAACGACTTCGGCTGTCCCGAGGTCGCCAACGGCCCGATCGCAGGCAACGTCACTTCCTTCCGGAAACGTCCCTGGCTATCCCTAAAAAGGTTCGTTTGCGTCTTTCGCGCGATATGGTTCCCGTCCGCGAGAGTTTGCGTCGACTCCGAAACCGCGACCGCGCTGAAGGGCATGCCGGTCACGACCTTTCCGCCGTGCATTCCCTCGAAACCCAGCAACTCGATGCGTTCGCCGATCATGCCCGCTTCCGGTCCGGGGACTTGCAGCAACGCTATCGGCGGCGGTGGCAGTGGCGCCGGATCCTGCGCTTCTGCCAATCCGGCGCTCAACATGAAAATTACACCGAGAACCACACTCATACATACTCTGCGATTCATTGTCCCTTCTCCTCTTCTCTCCCGAACTGCTGCGAACTCTTTGCTGCTGCAATCGCGGCCAGCCCCTTTTTCAACTGCGCGAT
>WNFA01003799.1_pt1 | contig 12573 bp, 9 predicted proteins | sample 5400481 | NCBI WGS metagenome assembly WNFA01 (sample SAMN13153340, study PRJNA577476) | soil metagenome | isolation source: 120 cm saprolite under Douglas fir tree site 2 hole 1 replicate 2 | place: USA:California | collected 2015-04-18
GGCGCAGTAGTTGTGTTGGCACGGCGCTCGATTTACGATCTGCCGACGGTTTTGATCGGAGTACTGAGCCTGGCTGTGCTGATGAAATGGAAGGTACCGGAGCCGCTGATCATTACAGTGGCAGCGGTGGCGGGGCTGGCACTGAAGCATTGACGATTGCCGACCCGAAAATTCTCGACTCTTGATTGTTGAATGAAAATCTTCATTGGCAGCTGAACTGAGGTTGCAGTCAACAATCTGCAATCAAAACTGAAAAGAATGGAGACTGCGTGATCCCCTACATTCTGGCTGTCCTGCTGTTGATAGGTACCGCAGCGAACGCTCTGGCACAACGCGCGACGGGTAACATCGTCAAGTACCACTCCACAATGAATGACGTGAAGTACGTGTACGGCGTGGCGCAGCCGGTGGCGCGGCTCAAGCCCGGCGATATCCTCGAGACCAACACCGTGGACGCCTTCGGAAACGCGATCCAAAAACCGGGTGACACGCTGAGCCTGGTGAAGGGCGACAATCCGCTCACTGGCCCGTTTTACATCGAGAGCGCGGAGCCGGGGGACACGCTGGCCGTGAAGATCCTCGGCCTTGAAGTGGATAGCAACCAGGGCGTGGGCGCTTTTGCGCCCGGCTTCGGCGCACTGAACGAGACCAACTACACACCCATGCTGCATCCGCCACTGCCCGAGAAAATCTGGTTTTACCCCATTGACCATGCTACCAACACAGCGACTTTCCACGCCCTGGATTCGGATTTCTCGGTGAAAATTCCCCTGCATCCGTTTTTCGGGTGCATTGGCGTGGCGCCGGCTGGCGGTGAGGCCCGCAGTTCGATTGTTCCCGCAGAGTTTGGCGGTAACATGGATTCGCCGGAGGCAAGCGTGGGCCACACGGTCTATTTTCCGGTGAATGTGCCGGGGGCGCTGTTGTATATGGGTGATGGCCATGCCGCCATGGGCGACGGCGAAGTTGCGGGCACCGCCATTGAGGTCCCGCTGCGCGCGCGGTTGCAGGTAAGCGTGATCAAGGGCCAGAAAATCAACTGGCCCCGGTTCGAGAGCGACGACGCCATCATGACCGTGGGAGCATACCGCCCGCTGGATGATTGCCTCCGCATTGCATTTACGGAACTGGTGGGATGGATTCACCAGGATTATGCACTCTCGGAACTGGATGCGTATGAGTTGCTCTCGAAGGTGGCCAAGATCCATCTGAATGAGATGGTGGACCCGAATTATGTGGTGGTGGCGTCAATCGAGAAAAAGTATCTGCCGCCGAAGAAGAAGTAGAGAACCAGAATTTGCAAGTTGGGCATTCTTGAAGGTTGAATTTTAATTGCTGATTGACACCTACACTCCAGGCGGCGACTGATTTTCACTGAACAATCAACAATCAAGAAAATCAACGATGAATGTGCGGTTCGCAAGTGCGGATTCCCGTGACCTTCGGGGTAGAACCTTCGCCCGCGATTTCTCCTTGACACTGTGTCTGCTGGGAGCGAAACTCCGACCATAGCATTCCTTAGAATCTGTAAATGGACCACTACTCCATCCTGGATCAAAGCTCTTCCCAGGCCGCGCCGGAAACTGCCCGGTCGAACCGTGCGCCGGCGGAATCGTCTTCGCTGCTTCCCGCAACTTCGCGGGAATCACTGGGTTTCCCGGGAGATGACGGTGGCAAGTCCCTGATCGAGATGGCAGAGCGTGACCTGAATGCCACGCTGCAATTGCTGGCGGAGCGGGCGCAATACATAACCGGGGCGTCGGGTGCGGCCATCGCGCTGCGTGAGGGCGGAGAAATGATTTGCCGCGCCAGCGCCGGTCCATCGGCGCCGGAACTGGGAGCGCACCTGCAGGTCAATTCGGGCCTGTCGGGCGAGAGCGTTCGAACCCGGCAGACTCTGCGTTGCGATGATGCGGAAACTGATCCACGCGTCAATCGCGAGAGCTGCCGGATGCTGGGGATCGCGTCGGTCGTGGTTATGCCCCTGGTGCGCGCGCAGGAAGCGAATGGAGTATTTGAGCTATTGTCCGGCCGGGCCTACGCCTTCGAAGAACGGGACATCACCGCCTTGGAACGCCTCGGAGAGATGATCCAGACGGCAGTGGAGCATGCTGAGGCTGCCAAGCGAGCGCAAAAGGAAATTGACGGGAAAGAGACGGTGCCACCGGACGAGGTCAAAGCCGAGGCCAAACCCGCGGTCCAACCTCCGGCTGAGAGAGAGGGTAGCGCGAATTCCGCGGCAGAAGCCGCGGCGAAGCCAGAATCCACTGCGCTTGAGGAAAAGCCAGAAGACTCTGACCAGCCCCAAGCTCCACCGAACGAGCGCGGCAACATCGGGAAGTGCAAAAAGTGCGGGTTCCCAGTTTCCGAAGGGCGAACGTTGTGTCTGGATTGCGAAACGGCCCAGGTCTCAGACGAGAACTCTGTATCGGGTCCGGCAAGCAGCCAGGCTCCAGGATTTCTCGCTCAATACGCCCTTGCCAGGAAAGGCTGGCTGCGGTCGCACCCGTACTTGATTGGAACAGTGCTGCTGCTGGTTCTCGCGGCAGCCGTGCTGCTCTGGCTCCACTGGCATTGAATTTAGCCTTTGGCGAGTAAAAAAAGACCTCAGCACAATTTACGTGCTGAGGCGCTTTTCGAAATCAAGGGCCGAACTTAGCGACTTGCCAGCGCTGGCTCGAGATGACCTGATTTCAGGCTCTCGTAGCGCGCGTTAATCTCTTCCCAGTTCGCCACATTCCACCACGCCTGCAGGTATTCGGGGCGGCGGTTGTTGTACCTGAGATAGTAGGCGTGCTCCCAGACGTCATTTCCAAAGATCGGAAACCAACCCTGGGAGATCGGGCTGTCCTGGTTAGGGGTGGTGAGGATTTGGACAGCACCATTGGGCTTGCCCACCAGCCACACCCAGCCCGAGCCAAATAGCTTGGCCCCGGCGTCATTGAATTTGGCCTGGAAATCTTTGAAGCTGCCGAAAGCCTTCTTGATTGCTTCGGCCATGGTACCCGTGGCTTCGCCTCCGCCTTTCGGCTTCATGATCCTCCAGAACATGGTGTGGTTCAGGTGGCCGCCGCCATTGTTGCGCACGGTGGCGCGAATGTCTTCAGGAACGGCATTGAGGTCACGGATCAGGTCCTCGGCGCTCTTGGATTGGAGCTTGGGGTACTTTTCCAGCGCTGCGTTCAGGTTCTTGACGTAAGCCCCATGATGCATGTCGTGGTGCAGCTTCATGGTCTGGCTGTCAATGGTTGGTTCGAGAGCAGAATAGTCATATGGTAAAGGGGGGAGTTGATGCGCCATGATTTCTTCCTCCATTTTTTGAGATGACAGAAAAAGGTTTAGGGATTCATCGCCGAAAAAAATCTTAATTTGCTACTCAAGCTCACTTCCTCCCCAGGAACCGAATGCGGGAAGTGAACGCGCGGCGGTTGAAAGCACTGAAGGTCAAAAACTGCGTGGAGCTGACGTCGTTGTTCACAACAAACGGATTCTTGTGGTCCGTGATGTTGTTGAACCCACCGCGCAACGCCCAGTAGAACCCGAACAGACGAAAACGCTTTTCCAGGTGCAAATTCAAAGAATAGTAGGTCGGGAACCGGCGCGATCCCGGCGCTTCCACCAACTGCTGCTGATCGTTGACGAGGTTGAATGGAAAACCGCTGCGCGCTTCCATGGAGTAAGCAACATCCAAACTCTTGATCACCGGTAGCTTGACGAAGGGTAGCAGTCCCCAGGAGAGCAACCTGTTGGGGGCGTCCCACGGATAGGGCCCTGCTGCCTGCGGACTCAGAATCGGGTTATCCACGTTAAAGTCAAGCACCTGGTTCGAGCGCGACCTGGACCGGGTGTACGAGCCCATGATCATGTAGCTTTTGCTGAAGCTGCGACGCAGGCTTAGTTGAAATGCGTCGTAGCGGTCGTCGCGAGTGTTCTGGAGCGCGAAGTTTTCGCCGGACGCGCCGCTCAGCGTGTTGTAAACGAAACCGCGCGTCCCGCGCTTCTCCATAAATTCAGCTTTCAGGTAGATGGCGGCGGGAAGCTTCTTCTCGAGTCCCAAGCTCCAGTTCACAAAGCGTGGCACTTGGAGGGTGTGGGTGTTGGCAAAGAAGGCGGTCGGGACGGGTAGGGGCGGTGCGCCCAGCGGGAGAGGGTTACCGTTTGCGTCCGTTGGGTTCCCGCTTGAGTCAAAAAAATAATCGGCTCTCTGGCCGGCGAAGGGCCGCGCGACCAGGAACAGGCTGGTGGCGTCGTAAACGATGCCAATCCCCGCTGACAGTTTGGTATTACCTTCCCTATCGAGAACGTAGGTCCCGGCGAGACGCGGCGAGAACAGCACACTGCGCACAATTTCGTCCCAGTCGAGGCGCACCCCGGGCTCAATCAGCAAGCGATTTGTAACTAGCCAGCGATCTTCGGCATAAGCGCTGGTTTCGAAATTGTAGGTTGTGGTATCGGCTCCTCCCGAAAACGTCGAGTAGCGCGAACACGGCGGGGGCGTCGCTGTAGGACCGGTAAGACATGTGTCAGATGGGGGAGGCAGTTTCGGGCCTTCTCGCAGAAAGGAAATCGGCTGGCGGGCGAACTGTGCTTCGTAATCCAGGCGGTCCAGATCCACCCCTAACTTAATCTCGTGGCGTCCGTGCCACTCGTGGGGTGGAAGGTACAGGTTCGCCAGCGCCTGCAATCTCCGAGCGCGAGTCTGAGCGTTGAGGTAGTAGTTCCCCCCGGTAGTCTCTAGCGATATGACATAGGCCGCCGTCCCGAGGGGCGTCAACCCCAAGTTGTACTGATCAAAACCAAATCCGGTCTCCAGTAATTCTCCGCCAGCAAAATAATGCTGGTCCTTCACTGTGCCAACATAAGCCGACTCGGCATCCGTGGGAGTCGCCTGCGCGGGATTCAGCGGCGAAAGTCCGGAATGCTCATCGTTAAGGTGGTTGATCAGAAAGCTGGTAGTGAGGATGTTGCGTGAGCTGAGGTTGGTCTGCACCTTGGCCAAATTGCCCACGCGCCACAAGGGGTCAATGTCGCCGCCATTAGGCAATTCGGTGAATACGAATTCGTCATACTCGCCATCGGCCGCGTCATAAAACCACATCTTCCTTTTTCTTAGCGGACCTGAGAAAGTAATTCGCGGGTCCACCTGATCGAACCTCCAACCCTTCTTGTTCTGCAATGACGGGATGAAATTCGTGGCCGCAAAGCGGTAATGATCGTCGCCGATCCCAGTGTTCAGGCTGAGCACGCCCCCAGACCCCTTGCCGTATTCGGCAGACTCGCGGCTAGGTTCCACGTCGATCGATCGAAATGCGTCCGTGCTCACTCGCACCAGCAACTGCCCGTTGGCTGGTTGCGTCACGTTGAACCCGTCAAGCAGGGTCAGAGTCTGATAGGTTTCGGCACCGGCGACGTGAGGTTGTCCGAAATTGTCCTGCACGACGCCCGGAATGAAGTTCAACGCATTGCGGTAATCGCGCGTGGTGGGATAGGGGATGTTGATTACGTCCAACCCTCTGAGTTTCTCTTGCGAAGTAATCTGTGCCGGATCGATCGCGGGCGGCGACTCCACCACGTCCACTACCTCGCGAACTTCTCGCTGGTGGGATAACGTAACGTCCAGATTGGCAGTGGTCCCCATCTGGACTGTCGGCAGCAGGAGCGCATAGAAGCCCTCTTTCTCCACGCGAACTTGGTACGTGCCTAGGGAAAGACCCGCAAACTGGCAACGCCCGGCGAAATCAGTCTCGCAACGCCGCAGAATGGCCGGTGGGGAAGGTTGCAAAAGCACGCGGGCAGAGGGAACTGCGACCCCGTTCTCGTCGGTCACGGTAACTGCGAGCCGCTGCAGCCCGCTTAGCGGCGCGCTTTGTGCAGTCGGTTGAGCGAGCGAAAAACCAGCAAGAAAGGTGAGCGCTAAGCAAAACGCAAGCCGTCGCACCACCCTGGGTCGAGCCATGACTCAGTCACTTCCAGGCATATTGTCTCTCAGGTCCGCCCCGCTTAGGCTGGCTTTCGCCTGGCCAATCGCTTGCTTCTGTAACGATGCAGGACTCGCCTTGTTTGTTGTAACCTTTCGCGCATGAAGATCCAGTGCCTGTTACTTCTTGCGCTGACGGCCACCGCCCTGGCGGGCGAACCTCTCCCCCAGACCTCTCCCGACCCCGTTGTTATGGCCGAAATCAAGAAAATCAAAGCTGTGGACAATCACACGCACGTTCCCAAGGTCGTCGGACCGGGAGAGAAGGACGACGATTACGATGCGCTCCCATGCAGCGGTTATCTGGAGCCATCGGATGACCCGGCGATGGCGCGTCCGGACAACCCGCTGTTCCTCGAAGCCTGGCAAAAGCTTTATGGCTACAAGCACAACGACAAGTCTCCCGAGCACGTGCGAGAACTGCTCGAGACCAAGCAGCGCGTGGCGCGTGAGCAGGGTGACAACTTCCCGGTCTGGGTACTCGATCAACTTGGCATTGAGTACATGCTGGCGAACCGAGTGGCCATGGGACGTGGTTTACATCCACCGCACTTTCTTTGGGTAGCGTTCGACGACGCTCTGATCCTGCCGCTGAACGCCCAAGCCATGGCCGACACTCCCGACCGCAAGTTTTTCTACCAGCGCGAGGCCATGCTGCTGAAGCGCTATATGAGTGAGTCCGACATTTCAGCGCTTCCGCCTACACTCGATGAATACATTGCGAAAGTCATCGTGCCGACTCTGGAGCGGCAGAAGAAAGCCGGCGCCGTAGCCATCAAGTTCGAGACGGCGTACCTGCGCTCGCTGAACTTCGCCGAACCGCAGGAAAGTGAAGCTCGGCAAATCTTTGCGCGCCATATCAAAGGAGATGTCCCGAGCAAGCCGGATTACATCAAGCTTCAGGATTTCCTATTTCGCGCGATCGCTCGGGAGGCCGGACGTCTGGGGCTGGCGGTCCACATTCACACTGGCGCCGGTTGCGGAGGATATTTCGATATTGCCGGCTCCAACCCAAGCCTGCTCGATTCTGTTCTCAACGATCCTTCGCTGCGCAAAACAAATTTCGTTCTGATCCACGGCGGCGCTGGGCCGTACACGAAAGTGACATCATTTTTGCTCAGCAAACCCAACGTCTACGCCGACTTCTCGGAGCAGGTTTGGATGATCTCTCCCCACGCCATGAGCGTCATCCTAAGAGACTGGCTGGAGTGGTATCCAGAGAAAATTCTGTTCGGTACAGACCTATTCCCCGGCACGCCGGAGATCAATTGGGAAGAGATTGGCTACATGACCTCGACCACCGGCCGGGAAGCGCTGGCCCTGGCCTTAACCGGCATGGTGAGTGACGGCGAAATCACGCGGGAACGGGCCTTAGAGTTAGCGAGGATGGTGTTGCGGGAGAACGCCTTCAAGCTCTACAGGTTAAAGCCCTGAGTTCAGCGCAGCGGCACAGAGGAAATTGTCGATTGCCAATTTCCAATCGTCGATTTCCGGCTATTCTCGACAACCGGCAATTGGAATCGAAAATTGCAAATCCCTCGTTATGCCTCTTTCTTGTTGTGGTGAAACAAGTCACGCTGCCCTTGCCATGCGCTCGTATTCCGTTCCGGCATCGTTCGACAACAATACCCACAGCGTGTAGATGCCGAGTGCGGTTCCGAACGGCGGGTGGAACAAGGCCAGGATTCCCAAGATGAGGGCAGCGATCCGCGCCCACGGCTGGCGCTGCATTAGCCCCCAGCCCACACAGATGCCGCCTGCCCCCACCACCAGCAGGCTGCCTCCGATCAAATACAGTACCAGTGGGCCAAGTGCTCGGGCCATCCCCTCGGAGCCGGGAATCGCGACGTGGGCAATGCTGCCGACCGCCAGCGCGATGAGAGACGGAATCAGAAACAGCACTCCGACCACAATCCACAGGATTCCCAGCGTCCGTAAGTGCCGCTCCAGCCGGCCCGGGGTGGACGTCGCTACTGGCCGTGCCTGCTGTCCGATCGGCTGACCGCATTTCGGACACGACTTGTAATCAGGCTGCAATTCCGTCCCACACTGGTTGCAGAACATCTGAGACCTCCTGAGAGCACGCGGCCAAACATTCTAAAATACGATAACGGTTGCCGATAAGTTCGCCGGGTTGTGGGAGCAGGGCAAAGGAGTCTTCATCCCTCGCCCGGGTCTGCCCTTCCTGCGCCGTTCAATGAATTCAGGACTCAGCCTCTATGACTTGACTCCCCTATTGCCTCGGCTGGTACATGACCTTCCTCGCCATTGAGCCTTTCCCGCGCTTCGAGGACAATCAAAGGCAAGCAGAATCCCATCCCCAATGCCGGGAGAGCGCTGTGCCTGGTCAACGTGTTCTTGCCATCGCGCTGGTCGTCCTGGGCTGGACCGCAATGGCTGCCTCCAGGGACATCGCTCTGGTTGCCAACAAATCCAATTCGGTCACGACCGTCACGATACCGGACCTGGTCAAGATCTGCAAAGGCCAGGCCAACCGCTGGCCCGATGGCAAACCGGTCACCTTCTTCACCCGCAGTCCCGCCTCCCCCGATATGAAATTGGTGCTGGAAAAGATTTACGGCATACCGAAGAACGAGGTACCCGCGATCATTGCCGCCGCCAACCATGGCAGGACCAACCACCCGGCTATCGTTGTTGTTGATTCCGACGAAGCCCTGGTGAAGAAAGTTGAATCCACTCCCGGAGCGGTCGGCCTGGTGGATGTGTACTCGATTACTGGAGGAGTAACGGTGGTGCGCGTCGGAGGCAAATTACCGCTTGAGCCCGGATACGTGTTGCATGGAAACTAGCCGTGTATAGCTGTCTCGGCATTCATACCTGAATCAAGTAGAGGAGGAAACGATAACATGAGCGGTACCGCGCCCAAGCCCAATCCTCCTCCAGGCACTTCGCGCCGCTTCCCGCGCTACGCGCTCGACATTCGCCTCGTCGTCCATGTTTTTCGTGCCGGTGCAAGCACTTCCTTGTGGGGGCGTTCCAGTGAAATGGGAGAGGATGGTATTGGCGGCACCCTCACCGGAGAGCTGGAAACTGGCGAAGTCGTATCCATGGAGCTTTCTCTCCCCCTGGCCGCCTACCCGCTGAAACTTCGCGCCCTGGTGCGTTACCGCAAGGGTCTGCACCATGGCTTTGAGTTTCTCGCCTTGAGCCCGGAGCAGCGCGCGGCCATTCGTCGCGTTTGCGAGATGCTCGCCGCCGGAGAATAGCCCCAAGTCCCGCATAGAGCAATTCCCGTTGCAATTACCTCCGTAACTTTCGAGTAATACGCCCGCAAACTAACATCCCCATTGGCTCTGGTCTCGGGAACAGGGGGAGAGATGGGTGACAAGATCACCCGGCCGGCGAAGTCGGCTGACCTTTTGCGCGCCGAGTTTCTCAAGGATGCGCTCCAGCGCGGGACTCCGTCCCTTTCCCAATCGGCCGATCCCGCCGCCACAAGTTCCGCACCCACGCTGGCTTCTGACAGCCTCGAGGTGCAAAGAGCTTACCTCGAGCAGTTGGTGGAATGCGCTCCCGAAGCCATCAGCATTCTCGATGAGCAATACCGAATCATGCGCGTCAATGGCGAGTTCACACGCATGTTCGGCTTTCTTGCCGAGGAAGCCCTGGGCCGGCGTATTGACTCTCTTATCGTGCCGCCGGACCGGAATTCGGAAACCCGTTGGATTGGCGAGGTCCTCAACCAGGGACAGAAGGTAACGCTGGAGACCAAGCGACAGCGCAGGGACGGCACTCTAGTCGACGTCTTCATCTCCAGCGCTCCCATCGTCGTCGGCGGGAACCGCATCGCCGCGTATGTTCTTTATCGCGACATTTCTGAACAAAAGCGGGCCGAATCGCTCAGTTCCGCCCTCTACCGCATTGCGGAAAAGACCAGCTCCGCGGAAGACCTGCAGCAGTTCTACGCTGCGATTCATGCCATCGTCGGCGAACTAATGTACGCCCGCAACTTTTACATCGCCCTGTACGACCCACTCACCCAGCTGCTCAGCTTCCCGTATTTTGTGGACGAGGAAGATCCCACGCCCGCCCCCAAGAAACTTGGCCGGGGGCTCACGGAATATGTGCTGCGCACTGGTGAGCCGCTGCTGTGTACCCCCGACGTCTTCGATCAACTGGTCAAGCGAGGCGAGGTGGAGCTTATTGGCGCGCCTTCCCTGGACTGGCTCGGTGTTCCCCTGAAGGCCGGCAATAACACATTCGGGGTCTTAGTCCTCCAGAGTTACACCGACAACGTCCGCTTTCGCGACAAAGACAAGGAGATTCTCACGTTCGTTTCGCAGCAGCTCGCCAGTGCCGTTGAACATAAGCGTAACGAACAGGCTCTACGCCGTTCGGAAGCGCGCTATCGGTCACTGGTGCAAAGCGCGGTATACGGAATCTACCGTTCCAGCCTCGAGGGCAAGTTTCTGGACGTCAACCCTGCCCTGATTGCGATGCTGGGTTACAGCTCGCCCGAAGACGTGCTCGGCCTGGATCCGAAACGCGACGTCTTTCTCGACCCCGGCGAGCAGACGCGGCTGATGCAAGAGTTCCGCCGCGGCGCCCGCTTGGACAACATTGAAGTCCGCTGGAAACGGAAGGACGGCAACCCGATCACCGTGCGCCTCAGCGGCCGCGCCGTCAGTAGCCCGGAAGAAACGGACGGAGTTCTGGAAGTCATCGCCGAGGATGTTACCGAGCGGCGCGTATTGGAAGACCAGTTTCGTCAGGCGCAAAAGATGGAAGCTGTAGGACGCCTGGCTGGCGGCGTGGCCCACGACTTCAATAACCTTCTGATGGTGATCAGCGGCTACACCGAAGTCTTGCTGGAATACACCACCCGCGACAATCCTTTGTATCCCAAGATCGCAGCCATTCAACAAGCCGCCGATCGAGCCACCACTCTCACCCGGCAATTGCTGGCCTTCAGCCGCAAACAACTGCTGGAGCTGAAGGTGGTGGACGTGAACGCAATCGTGCGGGATATGGAGCGACTCCTGCGCCCGCTGATCGGAGAGAACATCGAGCTCAGCACCCGGCTGGCCACCGATCTCGGCCGAACCCGTGCCGATGCCGGGCAGATCGAACAAGTCATTATGAACTTGGTGGTTAACGCAAAAGATGCTATGCCCAGCGGCGGTAAGATCACGATCCAGACCGCCAATGTGAGCCTCACTGATGACCTTCGCCGCGAGTACAGCTACATCCAACCGGGTCCCTATGTCATGCTCTCGATCACCGATACCGGCCACGGCATGGATCAGGAAACCCAGTCGCGGATCTTCGAGCCTTTCTTCACCACCAAAGAAAAAGGAAAAGGCACAGGGCTGGGGCTTTCCACGGTCTACGGCATCATCAAGCAGAGTGGCGGTTACGTTTTCGCCCAGAGCGAACTGCAGCGCGGCACCACTTTCCGCATCTACCTGCCGCGCGTCGAAGAGACCACCGAACCCCTGGGCTCGGCGCCCGCTTCCCAATCTGCCACCGGCGGCTCGGAGACCGTACTCTTGGTCGAGGACGAAGAATCCGTGCGTCAGTTGGTCCGCGAGACCCTGGAAGCTAAAGGTTACAAGGTGCTCGAGGCCGACCACGGAGAAGCTGCCCTGCGAATCGCTTCTTCTCATCAGGGCCCCATCAACATCTTGATCACCGACGTAGTGATGCCCGGCATGAGCGGCCGCGAACTCTCCAAGCAACTTTGCGCCTCTCATCCCCAGACCAGGGTCCTGTTTCTTTCTGGCTACACCGAAGATGCCATAGTTCACCAGGGTGTGCTCGAACCCGGAACCACCTTCCTGCAGAAGCCCTTCACCCTGCAGATGCTGTCGCGCAAAGTGCGTGAAGTGCTCCGCAGCCCACGCAAGTAACTTCTTTCAAATCAATTTCCCAGGTCAATTCCGGCGTCGCCGTGCAACTTTTCCCCACTGTCTGCGTCCTATCTAGCGAAGCATAAACCGACGCCGTGAATCCGCCAGGGTGGGCTGGCCGTACAATTACTAAAGGACCGTTTTTATGCTGATCAAGAAGCCTGTCGAGATCCCCTCATCCGAGATCACGCCTAAAAAACTGCGTCTGAACCGTCGGAAGTTTCTGGCTGGCACAGCGTTGGCCGGAGCCGCAGTCGTGGCCGGCATGGGCGTGCGCGAGCTGCCTTACCCTTCGATCGCGGCTGAAGCCAACGCGAAGATTGACGGCACACAAAAAAGTTCCTTCTCTACGACCGAGAAGATCACACCCTACAAAGACGTCACCAACTACAACAACTACTACGAGTTTTCCACCGATAAGTACGAACCGGCGGGTCTCGCCAAGGATTTCAAGACGCGCCCATGGGCCGTCACCATTGACGGATTGGTAAAAAAGAAGCAGGTCCTCGACGTGGACACAATTATGAAGATGGCCGCGCCCGAAGAGCGCATTTACCGTCACCGTTGCGTGGAAGGGTGGTCGATCGTGGTGCCGTGGGTAGGTTTTTCCCTGAGCGAGTTGATCAAGAGAGCCGAGCCGCTGGGCAAAGCGAGGTTTGTTGAGTTCACCACGGTCTACGATCCCAAGCAGATGCCCGGCCAGCGCGGTGGAGTTCTGGAATGGCC
>WNFA01003802.1_pt1 | contig 12571 bp, 10 predicted proteins | sample 5400481 | NCBI WGS metagenome assembly WNFA01 (sample SAMN13153340, study PRJNA577476) | soil metagenome | isolation source: 120 cm saprolite under Douglas fir tree site 2 hole 1 replicate 2 | place: USA:California | collected 2015-04-18
AATACCGCTAATCCGAGACGGAATGCGACTCCGTTCTTGATTCCAACTCGCTCTGCGTGGGTACGATGCGCCGGTAGGGACGGATCGAAAAGAAACGGTTCCTGCATGGAGCGCAACGATAGGTGGGAAATTGAAGCAGGCGGAACAACCAGGCAAACGTGCCCGCTCCATGCTCGCCGGAAATTCGCTGCAGGTCCATGTTGCCGCACATCCCGCAATGCGCGTATCGGACGTACCTGATGGGAACCGCCCACGCAAAAAATCGCTGATCGCAACTCCGGCAACGCCAGGGCCTCAGCCGTGTGACGCCGATGACGTAGTCCTTCACACTCCGTCGGCGAGAACGACGAGGACTGTCGCTTTGGCACACGGGACAAACCAAATCCGTTTCTCCCTGGAGGGACCCGCAAAAAGGATACGTGAAGGGCAACTGACAAGGCAAGTTCCATCCTGCGGCCTGTTGATTCGCCGTGTACAATCTGACTGGCGGGCTCAACGCTTCATTTGAAGCATCCAGCCTAAAAGTAGAGCCCGACCTTTGTTTCGGGGGGCTCCGATGAGAGCAAGCAACCGGCGACGAAAGAGGTAAAGCATGGCCGATTACACTGACGAGCACGCGCGCGCTGGCATCAAGGCGCGGCTGCCGCGTCTCGACACCTGGCCCAATCAGTTTCCTGGCTACCGGATTGTGACGCGCTTTCCCGAGTACACTTCGGTATGTCCGAAAACGGGGATGCCGGACTACGGCACGATTACGATTGAGTACGAACCGCGGAAACATTGCCTGGAACTGAAGGCACTAAAGATGTACTTATTGGCTTACCGCGATCTGGGAATCTTTTACGAGAACGCTGTAAACCGCATGCTACGAGACATCGTCGCCGCAACAACCCCTGCCTGGTGCGTCGTGCGCGGCGAGTTTACTCCCAGGGGCGGGCTGACTACGACGGTCGAAGCGCGCTGGCCGCAACACGCGCGAGGCCGCAAGACCTAGACAACCATGGGCGGCTCAGCGATAATCCAAATTACATAAATGGCCGCGCCAGAGGGCGCGGGCTCTACTTGGAGCCCGCCAGAATGTCGACTGGCCGCCGAGGAGAATTGATGAGTATTTCCCCGAGTGCTCCGGAACCAAAGGAATCCTACATGTACGAGGCGGCCAGCACGCCTCGCTGGATCTTTGTCGTGTTTATCGCCGCCTTCGCGTTGATTGGGTATCTGCTCTACGCCGGCAATGACACAAAGACCAGGCTCGAAACCGAGCTGGCCAAGTCCAATTCGAAACAGACTGTGCTGGCCGCGCAGATCGAACAAACCAACTCGGTGGTCGCCGATCTGAGGGGCAAGCTGGAAGTCACGACGCAAAAGCTCGGATTCACACAGGCGGAACTGTCGCAGGCGCGAACGCTGGCGCAGAATATTCGCGACTCGCAAAAGGAAAGTGACGCGAAACTCACGGCGCAGATTGGCCAGGCTCAACAGGAAGCCGATGCAAAAATCGGCCAGGTCAGCACCGATCTAACCGGCGCGAAGGGTGACATCACCGCGACGAAGCAGGATCTCGAGGCGACCAAGGCCAAGCTCACCAGCACGGTCGGCGACCTCGGCGTGCAGAGCGGCCTGATCGCGCGCAACCAGGAAGAACTGGATCAACTGAAGCGCCAGGGCGAGCGGAATATTTTTGAGTTGCATCTTACCAGGTCCAAGACCCCTACCCACGTCGGCCCCATCCAGATTACCCTGACAAGGACAGATCCCAAGAAATTCAAATACACGCTGATGGTCGTGGCCGACGATAAAACGATTGAGAAAAAAGATAAGACCGCCGACGAGCCCGTGCAGTTCTACATCCACGGGGTGCCGCGCCCCTACGAAATCGTGGTGTTTGACGTGACGAAAGACAAGGTCAACGGCTATCTTTCGACGCCGAAAGACGCCGGAAGCGCTGCCCGGGCGCAATAGTCCCGGCCCGGCGACCGGTCCTATTTTCCTGATTTGCGAATCTTCCAGGGTACAGGCCCGCAGTCGAGCGAGGCCGCAAGTCTGTTTTCACACCCGAATTAAAAGGAGGATTTGCTACTCGAAAGATTTGAGCGTCGCGGCCATTTCATGGAGGCGGCGATCCACGCGCCCAAACACGCTGTCAGATTCGAACGCGCCGTTTGAATCGCGCCGTCCGGCTCTCACGCCGGTGAGAATCTCGATACCTTCCTCGACCCTGGAGATGGGAAGGATTTGAAATTTGCCGGAAGCAACGGCGCCGATCACATCGTCCCGCAGCATCAGGTCTTCAATATTTTCGGCCGGAATCATGACTCCCTGTCGCCCGGTGAATCCCTTCACGCGGCAGACATCGTAGAAACCTTCGATCTTCTGATTGACTCCGCCGATCGGCTGGATGTCGCCCTGCTGGCTGATCGAGCCGGTCACGGCGATGTCCTGCCGGATGGGCAAACCTGAAAGAGCGGAGAGCAGGGCGTATATTTCGGTCGAGCTGGCGCTGTCGCCGTCGATGCCGCTGTAGGACTGTTCGAAGCAGATGCTGGCTGCAAGAGAAAGCGGCTTATCCTGAGCGAACTGTGTGCGCAGGTACCCGGCGATGATTTGCATGCCCTTGTCGTGGAAGCGGCCGCTCAGGTTGGATTCGCGTTCCACGTTGATGAGCCCCGCTTTACCCAGCGCCGCCGATGCCGTGATTCGCACCGGTTTGCCGAAGGCGTAGCCGCCGATTTCAAGAACACTCAAGCCGTTCACCTGCCCGACACGCGCGCCGTCGGTATCGATCAGCAGGGTTCCTTCTTCGATCATTTCCCGAATCTTTGTTTCCGTCAGGTTGTGGCGCTCAATGCGCGCCTCACGCGCGCGCCGGACGTGGGGATCGCTCACCAGCGATGCGCCTTCCTGGCGCGCAATGTACGCCGCCTCCCGCGCCAGGTCGGCAAGGTCCGGAAATCGCGCGGTTACTTTATTTCGGCGCCCCGCCTGGCGCACGCCATATTCCATCATGGCCGCCACCGCGGTGCGATCGAACGGCCCGATGCCTTCCTGTTCGGAGAGCTGGCGCAAACGGCCGCCGTACTGCCGCACGACGGCGTCACTCATGACCATTTCTTCATCGAACTCGACGCGCACCTTGAAAATCTTCCGGAAATCCTCCTCGTACTCATACAGGAGTTCGTACATGTGCCGGTCGCCGATCAGAATAATTTTCACGTCGATATCGATCGGTTCGGGTTTCAAGGCAGAAGTCCCGAACGGAAAAAACATCTCGAGCGGCTGAATTTCGAGTCGGGAGTGGTTTAACATGCGCTTGAGCGTACGCCAGACCCCCGCTTCGGTGATCGCGTCGTATGCGTACATGACCAGGAATCCGCCGTCCGCGCGAAGAATGGAACCCGCTCGCAAGTCCATGAAATCCGAATTCCAGCCGCCGCGCGAGTCGTAGCTGCGCTGGATCGTGCCGAACAGGTTCGTGTAAGTCGGCGTGGTCTCAAAGATGACCGGCGAACCATCTTCATCGTTGTGGGCAAGAAGCACGTTGACACCGTACACGCGGAACGGGTCGCGCTCGGGCGAGGGCGTGCGCGAACTGCCATCCTGGGGAGGCCCGTTACCCGGCTCTTCCTCGCCTTCACGCTCCTTGAAGGGTTCGAGGTTGTCGAGCAGGCTGTGCCGCACCTCTTCCAGGTATTCCGACACCAACGCGCCTGAATATTTTTCCTTCAGCTCCTCGATGAAACCATCGACGAGCACCGAGGCGGCTTCCTGTTCGAGATAACTCAATTCGCTGGCCAGCTCGCGTGAAAGCGTCAGCGTCTTCCGGTAGACGACGGTGAATTCCTGGCGGAACTGTTCGTATTTTCGCTCGATGTCTTCGGCGGCCACCGTTTCTAGCTTGCCCTCGTGCACCATCTTGGGGATATCCTCGATCGGCACCATCTGGCCCTCGAGAACAGGGAAAATTTCAGGCAGCGCGACGGCGCCCACTTGCATGTGTCCCAGTGCGAACTGGTCGCGCGCGATGCGCCGCGTAAAATCATCCATCAATTCCTTTTCGCGGACGGTAAAACGGTCCACGATGCGGCCTTTCTGCCGCTGGAAAGGTTCGCCCTCGAACACCTGCGGAATCCGCCGCCGCAGAAATTCAATGCCACTCTGCGTCTCCTTCTTGAAATTATTGGCCTGCCCGCGCGGCAACGTGAGCAGGCGCGGCCGGTCAGGACTCTTGAAGTTGTTGACGTAGCAGCGATCGAGGGAGGATTTCGCCGCTGGATGAATCTGCCCGATCACGTGTGTAATCGTGCCGCCCCGGCTGGTTCCAGCAAGACCGCAGACAAAGATGTTGTATCCCGGAGCGCTGAGCTCGACGCCCATTTTCAGGGCGCGGAAAGCCCTTTCCTGCCCGACCAGATCGGTGACAAGTTCGGCGTCGGCCGTGGTTTCGAACGGTATTGTCGCGGGATCGCAACGCCACCGCAGTTTTTCAGGAGGCAGCCCGGCGAGCAATTTCGTTGAATTGGTGGCCTTCATGAAACCTTCCCTGGTCCCAGGCGCGCTACTCTAGCACAGGCGCGACATCGGATGTGTGGAACGCGCGGGGATAGTTTCTACCGGCGAGATGAGACCAAGAAGCCCCTACCGTTATTTCAGATGCCATTTGTGGGGCGTTTGTCACACGGCTACTCCGCCGCAGTGGCAGCCTCGTTCCTCGTGTCTTTCTCCGAATATACATCCAAGACGCCGACGGCGGTTGCTACCACAATTGGGCCCAGGACGACGCCCAATACACCAAACACGGCAATTCCTCCGAGAACGCTGATGAATACCAACAGCCCGTTCAACGAGGAACGTCCGCCCAATAACACCGGCCGCAAGATATTGTCGATGGTGGAACCTAATCCGCCGCAGATGCCGATAAGAACGAGTGCGCGGACAAAATGTCCAGTTGAAAATAACCATATTGTAGCGGGAATCCAGACAGGCCAGGCGCCCACGACTGGAAGAAGAGAAAGAAAAGCCATCACCACGCCCCAGAACAGCGCCGAAGTCATGCCCACAATTGCGAATCCCCCACCGCAAAGGATTCCTTGTACGGCAGCGATGACCAGGCTGGTTGTGACGCTTGCGAAAATCAGATCGCGAGCCTCGGCAATCATTCTCTCGCGCGTGGCCGCCTCGAACGGGAGAAAGAGCCGGATACGCTCCATAATCGCTTCCCCATCACGGAGGAAGTAGAAAAGAGCAAAGAGCATCACAAACAGTTCGAACAGAAAGAGGACGATGTTTCGAACCACCACGCCCAGTTCCGAGGCCAGGTATTCGCCAAGCCTGCTGGCGCCCTGCCGCACGAGTCCCGGCAGATCTACAGCGCTCTGTGCCGCGACGTGTGCGGCAATCCATCCCCAAGCGCGATTGAATCTGCCGAACTCACCCGCCGCCATCGACACTTGTATTTCGCGCGTCGCGTCGATCCCCTCACGCACGAATAGGACCATCAAGAGGAGGGCCGGCACGATCAGAATCAGCGTCACGCCAGACGTGCTCAACGCAGCCGAGAGGGTGCGCCCACACCTTTGTTCGAGCCGCTTGTTCAATGAGTGGAAGATCACAGCAAATACGGCGGCCCATCCAAGCGGCACCAGAAAAGGCTCGAATACCAGGTAAACGAGGTAGACCAACAGCAAGATCACGCCGTAGAACAAGACATCCCCGGAGCGTTCTCCTGCGTTTTTTACCATGGTGCCTGCGAATCTCCCCTGGTTCTGCCGAACCTCCGTGCCGTTCGGAACGTTCACCTTATAACTCAGGTGGGGAACTTTTGGTGGGATTCCTTGGCGGCGTCGCGATCGCCATCTGGACCGAGGCCCGTGTTATGATTTGGGAAGCCTTGGAGCCATCCCGTGAACGATCCAGCTAATTGCCGCCATGTGCGCACGCAATTGATCGCCAAGGATTCCGATGCGGAGTACGTGGAGTGCCTGGACTGCGGGGCAATCATCGAAGCAGACGAGCGCGAAGAACAGGGCCCCGGCTTTGATGAATCTCTATCCGACGCCTAACCACGAAAAAGCACCAACAAAGAGTCCGCAGAGAACACACAGAAAATGGAGCCAGGAAATACCAAGCAAATTATTTCGAGGTGTTCGCGGAGCGCACCTTTGGATTACCGGACGCCGAGTTGGCCGATGATGCGCGTCACGTCTGCCGCGGAGACGTCGTAGAGCGGACGCTCGTCTTCCTGCTCGAGCTGTTCGCGCAGATAGTGGGCGGCAATGTAGCTCGCTTCGCGATCGGAGAGGTCCCGGCCAGATTGCTGGGTGAATTGCACGAACCCGGTGTGCGCAAGGCCCACGACCACTCCTCGGCCGTCCACCAGAAACTTCGTGTCCACAGTGTCGCTGTGACGCGTCGCTACACCGTTCCAGAGGTGAGAAAAGCGGCAGTGATAGGTTTGGTCTGTCAGGCGCGAGGAAACGTCGAATTCCCCGACGAACTCGCTCATCGCCCCCTGATTCGGAATTCCAATAGAGGTGCTCATGGCCTTATTTTCCCGGGAACTGCAATTGGAAGCCCCTATCAAGTAGAACCGGCTTCAGCCCGCGCGGTTTGATTTTTTTTGCCCGAGCGGAAAAGCCCACAGACTGAAGTCTGTGCTACCAAAACCTGCTTCGGATTCAAGCCCGCTACTTTTCCTGACCCACAGGCACAGGTTCCGCATTCGCAAAGGTGTTTGCGGCGGCCGCGAGCCCAGCTCCGGGGGACAGCTTCATCCCCATATCAAGCAGGATTCTCTCGAGCGCCCCAAGGAGCAGGAGCACGTTTCCTCGCTGGCTGGAATACCCCATCAGGCCAACGCGCCAGATCTTGGTCTTTAATTCGCCCAATCCTCCGGCGATTTCGATATTGAAATCGTTGAGCAGGCGGCTGCGCACCTTGGCTCCATCAATGCCGTGGGGAATGTTTACGGCAGTCACGGTCGTCAGGCGGTCCGCGGGATTCTGGACGAAGAGACTGCATCCGATCGCCTCCAGGCCGGCTATCAGCGCCATCTGATTCTGGCGGTGACGCTCCCAGCTTGCCTCCAGACTTTCCTCCAAGACCATGCGCAGCGCTTCATGCAGCGCATAGATCAGAGAGATGGGAGGCGTATGGTGATAGGCGCGCCCCTTGCCCCAATAATCCATCACTGTCGTCAAATCAAAGTACCAACTCTGGATCTTGGTCTTGCGGTTGCGAAGCGTTTCTTCGACGCGCGCGTTCACGGTAATGGGCGACATCCCCGGCGGCGCGCTGATCGCCTTCTGCGTACCGCTGAAGCAGATGTCGATTCGCTGGCGGTCAACTTCCACGGGCACGCCCACGAGTGTTGCCACGCTGTCCACAACCAGCAGGGCCCCCAATTCGTCGGCGACCTTGCGGAAGGGATCGAGGTTTGACAAAACGCCGGTCGAGGTCTCCCCGTGCGCGAGTCCTACAAACTTGATTTTCCGCCCTTGCCCGGCGCGGCGCACGTCCTCCGGATCGACCGCACGACCGAAGGGGGCTGAAACACGAAGAATCCTTGCCCCGGTGCGCTCGGCGATCTCCGCCATGCGACCGGAAAAAACTCCATTCACGCACACAATGGCTTCGTCGCCTGGCTCCAGAAGATTGACGACGGCCGTTTCAATGCCTCCGGAACCCGAGGCGGAAATCGGGAACGTCATGTGGTTCGCGGTCTGGAAAACGCGGCGCAGCAGTTCCTGGACGCCGCTCATGAATTCCGTGAACCAGGGGTCGACATGTCCGACCAGCGGCGCGGCCATCGCACGATATACGCGCGGGCTCACGCAGGAAGGGCCCGGCGTCAGCATCAGCCTTGTTGGGGGACGCAATTCATCCATTGGATCGGACATCTTGAATAACCTCTTCTTTCGCGCAGAACGTCAGCGGACCAGGGCCCAAGTCTGCCATCCCAATTGTACCTCTGCTCCGGTCAAGCACCCATCTCAGCCGAGGCAATCACGACCGCAGCGGCAGAACTGGATCCTCCGTGAAGGGGGGAGGCCTCACAAGATACTAGTTTGCTCGATTCCTAGTGAACGCGCAACGGCCAATATGGTCCTGCGTATGAAGGAAAACAACGCATCCGCGCATGTGATTCGGAGCAGTGAGCTAGTTCGGCATTCAATGTGGCCTTCGGTAGGACAGGCACTCTTGCCTGTGCGGTCCCTTGGTAGAGCATGCGAATGAGTGCACAGCCAAGAGTGGCTGTGCTACCTCCAAACCAGCCCACTACCTAATTCGAATCTCGCTATGTTATCTTCGCCATGCGCCGGAGGGGCGTGACGCGATGGCCGAGAAACTGGTCCTGGTAGGTGTGATCCCCGAAATTGTGGTGATTGGCCCGGCCGAACAGGTCGTATGGCTTTCTGATGCAGCAACTCTTAAGGTCGAGTTCGATCCCAACCGGTGCCCGTTCCAGTCCAACGTCTTTCAAGCGCCTCAGGGGCGGCAACTCCAGAGCGGCCCCCCTCGTCCAGGCACAAACCCAGGCTCATACAAATACCGTCTATGGATGAACGATCAGCCGATCGGCCATGGCGAGGTCATTCTGCGAGAAAAATAAACAGAAGAAAGGGAGTATGGCACATACCGTCGTTCAAGACTTCCACTGCGTCTAATTCCCGGCGACGCTGACGCGTCCCGTCTCGATCGAACCAGCCAGACCGCGGCGGACGGGAGCCAGCAGAACGGCCGGGACGGGCTTCTCCGGTGAGAGCGCGACATTCGCTGACCGCCGCGGGAATTCAAGGCGGCGGTCCATACGCAGCCCGGCCTCTTGAACCAACTCCGCGGAGAAGTTCGGGTCGTCGGAACGCTCAACCCCCCAGAACCACAGCCTTTCTTCCTGCTGCTGTAGAAACTGCAGGGTTTGTTCCAGCTTGGTCATTGCGCGGTCGAACGTGGAAGCAAGGAAATATACGGGCAAGGTCCAAGCCTTCCGCGTAAAGACCGCTCTCACCCGAACGCAATACTTTCCGTTCTGGTTCACTTCGATCGTGCATTGATATTCATTGCGATGATTCACCTTCACCGGCATATTGCACCCCCCAAATCCATCAGTTATAGCCTTCGGAACTCTTCCTGCTCACGAGATAGAACTTTCCCCTGATTACTTCCATTTGCTTTGAGCATTGCCCCTTCATGGACAACCCCGTTTGGGAACGATTAGGACCTGCTAAGGTAGAAGATTGAGCGCTGGGAAGGCAGCAGCCTCAAATCCTTGGGCCCCCCTGGCACGAGGCCTGTGACTGCGGACACAAATATGCTAGCGCAGCGCACGGGGAAATGCAAGCCTCGGCGGGAAACAAATAAGTGCCCTATTTTCTTATATTTGATGGATTAAGCAGGTGTTGTTAGCCGCTTCAGATTTTCCTGGTTGACATGTAATTTACCCTCTTGGCGGAGGCGTGCTTCGAGCGAAGATCGGAACAATTCGTAAGCAGCCTGGCGTTTGGCCTGCAACGCTTGCGTCTCGATCGCCACTCTTTGCTTCGCGAAGTCTTCTTCGCTGATGGGATCGTGTTGGGCGACGCGGTAGACCACCCAATTCGTTCCCAGGAACACCGGATCTCCTGCCTGGCCGACTGGAAATTTGAACGCGGTGGAGAATTGCTTCGCACTTCCGGCATCGGGAATCGACCCGGTCCTCGAGAATGGTTCGCTCGTCTTCAGGTCGAAGCCGAGAGCTTTTGCTGCGGAAGCAAAATTTTCGCCTGACTTCACGCGTTTTCCGAGTTCTTCGGCGCGGGTCTTGGCGAGCTCCAAGGCCTTTTCATGCCGGTAATCAGCCAATACGCGGTCGCGGACTTCGGCCAGCGACGCTGGATGCGTCGGCTGAATGTCCTTGATCGTAAGGACAGCGTATCCGCGGTCCGTGCGGAGCGGGGCGCTCAAATCGCCTGGGCGCAGGCGGAAAACATTATCCTGGACGGCAGGAGAGTTGCCGATCTCGGGAAGCGGCTGATTTGCCTCTACAAGTTTCGCCTCGCCCGTCGTGAGATTGAATTTCTTAGCCAGTTCGTCGATCGGGATTCGACCGCTGCGCCGGATATCTTCGGCAATTTGCCCGGAAAGGGTTTCGCCAAGCTGTTCGGCCTTTTGCTGCTGCAACTGCGCCTGGATGGTGGCTTTCACCTCGTCAAAGGTCTGCGTGCGGGCAGTCTCCCGGTCGATGACCTCGATAATATGGAAGCCATATTCCGTCTTGACCAGATCGGAGATGGCCCCTTTCGGAAGGCTGAAAGCCGCGGCCTCAAATTCGGGCACGGTTTGCCTACGGACAATCCAGTCCAAATCACCGCCTTTATCCTTGGTCGGGTCTTCGGAATACTGTTTGGCAAGATCGGCGAATTTTCCGCCGTGCTTCGCCTTGTTGAGGACGTCCTCCGCTTTCTTCTTGATTTCGGCGACCTCGGCATCCGTCTTGCCGACGGTCTTGAACAGAATGTGCGCGGCATGCGCGCGGTCTTCCAGCTTATAGCTGTCGACGCGCTGTTGGTAATAGACCTTCTCTTCGTCCTCCGATACCTGGGCGCGCTGGCGGAGTTGCGCGAAATCCAGGGTTGCGTAATCCACGGTCCTGCGCTCGGGAACGACGTAACGGCCCTTGTTCTTCTCGAAATAGGCCGCCAGCTCGGAGTCGGAAGCTTCGATCTTGGACTGCAAATCGTCTGGTTTGACTACGACGTAATCGATCTTGATCTTCTCCTTGCCGCGCAGGTATTCCGCCCGCACCTCATCTTCGGTGACCGTGATGCCATCCGTCACGAGTTGCTGGAATTTCTGCTGGAGAAGTTGTTTTTTCACTTCCGACTCGAATTCCGGCACTGTCATTTGAAAGCGCGTTTGCACTTCCGTCGTGTACTTGTCCATGCCGATAAAAGTGTCGCCGGAATATGCCGTAGGGAGCATTTTCCGGAGCAGGCTGGCGTGTTCCTCGTCGGTGACCCGCAACCCCAGCCGGTCCGCTTCGAGTTCCAAGCTGCGCTCGAAAACGAGCTGATCCAGCATCTGTTTTGCGTACAACGGCAGGATGCTGGCAGGGATCTGCCCATTGCGCGAAATCTGATTCAATTTGGTTTGGACGTCGGCGGTTGTAATCGTCTGGTTACCGACTTGGGCGATGACATCAGCATTGGTAAGCTCGTTGCCGCTTTGCTGCGGCACAAGGTACAGCAACATGCTGACCGCGATCGCACCGATGAAAACTCCGAGAAGAATCCGCACACCGATTTTCTTTTCACGTAGAGCGTCCCACACGTCCGGCAAGCCTCCCGCGCGACGCCGCTTGCTTGTTCCGATTACCTCGCAAACGATGGACCGCCGCGACCGATAGCAAAACGATACATTATAGTGGACCCAAGCACGCACACTCAATCTCAATTCTTCAGCAGCCGCTGCTCGGATGGAACATGCACATGCCGCGGGCCGGGCGATTCAACTGGCACGGTCTGAAGAAGTTTCAAGGAGATTGGCAGGCTGTCTCCGCCGAACTAGACCCCGATCAGCCCTTTCTCTCAAGTCTTCAGGAACTCTTGGATTTGCCGCAGAACTCGAGCGAACATGACTGGTGTAAGGCGGCCGGTTTGGGTGTTTTGCTGGCTGGGGTGATAGGCGGCGAAGAGGCGCGGAAGGCCTGCCGGGAGAACGTAACTCGCGCCGTGGGCGAATTTATATGCGGCACGCGATGGAATCAGCCCCTGCCTCTTCAGGAGATCGAGATAAGTGTTGAGCGCGATTCCTCCGAGGGCAAGAATCGTGCGCGGGTGGATGAGTTCCAGTTCGCGTTCGAGATAGGGCAAGCAATTGCGGATCTCTACTGGCAGCGGCTTGTTAGCTGGCGGCGCGCAGCGGACCGCGGCGGAAATCAGCGCGCCCTTGAGAACCAGACCATCATCGGCGCGTTTCGAGTGCGGCTGATTTGCGAAGCCCGCGCGATGGAGTTGCGCGTACAGGAAATCGCCGGAGCGGTCTCCGGTGAACATGCGCCCGGTCCGATTGGCGCCATGCGCGGCGGGCGCCAGTCCGATGATGACGAGGGCGGCTTCGGGATCGCCAAAGGCCGGTACGGGGCGGCCCCAGTAGGTCCAATCGCGATACGCGCGGCGCTTGGTTCGCGCGATTTCCTCGCGGTAACGCACCAGGCGGGGACACTTGCGGCAATCCGTGATTTCACGTTCGAGTGCGACAAGCTCTTCCTGTGCCACCATGCCCCCAGAATGAACAGTACATTTCTGCCCCACAACAGAAGCCATTAATACCACAGGAACGTCTAACCCTATGCCTACCCGCCGCAACAGCGTGCCTAGGTCTTTCCGCGGCGTAACAAGTTTGAAGGTTGCTTCCGGATAGACGGCATCCGGGGCTATATGGAAAATCCTGAATGCTTTGACGTCCAATTTGGACGCCCGCCAATTTGGGATGCATTCCAATTTGGCTGCCAACCAATTTGAGTCTTGCGTTGATTTGCCGATGCCGGAAGATTGAGAAATCGAACACGCCGGAGACGGTGTTAAACCGGCACCAA
>WNFA01003803.1_pt1 | contig 12570 bp, 13 predicted proteins | sample 5400481 | NCBI WGS metagenome assembly WNFA01 (sample SAMN13153340, study PRJNA577476) | soil metagenome | isolation source: 120 cm saprolite under Douglas fir tree site 2 hole 1 replicate 2 | place: USA:California | collected 2015-04-18
TCCCAGTTGAATGTGCTGTCGCTGAAATGGCCACGGTGGACGCTTATGCCTAAGGGCGCCGCCGTGATGGCATCCACAGCTAGGTTGGCGTAAAAGAGGGTGGCATTGTCAAGGCCACCCCGGTCCAGCCAAGGGTCGCCGCGGGTGAAAACCTTATTGAAACGCCTTGGGTCTGGCGCTCCGCCGTCGGTCCAGGTGAGGCCGCCATCGTTGGAGAAAGCGAAACCGGAAAGTCCTGGCGGTTTTTCGGGTTTGCAGGGAACACCAAATGGAGGACCACAAAAACCCTGAGCGTCGTTGAAACCGGCCACGAGGAAAAGCCCGTCAGCGGAGGCGGCTATTGTCGTCTCGCTCCGGCCCAATAAGCCCTTAGGGAATGGCTGTTGGGGGGCGTTAACACGGATATTCGGACCCACCTGAGGCGGCTGCTCAGTTCGAGTAGGGCTTGAAGGGCCGGGTGCTAGGGAACCTAGATCGACTTCAATTTCAATAGAACCCCCGCTGAGCAACTCCCGATGGTGAGCAGGGACGACAGGTTTCTTTTGAGCCAAGGCCGGAGTTCCCATCAGAAAAAACAGAACAGGCAGAAAAAGCGAAATCTTGAAAAATGGTCGCATAGCTCCTCCCTACGGAATTAACATTCAGGGCCATTGAACTGGTTTCATATGCCTCCAGGGTTACATGAGGGTGGGGAAATGTGAGAAGACACATTTGCATTTAGATTTCCAATTGAACACACCAATTTTAATCATATCGACCTCGGCTAGGCCTAGGGCCAATAGAGTTTGGACCACAATCACACCCTGCACGGAAACCCGATTGTCCTCTCCCGGATACAGCCTGTCAAGATCAGGGATTGTGCAAAGGATTTGTCCCTGACTCGGCATAAACCCTGGATCGCGTGGCCAGACAAAATTCCGTGTCGGAACCATGTGGTTTAGGCGCGGCAAGCTCGGCCGGAACCGCAAACTGAAACACAATGACCTCACGGGACCCGAATCCGACAGGTTTTTGGCACAACGAATCATTCCACCCGCTCCTCTAGATTACGCCCGCTTATGGGAAGTTGGAGTGCAATACAACGTCTTGGCCTGAGCGGCAAATCGGCCATCGCGTACAATCGCTCGGCGGCGCGAAGCGCTAGCGACGCCCATCACGGTTCCGCCCGAGTGACGGGCTACCCGGAAGTAATTCCACTTGCCTGGTAAGTCGGCTTACCGGACAAGTTCCGTACCATTACTTCACTTGTCCGGTTAGCGCGTTAATCAGGCGTTGAGTCGTGTTTGTTGCGACTTCGCAAGAACCGAGTACAATTCCAGCCAGATGACCGAGCTTCAATTCAGTCGAGAGAGTTTTCAGCGAGAAGTTCTTACATACCATGGGCTGCCGGTTGCCAGTGCGTTGACCCTAACTGGTATATTCCTCGCAGTTTTCCTTATGAGCCGGAATTATTTGCTCTCAAGCCTCGCTGCTGTGATTCCTTCCGTATTTCTTATTTGGCGGTGGGTCATAGCGGGGAGACGAATTGACCGCTGGGGATGCCCAAACTGCAAGCAGCCATATCGCTCGTTTCGTACACGAGCCCTGTATTGACCGATAAAGGACTACGTCCAAAAAAACAATCGTCTTCCGCCCCGCTGCCATCCAAAGTTTTGACATACGCTTGGTCGTCTGCCCGAGAAAAGCGGACATGCACATCCGTAACATAGCAAAGCGTTTTGGCTCGTTCTTCGTTTCCGTCATGCCTGCGGATCGTGCCTTCTCGTTGCTCCTTTTCGGCTCGACATTTCTGTTTATTTCATCTTCCCTCGGTTGGTGGAACGGTTGGCAAGTAGACGTTTTGCGGGCGTCACGTGTACCGAGCGCGGGCACAGCGAGACACATCGTCAGCGTGTGGCGCCAAATACTGTCTTTCGCTCCGTTCCCCCTAACGGTTGCCGGTGCCGCAGGCTTCTTTGTATGTTTCTTTCCAGGGCGCGTGCCACTTCGGCGATTACACTTGTGGGTCTATTTCCCAGCGGCAGTCGGCATCGTCCTGCAATTTCTGCTTGTTTCGTCTGGCGCTCTGGCGATGCAAACGACAACGAATCCTTGGGGCACCGGTGATGTCTTCAGCTTGGCTGGCATCTTGAAGCTTGCGTGGAATGCCGGTGCGGGCTTGCACTTTGCTCTTTTGGGACTGATATCCATTGCCTTAGGAGAATTGAGACTTCGCCGCGGACTAGCCGTTCTTCCCATCCATCTCAAGCTTTCGTCCCAACAACCATGTGATATTTCGCTGGTGCAGAGCGATCAGCCCGACTGGACGAAGTTTGTCTGGTTTGCGATTACTCTGATGAACCAAATTGGTCTGATTGCAGGTGCGATTGGTGCGTTCACTATCGGCGGTACAATTGACATTATTTACCTTCGATACTTTCATTCACATCCGATCTGGCTTGTAAGAATCTTCACCTTGACTATCGTGCCCGCGGTGTTTCTCACGTTGATCCTATTCTTCACGGGAAAGAGCTGGCGAGAGATCCTTCGCAGCGCCTTCCGGCTTCCTTTCCCCGAATATTTTGCAATTGCGTTTCTTTTACCGATCGCAATCTACTCTGTGCCGCAGATTTTCGCGGAGATACGCGATCCTTCGCACTGGATCGCCCTTCCATTAGGAGCTGCCGATTCCCGGCTACCACTGCCGCTCATACTGTTTGAGCTGTTCTTGCTCGCTTTAGTAGAGGAGATCGCGTGGCGAGGTTATTTGCAGCCGCGATTCATCGCCCGTTTTGGCTTATATCGTGGCATCTTCTTTGTTGGGTTAGTTTGGGCGGCGTTTCATTTTTCAGGTGACTTCCGCGCGAACGAGACGGATGCAAATGTTATCCGCTCTCTAGTAGGGCGTATGCTGGGTGCCGTCCTGATAGGTTTCGCCTTGTCGTGGCTCACCTTGCGATCCAAGTCTGTATTGCCCGCGGCTGTAGCGCACGCCGCGATAAATGGCATCAATCGTTCTGGAGAGTCAGCTTATTGGCTCGCATTGGGTTTGTGGGCACTCGCCGATCTCCTGCTGTTTCGTTTCTGGCCACCGGGCGAAGTTGCATCTGCGCCTTCCGAACCACTACTTCGTGGCATCAACTCTTCGCCGTCATAAGAGCCGCATTTTCTAACAAAATGGCGACAACAACTTTTGCCTGTGTTGGTTCGGATTTGACGAACAGCATTCAGAGTCGCACTCTAACTCCTGTTTAGTCGGGTTACTGGACAAGTGGGTACTAGGACAGCCAGCGTGTTCGACGCAAGGCTAGGCGTTTCGTCGGGCCAGGGGGGTCTGGCACAAGATCGCCAAAAGATTGCGCGTGGGGGCGGGAACGGCGTTTCGTGCAACTCAAGGGTCGTCCCAAGAGTGTTTCTTAAATATATCCATTGCGTCGCGGAGCGTTGAAAGGTGCTTCGCGGTGTGGCTCACAAGAGAAGCCCGGCATAAAGCGCGTTCCTCACTCTGGAAATCGGAAGGGTAGACCTCTCGAGGGCTCCGGTGGGATGTAGCGCACTTGAGACCATGCAAAAGCCTTCATTAGTCGGCGCACTGTTTCATCCCCAGGCGATGCGTGTGGCCCGACAATCAAGACCGAGTTGGTCACCCGGTTTGTATCACCGAGGTTCACGACGCCTCCGTCATATATCAGAGCGGAATTTGTAAAGTCGTTCCCGATGAAGTAGTTTCCATCGAGTTCGCGCTGCATTCCAGCCCAAGAGCAGCGGACAAAGAGTACTGGGACCCCTTTGGCAAATGCGATACTGGAGTAACTGAATTTCGAGTTCACGACCAGGCTGAAATTGACAAGCGGTTTGGGAGGATCGGGAAATTTCTGCTGGTCGATTTTCGTGCTGCGTTGCCTTTGAAAAACGGCGATTTGATTTAGACCTCCGACCTGCGGATGGACCAATGAGGTGAAGTAGGCCAATCTCTTTGCGAGTTCCACCATCTGGTCAACTGTCAGCGTTGACCCGCCGCTCTCTGCGAACGATGCTGCATACTGCTTTATTGCGGTATCTCCAGGTTTGGATTCCGGATGAAGTAGAATTTGATCTGCTACATCGCGCATTCCATTCAATTGCACAACGAGTTTTTTCTCTATGTTGGAAATTGCGGCTTCCTCGATCTCGGAAGTAAGGCTACCCCTGTCGTTGTTCATCCGAAGTGTTATCTTCCCAATCTTCGGGTTGTTGTCCGTGTCATAGCCCGCGACGATGAGTTGAAAGTGGTAGCCATCGAGTGGCGTCGGATTGCCTAGGGCGTCGCGCACATTGGCGATAGCTGATAGGTGGCGCCTCATGAGGAATGCCAATGCCCTCAGTCGCTCGTTTATGCTTTGTGGGGGCTGCATAGCCGACTGGCGGACGTACTCGTTGATGATGGCACTCGCGCTCGTGTTTAAATTGGGCAAGGAAGCTTTTGGGGAAACAGCAGGAGCTGAGACGGCAGCGGCTGAAGCGAAGCCTGCAATCGCGCACACCGTGCGATCATCCAATTTGAACAGTTTTTGACTGGGTATATCGGGCCTCGGAACGCCCCCCACACTAAGCATGCTGTCGGTCAATACGACTAAACCGTTTTCGTTTCCTAGAGCAATATTAATCGTACCGTGTACAACGGGATCGTCCCCGGGATTCTGTCCCTCAACTGTCGCCAAGGACACAAAGAGCAGGGCGCAGACTGCGCTTGCTATTCGAACTTTCATCCGAACCTCCTGCCATTAGAACGGATGTATCAGAATTTCTTGCGCGGCGGCGGAAAAACATTTCCTTTGCGTAGCCGAATCCCATTTAGGCCGGTGTGTAAATTCAAAGAGTTGCGCCGTTGCGTCGGCGCTGACACCCAGCCTTCGCTATGAGACTGCCGATAAGGCGGTGAATCGGGTAGCTAGAACTGGTACTCTCAATGTCCGGTAACCCGACTTATCGGGACTGGAGTGTAATTTTCAGGAAAACTTGCCTGCTTCTATCGGCTATGGGTGGTGGCGACAGGTATCCCAGCATCCTCCAAAATGTCCGTCAGGCGGTCAGCGGAGATGTGCCCGCTGTTGGCGATGGCTTGGACCCGCTGTGCGAAAGTGGGATGCGTCATAGATAATTCTGTGAATCTAGAAGATCCGAGCAAGCACCGGCATCCGGTTATGCAAAGGCGGGGATGCTCTACGTGTTGGCGCGAAGCCTCGCTGGAGGCAAGCGTTGCGGCAGTAACCGACAGCCTTCGCTTGACGGTAATGCTAAGATGCGGCTAGACCAAACCAGCTAGCCAGTGCCAAATGCAGTGAGGAGATAGCCATGGGCCTGAGACGGAAATTCTCAGTCGGGCGCCAGGTGGCCACCGGACTGTTTATTGTGAACCTAGTATGTCTAGCGTTGGTCGCGGCCCAGAACAACCAAGCTACACAAGGCGGAGATAAGCAGCTGTCTGCTCCTATGCAGATCAACTTCCCCGCAACTGAGAGGACTCGGCTGATACCAGGACTCGGCAACGTCCACCATCCGGTGACCACAAGCAGCCCGGAGGCGCAGCGCTTCTTCGACCAGGGTTTGATGCTCCACTACGGCTTTAATGAAGAGGAAGCTGTTCAGTCGTTCTGCCGTGCCGCCGAGCTGGACCCGAGCATGGCCATGGCGTACTGGGGCATTGCTCTGGCGTCCGGGCCTTTGTATATCCGGCCGGGCGTTCCCGTGCGAGAGAAGATTCCCTATGAGAACATTCAAAAAGCGATGCCTCTCCGCGCGAAATTCCCGGAGCACGAACGCGCTTACATCGAAGCCCTGTCGCAGCGCTACACGGACGCACCCAACCCCGGCTATCAGCAGCTCAATTTGGCTTACCGAGACGCCATGCGCGAGCTTTCGAAACGTTATCCGGATGATCTGGATGCGGCCACCCTCTATGCCGAAAGCCTGCTGATTGCTGCGCACCCCTGGACGCTCTGGAATGCGGACGGCACGCCCGTCGAAGGCACACCGGAGATCCTTGCGGTTCTCGAATCGGTCCTGCGGCGAGACCCGGACCACATCGGAGCAATCCATTACTATATACACGCCGTTGACGCATCGCCTCATCCAGAGCGGGCGCTCGCGGCAGCAAACAGGCTGGCTTCCCTCGCGCCGGGGGCTGGACATCTGGTGCACATGCCGTCGCATACCTATATGCAAAGCGGAGATTACGACGCCGCTGCGCGCGCGAATGTGGAGGCGGCCCGGCTGGACGAAGACTACATCAAGGCCACCGGTGCCCACACCGCATTTGCCTACGGCTCGTATGTCCACGACCTGGAATTGCTCGTCGCGGCGTCGGACATGGAGGGCCGATACGCCCAGGCAAAAGAGGCGGCCAACCGCCTGTTCGCGTTCGTTGATTCGCGGCTCGATGAGTACCCCCACCTGGAACACTTATTGCCCACGCCGTTAATCGTTATGCTGCGCTTCGAACGATGGGAGGACATCTTGGGGGTGCCGGAGCCCGATGCCAACCTGAAGACAGCGAACTGGATGTGGCACTACGCCCGTGGCATGGCCTTGGCGGCCAAAGGCAGAGTTGAGGAAGCGGAGCACGAGCACGAAACCCTCGCGGCTATTGAGGCAAACACGCCCCAAGACGCCATTTTCCGCCGCCCCTTCACTGATACGACGAAATCCATAATCGAGATCGCCGGGACTGTCCTGGGCGCAAGAATCGTCGCGGCGAAGCAGGACAATTCGGGCGCCATTCGTCTGTTTGAAAAGGCTGTGGCGCTCCAGGACCATCTGGGCTGGAGCGAGCCCCCGGACTGGTATTACCCGGTGCGCGAATCGCTCGGCATTCTGCTGCTCAAGACGGGTCAGTACGAGCGCGCAGAACAGATCTTCCGCGAGGACCTGGAACGAAATCCCCGCAACGGGCGTTCCCTTTTCGGCCTGGCGGAAAGCCTCGCAGCCCAGGGAAGGAACTATGAGACTGAACTTGTGCGGCAGCAATTCCAGACCGCTTGGAAGAACGCTGATACGCCACTCGAAAACGCAACAAGGGCGAACCGCAGATGAGTTCGGCGATCATCACGAACTTAGTTGGCTAGTGCCTGGTTAACGCGCTTACCGGACATGTCCGGATTCCCAGCTTATTGGCCAGTAAGAGGCTTGTCTTGCCCTTCGGTCCCCGCATTCAAACATTCATCTTCTGTAGCCGCTCCCGGAAGTACGCCTTCCAACTCTCCGGCAATGCGGCAATTCGGCAACTCGCAAGGCACGCCGCACCGACATCACATCTTCTTGTTCGTACCTTTTCGCGATGTATAGTCGCGTGATTTCAGAGACTGGAACGGCGTTTGGATCTCGGGCAATCACTTTGATCTCATCGCCGACGCCAACTTCTCCCTCGCGTGTGACGGCGACGTAGAAACCGGTCCGGCCGCTGGCGAGAAATCGCTTTACCATGTCGTCCGCCTGAAATCTGACGCCCAGTTTGTAGCAAGGGAGGCGGGGCTGCGCCACGACCACTTTCGCGGAACCGACAGAGAAATGGTCGCCAAGATGGACTGAGTCTTCCAGCAAGCCATTCGTAGTGAAGTTTTCTCCAAAAATGGCCATCGGCAAATCCCGGCCGGGCAACTCTCTCTTCCAGTAGCCGTAGTGCTCGATCGGGTAGCAGTAAACGGCTTTGTGCGCGCCTCCGTGAACACTAAGGTCGGCCTGACGGTCGCCGTCCAAATTGAGCTTGCGTAATGCTACGCGGCCTTCGACTGGTTGTTTGTAGATCGCCGTAGTTACACTTCTTCCGTGCCATGTTACTTCTCGGGGGAATCCGGTGTTTACTGAGACGAGCTTCATCTCCAACTGGTCCTCTGTTTGTCCTAGGCGCTGGGCACAAGCCTAGCATCAGGTGCCCAACTCCTGATAAACGCGCTTAGCCTCCCAGGAATTCCAGTCCATCCCCTCTATAGACCGTACAGAGTCTTACAGAGGCACCTCTTCCCTAACTCCCTATGTTGGAGTTCCTCGAGCGTGCCTCTCTGGCTCATTGCAGTTCTGACTTCATTCTGAATTCAAGCGTGGAAAATAGCCGGGGCCTTCCGCCGGGAATCAAGTAGGGATTCGCTTTCGTTCAAAATGAGATACTCTCCATATTGACCCGGACTGGCGCGTTTGTGCCCGTCCGGGTTTGCTTTTTGCTTGACAAATCGAACAGGGTATTCGATTCTATAAATGAAGACATACTCGACTGCGAAGGTCGTGAGGATTCTTGAGATTGGTACGGAGACCCTCTATCGCTGGATGCACGAAGGAAAGATTCCGACCCCTCCGCTGCAATCTCTTGCCGGTATGAAGGTGCGTCTGTGGTCCGAGGATGATCTGGCCGTCGCGAAGAAGTACAAGGCGGAGCATTACTGGGGCAAAGGCGGTCGTAAGAAGCGAAAGAAAGACAGTATGTAGGACAGCGGGACGCGCTGGTGCGCTAACACCAGCGTGCCCCTGACCAAAGTCGCACGCAGAGGTGCAACGATGGCTGTAAGAGAAGTTATCCATTTCCAATTGTGGGTGCAACTCGCCCCGCGTCTCTTATTTCAAGTTCAATCCCGCTCCGGGCCCGCCGGTTTATTCCCTCCAAATCAGCCCATTCGATGCGGTTTCCCTCGAAATGACGCCGCATCCACCTGCAACTTTTCGGTCAGAAATAGAGGCAATCAATGAAACTAGGACTTTTTCAGCAAATCGTTGAACTCAACCATTCCTTTGACCGCCTCATGGTTGGCCTGGAAAGACTGGAATCCGTCCCGTTCTTCCAACGTGATCTCATTCAGCATGCCCGCTCCGACGTTGAGATCGCGCGTGTATACGCTAATCGCGAGTTCTTCGACAACTTTGAAGAAATCGTTGAGAACGACGCCAAGTGGGCCTACCGATTTCAGCGGGCCTTTGATGAGAAGTTGAAAGATCGCGATGACATCTATCTCGAAGTCCGCGACTCGGAAGAGAGACGAAAGAGGAAAGGGCTCCCACCTCGTGTCCTTATTCTGCCCGATTGGGATATGTCTGACGAAGATCGCTATGACGAACATCGAGACGCAAAGCGGAAGAAGTCCACGGCGAGACCGCATCGGACTAGCCGAAGGGTCTCCAAAAAATGAAATCGATGCCTCAAGAATCGAGGCTCCGCGCAGCTTCGAAGAGGGGAAAACGCCGCGCATGAGAAAGCCAAAGCCTACCCACACTAGCTCTCGCACTTTCATTTCTGGTCGTCAATACCGCGGTTTGCAGGGGAAAGTCGTGGATTGGGTCGAACACAGATTTGAGGAGGACCTGCTGTACATCCACGTCAGGTTCGCAGACAAGACGGAACTCTGCTGGCGGATTGGCAGTCGCATGACGATTGAGGAGGGCGACCTCAGCGACTGGAAATCCGGGGACTTCGAGCAGCTTCGAGTCTTCGTCAGGAACGAACGAGATAGGAGTGTGTGATGCACCGGAATATCGCTCGCGCCTACGATTGTCTCCCTCGAACGAGAGTTGCTAAGGGCGGACCCAGACGACCCCAAACACCATGACGACATGCTTCTCTATGAGGAGCGCCTCTCAAGACCTCAGCGCCGTCGAGTCCTCGAGCTAAACAGTTCCGGAGGAAAGCTTGAGCGTGTAAGGGCAATTCTTTTGAAACTGTAGCTTGAGGGTTCGCAATGGGCCGTCGATCCACGGTACCGCTGTTTTCAGGATTCTGGTGGTATCAAATCCTTTTCTCTCCTCCTGTGGATACGTTCCAGTGACTTTGTTTTCGCATCGGAAAACCGGAACAACTACCAGAATCAGGGTTTTTGCAGAATTTCAGACTTTTTTCATATTTGAGCGACACTTTTTTCTTTCCAAACACTGAATAGGTAGATAGAGGCTGAATTTACTCCATTCCCCTCTATGGAGGACACCTAGTGACACTACCTCCTTTGCCTGCCCCAACAGCCACCATGCGCCCCTGCCGGCCGGAGCGGAACCTGACTCCTAACGCCCAAGGTGTCAGTGGAGTAGTTCCGCTGCCGGCCCCTCCGCTGCATCAAAAGGAAGCGCAACGTTCGCGACGGTGCAGTCACCGTTGCTGCCTGGTGAAGAATGTAAGAAATTCCTTCTGCATCCTCGTCTGCGCTAGGACCTTCACCCTCGCGCGCTCTATCTGGCGCGAAGATAAGCAAATAGAAAATTCAACTTCAAAAAGCATCGGTGGAAAAACACTCAAAACGGGCGGGAGCGACCCCACTTTTTCGGCTTTCAGCCGCCCAAAAAGTTCTTTGGGTCGCTCCCGCCCGTTTTGTTTCCATCCCGGATTTGTGAGTTGCCTTATTGCGCTTCAGGTGAACGCGTTGTCGCGAGCCCTGTTCACTCTGCCGTTCACCTCCACGTTCACTCGGCAATCGCGCGTATCGCATTCAGCGCGAATAGCTTCGTTCAATTCAGCGTCTGGTTCGCACACATCACTAAACCACCGAGTTGGGCTGGAGCGACCCCACTTTGTTGCCACGGAAACCGTGGCGGTCGCTCCAGCCCAATCGAAGTCTATCAATACGAGTCGTATCTCTGAACCATGCATGGATGTACCAAGTCAGGTATGACGGCCTGCATAGCAGGCCCACGGGAAGGAGAACAGAGAAATGCCAGTCCTGAAACCACCACCAAAACTAATTCGCAATGCGACGATTCAGGTCCGCGTTGAGGAAGACGTCGACACGAAGCTCAAGAAATATGCGGAGTTCATTGACGCGACTCCTGCATTTGTCGTCGCCGAGTCACTAAAGATGTTGTTCAACAAAGATGCTGAATTTCGTGAATGGCTTGGGCAGCACAGAGACAGCCCAGCCACCGCAAAAACTGTGAATTCGACTCCCCAGTCAGCGCGTACAAGACCAAGCGTGCGAACAATGTTTGATGACGCGCCTCAAAGGTCAGCGAGCAAATAACCAGTTCCGACAAGTCTTGTGTCCCCAGAATTCGCAGGTAAAGGAACCGACCATGGAAGCCCTAGCACAGCAGGAAAACGTCGTGCACGTCGAGCGTCACTATGCGGTCATCGAGGTCGCGGAGATGTGGAACCTAAGCCCTGATAAGGTACGCGAGATCTTTGAGCATGAGCCTGGCGTACTTGTCATCGGAGACCGGAACCCGCGATACAAAAGGCGCTATCTCACTCTTCGCATTCCACAAACGGTCCTGCAGAGAGTCCACGGCCGTCTTGCGGCCAAATCCACACATCTCTAGGAGCCATACATGCTAACGATTTATCGTCGTCACAGGAAAGGCTGCAAGCATCGGGCAAAGGGCCGAAAACATCGCCATTGCCAGTGTCCGATTTGGGTAGATGGCTTTCTGTCCGGCAAGGAAGTACGCGAATCACTCAACGTGCGGGATTGGCAAAGAGCCCAAGAGATGATTCGTGAGTGGGAGATCGAAAGCCGCCGCCCTGAGCGCCCGGCGCGCAAGTCGCTTGCCGAAGGCTGGACAGATTTTCTTGTCGACGTACAGGCACGAATGCTACATGAGTCGACAATCAGAAAGTACAAGGTCCTCCAAAAACAAATGCAGAAGTATGCCGAGAATGATGGACTCGTGTTCATCGATGAATTCGATCTGTCTACGTTGAGTGCCTTTCGCTCTTCTTGGCTTGACGGTCCACGCACAAGCGCAAAGAAGCTTGAACGCCTTCGGTCGTTCTTTGAGTTTGCACAGAAACGAAAGTGGGTAGCCGATAATCCTGCGAATGAACTGAAGTCACCGAAAGTTACGCTTTGTCCTACTTTGCCATTTACGCGCGAAGAGATGCGGCGGATATTGGCGGCAGTGACTGGGTACAGTGAGAATATCGAGGAGCGTGGATCGGAAAATGCGCAACGACTTCTCGGCTTTGTTCTGCTGCTCCGCTATACCGGCATGAGGATCGGGGACGTGACCAGACTGACTTCTGGCCAGATTCAAGGGAAGAGAGTATTCCTCTATACCCAAAAGACGGGTGTCGCTGTAAATACGATTTTGCCTGAAGCGGTCCTGCTCGCCTTAGAGTCGACACCAAAAGTCACGGAGAAACATTACTTTTGGGATGGCAAGCAGCAGATAGACATTGCGATTGGTAGCTGGAGAAGACGACTAGCAAAGCTTTTTGAACTTGCGACGGTTGATGGTGCTCATCCCCACAGATTCCGCGACACCTTCGCAGTAGAACTTCTTCTGTCCGGCGTCCCGATTGAACGCGTGTCGATTTTGCTTGGACACCAAAGCGTGCGAATCACTGAGAAGCACTACGCGCCTTGGGTGCGATCTCGCCAAGAGCAACTCGAGGCGGACCTAACTAACGCATGGAAGAACGACCCGCTGATTTCGACTTCGAACGAGGTACACGGAAGGGACACGACAAACAGGTTGCCTGCAACTCCTTCATTCCATAGCGCAATTTCTGGAGGCGCGGGTGGGAATCGAACCCACGCATAAAGGTTTTGCAGACCTCTCCCTTACCACTTGGGTACCGCGCCTCGTTCTATTCAGTATATCGAAAACTTCGCGCGCTCGTAAGCAGTGCGGGGGTTTTCTTACGGC
>WNFA01003804.1_pt1 | contig 12569 bp, 11 predicted proteins | sample 5400481 | NCBI WGS metagenome assembly WNFA01 (sample SAMN13153340, study PRJNA577476) | soil metagenome | isolation source: 120 cm saprolite under Douglas fir tree site 2 hole 1 replicate 2 | place: USA:California | collected 2015-04-18
CCCGCGCCGCGGTGAGAACCTTGGGCATGGCTAGATCGCTCCCTCGGGGAAGTCCTCGAGCGCGCGCTTCAGGTCGGCGAGGAATCGGTCCGCATCAGCGCCGTCCACCACGCGGTGATCGTACGACATCGATATCATGCCCATGGTGCGGATCGCAATCGTGTCGGTGCCGTCCGGCAGCGTCACCACCTTGGGGCGCTTCTCAATCGCGCCGACGCCGAGGATCGCCACCTGAGGCTGGTTGATGATCGGTGCGCCCGCGTACGAACCGAACACACCCGGGTTCGTGATCGTGAAGGTGCCGCGCTGAATCTCGTCGGGCGAGAGCTTCTTGGTCCGCGCCCGCTCGCCCAGGTCGTTGATCGCCCGCGCCAGGCCGCTGAGCGACAGCTCGTCGGCGCGTTTCACGACTGGGACAATGAGCCCCCAATCGAGCGCCACCGCGATCCCGATGTTCACATCGCCACGGTAGATGATGTTTTCGCCCGAGACCGCGGCGTTCACCACGGGGTGTTTCCGCAGATTCTCGCCACACGTCTTGGCGATGAACGCGAGGTAGGTGAGATTCACGCCGCGCTCGGCGTAGGCCGCCTTGTGCTTGCGGCGGAGCTCGGCCACACGGCTGTAGTCGATCTCGAAGAAGCTCGTCACGTGCGCCGACGTGCGGCGCGACATGATCATGTGATCCGCGGTGATCTTGCGGATCTTCGAGAACGGCTCGACCCGGTCACCGGGCCAGGGCTCGACGACGGGATGCACGACGGGCCCCGACAGCGCGGGAGCGGGGAGCCGGGAGCCGGGAGCAGTCGGTGCCGGCACGCCGCGCTCGATGAATCCGAGAATGTCTTGCTTGGTCACCCGGCCGGCGAAGCCGGTGCCGGGGATGCCGGAGATGTCGACCTGATGCTCGGCGGCGATCTTGCGGACCAGGGGCGTGGATTTGCGACGCAAACGCTCCTCGGCCGTTTCAGCTCCGTCCCCGCCTTTCACGGCCGGGGCGGGAGGGGGCGGTAGAGGGCGGGAAGGGGCGGTAGGGGAAGGCGGCGAGACCGCGGCGCCCACGGGAGCAGCGGGTGCCCGCTGGGCTGCTGCGATCGGGGGCGCCGCGGGTGAAGCCGCCGCGGCGGGCGTCGTCGTCGCGGCGCTCTTGTCGGTCTCGATCACCGCGACCAGCGTTTGCACCGGCACCGTCTGGCCTTCCTGCACCTTGATCTCGGCAAGGACCCCGGCCGACGGCGCCGGGATCTCGGCGTCCACCTTGTCGGTCGAGATCTCGAACAGCGGCTCGTCCCGCTTCACCTCGTCGCCCAGCTTCTTGAGCCACTTGCTCAAGGTGCCTTCGGCGATCGACTCGCCCATCTGGGGCATGAGGACGTCTACGCGCGCCATAGAGTCTCCATCAATACGCCGCAAGCCATCTTGCGGCCTTCACGATATCGTCCGTCTGGGGCAGCACGAAATCCTCCAGCGTCGGCGCATATGGCAGCGGCACGTCGTGCGCCGTCACCCTCATGATGGGGCCGTCCAGCCATGCGAAGGCTTGCTCATTGATACGCGCCGCGATCTCGCCGGCCAGGCCACCGGTGCGCGTGTCCTCGTGCACGATGAGCACCTTGTTGGTCTTCTGCACCGTCCGCATGATCGCGGCGTCATCCATCGGCAACAGCGTCCGGAGGTCGAGCACCTCGACCGAGAGACCATCGTCCCTCGCCAGCTGGTCGGCTGCCTCGAGCGACTTCCATACGGTGGCCCCGTACGTCACGATGGACAGGTCCTCCCCCTCGCGGGCCAGCCGCGCCTCGCCGATGGGAGTGAGGATCTCCTCCTCTTCCGGCAGCGCCTCCTTGATCCGCCGGTACAGCCATTTGTGCTCGAGATAGATGACCGGATCGTCGTCCCGGATGGATGCCTTGATCAGGCCCTTCGCGTCCCGCGCGGTGGCAGGATAGACGATCTTCAGGCCCGGCGTGTGAAAGAAGGCCGCCTCCGGGTTCTGCGAATGGAACGGGCCCCCCCGCACGTAGCCGCCGCAGGGGCCGCGCACCACGATCGGGGTCGCGAGGCCGGCGCGGTAGCGTGCGGTGGCGACGTAGTTCGTGAGCATGTCGTAGGCGCAGGAGATGAAGTCGATGAACTGCATCTCCGCCACGGGGCGCATGCCCATGTGCGCCGCCCCGGCCGCAGCGCCGACGATCGCCGCCTCCGAGATCGGCGTGTCGATCACGCGTGCCTCGCCGAACTGCTTGGCGAAGCCCTCGGTGACCTTGAATGCGCCGCCATACGCCCCCACGTCCTCACCCAAGATGAAAACGCTCGGGTCGCGCTCCATCTCTTCCCACAAGCCCTGGCGCAGGGCTTCGAGGTAGGTGACGTCGGCCATCAGAGGCTCCGGTACCAGTGTCGCGGCGCTGCGGGCGGGTCGGCGTACACGCCGCCCAGCGCGGACTCCGGGAGCGGCAACGGCTCGTCGATACAAGCGTCCGTCGCCTGGTCAATCTCGAGCTTCACGCGGTCGTCGATCGCTTTCAGCTCGCGCTCCTCGGCCCACTCGTGCTGCAGCAACTGCCTCATGTAGCGGTCGACTGGGTCGTTCTCCTTGGCCCACCAGTCGAGCTCCTCTTTGGGCACGTAGTGCTGATCGTCATGCTCGGCGTGGCCCTTGCGACGGTACGTCTTGACCTCGATGAACTGCACGCCGTGACCCCGTCGGGCCCGCTCGACAGCGAACTTCGTCGCCTCGTAGACCGCGAGCACGTCGTTCCCGTCCACCGTCACGGCCGGGATGCCGTAGCCCTTGGCCTTCTCCGCGAGGTCCTTCACCGCGAACTGTTTTTCCGGGGGCGTCGAGTAGGCCCAGCGGTTGAACTCCGCGATCACGACGAGCGGGACCTTCTGCACTGCGGCGAAGTTCAGGCCTTCGTGGAAGGTGCCGGTCGAGGTGGCGCCGTCGCCGACATAGACCAGCCCCACCCGCGGCTCGCCCCGTAGCTTGAAGGCCAGCGCGATCCCGGCCATCACCGGGACCATGTCACCGAGATGCGAGATCTGGCCGAGGTAGCCCTTGTCGAGATCGTTGAAATGGACGTTCAGCTCCCGCCCATGCGTGGGGCTCTCCGCCTTGGCCATGTACTGCCGCAGGATCGCCATCGGCTCGGCACCCATGACGAGCATGGAGCCCAGGTTACGGATCAGCGGCGACAGGATGTCCGGGTTGGGCCCTCGGGCCAGGGCGTAGGCCGACCCGACCGACTCCCCCTCCTGACCGAGGGAGCGGAACAGGCCGCCGATCACCTTGCTCTGGCGGTACAGGGCGGTGAGCCGTTCCTCCAGGGTCCGGGTGAGGCGCAGGTAGCGATAGATTTCGAGCAGCTGGTCGCGGGTGAGGCCCGCCGGTATGGGCGGCGACTGCGTGATCGGTGCGGCGCGCGATGGCATGACGTAAATTGTAGTGGGCGTGAAACTTGGCTGGACGGAGCGGGCAAATCAAGCTCCGGTGCAAGGAGGCCGTATGGCGACGTTGAAGCTGCGCGTGACGGGAATGACGTGCCCGCACTGCCAGATGAAAGTCGAGAAAGCGCTGATGGGCGCGGGCGGCGTGTACTCCGCGGTCGTCGACCTCTCGAGCGGCGAAGCGGAAGTGGATTTCAACGACGACGCCGCGACCACGGACCAGATCATCGCGGCGATCGCGAAGGCGGGGTACGGCGCGAAGGTGGCGGGCTAGTACGCCCCCCGGAGCTCGTGGCCCGGCTCCACCTGTTTGTGCACCTCCGCCAGGAAGCGCTTGGCGAGGCGGTCGAGCTCCGACTCACCGAGCTGATCGGTGCTGACGTCCACCAGCGTGTAGTGCCCGCCCTCGGCGCGGGCGGCGATCGTCACCTTGCCGAGCGCGCCGGCGTACGTGCGCCGCCGCGCTCCCTCGTCCGCCGGCGCGAGGCGCGCGCCGAAGAACACCTTCGCCTGCGCTAGCACCTCGTCGGGGCTCAGCGTGGTTCGATGGAAATACTTCACCGGTTCCCCTCCCATGCGGGCTTGAAGCGCCGCAGCGTCAGGCTGTTCAACACCACACTCAGGCTCGACCACGCCATCGCCGCACTCGCGAACACCGGCGAGAGCAGCACGTGGAGCCACGGGTACAACGCCCCGGCGGCGACGGGGATGCCGATCACGTTGTAGACGAACGCCCAGAAAAGATTCAGCTTGATCGTCCCCATAGTTCGCCGCGACAGCTGAATCGCGGTCACCACGCCGCGCAAGTCGCCGCGGATCAGCGTCACGTCGGACGCCGCCATCGCGATGTCGGTGCCCGTTCCGATCGCGATCCCCACGTCGGCCTGCGCGAGGGCCGGCGCATCGTTGATTCCGTCCCCCACCATCGCCACGTGCTTGCCCTGCCGCTGCAGCTTCTTGACGATGTCGGCCTTCTGCGACGGCAGCACTTCGGCCAGGATCTCGTCGATGCCGACCTCTTGCGCCACCGCCTGCGCTGCCCGCTTCGAGTCCCCCGACAGCATCATCACCGCCAGCCCCAGGCGCTTCAGAGAGGCGACGGCCTGGGGCGCCGTCGGCTTGATCGGGTCGGAGATTGCGATCACCGCGTGGACCGTGTTGTTCACCACCACGATCACCGGTGTACGTCCCTGGGCCGCGAGGCGGTCGGCATCCGGGCCGAGCGTCCCGAGGTCGAGACTGCGCTCGCGCGCGTGGCGCAAGGAGATGACCTCGATGATGCGGCGATCCACGGTGCCACGCACTCCCCGCCCTTCCATGACGGCGAACTTCTCGACCGGCAGGACCTCGACCTGCCGATCCTTGGCAGCGTTGACCACGGCGAGCGCCAGCGGGTGCTCCGAGCGTTGCTCCACCGAGGCGGCCCACTTGAGCACTTCCCCCGGGGACAGCGGCGTGCCGTCCGGCCGCTTGGCGGTGACGATGTGGGTGACGGTCGGCCGGCCTTCGGTGATGGTACCGGTCTTGTCGAGCAGCACCATGCGCACCGCGGCCAGTCGATCGAGCGCCTCGCCGCTCCGGATCAGGATGCCGTACTCGGCGGCCTTGCCCGTCGCCACCAGGATCGCGGTGGGCGTGGCGAGCCCGAGCGCGCAGGGGCACGCGATGATCAGCACGGTCACGAGCGCGACGGTCGCGAACACGAGGGCCGGCGCCGGCCCCAGGTCGTACCAGATCACGAACGCCGCGATCGCCAGCGCGATGACGATCGGCACGAACACACCGGCCACCCGATCGGCGAGCTTCTGGATCGGCGCCTTGGTGGCCTGCGCGTCCTCGACCAGCTGGACGATCTGACCGAGCGCGGTGTCCTTTCCGACCCGCGTGGCGCGGAACGTCACGCTGCCGGTGGTAATGAGGGTCGCGCCGATCACCTCGTCGCCGATCTTCTTGGCTACCGGCATCGCCTCTCCGGTCAGCATCGATTCATTCACCGCGGAGGCGCCTTCGGTGACGATGCCGTCCACGGGGATCGTTTCGCCGGGCTTCACGATCACGAGATCCCCGGGCACGACCGCCTCGACCGCGATGTCGGTCTCCTTGCCCTCGCGCACCACGTGCGCCGCGCGCGGGCGGAGACCGGCCAGACGCCGAATCGCTTCCGAGGTCCGGCCCTTGGCACGCGCCTCCAGCAGCCGCCCGAGGAGGATCAGCGCGATGATGGCCGACACCGCCTCGTAGTAGACATCGGCGGGACGCCCCGCGGCGGCCAGCGCCCTCGGGGCGAACGTGGCGACGAGCGAATACAGGTAGGCGGCGCCCGTGCCCACGGCGATGAGCGTGTTCATGTCGGCGGTGCGGTGCTTGAACCCGCTCCAGGCGCCCCGATAGAACTGGCCGCCCGACCAAACCACCACCGGTAACGTGAGGACGGCGAGTCCGACTTTGATCCACTGAGGGTCGAGCGCGCCACGCCCGGCGAGCGCTTCCTGGAGTCGCACGGCGAGCGGCATCAGCAGCCGGCCGAGCAGATCGATCGGCTTCAGCGTGGCCTCGGCATCGTGCGCCATCAGGAGCATCGAGCCGAGCACGCTCACGGCCGTCACGACCGCCGCGAGGGCCAACCTCCACGTGAGTGCTCGGACCTCGCGCTCCCGCGCCAGGCGTTCCCGCTCGAGGGGGTCCTCGGCGGCAATCGGCGCGGCGACGCGAAACCCCGCCCGTTCGACGGCCCGCTCGAGAGCGTCTGCGGTCGTGGCGCCGGGGATGTAGTCCACCGTCACGGTCTCCGTCGCCTGATTTGCGGCGGCGCGGATCACGCCGGGCACGCCACGCAGGGCCTGCTCGAGCGGCGCGACGCTGGGCGCGTAGTGGAGCTGCTCGACCGTGAAGGTCACGCCGGCTCGACCGCAGTCGTAGCCCGCCGCCCGGACCGTCTTGATCAACTCGGCGACGTTCGTCTGGGCGTCGTCATAGTCGACGGCGCCCTTGCCGGTAGCGTAATTGACTGTGGCGGTGCTGACGCCGGCGGCATCGCCGAGCGCCACCTGTACCGTGGCGGCGCAGGAGGCGCAGCTCATCCCTTCGATGGGCAGGACGATGCGAGCCTTACTCATGGAGCTCGTGCGGCGAAGTCGAGGGCTGGCGATCGGCGCCGGCAGGCTCCACCACGAGGAGACCCTTCAGCATGTTCATACCGCAGCGGAAGCGGAATTCGCCCGCTTCTTCTGGTGTGAACTCGACGGGCGTGGTCTGAAACGCCGGAAGCGCAGCATCGATGCCGAAGTCCTCGAACACTACACGCTCCGAGCAATCCGCCGTCTCGTCGCGGTAGAACTGCAGCCGCACGGGCTCGCCGGCCCGTACCACGATGGTATCGGGGGTGTACCCGCCCTTCACGAGCACCCGCACCTCCTGCACGCCGGCGACGGTCGGCGCCAACGCCTGCGACCCCTTGGAAAACAGGAAATACCACAGCACCCAAACGATGGCGGCGAGACCGACGGCCGTGACGACGTACTGCGAGACGCTCACGCCTTCTCGTAGTACTCGATGCCGAGGTGGGTGATTTGTTCCTCGCCCATCAACCAGCGCAGAGTGTTCTTGAGCTTGGTCTGCTGGATGAACAGATCGTGCTCAGGATACAGTCCCGGGGCCGTCTGGGGGCTCTTGAAGTAGAACGACAGCCACTCCTGGATCCCCGAGAGCCGCGCCCGCTGCGCCAGGTCAAAGAACAGGGCCAGGTCGAGGACGATCGGCGCGGCGAGGATGGAGTCGCGGCACAGGAAGTCGACCTTGATCTGCATCGGATAGCCGAGCCATCCGAAGATGTCGATGTTGTCCCACCCTTCCTTGTTGTCGCCGCGGGGCGGATAGTAGTTGATCCGCACCTTGTGGAATACGTTGCCGTACAGCTCGGGATACTGGTCCGGCTGGAGGATGTACTCGAGCACGCCGAGTTTGGACTCCTCCTTGGTCTTGAACGATTCGGGATCGTCGAGGACCTCGCCGTCCCGGTTACCCAGAATGTTCGTCGAGTACCAGCCCGCGAGCCCGAGCATGCGCGCCTTGAACGCGGGTGCCAGCACGGTCTTCATCATCGTCTGGCCGGTCTTGAAGTCCTTACCGCCGATCGGGAGCTTCCGCTCCTCGGCCAGATGCTGGAGCGCAGGAATGTCGACCGTGAGATTGGGAGCACCGTTCGCGAACGGCAGGTTCTCCATCAGCGCGGCGTAGGCGTACAGCATCGACGGCGCAATGGCGGGATCGTTCTGCTCCATCGCCCGCTCGAACACCTGGAGGCTCTGGTGCGCCGGCCCGGGTGTGAGGAACACTTCGGTCGAGGCCGCCCAGATCATCACCAGACGCTCGGCACCGGAGCGCTTCTTGAAGTCGCGGATGTCCTGTCGCAGCTGCTCGGCGAGGTCGCGCTTGGTCTTCCCCTGCTTCACGTTGGTGCCGTGCAGGCGCTTCACGTAGTTCTGGTCGAAGGCCGCGGGCAGCGGCTTGATCCCCTTGAGGAAGTCCGCGATGGGCTCGAGGTGCGGCGTATCGAGCACGCCGGCCTTCCGCGCCGCGCCGTATGCATCGTCGGGAATCGGATCCCAGGCGGCGAACACCAGATCTTGCAAATCGGCGAGGGGCACGAACTCCTTGATTTTCGGACTCCGCTTCTCGGTGCGCTTCCCGAGCCGGATGGTCCCCATTTGCGACAGGGAGCCGATCGGCAGTCCGGTGCCCCGGCGTACGTTCTCGACGCCCGCGATGAAGGTCGTGGAGACCGCACCCAACCCCACGAGCATCACGCCCAGTTTTCCTTTGGCGGGCGCGATGTCCCGACCGGCTTGGACTGCCACTATTACGGTCCTTTCCGAGACTGTAGCACGGGCGCGTGGCCCGGGAGCGTGTCGCGTTGGCGGGGCGGCCGCCTCACGGCGGGCTCACCGGCCACACGCGCGACGTAGAGCACGCGCTGCACCACCGTCACCGAGGTGGCGAGCGCCAGAACGACCACGATCCAGAACAACAACACTCCGTGGTTCCCGGCCCCGAAGAATAAGGTCGGGACACCCAACAGCAGCACGCGCTCGGCGCGCTGCGCGATCCCCACCTTGGCCGTCAGGCCAAGCCCTTCGGCGCGCGCCCGCGTGTACGACACGATGAGCGAGGCCGCGAGGGCGACGAGGCACGCCACCACGGCGAAGCTCAGCCGCTCGGGCGGCACCCCGCCCCGCAGGAAGTACAGCGCGATCCCGCTGAACAGCGCCGATTCGCCCACGCGATCGAGCGTGGAGTCGTAGAACGCCCCGAAGGTCGTCGTCATGTCGGCCCGGCGCGCCACGCGGCCGTCCAACAGGTCGAACACGCCGGACACGAGCAGCAGCAAGCCACCCGGGCGGACCCACCCCAGGCCGAACGCCGTCGCCGATGCGATCACCACCAGCGTGCCAAGGGTGGTGATCAGATTGGGGCGAATGTGCAGGCGGATGAATACGACAGCGAGCGGTTCGATCAATTTTCCGAAGCCATCTCGCACGCGCTGAGGGATGACGTTCATGGCTGGCAGAAGCTAGCGGGGCGCAACAAAAGTCTCAATAGAGCAAGTACTTGGCGCGCAGACGCTGAAACCGTGCGAGCCGCCCATTCCAGGACCCCCACACCGCTTCACCGACCGAGCCCGCGACCGTTGCGCGCCGCAACTCGGAGCCGCCAGCCAGGCGGTCGAAGCGCGCGTCGTCGAAGCGGAGCGAATCCGGTTGCGCCGCCCGGATCGCTCCCAGCATCAGGATGGCCGCGCGCGTCGGATCGTAGCGCCGCCGATCCGTCACCCGCAAACGAATGCCGCGCACTTCGACGTCAGCATACTTGCCGTCCGTCGGCGCTCGGGGTGTGAACGTGACGCCCGAGACCTCCACGCCGGTCAGCGCGTCCTGCGCCCACGGCCCCCAGACCCGCAGCCGGGAGAGCACGGCAGTCGTGTCCAGCCACGGCGCGCCCACGACCTGGAATTCGAGCCCGGTGCCGCGCCCGACGGAGAGGTTGGTGCCCTCAAACAGGCACGTCCCCGGATAGTGGAGGGCACTTTCCAGATCCCGCAGATTGGGCGACGGTCGCACCCACGGCAAGCCGGTGTCGTCGTAGAACATCGCGCGTCGCCACCCCAGCGCCGGGACCACCGTGAGACGCGCGTAGATCCCGAACACGTCGTTGGCCAGCCGCACCAACTCGCCGATCGTCATGCCGTGGCGCATGGCCACCGGCAGGAAGTCGGCGACCCGCTCGACCGGGCGCCTGCCGCTGGCCACGTTGCCCTGGACCGCCACACCGCCGATGGGATTCGGCCGGTCGAGGACGACCACGGGCTTCCCGCGGCGCCCCGCCTCCTGCAACAACAGGACGGCGGTCGTGGGATAGCTGTAATAGCGCGCGCCGACGTCCTGCAAGTCCACGAGCACGACGTCCACCGAATCGAGGGTGCCGATCTCCGACAGCCGCGTCCCACCGTAGAGGCTATAGATTGGTAGACCGGAGGCGGAGTCGACGGCATCAGGGAGCCCGGGGCGGTCGTCGGTGCCGCGGAGCCCGTGCTCCGGACTCAGGATCACCACCAGGCGGACACCCGGCGTGCCGCGCAGCAGGTCGATGTCGCGGCGCCCCAGCCGGTCCACGCCGGTCTGGTTCGTGAGCAGCGCGACGCGCTTGCCGGCCACGACGCCGATCGAGTCGGACAGCAGCACCTCGATCCCCGGTCGTACCTGAGCAGCCGCCGGAGTCAGCGGCGGGACGGCGCAGGCGATCACCACCAACAGCGAGAGAGAATGCGGGCGCATAGGCTCCTGATAGTTGCCGCCGTACTGGGCTGTGCCGGCGGTCACGCGGTCGGACGAACAGCGACACCGGTTCCCCGTCCCTCGTCCACCGTCCCCGCGGTCTCCGTCGACTCGCTGCTCGCCAGCCTCACGGTCCGCCAACAGGTCGGGCAGCTCGTCATCCCGTGGCTCTCGGGAAGCTACACCGCTTTGGACGATTCGCTCTTTCAAGTGGCGGCCCGGTGGGTGGATTCGCTCGAAATCGGCGGGCTGATCGTCTCGGTCGGCTCCCCGTTCGACATCGCCACCAAGCTCAACGCGCTGCAGCAACGATCCCGGCTGCCGCTCCTCGTATCGGCCGACCTCGAGTGGGGCGCCGGCATGCGCGTGGTCGGGGCGACCGCCTTCCCGCACATCATGGCGGTCGGCGCCACCGGCGATTCCCATGATGCCTACACGATCGGTGCGGCCGCAGCCGTGGAGGGCCGGGCCGTCGGCATCCACGTCAATTTCGCCCCTGATGCCGACGTCAACAACAACCCCGCGAACCCGATTATCAATACCCGGTCCTTCGGCGAGGACCCGCGCACCGTGTCCCGCCTGGTCGCGGAGTACGTGCGGGGCCTGCACGAGCACGGTATGCTCGCCACGCTCAAGCACTTCCCCGGCCATGGGGATACACAGACCGATTCGCACATCGGCCTCCCTGTCATCACGGCCGGGTACGCCCGTCTCGACTCCCTCGAGCTCGTTCCGTTCCGCGCCGGCATCGCCGCCGGGGCGGACGTGGTGATGAGCGCGCACATCGCCTTCCCCGCGCTCACGGGGTCGAACGATCCGGCGACGCTGTCGGCGGCCGTCCTTACCGGGCTGCTGCGCGACTCGCTGCGCTTCCCCGGTCTGGTCGTGACCGACGCCCTGATGATGGGCGCGATCGTGACGAAGTATGGCGCCGGCGAAGCGACGGTACGGGCGTTCCTCGCGGGGTCGGACCTGCTGCTGATACCGGCGGATCCCGACTCCGCGGTCCTCGCGATGACCGCGGCGGTGGCGGCGGGACGAGTCACGCCGGAGCGGCTCGCGCAGTCGGTGCGCCGGGTGCTCGAGATCAAGCATCGGCTCGGCCTGTTCGAGCGCCGCACCGTCCCCCTCGATTCCATTCCACACGTGGTCGGCAGTAGGCGGTTCCAGGACGCAGCCAATGACGTGGCGGTACGGTCCCTCACGCTGGTGCGCGACGTGGGCGGACGGCTGCACGGCTTGCGGGGGCATCCCGGCCGGCTCGCCCTGATCGCGTACGCCGACGAGGCGAACGCGAGCGTCGGCCTCTTCCTCACCGACTTGTTGCGGCAAGGCGGCGACACGGTGGAGTACTTCCGGCTGTGGCCCATGTCCGGGACCCTCTCGTACGATTCGGCGCGGGCCACCATCGCGCGGGCGCCGGCCACCGTGTTCGTCACCAACGTGCGGCCCATTTCGGGAAAGGGGAACATTGCCCTCCCCGACTCGCTCGCCCAGCTCATCACGCTGACCGACGCCGCCCGCCCCAGCGTGCTGGTGTCGCTCGGCAGTCCCTACCTCCTCAACCAGACGCCCGCCGTGCGGTCCTACCTCATCGCCTGGAGCGGCGTCCGGGCTTCGGAGCGGGCCGTGGCGCTCGCGCTGCTGGGCCGGGTGCCGATCGGCGGCCACCTCCCCACTCGCATCCCGCCGGACTACGCGCTCGGCTGGGGCCTGACGGTCCCCGCGGTACAGCCGTGAAGCGCCGCGTCATGCTCACGCTCGCCGTACTGATCGCGGCGTGCGGCCGGACGGCGGCTAAGGAGGGTGCGCCGCTCCCGGCGAGCGCGGGCATCCCACGGGCCGGGCCGTCGTCGCTGGGGCTTGACAGCACGCGCCTCGGCGACGTCGTCGCGTATCTCCGAGCCGAGGTCGATAGCGGCGCATTCCCGGGTGCCGTGCTCGCCGTGGGACGGCACGGCCGGCTCGCCCTGCTCGCGCCAGTGGGTCACTACGGTGTCGACGACCCTCGGCCCGTCGAGGTCGGCACGCTGTACGACCTCGCCTCGCTCACCAAAGTGGTGGGCCTCACGACCGCCTGCATGCTGCTCGTGGACTCAGGCCAGCTCGAGCTCGATGCACCGATCGAGCGCTACGTGCCCTCGTTCCGAGGGTCCATGAAGGATCGTGTGACGGTCCGTCAGCTCCTGACCCACTCGGCGGGCCTCGTGGCGGACCTCCCCCTATACGACTCCACGGCGACACGCGTCGCGGCGCTCGCGGCCGTGGATACGACGACGCTCGTCGCAC
>WNFA01005342.1_pt1 | contig 12569 bp, 17 predicted proteins | sample 5400481 | NCBI WGS metagenome assembly WNFA01 (sample SAMN13153340, study PRJNA577476) | soil metagenome | isolation source: 120 cm saprolite under Douglas fir tree site 2 hole 1 replicate 2 | place: USA:California | collected 2015-04-18
CAGGTGTCGCCGACCGTGCTCTACGTCAATGTGCAGGAGCTGAAGAACATCACCAGCAAGGTGCTGTCGAACGCGTCGGGGCCGCTGCTTCGCTATGAGGTGAGCGCCGACGGCAACGCCTACGATCTGGCAGCCGCGGGCGCGGTGTCGTTCTACTTCAACCCGTTCACCTTGAATGGCGGGCTGCGCATTCCGGTCCGCATCCATCCGCGCGTCCCGGCCGGCACGATCATCGGCTGGGCCGAAAACCTTCCGATACAGTACCAGTCGAACGAAGTGCCGAACGTCGCCGAGGTCAAGGCCCGGCAGGACTACTACCAGATCGAGTGGCCCGTGGTGACCCGTCAGCGCCAGGTCGGCGTCTACGCCGAAGAGGTGCTGGCGATCTATGCCCCGTTCGCGATGGGCGTCATCACCAACATCGGGAATGGGTAATTGCTCTAGTTCACCACTGAGGCGGCGAGACGGTGAGGATGATCACCCGTCCGTCGCCTCACTTCCTCTGCGGTGAATTTTTCGATGGGCAAAGCAATGGCTTTTGGCGATCTCACGACTCTTGCCGGTGTCAAGAGCTGGCTGCAGACCGGACAGGACGCTTTCCCGGACACCGACGATGCGTTGCTGGTGCGCCTGATCTCGGCGGCAAGCCAGTTCATCCAGAGCTGGCTTCATCGCCAGATTGCCCTCGGCGATTGGCGGGAAATCCGCGACGGCACCGGCGGACAGCGCCTCGCCTTCGCCAACATCCCGGTCGCTGCGGTGCTGTCCCTGTCGATCGACGGGCTGGAAATACCGCCGGCGCCGAGCGATGGCGGCTTTGGTGCCGGTTACGTGTTCAACCCGACAGAGCTGGCCTTGCGCGGCTATGTCTTCACCCGCCGCGCGCAGAATGTGATCGTCACATATACCGCCGGCTATGCAGTGACCCCACCCGACATCGCGCAGGCCTGCATCGAGCTGGTGTCGCAGCGCTATCGCGAGCGAACCCGCATCGGCGAGGTTTCGCGCGCCTTGGGCGGTGGCGAAACCGTCACCTATTCCCAGCAGGACATGAGCGACGACGTGAAGCTGCTGCTCTCGCAATATCGTGCCCTGGCGCCGGTCTCGGGCTTTGCACGGCGCCAGGGCGCCACCGCGACCGACTCCGCGCTGCTGGCGGCCGCGTTATGATCACGCGCGAGCCGATCTATGCCGCGCTGTTCACGCTCGTTGCAACTGCGGCCAATTTCGTCACGACATCGCGACGACTGCGTCACTGGAGCGGCCTCACTCCCGCAGAGCAGCCGGCGCTGTTCATGCGCCAGAAGGCGGAGCTCGCATCGGTGGCGACGCTCGGCGCGCCGACGGTATGGACGCTCGTCGTCGAGTTCTATGTGTACGCGCATGCGAGCAACCCTTATGTGGCGCCGGCGACCGTGCTCAATCCGCTGATCGATGGCGTCGAGGCGGCGCTCGCGCCATTGCCGGCTACCGGGTTGCAGAACATCGGCCTGTCGGCGGCAGTGCAGCACGCCTACATCGCCGGTAAAATCGAAACCGATGAGGGGGTGCTCTGCGACCAGGCGGTCGCGATCATCCCGGTCCAGATCCTCTGCCTCTAGCAGGAGTTGACCAATGGAAGAGACCGCCGCCCCTGGCGTTGCGGGGTCGCCGGGCGTCCCGGCCGCGTCGGGATCGCTCGATGACATCGTGGAGCGCTGGTGGGCCGATCATTTTCCCGGATCGCCGGTGGCCCAAGTGACGCCGGCCTGGAACCACGCTTTTGCCGCCAAGGAAGAGCTGAAGCGGCGCCTGAAGGGAGTTCTCTGACATGCAGCTTGCATTCGGCGCCGGGGCGCTGTGGGGCAATCGAACCGACGTTACCGGATCGGGAATCGGGCCCGACCAGTTCGGCATCCTCCAAGACGTGCAGATCGATTGGGACTGGCAGACCAAGGAATTATGGGGCCAGTTCCAGTTCCCGGTCGATATCGCTCGCGGCCAGGGCAAGATCAGCGGCAAGGCGAAATTCGCCCGCATTTTCGGTGCGATCTACGGCGATTTGTTCTTCGGGCAGATCCCGGCGACGGGCCAGCTGACCGTTTCGGAGAACGAGGCGGCGACAATTCCGGCGACCACCCCCTATACGGTAACGGTCGCCAACGCCGCCAGCTACGTCGACGATCTCGGCGTCTTTTACGCCGCCGGCGCCAGTGCCGGTAACCGCTTTACACGGGTCACAACGCCATCGGCAGCGGGCCAGTATTCGGTCAATCTGACGACCGGCATCTACACCTTCGCCGCCGCCGATGCGAACGCCTCGCTGCTGATCAGCTACCTCTACAATGTCAGCGGCTCCGGCAAGAAGCTGGTGCTGACCAACCAGTTCATGGGCTACACGCCGACCTTTAAGGCAACCTTCTACACGACCAAAACCACAGGGAGCGTTCCGGCCGGGTTGGCGCTCGTGTTGAACGCGTGCACCGCGATGAAACTGGCGCTGCCGACCAAGACCGACGATTACGAGATTCAGGAATTCGACTTCAGCGCCTTCGCCGATGCGACCGGTACGATCGGCACATTGAGCGTCAACGAGTAGGCGCGATGACCGAAACCATCGCCCTGGGCGGACGAGATTTCGAGGTCCGCCCACTGAAACTCGGCCAGTTGCGCCACCTGCTGGACGCGCTCGACGACATGACCGGCACATCGGGCGGCGCGCTGATCGAGGCCGCCGCCAAGGTGGTGACAGCCGGGCTCGCGCCGGCGCGCCCCGAGCTTACCCCCGATGCCGTGCTCGATCTCGAAGCGACGCTCGAAGAGCTCAACGCGGCGGTGGCGGCGATCCTGCGCATCGCCGGGCTGACCCCAGTGGAGCACGCCATGGGGGAAGCGCGGCCGGTGGCGAGCCCGGAAGAGGCCCCCGGGAACAGCTCGGTGCTCTCTACGCCGCCCTCGCCACCGGCTGCTCCTATTCCTACCGTGTCATCGACGGCATGACACTCGCCGAGACCGGCGAGATTTTCGAGTATTGGGAAGAAAACCCGCCGGCGCACCTGATGCTGCAGACGATCGCGCGCATGCTCGGCTGGATCCCCCGCGCTGCACCCGCAGGCGCGCCGCCGGTCGAGGAGATCGCCGCTGCCGCGCCGCCCGGGCTCGCGGTGGCGCGCGGCGGCGATCTCGGGATGCCGGTGCCGCTCGACCTCGAAGCGCTGCGCGCGCGCAACCGGGCGCAAGCCGTCGCCATCGCGCACCGCAACCGGGGCGCGGCGGGCGGCTAACGTCATTGTCGCGTCGCGGCTGTGCCGCATAATCTCTGCGCCGACATTCGGCGCGGAGGGACGGCAATGCGGTGGCTGCTGCTCTGCGGCCTGGCGCTCGGGATCGCTGGCGGTGCCCATCCAGCGCCGGCGATAGCCGCGCCGCCGGCTGACGGGCCCGGTTGCATCGGCGTCATGGTCGAGGAATGCGTGCGCTGGCTGCGGGCGACGATGACGATCGACGAGGATTTTCTCGTCGGGGCGATGGCGCACCGGCACGACATGGACGTCAATGGCAGGCCGATCGGCGGCGGGCTTGTCTCGGTCTATGCCCAACTCCCGGGCGAACTCTACAATTTCGTCATCCTGCTGCATCTGCGGCCGGACGATACGGTGCAGCGCGTCGAGTCGAACTTGTTGCACGATCTGCTGACGACTGGGACCGAGCGGCTCTACGACCAGAGCAAGGTCTATGACATCGTCTGGCGACTGCTGGGCCGCCGCTGTCCGGGGATCAGCAAGATCGATCTTTACCGGTTTTTCGAAGATTCGGTGAAACCCCGGGTCACCCACCAACGGCAGGATCTCTCTAGCGGGATCAATGGCCTACATCGGATCTGGTCACGCGCGACTGGCGTGCCCTATTGCGGCGGCGTCACCTTTGCCTACACGCACCTCCTCGAGTGGCGGGGGGCCAAGGACCCGGAAGCCGCAGCTAAGGCGACAGAGTCTGTCTCGATCGCCTTGCAGTAGCAGCATCAACAATCAGCCAACCTCTGCGGAGGCTTATTGCGGGGCGCCTGGCGTCCTGCTTGCATTTGAGGTGATCAGTGGCCGACGAGGTGCAGATCAGGTTCGGCGCCGATATCGGCGGCGCGCTATCGGCGCTCAACGCGCTGAAGCAGGCGGTCACCGGTGCGATCGCGCCCGTGTCAAAGCTCAAGATTGCCTTCACCGAGGCCGGTGCGGCCGCCCAAGCCGCATTCCGGGTGGACATGCAGAGAATGGTCGGCGAGCGCGCGATCTCGCTGCGCCAGGCGCTGGGCTTCGACATTCAATACGCCGCCCAGCGCAGTGAGCTGGAACGCGCCAACCTCGAAAAAACTCTTGCAAGCGACGCAGCGAGCCTCACCGAGAAATCACTGACATATGCTCGGCTGGTCGAATTGAGCGGCCGCTACTCAGCCCAGCTCGCGCAGGACCAGGCGCGTCTCGCCGCGGCCGCGCGCAACGAGGCCGACAGGTTCGCCCAGCCGTACCGGCAAGCGTTCGACGAGATTGGCGCAGGCTGGCACTCGGCGGTGACCGGGCTCGTCGAAGGCTCGCTGAATTTCCAGGCCGCCGCCCTTCGGGTCGCGCAATCGGTCGAGCGCGGGTTTATCAGCATGGCGCAGACCACGCTGTCGCGGGCCGCTGCCGGCCCGCTCGCTCCTCGGGCTGGCCGCTCCTGTTGCCGGCCAGGGTGTCGGAGACGTGCTGGGCAATGCACTCGGCGGCTGGATTGGCAAGCAGTTCGGGCTTGGCACCCTGATCGACACCGGCGGGCAGGCCGCGAACACCGCGGCGCTGTCGGCAAACACGGCTGCCGTTACGGCGCTCGCCGCCACGATGGGCGTGGGCACGGCCGCGGTGGGTGGCGGTGCGGCGGCGATCGGTGCCGGCGCCGCGGCCGCGGGAGGGGCTGCGGCGAGCGGCGGAGGCTTGTTTGGCTGGCTTGGCGGTCTGTTGGCATTCTCCAAAGGCGGCATCGTGCCCTCGGCCGCCGGCGGCTGGGCGTTGCCGAGTTTTGCCGGCGCGACCCCGGCGTTATTGCATTCGCGCGAAATGGTGCTGCCGGCCCCGCTCAGCGAAGGACTCCAGAGCATGATCGCGCAGGGCGGCCCAAATGGAGCTGGAGGGAGCGACATGCACCTGCATTTCCACGGACCCTCGGACGGCCCGGCGGTCGAGCGCTGGTTTACCGGGCTGATGGCGCGCAATCCCGGGGTCGTGCGCAACATGCTGCGCTCGAACGCGCTGACCCCCCGCACGATCTGACGAGGCTCCGTGACCGCGATTTTCCCAGCCCTTCCCGGCCTTGGATGGTCGGTGTCGAAGGCGCCGCGCTTTGCCACCCGGACGCAGAAGGCGATATCCGGGCGCGAATTGCGCATCGCCGACCAGCTCAACCCGATCTGGACCTTCACGCTGACATACGAAATCCTGCGCGACAAGCATGACACACGGGGGCCAAGCGGCCTCGGCGCCGGGTTTGACGAGCTGCGCACGCTCGCCGGGTTCTTTCTGCAGCAGCAGGGCGCCTTTGCGCCGTTCCTGTTCGACGATCCGACCGACGACGCCGTCCTCGCGCAAGCGATCGGCACCGGCAATTCGAGCACGACGGTGTTCCAGCTGGTTCGGAATTTCGGCGGCTTCAGCGAGCCGATCGTCGCGCCCAACCTGGTCAGCGCGATCTATTTCAACGGCGTCCTGCAATCGTCGTCGGGGTACACGGTCGACGCGGCGACCGGCCTTATTACCTTCACGGCGCCGCCGCCGAGCGGCCAGGCGATCAGTGCGGACTTCACCTATTACTTCCGGGTGCGGTTTGCCGACGACACCGCCGAATTCGAGAACTTCATGTACCAGCTCTGGTCGTTGAAGCAGGTCAAGCTGCAATCGGTGTTGCCATGAGTGCGCGAGGTTTTGCGGCCGACGATTTTGATTTGATCCGCCGCCGCGCCCAGGAAATCGCGCAGGCCGAGAAGCCATACTGCCCGGTGAATGCGAGCCGGCTGCTCTACGATTGCCTGCGCAGCAGCGCGCGTTGCCCGGATGGCTGCCGCTATGCCGGCGATTGGATCGGTCCAGCGGCCGCATTTGTCGGAGCTTCGATATGAGGCCCGCATCGACGGCGTTGACCAATTACCTGAATAGCGCCTCGAACCTCGCTGTCGTGCAGGTTGATCTCTACACCTGTGCGCTGACCTCGGGTGAGGTATTGCGCTGGTCGGGCGGCGACACGGCGCTGACCATCCCCTCTGCCGGGTTCCCGGTGGGCAGTTTCAACCATGGGGCACAGCATACCTTTACGTTGGGTCCGCGCTTCGGGCGCTCGAAGGTCACCACCAAGATCGGCGTCCAGCCGGCCGAGCTCGACATCGAGATCATCGCCGGCACAAACGATTTGGTCGGCGCCTTCCCGATCGCCGAGGCGGTGCGGCTCGGCATCTTCGACGGCGCGGCAATCGAGCTCGACCGCCTGTTCGCCCCGCCGCAAGCCGCGGGCTCGGGCGCTCTCGACACCAGCCTCGGCACGCTTCTGTGGTTCTACGGCCGGGTCGCGGAATGCGATGTCGGGCGCTCGAAGATTGCGGTCAAAGTGAAGTCGCTGATGAACCTCTTGAGTCTCCAGCAGATGCCGCGCCGGCTCTATGGCGCCGCCTGCACCCACATCTTCGGCGATGCGATGTGCGGGTATGACCGGCTCGCCGGCAAGAACGCGCTCGGCACCTCGACCGGCAACGGCCAGGCAACGATCACCACCGCTGCTGGCACGACTCAGGGGTTGATCACCTGCACGGCGACGGTGCCCACCCTCTACAATGAGGGGACGATCACCGGCGCGACCGGCGCCAACACCGGCTACAGCCGCACGATCGCCAATCTCGGCAACGGCTCGCAGATCGGGCTGTTCAAGGCATTCCTCTTTACGATCGCGATCGGCGACACCTTCACGCTGCTCCCGGGCTGCGACCACACCACCGCAACTTGCAACGCGACCTTCCAGAACCTGCTGCGCTTCGGCGGCTTCCCCTACATCCCGCCGCCGGAAGTAGCGGTCTGACCGTGGTGGGCGTCGTGTTCGACCCGCATGTCAGCCAGGCGATCGGCTGGCTGCTGATGGCGCTGATCGTCGCGGCGGTGGCGCTGGCCCTCGGGCGCGGTCGGCGCCGATGAGCGACACCCTACGAGAGGCCGTCATCGCCGAAGCCCTGACCTGGATCGGCACCCCGTTCCACCACGCCGCGCGGGTCAAGGGTGCCGGGGTCGACTGTCTGATGCTGTTGGCCGAGGTGTACGAGCGCGCCGGCGCTGCCCCGCATGTCGAGCCGCCGTTCTATGTGCCGGACTGGCACTTGCACCGCGATGCCGAACGCTACATGGAGGGGCTAATCGGCTACGCGCGGCCGATCGGCGGGCCTCCGCTTCCCGGCGATATCGCGCTGTTCCGCTTTGGCCGCACCTTTTCGCACGGCGCGATCGTCATCGAGTGGCCGCGCCTGGTTCACGCCTATTGGGCGATCGGCGTCGTGTGGGGCGACGCGATGCTGCACCCGCTGAAGGACCGCCCGGTGCGGTTCTTCAGTCCCTTTTCACAATGAGGCAGTGAGAAGTGAGATTTATCCATCGCTTCGTGTCCGATCCTTCCACCGGAGCAGGTCAATGCCGATACCGGGCACGCACGGAAACTCCATCCTCATTGCCTCGCTGTCTCATTGTGAAATCCCATGCCTGACGGCGGCGATTTTCCGGGTGGCAAGGGCGGCGGCCCGACCCCGTTCAGCAACGCCTTCAGGCCCGCGACGATCGCGTCGTTGCGCTACAATACCAGCCAGGGCGGCAGCCCGGTGCCGATCTGCTATGGGACCCAGCGGGTCTCGATCAACCTGATCGAGTTCTGGGGCCAGCAAGGCTTCGGCAGCACCGGCAAGGGTGGCAAGGGGCTCGGCAGCTCGGGCGGCAAGAAGGGCTCGAACGCCAATTATTCGGTCGACGTCGCGTTCGGGCTATGCCAGGGACCGGTCGGGGACACCGGGGCGCCGAACGGCTTCCTGCCCCCCGGCGGCCCGCCCAATGTCAACCGCGTCTGGGCAAACGGATCGGTCGCCGGCTTCGAGAAGGTCGGGGTGAATGTCTATGCCGGCAATGACGGCCAGGCGGCCGACCCGGTGTTTGTCAGCAGCGACACCAACAGCCCGGTTCTCGGCTATTCCGGCACCTCTTACGTCACCGGCACGCCGCTGCAGTTGGGGTCGACCCCGGCTCTGCCGAATTTCTCGGCCGAGATTACCGGGTTCGCGGTCGGCACGGTCGGATCGCTCTACCCAGGGGATGCGAACCCGGCCTCGATCGTCACCGATCTGTTGATCAATACGCGCTACGGCGCCGGCTTTCCGGCGGCCAACCTCGATCAATCCGGTTCAATCGCCGATTTCGCCACGTACTGCCAGGCGGCGCAGCTCGCGATGTCATTGCTCATTGACCGGCAGCAGCCCTGCGCACGCTGGCTCGAGGAGATCGCCCAGGTTGCCGTCGCCGCGGTGGTGTGGTCGGGCAGCCTCTTGAAGATCATCCCCTACGGCGACGTTGCGCTCAGTGCGAACGGCGCCAGCTGGACGCCCAACCTGAGCTGGCAGTACAGCCTCGTCGATTCTGACTTCCTCGATTTTGGCGGCGGCAGCGACCCGGTCATGCTGACCCGCAGCGATCCGGCGAGCGCGACCAACTGGCTCAGCGTCGAATACATGGACAGCTCCAACCACTATAACCCGCAAATCCTGCCAGTGTGGGACCAGGACCTCATCGACCAGTATGGGCTCCGGTCCGAGCCGTCGATCCAGGCGCATGAATTCACCAACAAGACGAGCGCGACGGTCTCGGCGCAGCTCCAGCTGCAGCGCAAGGCCTATATCCGCAATACGTACAAATGGAAGCTCGGCTGGCGTTACTCGCTGTTGGAGCCGATGGACATCGTGCTCTTGACCGACGCGACGCTGGGCCTCTCCGGCGCGGCGGTGCGGATCACCCAGATCGACGAGGATGACAATGGCGAGTTGACGTTGACCGCCGAAGAAATCCCCGGCATCACGCCATGAGAATTTCGCCGCAGGGGTGCAACGAAATGCGGAACCGAGGCCGCGCGCTGTTCTCGCCCACAGCACTGATCCTGCTCGTCGCCTGCGCCGGACAATCCGTGCCGGTCGCGCCGGTGCATTCAGCCTCGGTGAGCGAGACGGTGAGCAAAGCACCGGCCGGTGCCGATCCGATTCAGCGTAGCCGTCTCTTGATAAGTGACGCGGAATTTCACGACCTGAAGAAGGGCTCCATATACGTGGCGCAGACCGGCGGTGGCGGCAAAACGCTCCTCACCAGCGATGGCGTCTCACCGAATTGGACCCCCGATGGGCATATTCTCTTCGTCTCGCAGAGAAGCGGCTCTCCGCAGATCTGGATCATGGACGAAAGCGGCGGCAACCCACGCCAGATTGGCCAACTCGACACCAGCGCCGCGAGGATGCCGCTCATGCCGCAGCAGGCCCGAGGAGGCCTCATTCTGTTCCAGATGATGACCGCACAAGGGCTCACCAGCATCTGGACAATGCACGGCGACGGATCGAACCCATCGCAATTGGTGGCGAGCGAAATGCGCCCGTCACAGCCGTCCCTCGCGCTCTCCGGCACCTGGGCCACGTACACGGTCGAAACCGACAACCCCTATCACCGGGAAATATGGCGCATCAACACGGACGGCAGCGGGGCGAAGCAGCTGACCTTCCTCGGCGACGCCGATTACCCGGATGCCAACGCGTCCAGTATCTCGCCGGACGAAACGATGGTGGCTTTTTTCAGCGGCAAGGAGTCGGATCAGGGGGCGGCGGGGCTAACGCAGTCACCGTTCACCTGGGGCCACCGCAATATCGCCGTCATCGCCGCAAATGGCGGAGCACGCCGCACGGTGACGGCATGCAAACCGGTGACGAGCCGGGCCGCCGTCGAAGCGCTTCGTCCCTCGGATTGCATTGCCGCCGACAATCCCGCCTGGTTGCCGGACGGACAACGGATCATCTACGACACCAACCACGACGATACGTGGATGATCGATGTCAATGGACAGAACGCGCGGCGGATATGGCCGAAAGGACGCGGTCTCGTGCGGGTGCCGCTGAAGGACGTCAATTAGTGCCGCCGGTGAATTAGATGCCCGGAACCATCACCCCGATCGGGGTCGGCACCGCCACGCTTTATCCGAAGCTGACGACGGCCGGGTCCGGCTTCAACATGCTGGTCGCTCCCGGCAACACCAACGCGCCGATCATCTTCGAGCCGCCAGCGGGTTTGTCGGGCGGCGACCTCGAAGTCTGGCTGATCGCCTCGGGCGGGGCGAACTGGGGCGGCTGCCAGCTCTGGGTGTCGAGCGACGGCAACACCTACGCGCTGGCCGGCACAATCTACCGGGGCGCCCGCCAGGGGGTGCTGACCGCGACATTGCCGAACCATGCAGATCCCGACACCGCCGACACGCTTTCGGTCGACCTGACCGAGAGCCAGGGGCAGCTCTTGTCGGGCACCATGGCCGACGCCGACAATCTCGTGACGCTGTGCTATTGCGACGGCGAGCTCTTGAGCTACCAGACCGCGACCCTCACCGCTTCCTACAAATACGATCTGACCTATCTGCGGCGCGGGATCTACGGCACGCCGATCGGTGGCCATTCGAGCGGCGCCTCCAGTTTCATCAGCCAGACGATCCATGTGAAACTGCCGGCCTTCAACACCTTCGGCCAAGCCTTGCAGAGCCTCGCCGGTCTGACGCCGACGAGCTACACCCTGACCGGCGGCGGCGCGGTGCAGGGCCCGGCCTATGTCTCCGGCTCGTGGGCGGGGAGCCCCGGCGCCAGCCAGGTGATCGAGCGCTATATCTTCGCCACGCCGGTCACCTTCCCGGCCGGGCTCGCCGGCAGCTATGGGACGGCCGGCACGGCGGCCACCGCCGCCGCCAGCTTTGCCATTCAGAAGAACGGGTCGACGGTCGGCACGATGGCCTTTGCCGCCGGCGCGACGAGCGCCGGCTTTACGATGGCCAGCGCCACCAGCTTCGCCGGCGGCGATGTGCTGACCATCGTCGCACCGGCTTCGCCCGACGCGACCCTCGCCAACCTCGCCTGGACCCTCGCGGGCACGCTATGACGCTTCCTGGAACGAATGCGACGCAAGACCCGCTGCCGGACGCCGCCGACGGCGTTGCGGCCTGGCTCGGCGCGATGCCTCACCCGCATTTCACGCCCGACATCAATCTCGGCCATCTGCTGCAGGCGCTCGTTGTCGTCACCACGGTCGGGGGCGGGCTCGTCGGCGGATATCTGAGCCTGCGCGGCGATCTCGACGTGCAGCGCGCCGAGTTTCGGGTTACGCTGGCCGGGCATGAGGCGCGCCTCAACTTTGCCGAGCGCGTCCTTGACGAGCGCCGCACCGAAGATCGCCAGTTTCAGGCCGAAATGCGCGCCGCGCTCGGCCGCGTCATGCAGGCGATCGGCGACCTGCGCACCGAGCTCGTTCAGAAGCAAGACCGGAAATAGCCATGACCGTTTATGGGCTGCCTGCCGTCGTTTACGACGGCGTCGTTGACGTGTCGCACCACAACGGCGCGATCGACTGGCCGGCGGTGGCCGGCGCCGGGATCGCGCTCGCCTTCATCAAGGCGTCGCAGGGTGTGGGTTTTGTTGATCCGGCCTTCGAGAGGAACCGGAACGCCGCCGTCAACGCCGGAATTTTGGCCGTGCCCTACCACTTTCTCGACACCTCGGATCCCGACCGGCAGGCCGAGCATTTCCTCGCCGTGACGGATCTTGGGGCCGCACAGCCGGCGATGCTCGATTGGGAAACCGCGGCGACGCTCACGGCCGTTGTCGCGATCGGTGGGGCGGTCGCCGACCGTACCGGGCGCGATCCTGTCGCTTATTACGGGTTCGCCCAGCTGAGAGAAGCGAGCCCCGATCTGTCGCGCTGGCCGCTGATGTTGCCTGCGTATCCGCGCGGCACGACGCCCGGGCATTACCTCAGCCTGGTCCAGCGCCCGCCACGCCTGCCGCCCGGCCGCCCCGCCGCGTGGAGCGGCCCAAAGGCGAACGCATCGCGGCCCTACGATTTCCACCAATATACGCCCGCCGGTCGGGTCGCCGGCATCGCGACGCCGGTCGACCGTTCGGTCTGGGTCGGGACCCTCGCCGATTTGAAGGCGTGGTTCGCCACCGGCGCGCTGCCGGCGGTCCCCGAACCCGATCCGGAGAGCGCCGTCGGCGCACCGGCCAGCTGACCTCCCTCACCCTCGCTTCTTCTCCGAGCCGCCCGCGGGCGGCTTTTTTGCGTTCCGAAAGGATCTGCCATGCCAATCCTTGCCTATCTGCTTGCCCGCTTCAGCGAGCCCTCGAGCTATGCCGGCCTCGGCGCCCTCTTAGCGCTCGACGGCTGGAACCTGTCCGAATCGATCGTCGGCCAGCTTGCCGAGCTGCTGGCAGCCGGCTTTGGCCTCCTCGCCCTGTTGTTGAAAGAGCGTGGCCTGATCCA
>WNFA01014408.1_pt1 | contig 12568 bp, 8 predicted proteins | sample 5400481 | NCBI WGS metagenome assembly WNFA01 (sample SAMN13153340, study PRJNA577476) | soil metagenome | isolation source: 120 cm saprolite under Douglas fir tree site 2 hole 1 replicate 2 | place: USA:California | collected 2015-04-18
GGGTAAGGACGATCAGCGCCGCGAAGATCCATGCCCACCTTGACCGCTCCGACAGGCTTACCGCGAACAACACCGAGAGCGGTACCAGGGCGAGCTCGTAGTGAAACCCGTAAATCGGGTTGTCCCAGATCCAGAAAGCGACTGGACCGAGGGCCATTGCGGCCAGGACTGCCCAGTAGAGCTCCCGCCGATAATCGGTGGTGGAAGCGCGGCTGAGGATTTTGCTCACCGCCCATCCGTAAAGAGCTGCCTCCGCGGCGAAGAGTCCATAGGCGCCCAAGAACCGCGTGAAGGGATAGAAGAGGACGGCAATGTAGTAGTTGTGAATCGCCTTGTGATCTCCGTAGACGTTTTCCCAAAGGAGTGGGCGTCCGTTGAAGAAAGATCGCGAGAGCTCCAGATTGGAGAACAGATCCGAGGTGTACTCGAGTCGACGGAAGAGGACCGACTTGACCACAAGCCAGTAAGCGATCGCCGCCAGCGCAAGAACCTGGGGCAGCCACGCGCTGGCCGTCGGACCAATTACCCGTTGCCTTGGTTGCCCGCCAGGGCCGTTCATGAACGGGACTGCCCCTAGACCAGTAGAGAGGAAACGATCAAGACGCTCCTAACAAGCTGCGCGCATCATCTGTCCTGTGTCCTGCAGTTATCTATGTTATTACTGGTCTCACTTCACCCCCCGGACAACATATCCGCCTCGGCTTTCGTGGCGCGAGCAGCCCTGCTATAAGGCCCCGGCCATGTCCTACTTCAGCGAGAAGCGGGTAGTGGTCACCGGGGGCGCGGGATTTCTTGGCTCAGTACTGGTGGCACTGCTTCGCGAACGAGGCTGTCGCCAGATCTTCATCCCTCGTTCCCGCGAATACGACCTCACGGACGGCGACGCCGTCCGGCGTCTGTATCGCGATGCTCGTCCGGATCTGGTGATTCATCTCGCCGCGCGCGTTGGGGCGCAAGGCTGGACTGTCCAAGCTCGTTGCGGTGGGTACGATCTGCTCGTATCCCAAGTTCGCCCCGGTGCCATTTCGCGAGGAAGACCTCTGGAACGGGTATCCGGAAGAGACAAACGCGCCCTATGGCTTGGCGAAGAAAATGCTCCTGGTGCAATCGCAGGCATACCGCCAGCAGTACGGTTTCAACTCGGTGGTACTCTTCCCGGTCAACCTCTACGGCCCAAACGACAATTTTGATCTGGAGAGCTCACACGTGATTCCGGCGATGATTCGAAAAATCGATCGGGCAATTACCCGCGGCGATGCCGAGGTAGAGCTTTGGGGCGATGGAACCCCGACGCGCGAATTCCTCTACGTAGACGATGCCGCCGAGGCGCTGCTCCTCGCGGCGGAGCGCTACGATCAATCGGAGCCGATGAATCTCGGCTCGGGGCACGAGATCTCAATTCGCGATTTGGCGTCCACCATCTCGCGCCTGATGGGGTATCGGGGCAAAGTTCGTTACGACACCTCCAGGCCAAACGGTCAGCCGCGGCGCGGGCTGGACGTGAGTCGAGCCCAAAAGATTTTGGGGTGGACCGCTCGCACCGGCCTTGAAGACGGCCTGCGACGCACGATCGATTGGTGGCGCAGTCAGGGGCAAAAATCATGAGCTCACCGAAGCGGGCGTTGTTGACGGGGATCACCGGCCAGGACGGGTCCTACCTGGCCGAGCTGCTGTTGAGCAAAGGCTACGAGGTTTACGGCATTATCCGGCGGTCGTCGTCGTTCAACACCGCTCGCATCAACGCCATTTACCAGGACCCTCACGAGCCCGACTACCGCCTGAAGCTGATGTATGGCGATCTCAACGACGCCTCCTCGCTCAATCGAATCCTGCGAGAGGTAAACCCAGACGAGATCTACAACCTCGGCGCCCAGTCGCACGTTCGGGTCTCATTCGATGTCCCCGAGTATACCGGCGAAGTTACCGGGCTGGGCACGGTGCGGCTGCTGGAAGGTATTCGAGAGACTGCCATCGCACCGAAGTTCTACCAGGCCTCCTCCTCCGAGCTCTTCGGCTCGTCGGCCGCACCTCAATCGGAAACCACGCCATTTCACCCGCGCTCGCCGTACGCGGTGGCCAAGCTTTACTCCTACTGGATCACCGTCAATTACCGAGAGTCCTACGGACTTTTCGCCTGCAACGGCATCCTCTTCAATCACGAGTCGCCACGGCGGGGGGCGACGTTTGTTTCGCGGAACATCACCCGCGCCGCCGCCCGCATCAAGCTCGGCCTCCAGGACAAGCTCTTTCTTGGCAATCTGGACGCGAAGCGCGATTGGGGCCATGCGTCTGATTATGTCCAGGCGATGTGGCTGATGCTGCAGCAGGATCGGCCCCAGGATTTCGTTATTGCCACCGGAGAATCGCACACCGTGCGCGAGTTCCTTGACCTCGCTTTTGACCATCTGGACCTCGATTGGAATCGACATGTGGAGATCGACCCTCGCTATTTTCGTCCAGCTGAAGTGGACGAGTTGAGAGGAGATATGTCGAAAGCCCGGCGGGTTCTGAATTGGGAGCCGCGGATCAAATTCAAAGAGCTCGTACGCACAATGGTGGACGCCGACCTGGAGGATTTGCGAAAAAATGGCGACAACTATGCCCAGCAACAAAGGGACGCAGAGTACTTTCCAGCAGCGCGAGGAGCTGGCGCGGAAGCAGCGCGCAGCTGAGTTTGATCGCTACGCGCCGGAGCGCGAGCGCTGGGTCGCTCGAAATGCCGCGTATTACCGCGCGATCGAGCGGTTGGTCGCCTTCTGCGTGCCCCCCGGCGCAACCGTGCTCGAAATTGGTTGCGGCACCGGAGATCTGTTGGCGGCGTTGCGCCCTGCCGAAGGCATGGGCATTGATCTCTCCCCCAAGCTGATCGAGCGAGCTCGACAGAAGCATCCGGAGCTAGAATTCGTCGTTGCCGACGCGGAGAGCTTGGATGCGCCAGAGCTTCACAATCGCCGCTTCGACTACGTCGTTCTTTCCGACGTGGTCGGGTTGCTGCCCGATGTCTGGGCCGCATTTCGCGCGCTCCGTAAAGTCTGCGGCCCGCATACCCGCGTCGTCGTCACCTATTACAGTTTTCTCTGGGAACCTCTGCTGAAGCTGGGCGAGCGCATCGGTCGGAAGATGCCGATCCAGCAGCAGAACTGGTTGAGCATGAACGACCTCGCCAACCTCCTGGAGCTGAACCATTTCGAAATCGTTCGCCGTTCCACCGCCCAGCTGATTCCGGTCAATATTCCCGTGCTGGCTCCTCTGGCCAACCGATATCTCAGTGGCATGCCGGGGCTGCGGCACCTCGCGCTCACCCAGTTGTTCGTTGCCAAACTCGCCGGCTCTGGGGGGCCCATCCCCACTCGAGAGTACAGCTGCAGCGTGGTCGTTCCGTGCAAGAACGAGCAGGGGAACATCGACGAGATCGTCGCCCGCGTGCCGGAGATGGGCAAGTGGACCGAAATCATTTTCGTCGATGGCAATAGCAACGATGGAACCGTGGAGGCGATTACCCGGCATCTCCAGGCCAAAACGCGTCCCAGATTGTCGTTGATACATCAGGGGCAGGGCAGGGGTAAGGGCGATGCGGTACGCAAGGGATTTGCCGCCGCCCAGGGCGACATTTTGTTCATCCTGGATGCCGATCTCACCGTGGTGCCCGAAGAGCTGCCGAGGTTTTACGACGTGCTGGCAGAGGGTCGGGGAGAATTCGTCAACGGTTCGCGCTTGGTCTATCCGATGGAGCAGCAGGCGATGCGCTTCTTGAATTCGTTGGGGAACAAGGCGTTCGGCCTGGCCCTGTCGGAGATTCTAGAGCAGCGTTTGAAGGACACGCTCTGCGGCACCAAGGTATTGTTCCGGCGGGATTACGAGAAGATCGCCCACAACCGGGGATTCTTCGGCGATTTCGATCCGTTCGGCGATTTCGATCTCCTCTTTGGCGCCGCGAAGCAGAATCTCAAGATCGTCGAGATGCCCGTCCACTACGGAGCGCGCACGTATGGAGAGACGAAGATCAGCCGTTTTCAAAATGGCGCCGAGTTACTGCGGATGACGATCCACGCTTTCAGGAAATTCCGTTCCGCCCATTGAGCTGGCGGGCCGGCGAAGTTGGCGGTAGCGACCTCAATTCCGGCGATCGACCAACTTTAACTTTCTACGCGCTGAAGAGTCCCTTTGCATCACTCCTTCCGCTTCCGCTAAAGAGGTGCCAGTGGGACTCAATGGGCTGATTCCGCACGGGGGCAAACTTGTCGATCGGATCGTAAGCGAAGGGGAAGCTGCCGAGCTGGGGAGCGAGCTTTCCCGCATTCCTGCGCTCACCCTGGATGCGCGAGAGCTCGCGGATCTCGAGCTCATCGCTACCGGAGCCGCCAGTCCCTTGGAGGGCTTCCTGCGCTCCGCCGACTATCGCTCGGTCCTGGAACGGATGCGGCTCGCGGACGGAACGGTGTGGCCTCTGCCGATGACCCTGGCGGTTGACCCGCAGCAAGTCAGCCGTGTCGAGCCCGGACGGCGAATCGCGCTGCGGGACCCCGGTGGCCGGTTGTGGGGAAGCATGCAGATCCGGGACGTCTACGAGCGCGAGCCCCTCTCCGAAGCTCGAGCCGTCTATCGGACAGGCGACCCCTCTCACCCGGGGGTCGCCTATCTGCTCGGAAGACCCACGCTCCTCGCCGGCGGGACCGTCAGAGTACTTCCGCTCCCTGATGATCTTCCGTTTGCAAACTACCGCCTCTCTCCGCGCCAGCTGCGTCGAGAGATTGCGGCGCGCGGCTGGCGGCGGGTAGCCGGCTTTCAGACTCGCAACCCAATCCACCGCGCGCACGAGCATTTGACGAAACTGGCGTTGGAGTTCGTCGATGGCTTGGTGATTCACCCACTGGTGGGCGAAACGACGGCCGACGATGTTCCCGCAGACGTTAGGTTTCGCTGCTACCAGATCTTGATCGACAAGTACTACCCGAAGGACCGGGTACTTCTGGCCGCCTTTCCCGCGGCAATGCGCTATGCCGGCCCCCGTGAAGCGTTGTTTCATGCATTGCTCAGAAAAAATTACGGCATCGAGCACTTAATCGTCGGCCGAGACCACGCAGGCGTAAAGAACTTCTATGGTCCATTCGAGGCTCAAGGCGTTTTCGATCATTTCTCGAAGGAGGAGCTGGGGGTAGAGCCGCTGCGATTTGATGCGATGTTTTTTTGCCGGGCATGCGACAACCTTGCCTCGGCGAGAAGCTGCCCTCATCCAGTCGATCAGCGCGTCGAGCTTTCCGGCACCCAGGTCCGGCAGACGCTCCGCGCGGGTGGCCACTTGCCGCCCGAGTTCACCCGTTACGAGGTAGCGGAGGTCTTGCGAGCCCACTACCAGGGCACTGAACAAGCGAAAACCGCAGCCAGTCATTCACGCGCTCGTCGCGGATTCATTGTCTGGTTTACCGGATTGTCCGCCGTTGGAAAGAGCACGTTGGCCCAGGAACTGTCGAAGAGGCTCGAGGTTGGGCGAGCCGTTCACATCCTGGATGGCGACGAGATTCGCCGACACCTATCCAAGGACCTGGGATTCTCCAAGGCGGATCGAGACGCGAACATTCGCCGCTTGGGGTATGTGGCCACCGTCCTTGCACAGAAAGGCGTGGTTTCTGTCTGCGCAGCGATCTCGCCCTATGCCGAAATTCGGAACGAGATCCGCCAGGCAGCGGCGCAGGAAGGGATTCCCTTCCTGGAAGTATTTCTCCGGGCCGATCTGAAAGTGCTGATCGAGCGGGATCCGAAGGGGCTGTACCGAAAGGCGCTTGCGGGAGAAATCCAAAAATTTACCGGCATTTCCGATCCCTATGAGCCCCCGGAGCATCCCGAGCTCGAGATGCACACCGATCGAGAGTCGATCGCGGAAAGCACCGATCGGATTGTCCAACTCCTCCGCGATCGCGGCCTGGTGATCTGATCCTCAGGCGGTCGTCTTCGGCGCTTCGTGGATTTGAGCCCCGTTCTTCTTCTGTGTCGCGGCGAAGTATGTTCTGGGGAGCACTGCCGAGCACCAACGCTCAGCCTGCGCGAAGAGGGAGTAGTCCTGGAAGAAGAAGGCGTTGCCCCACGAGCGCTCAACCGACCTGGCGACGTTGCAGTAAAAGCGCACGCTGCTGGTGGTGTCGCCCCACACCCGGTAAATCACGATCCACCATGAATACCCGCGGCCCTGCAGCTCGGCGACGAGATCGGGCAGCGCATTCATCGCACCGCTCTTTCCAAATTCCATCGCGCTGTCCCAGAACTCAACCGAGACCAGGGGGTATCGGTGTGAGCCCATGCCGCGAACGACTTCGAGGTCGAAACCCTCGGTATCGACTTTCAGGTAGCCGACTTCCGTGGGCAGAACGCCGTCGGCGTGCAGTTTTTCCAGCGAGCGCACCGGAACATCGAGGGCGCCATCATAGGTGAGCCCGTCGGGCAGCGCGTGGGTGGTAAACGTGCTCAGCGTGCTCGCGTCGTAGACATGATCCGCAGTCGAGTCTTTCAGCAAGTGCAAAGACAGAGTGCCATCGCTCGATCCGACCGCGAGCGCATGGGCGGCGAATCCCGGCCGCCCCCCTAAACGTGCGCGGAGCTGTGAGATCATCTTTGGGTTGGGCTCAAAGGCGTGGACGGCGAACCCGGCTTTGAGAAGGGCTTCGGAGTACACCCCAGCGTGGGCGCCGACATCGATCGCCACCCGGTGAGGGATGAACGCTGTGAGGTGGGAAACCAGCGCCAGCTCGGGCTCATCCTCGCCCCCCGGAGCGCCATCAAGGCGCGGAGCCAAGCCGATCTCCTCCCGTTGAAGGCGGACCACCAGGGCGTCCAGGTCGGCGCGCTGGAGGACTGCTTCGCGTCCGGCGGCGATCGACTTCTCTAAAGCGTCGTAGCGCTCGCGAAATGCGCGCTCGAGCTCAAGAATTTGCCGCCCGTAGCCAATCAGGCGCTCGTCGGTTGTATCCGCGCGCTGCCGGATCTCTCGCAGCAGCGCGGCTTGGCGGGACTCGGCGATCGCGTTGTCCGCGGGCGCGCGCTGCACCAAATGCACCAGAGCCTCGAGGATGGAGGTGTCGTTGGCGCTGTGTTCCGCTTGTTGAGCATCGATGCGATCGAGCCTCTTCTCGACGCGATCGAGCTTTTCAAGCATCAGATCCTTGACCCTCTGAATCGTCTTGAAAAGCGGGGTTCGCTTCAGCAGTTGCTCTAGCATTGCGTCTCCGGACCATGGATGTTGTACGAGCGCGGGAGAAGATCCTCGAAACGCTGGTCCAAAGGCCGGCCGGCGTCCAGTGAGCCCCAGAGCCAATCGCGCACCCCGCCGGAAGAGAACGATGGCGCAAGCGCGGCTGCCCTTGCCCTCATCCGTCGCTGCGTTTCAGGGTTCAGCAGTTGGTCGATGGCGCGCATGATCTGGTTGCTTTCATACCCCGCGGTCGCGCCAAGGCCAAACGCCTCGACGAATTTGGAGGCCGCGGTCTCCCTGCCCTCCTCGAGCGTGCCGGAGGGAACAATGGCAAAAGGCCTGCCTTGCAATTCCCGCTTGAGCTCCATCTCATTGGCGAGCGAGCCGCGTACAATCAGACCATCGAGCGCCAGCTCGGCCTTGGAAGCTTGCAACCACCTTGCACCGCTGTTGCAGAACCAATCCCAGCGAAGCCCGGAACCTGCCAACGCGCGTCGCAGGAGGTTGAGCCAATGCTGCCCCCAGACGTTGCCGACAATCGCTGCCCGCCCGGCGGTGAGTGCGGTGCGAGGAAGTGCGAGGGCCTCGACCTGCACCAGATGAGGGGAAACGGTGGGCGGTAGAACGCCGATTTCCAGCCCGTACTTTGCCTCGTACGCGTCGCGCATCGGCCCGGAGATGGCGAATCGAACGCGCGAGCGCTCGAGCAGCTCGCGCATCAGGGCGTCGGGGATGCCCTTTTCCACCAGGTTCTGGTCGTCCATCAGCCAGGTGCATAGGCGGGCGCCGTGAACATCGGCGAGAGCGATCGCCGTCCAAACGTCATCCGCGAAGTATGGGCAAGCGAGGATACGGCCGATCCGGCCGTCCAGGGCCGCGACGCTTGCGTATACCGCCGGTCGGGGCGCGTTGCCGTGGTGCAGGCGCAGCTGACGCTCGCCGAATTGTTGTTCGCCGCCGAATTGATCTTGGGAACGAATCGAGATGATTCCCGGCGCGGTGCCAAACAGCCGCTTGAGCAGGACACCCACGCCGTGTTGCTCGGTCACCTCGACGTGGGAGACGATGGCGTCGAATGACGCGGCCTCCTCCGGGGGAGCAGGCGGGTGGGGTTGGGCGGCGATGAGCTCGGAAAGGCGAGCTCGAAGTGACGACTGAATTTCCCTCTTGGGAAGGTGGTTCATCGCCCTGAGCTTTGCGTCCCTGATTCGCATACGCCGCGCCGCACGAAGAGCACATCCTTTTGTATCAACATGCCATCGACTGAGGAGCGCCAGCATCCTGCGTCGTCGAAATACCTGAAGCCGTGCGCATCAAGCGTATTCATCATTTCAAGAAGGGTGCGAGCCTCCGGGTGGCAGCGGGACAATGACAGCTCGAGAACGATGGCGTCGAGTCGCGGAAGCAACTCGCGGGCGCCTTCGAGAACCAGGTGCTCCGCAAACTGAACATCGGCTTTCAAAAGGCCGCGGCCGCCGAATCGGTGTTCACGGTCGAGCTCATCCAGGGTGCGGACGGGTACCTCGACAGGATCGTGTTTCCGAGAGTCCGCTAGCTCCAAGAGCGATGCGCCATACAGATCCCCAGATGGGATGTGCAACGTTGCCCGACCGGGTGCATTCGATACGGCAACATCGATCGACTCGGCGTGGCGAATTCCACGGGTAAAATTCTCACGTGCGCGTGGATCGTACTTGGCCGCCAGTGGGTCGATGAGGACGAACCGAGCGTCTGGGAAAACCTTACTTGCCACCCAAGACCAAATCCCGATGGAAGCTCCGACATCGATCACAAAGTCCGGGCGAAACCCTCGACTCCGAAGGTGGCTTAAGGCGTAGTATTCAGCAACATACTCGCGGTGGATATCCGGCGGTGGCGGAGGTTCGATGAATGCGACGAGATCCGCCTCATCGCGGGGAAACAGAGCCTCGAAGCGGTCGTCGGCAGGCTCGCCGCGATCGACGGACTGACAGAGCCACTCGGCCACATCGTCGCTGGAGAGGGCGCCGGCAATTTTGACCGCGCTGCGACGCATCGCCGCTTGGATCTCTGGCGCAGTGACCTGCCCCACCGCCTGGCGAAACGCCTGCGCTTCGTAGGGGCTGGTTACCCCAATGCCAAAGCGGCGCACGAACCTTGACGCTGACGACTCCGCGTCGCCAAGAACGATTATCGGCATGTTGGATGTGGCAGGAATGAAAAGAATTCTTCCCGGCAGGCTGAGGCGCGCCATCGCCGCTTCGTTGCCCCCGTCCGCAACCATTCCTGTGGGAACCAGGGCGTAGGCGTGCTGCGAAAGTCTCTCCGCGAGCAACTGCTCGGGGAGGATTCCATGAACGTGAATTCCCGATTGCTCCAAACGCCGAACGTCCATCGGTGTCAAGCCCAGAGCCGGTTGCTGGTGATTCCCATACCAATCGACTTGCATTTGACTGTCGGAAACCATCGAGCAGAGACGGTCCAGCCAGGTACGACTCCACAGGTTGCCCACCAGGGCCGCTCGCGCGCCTGAGCCTGTCAATGGAGGCTCGGCCGGCCGTTGCCGAATCAGAGCAGCCGGAACGACGGCGGGAAGCAAACCAAAGCGCAGGCCAAACTTTCTCTCGTACGCTTGGCGCATTTCCGGATGCGTGGCCAGGCGTAGCTTCGCCTTCTCCAAGGCCTCTTGCATCAATCGATCGGGGATATTGTTTACGACAACATTTTGGTCGTCCATGATCCAGATACAGACCGGAGCTTGGAACGCATCGCCAAGGACGATGGAGGTAACGAGGTCGTCTGAAATATAGGGTACGCAAATAACGCGCCGTACGCTCCTCCCGCGCACGGCCTGCAAAACCCGCTCAAACGCGACCGCGCGGCTGGAGTTGCCGTGCGCGAGCACGATCGCATCACCGAGGTCGTGTTCTCCCCCGTAGTCGTTGCGCGCTCGAATCGAGAGCAAGCCCCTACGGTCGGCGAAGAGTCGCCGGACCAACGAGCCGGTCCCGTGGCGCTCGTTCATCTCGTTGGGAGTTACAATCACGTCAACGGTTTGATTGTCCTGTGCGGAGGCGGCTCCGAGGACAAGCGATAGCTTCGAGCGTAGCTGTTGGTGGCGTGATAACGCGGATTCCAAAAAAAACCCCTTCTTTACCCGCTACGCAGGTCGCTCAAAACAGAATCAGAACCCTCAGGCAACATCCTCAAGGCCGACCGGCTAATATCAGGCGATTTGACGCCTTAGCAAGCTACGACCTCAGCAGCGAGCTCGAGGTGCATCTGGGCAACGGCTCGCAAAACGATCGCGGCTGGTGGTGTGTAGTATACGTGGCGGCCTCGGAGTCACTCGGAGAATCCGTGATCTTCATCCTGCTGGCGACCGCGACCTGGATCCCTCCCATCCTCGGGTACGGAGCCCTCCTCCATTACCAAGGAGATCTGCGGCTGCGGCGAGCCGTGACCGGGATGCTTGGCATCGGGGTCTTGATCGTCTTCGGGATTCTCCTCAATTTCGCGTTGCCGCTTTCTCCGCTCGCTGCCCCGGTGTGGTTGGTCGGCTTGTTCCTCTTCTTCCGCCGAAGGCGGTGGGTGCTCGAGGGGTTGTCGGCAACCGAGATCCTGGGCGCGGGCGCGGCGCTCGTTTTCTTCTCGCTGCTTATCTTGCCGCACGAGCACAACTTCGACATCGGCCTCTACTATCTGCAGACCGTTAAGTGGATCAGTGAGCGCCCAATCCAAGTCGGGCTGGCCAATGTCCATGGACGGCTCGCGTTCAACAGCGGTTGGTTCATCTTCGCTTCACTCCTGCACCATCCGTGGGCGCCCGACGGCGGCTACTTCGCCAATCTGCTGCCGATGACCTTCACCGCCGCCGCGGTGAGCGTGGCCCTCGAACGGCTCATCCGGGGCGATCGAAGCTACCCCAATCTTGGATTGGCGTTCATGGTCGTGCCGCTGGCCCATGCGACCACCGGCCTCGGTGGGGCAGCCCCCGACTACGTGATGACGGTGCTGGTTCCACTGGCGCTCGTGCTCTGGGCGCACTCCTTCGCGCTGGGAAGCCAAGACGACGCGCGCGCGGCGACGCTTTTGTGCGTTTTGGCGACGGTGATCAAGATCTCCGCTGCGCCGTTGCTCCCTGGCAGCCTCCTCGCGTTGGCTCTTCGCTACCGGGAGTACCGGCCGGCGTGGATGGCTCGCCTCGGTGCAATGATCGCCGTCGGCATAGGACCCTGGGTACTGCGCTCAGTTTTCTTGTCCGGATGCCTTGTCTATCCGGTCGTCTCCACGTGCTTCGCGCGCCTGCGTTGGATGCCGGACGCGGCCAGCGTACGTGGCGAAAAGGATTGGCTGGCCTCCTGGGCCCGTCTACCGAGGTTCAAGCCTGACCAGGTGCTCGGCAACTGGGCCTGGCTGCCTTCATGGTGGAAAGCAAGCGTGCTCGCGCGTCCCGACATCCTGTTGCTTCTGGCGCTCATTGTCGTGGGCCTACTTTGCTGGCTTGTCAGCCTCCGCGCGACGAGCCGCGCCCTCGCCGTTCCGTTCGCGGTTGCCTTCGCCGGGTCGGTCTTCTGGTTCCTGTCAGCTCCCGACCCGAGATTCGGGCTCGGCTTCCTCCACGCCCTCTGGCTCTTACCGCTCGCCTTCGTTGCGAGTCATCCGCGGCTCTTTTCTCACCCACTCCCCCGCGCCGGACTCTGCGCTGGCCTGCTGGCCACCGCGGGTTACCTCCTGAAGACCATGGGTATGTGGGGCATGCTGGTTCACGGCTCTCGGGTGTTTCCTGTCTTGGCCTGGCCGGCGCCCATCGACGGCACGGTCGGTACCGAGGTGAAGGTGACCGCGTCCGGTTACCAGGTGAGAGTGCCGATCAAGAACGATCAGTGTTTCGCAGCCGAGCTGCCGTGTACTCCATATTTTGACGCACGCCTCACCGATGAAGGAGTGCTCACCGTCCGCCAGTCGCAGTCCGCGTCTGCGCGTTAGGTCGCACGCCACGCGGCGGCAATAGCCACTGTTCCCGTCGCGGACGTGGTTTTTCTGCAGCAGCATCAGCCGACGTCATCCCTTCGACCGCGTTCCCACAGGTCGTCCGAGTATCCAGTCCGTTCGAGCACCCGTTCGTAGTTGGGGTCGCCGCGGAATGCCGCCAGGTCGGCGGCGGCAATCAGGCGCTTCGGCGCTGGCGCAATGCTGCGCTCGTGGTGACGGGTGAAGTCGCCGGTCACCTGGTCATAGGACGAGAACTTGTGCTCGAATGCCGGGTCGAACTCAAGGCTGAGGACATCGCACATGCGCCGAAGCTCGGTCCTCGGTTCACCGACGAACCTTTCGTAGCGAAAGAGCGGAACGTCTCCAAGGTCATCGAGGAAGGCAAGGTAGGCTTCCAGAAAGAACCTCGGC
>WNFA01003805.1_pt1 | contig 12567 bp, 8 predicted proteins | sample 5400481 | NCBI WGS metagenome assembly WNFA01 (sample SAMN13153340, study PRJNA577476) | soil metagenome | isolation source: 120 cm saprolite under Douglas fir tree site 2 hole 1 replicate 2 | place: USA:California | collected 2015-04-18
CCTTGATGCGCATGCCAGAAGCCAACAACGCCTTGCATATGGCCCGCAGGGAAAGAGGAATTGAACCGTACAAGCAGGGCAAGGGGTGAGTGTGGCAAACCTTTTGGTAGAAAGCGGCAAACCTTTTCCGTAATCGGCACGCCGTTGGCAGCTCACTCGTTCTGCTGGCAGCCTGTGTAGCGTGACGGGAGGCGATGGCCGGAAAGGGGTCTGGAGCAGGATCGAGCTGAAAAGGGACAAAGGACTGCCAGCCACGCTGCCTCTGCTGCCGCCGCCAACGCACCCCCAATTGCAGTGAGGTGTGGCCACGATCCCAATGGTGATCGACCCAGCGCTGTTTCCCTGCCTGGACGACTCCTGCGCCGATGCTGGTCAGGTACAGTGTAGCCAGTGCGATGATCAGCAGAAGGCGTTCCAGGGCTTCAGGCGTGGCGAGTTCGACTTCCCTGGAGCTGGAAGCCTCACTACAGTGGCACTTTTAACCTGATCCATATCTGCGGATAAAAAAAGACTTCGTGCATTTCTCGAAGAGATGTGACACTCTAAAAGAACGAAAAAATCTTTGAAGAGGTATCCATCAGAAACGAGAAGAGCATGAAGTACGACCACCATACCACATCAGATGAAGCAGTACCATCCCTGCAAGAAATAGGAAGATGGCCTCTGGCCTTGATCCACTTGCATGAGCGCCTCACTGCCTACTTTGCTCGTCCGGAACCACGCCAGCACGCGTTGCTGTATCTGCAAGCCATCGTGAGCGAGATCCCCAGAAAAAATAGCTGGCAGATCGCCGAACACGCCAAACAAGCCCGTCCGTATGGCATGCAACGCTTGCTCTCACGGGCAGTCTGGGATGAAGAGGGCGTTCGCAATGAGGCACGGGCGTTCGCCCTGCACTCTCTGAGTCCAGAGGGTCCTGGGGTTGCTCATCAGGCTCCCTATCCCATGCTGGTCATCGATGAAAGCGGATTCCCCAAACGTGGGACCAAATCTGCCGGGGTCCAGAGGCAGTATTGCGGCGCGACCGGACAGGTGGACAACTGTCAAGTTGGCGTCTTCCTCTCCTACGTGACCGCCCAGGGACATGCCCTCATTGATCGCGAATTGTATCTGCCAGAAGACTGGATCACCGACGCGCATCGCAGGCAAGCGGCTCATATTCCCGAAACGATCGTTTTTCAGACCAAACCCGAATTGGCCGGGCATATGGTCCAACGGGCGCAGTCCGCCTCGCTGCCGATCCACTGGGTGGTGGGCGATACGGTCTACGGACACAGCACCGACTTGCGGCTCTGGCTGGAAGAGCAGGGCTTCTCCTACGCACTGGCCGTCCCTTCCCAGGAAGTGGTCTGTGTTCAGACCCCCCAGGGATACAGGATTGCCGAGGTGGCAAGCATCGAGCAGCAGGTGCTGGACGCGCAGGACTGGCAACGGCTCAGCATGAGCCAGGGAACCAAAGGAGAGAGGCTCTTTGATTGGGCCATCGTGCCACAGGTCCATCGCGGCACCGTGGACGGACGCCACTGGCTGGTGATCCGCCGTTGCCTGGACGCCCCGAGCGAAAAAGCCTATTACCTCGTCTTCGCACCGCCTGGGGCCACCTTGCACCTGATCGTTCTGGCAATCGGCGCACGCTGGTCTATTGAGGTCGACCTCGAAAATGCCAAAGATCTTGGACTCGATCAGTATGAGGTGCGCAGCTACGTTGGCTGGTATCGCCATATCACTCTCGTCCTGTTCGCCGCTGTCTTTCTGCTGAGCATCTGTCTCCAAGACAGCCGCTCTCACCCCCAGCAAGAGGAGCCACCCCCCGCACTGCCTCTCATCCCTCTCACCACCTCAGAAGTCCGCCACTTGCTCGCTCGCCTCATCTGGCCCGCCCCCACTCACGCACCCCTGATCTGTCAGTGGTCTTGGTGGCGACGAGCGCATCAGTATTGGGCGGGCTATTATCACCGTAGGCGTCGTCTCAAAGCAGGATAGCCTGCTCTCTTTCACCTCTCCCTGGTGATCTCCGGGGCACCCTCCCTGGAGAACTCTGAGGACAACTCCCTGGAATTTCCCAGGGTCTGTCCTGTTTCTTTTCCTGTTCGATACGAAAGGAGTTTCACGCATGACCATCATTTCTTTGGCCGACTGTTGTCGTCTGCTGGCCATTGACCCCAAGACCTTGCGTCGCTGGCTGAGTCTTTCCCACCTCTCGGTTCAATCTCATCCAGGTGATACACGCTTGAAGTGTCTGACGAGTGAACAACTCCAGCAGGTAGCGGCGGCTCATCACCGTAGCTTGCCTGCCTCGAGTGAACTGCATGTGCCACCTGAAATCTCTGCGCTCTCAACACCCACGAGTGCGATGAGCGAGACCGTTTGGGGTTCCGTGGTATCAGAGGTTTCTGGACCTCTCACGGACCTGACACAGCAACTTAGCTCTCTGCAAGCCCAGGTCGCCGCGTTGCAACACCAACTGGCCCTGCTCACAGAGCACTTGCAAAAGGAGCAGCAATGGCGAACACGTGTGACCAAGACGTTGGAGGACAACTCCCTGGATACGTCCTCGGAGTCTTCCCTGGATACATCCTTGGAATCTTCCCTGGATACGTCCTCGGAATCTTCCCTGGATACGTCCTCGGAATCTTCCCTGGAGAAAGAGTCAGTACCGGCATCGATTGATCGACGCAAACACCCTCATGTTCTGCCGCTGGTTGAATATGGGACGCAGGGCAAGTATGTCGTGATCAGCCCCGAACAGGGAATGCTCTCCTTTGAGCCTGATTCCCCCCAATGGTTTGCCTGGCTCTCGACGCTTCCTTCTTTTCGTTTTGTCAGCCAGCATGGTCGTTTTACCGCTTTTCGTGGCTATCAGTGCTCTCCTCGCACTTCTTGGTGGGCACATCGCCAAATACGCAACCATTCTCACAGGCATCGTCTCGGCTTAACTGCCTCGGTGACTATTGCCTCTTTAGAATTGGCTGCTTCCTCTCTTCAAGCTCTCGTGTAAGTAGCGCTCTTTTTTCTTGAGCTACTTCTTGAGCTTCCCCTCCCCTCCTCTCAAACAAGTGCCACTGTAGTGAGCCTCCCGATTTCTCATCCAAAAAGGTCCCGGGAGTGCTCAAATCGTAAGGCATACTCCTCTAGCGTCGAAGCTGAAGCCGGTTCAGAGCTTCCAACAAACCAGGGATCATCGGGCTGGTCAAGCAGGCAGGCCACAGCGAGGTGGACAGGCCCAACAGCTGCCGCGAACAGAGCGAGGTGCTGGAAGAAGCGTTGCTCTCCAGGAGGGGGAGCCAGCTCCCTGACCGCAACAACAGACTGAGCTGGCAGATGAATCAGTGTTTTGCCCATCAGTCGAAGGCGAAAGTGCCACTGCTGGCTGTGCAGGTAATGCAGCAGTCGCTCATGGATGAAGCCGCGATCGGAAAGCCTGGTCATCACCAGACCAGGTGGCACGATGGCACGCACTTGGTCGAGCACTCGCTACCGTCGTGCTCTTGTGGAGCATCGCTCGCCAAGCCAGCGGCAGGGCACGGCCTCGATAGATGAGCGAGGCCTGGATCAACACGAAAGGGGGGAGCGCAGTGGTATCCAGGGCGACATACAGGCGCTGTGAAGGCGGCCAGTTAGCAAGAGCCGCTTGCATCACGGGCCGGTACCAGTGGGAGGGAGAAATAGCTCTATGATGCAGCCAGCGCGAGAACCGGCGTACCCGACTGGCAGCGAGGATGGCACGGCTCTGGATCACTTCAGCCCAGGCGGAGAGGCGCACTGTCTGCTTCAGGCACAGCCCGGTGATAGCCCAGGCCAACGTGTTCAGGCGGCGAAGGTCTTGATAGGTGGTTTTGGGAATGAGGAACTGCAACGCTTGCACAAGCTCCTCATGCACGTCGGTGGCTTCGGTCATGCTGGCACCTCCATGAATCGAGACGTTCGGGAGCACGCCTGGGTTTCCTTTTTTCGAGCTTTCTTACCCTTTTCTAAGGCACATAAGATTTGTCAGCCAACGAGTTGTCTCAGTTGGATTCTATGCCAGCGGTTGGGCTTTTTGAAACGCGGGAATCCTACACCAGGGATATTGTTTTCTTTCGCGGCAAGGAAACGCTTGAGGGCTTTGGAAAGTCGGTCAGAGAGCATCTGCACGCAAGAGGCAGGAACAGCCTCGCCGCCTCTTCCCTTAAAGGCAACATTCAAGTTATACTTGGAAGGAAAGGTGCCATCTTGCTCATATTGCTGTTTCACGACTGCCAGCATGTCATTGTAGATATGGCGCGTTTGGATGAGACACTGCATGAGCAGATGGGATTGAGCTTTATTCGCATAGAGGCGATACTCAAACGTTCTCATAGGTTCTATTTTACTGGGCGGCTAGTAAAATGTCAAGTGGTTGAGGTATCCTCACAGGTATCCCCACAGGGCAATCGCATCTAATTTTTGGAACTGGCTCTACAGGCTGTGTCATAACAAGCCAGTTTTCGAAACTCTGCTGTACAAATTCGCTCTACAAGGCACTTGAAAATTTAGATGCGATTGCCCTGGGTATCCCCAATACCCCAACCCCAAACAAGGAACGGCCCTTATATTCCCATGGCTGAAGCCAGGGATTTTACGGGCCGGACTGATAAAGGTTACTAATCTCAACAGAAACGATTTTACTATTTCGGATGAAGTAAGGGCTTGACAATAGACTTACCTCAGAAAATAACCCTACCCAGATTTGTGGTGTTTGAGGGAGTAGATGGCTCGGGAAAGACAAGTTTGTTTAGAAGATTGGTAAAGTACTACAAGCTCTTCATTAATGAGGCACCATTATACGCCAATTCTTACCCCGGCTCCTTTCCCGGTACTTTAGGCGAATGGGTCTACAGCTTTCACAAATAAGTAATGACCCAATGGCAAATTCTTAACATACAAGCTTCTATCTGGTACAATAGCTGCGTTATTTTACTGCTGAAGTGACCGATCGTGGTTGCTAAACTGTTGCGTGAGCAGCGAAGGTATTTTCATTGCAATACAAAGTGCATGGTCGAAAGCCAACGATAACGTGGAGGAGTAGAGGATGTCCGCAGACTCACCTCTTGATACACAGGCACTGATCAGCCGTGCTTTGCACCGCCAGGTGCGTCTCTCAGAGTTCAGCGAGCCGGTGTATATCGAGGATGCACAAGCTATTGACAACCTGATAAGCCTGACAGCACGTACCCGTGACGGGCGGACGGAGCAGGTGATTGTCCAGGTTGCAGAACTGGTAGCGGCGCTTGAGCAGGCAGCACAACAGAGTACTATCGACGCCCTGGCAAACCCCCAGGACTTTTTTCTGTTGATTGAGGCAGCGCGTATCCGTCTGGCGTACAGCTTTGACCCCTTTTTTGCTGTTTCGCTGTCTGGCGTGCAGGCACTACCGCACCAGTTGCAGGCGGTCTACGAGCGTATGCTTCCGCAGGCGCGGCTGCGTTTCTTACTGGCGGATGATCCTGGAGCCGGAAAGACGATCATGGCGGGGTTGTTGCTGAAGGAACTGAAGTTGCGCGGAGCGATCAGCTATGTGCTGATCCTGACGCCAGCGCCGCTGACCATCCAGTGGCAGGACGAATTGTATAGTAAATTCGATGAGACCTTTGAAGTGGTCAACTCCGATATGGTAGGCAACCAGCTGGCTGGTAACATCTGGGAACGTCACCGGCAATGTATTACCTCGCTGGATTTCGCTAAGCAAGAACACGTTATGCAGAGTCTGGAGCAGGTGCCGTGGGACCTGGTGATTATCGACGAGGCACATAAGTGTTCGGCACGCACCCAGGGCGAGAAGGTAGCCAAGACACGACGGTACCAGCTTGCAGAGCGACTTTCAGCGAGCGCTGAGCGTGTCCTGTTGCTTACGGCGACACCACACAGTGGTGACCCCAGCCAGTTTGCACATTTCCTGCGCTTGCTCGACGTGGACCAATTTCCAGACCCGCGCTATGATGGGCTGCAACTAGATCGCAACATGCTCTCGGATGACCGCGACGGCGGGCGTGATCAGTGGTTCCTGCGGCGTATTAAGGAGGAACTGCGCGACCGCGAGGGCAACCCGCTGTTCACACAGCGACACGCCAGCACAGTGCCTTTCACACTGACCTGGCCTGAGAAGAGGCTCTATGACCATGTGACCGAGTACATCAATCGCTTTCTGCCCTATCAGCAGGGGAGCGCACGGCGTCACAGCGTGGCGCTAGCACGCACTGTCTTGCAACGCCGTCTCGCCAGCAGCCTGCATGCCATCTACCGTTCGCTGGAGCGCCGCGCAGGTCACTTTCGGACTATCTTGCAGGAACTGGAGCGCCTGCCTGCGAGTGAGCACGAGAAGGTGCTACACAAGTACCGCTTGCTGGCTGTGAGCGGCTTTGAGGACGAAGAGTCTGAGGAAGGCGACCTGGACGAGCAACAGGATGAGGCGCTGGCGTCCTTTCCGGTCGCGCAGCGCGTGGATCAACTGCGCCAGGAGGTGCAGGCGTTAGAAAACCTCGTGCGCGAAGCGGAGAATGTGATGAAGGTGGGCGAGGAGTCGAAGTTGAAGGCGCTGCGGGAATCCCTGGAAGGGGCACACTTCCAAGAGCTGACGGATGGGCGTGGCAAGCTGCTGATCTTCACTGAGCACCGCGATACGCTGGATTACCTGCGCGGGCATTTGGAGCGGTGGGGCTATACCACGTGCGAGATACACGGTGGGATGAATGCTGTGATGCGTCGTGAAGCGGCACAACGCTTTTACGACGCAGCCCAGGTCTGTATCGCGACGGAGGCGGCGGGTGAAGGCATCAACTTGCAGTTCTGTCACCTGATGATTAACTACGACATCCCGTGGAATCCCAACCGGCTAGAACAGCGCATGGGGCGCATTCACCGTATCGGGCAGCGTTCGGATGTCTACATCTTCAATTTTGTGGCGACCAATACCGTCGAGGGGACCATCCTCAACCGGCTGTTCACCAAGCTGGAGGAGATCCGGCAGCAACTGGGCGACCGCGTGTTTGACGTGGTAGGGCAACTGCTTCTGCTCAATGAGATTCGCCTGGAGGACATGTTGCGCGAGGCAGCTATCAACCCGGTGCGCATTGAAGAGTACGAGGGGCAGATAGCGCAGCTCAGCACGGAGCAACTGGCTCGGCTGGAAGAAGCGACCGGAGTGGCGCTGGCGACCTCACAGGTGGACCTGGCGTGGGTGCGGGGAACCGATGTGCGCTCACAAGAGCGGCGACTGATGCCTGAATACGTCGAGAAGTTTTTCCTACGAGCTGCGGAGCGGGAGAAACTGACCATGCGGCAGCGCGTGGATAATCTCTATAGCATCGAACACGTGCCGGTCCGGCTGCGCGACCAACACCTGCCCACGGCCCGGCGCTACGGTGTGCCGGCGCAGGAGTACCGCAAGCTGACCTTCGACAAGGCCGTCCAATTGCGGCCCGAGCACCAGGACGCAGTGCTGCTCTCACCAGGACACCCGCTCTTCGTCGCGCTGAGCGAGGTCCTGGTGAGCGATCTGCAAGGGGTACAGGGGCAGGCGACAGTCTTTGTTGATCCGCGCGTAGCTGAGAGGTACCAGGTGCATTTCTTTGAGGTGCAGATTGTCAGCGAGGAGCCGAGCGTTGATGGCAGGCGAGGGAGGATAGGAGATGTGCACTCACAGGTGCTCTATGCGACGCTGGCAGCGATTATGGAAGGGCCACAAGGCATGGAACTGGCTCCAGCCGACCTGCTGCATGATCTGACGCCACTGCCGGAAGGGGCGACCGTACACGAGGGCGTAGCATTGACGGCTCCTCATGCCCAGGCGATTGTTGAGATGGAGCGCTGGGTGCGCGTCAAAGTGCAGTTTCCGTTGAAGCAACAACAGGCAAGCGAGCGCCAGCGGCTGCTGCAGATCCGGCGGGAGTACACCAGCAAAGTGTTTGCAGAACAGATCAAGCGCGTACAGAACCGCTACATGCAGTTGTACCGGCGCGTGCAGAAGGGAGATGAGGCTGCACGCCTGGCGCGTGACGAGGCTGATCGCAGGCAGAAAGAACTGCGAGTGCGGCAGCAGGAGAAGCTGGCGGAATTAGACCGCTTGCAAGTGGTGCGCGAGGGCATTGTCCGTTACATAGGTACGGCGCTGGTAGTGCCAGTTGCTCACACGTCGCTGGCTGAGCAACTGGAGCGGCAGGGGCACATGTCACCCGATGAACTGGTGCAAGATGAGAAGATCGAGCGGATCGGAATGGATTACGTCATAAACTACGAACGGGGGCATGGTCGAGAACCAGAGGATATCAGCAAGAACCATGATGGCAGCGGCTTCGATATTCGCAGCACCGACCCTATTTCTGGCGAGATACGCCGTATCGAGGTCAAAGCGCGAGCGGGCGAGAGGGAGTTTGTGGAGTTGACGCCCAACGAGTGGCTGCAGGCGCATCGGCATGGGGAGAGCTACTGGCTGTACGTCGTGTGGAACTGCGCCAGGGAACCTTATCTGATTACCATCCAGAATCCGGCGCAGGTGCTGGCGAATGTTATACAGGAACAGGTGGTGATCGAGGGCTATCGCGTGCCGGGGGAGGCGATTGCCAGGTTGAAGATGTCGAATGATACATCATCTGAGGAAAAGTAAATGGAGCCAGTGAATCTCACCGATGATCAACAGCTGTACTTGCAGACTATATTTGACTACCTCCATGAAAATGGCAAGTGGCCTACCCACAAGTACCTAGATACACAATTCCGGCGAACTTATCCTGATTTGGATATAGAGGAAATCTCAAAAAGCTTTCCAGAAGGCCTTACCAGTGCATTTAGTCCCTATTCTAATTTTCCTACGGAAGCAATCCTTACAGTTCCAGCTGCATGTCTGTGTCAAGGCTCACAGGAAGAACAAGCAAACTTTGCCCAAGCGATCGAATGTTGTGTGGGCAAATACTATGCCTCTAATGAGGAAGACGTCCGAGTTTCCAGTGAAGACCTCAGTCGCGAACTGAACATGCCATATTTGTCTATTTGCAAAGTTGGACTGCTGATGAAACAAGAAGCCTTTATCTATACCTCCTTCGGAGAAAATGAGGATGTGGCTGGCTGGCATTGGAATTGTACCATTAACAGAAATATACGCCGTTTTCGTAGTGTGACAACGATCGAACAGTATCTCGAAAAGAGAAATATGCTGAGGAGTGTAACAAGTCAACCCACTGAGCCATATTTTAGAAGTTCGGTAGCCGCCCAGGCAGAAGAACCGCAACTCCACCCTGACATCCGCTCAAAATGCTGGGATTTATACAATGATGTAAAGTACGATGAAGCAATCCTTAACGCAACAAAAGCTCTAGAAGTGGCGGTACGAACCAGGGCCAATCTTCCTCAGAATTGTGTAGGTGTCGATGTAATAAATACAGCATTTAGTCTCAGGAGGCCTCTCCTTCGCTACAGTCAGGTAGAAGCTGAGCAAGAGGGCATGATGTCGTTACTGCGCGGTATAATCCAGGTCTTCAAGAACCCACAAAGTCATCGCTTTGTGGGCGTTCAGGATAAATCAGAATGTCTTGCTGTACTGCTGATGTGCAGTAACTTGTTGTATGTTGTCGATAATACGGAATTTGTAGGATAGAACAGGACTCCACTTATGCTTAACAACGACCGCCGCCTCATCGAAGACCTGATCCCTATCCGCGAGATTAGCGCGGCAGCGTCGCGAGAAAAGAGTCTTCACCGTGGCAATATCTCCACACTACACATCTGGTGGTCACGCAAACCAATAACTGCTTCTCGTGCGGCAGTCTATGGCGCACTTGTCCCGGCACCTGCGGATGCCAAAGAACGAGCTATCTACATGGAACATATGCGGAAACTGTGCTTATTGAATGCTTCCACTAGTATATTTGAGCAGGCACGGAAAGATATCCTCGCGGCTAATGGCGATCGACCCCCACGCGTGCTCGATATGTTTGCTGGTGGAGGCTCGATTCCGCTAGAAGCCCTACGCCTAGGCTGCGAGTCCTACGCCATTGAACTCAATCCCGTTGCGCACATCATCGAACTCTGCACGCTGGTCTACCCACAGAAATATGGGCTGTCGCTAGTGGCAGATGTAAAGAAGTGGGGGGAGTGGGTGATCGAACGTGCCAGGGAGCGTTTGGCAGAGTTCTACCCTGCTCCAAAGAACGGACAGCGGGTGGGTGATGACTTAGTGCAATCGACCTTCACGGCTATACAGAAGCATATTCAGTCCAATGATACATTAACGCCTATCGCTTATCTGTGGACGCGCACCGTTCCCTGTCCCAATCCAACCTGTGGTGCGTCTGTGCCACTAGCCACACAGACATGGCTACGTAAGAAGGAGGGGAACTATATCGCCTCGCGTATGGTGCCAGATCACACTACGAAAAAAGTGCGTTTTGAGCAAGTGCAGGCTGCTACGCTGCAAGGATTGGGGTTCGATCCAGAACTGGGTAGTAGGAGAGGCAATACAACTTGCTTCCAGTGCGGTGCCACTGTCAACTCCGAGTATGTCAAACAACAGGGTCGTATTGGTCGTATGGGACAGCAATTGATAGCGGTTGTTGTAACCAGGAACGAGAGTAAAGGGAAAACGTATTTAGAGGTGATTGATCTTCAGCACTGGGTACCATTAGAAGAAGATATTAAAAAGCACATAGATGAACTTTGCATGCAGGAGCACCTAACACTGCCTGAAGAACCGCTGCCAAGGGAGGATAGTAAAAATTTTTGGACCGTTGAATATGGCCTGACTCGTTTCGTTGACCTGTTTACGCCACGCCAACTTCTTTCCTTGCTTACCTTCACTGTTGAGGTACGCCATGCCTACAATGCCATGCTTGAAGAGGGGATAGAACCTGGGCAGGCAGCAGCTATCACGACTTACATGGGTTTGATAGTTGATAGGCTGGCTGATCGGAATAGTACTATCTGTCATTGGGATAACACTCGTGAGACTATTGCTAATACTTATGCTCGCCAAGCCTTGCCAATGATGTGGGATTTTGTTGAGGTCAATCCATTTGGAGGAGGTTCTGGCGGTGTCGAGGGTGCGTTAAGGTGGATACTTGATGCGATGCAGGGTCTGGTAGATTTTGGCCAACCAGCACATGTATATCGTACTTCTGCCAGCCACCTTCCATTAGAAGATGAAACTTTCGATGCAATAATTACCGACCCTCCTTACTACGACAATATCTCCTATAGGGTTATGTAGACAGTTGTCGAAGACAATCTGTGCTACATCAACCCGTTTTATGTAGACATCTTGCCAAAGTGTCTACATAAACGCGGACTTATCAGATTTCTTCTACGTCTGGCTCAAACGCAGCATCGGTTTCCTTTATCCTGAGCACTTCAGTACACCTTTAACACCCAAGAAACAGGAAGCCGTGATGGCTGCCTACCGCCACAATAAAAACAAGGATATGGCAAGAAAGAGCTTTGAGACGATGATAGAGCAGGCTTTTATCGAGGCACACCGGGTATTGAAACCTGGCGCTCCCCTTGTTTGTGTGTATGCCCACAAAACGACGTTGGGGTGGTCAACGCTGATAGAGGCCCTTCGGCATGCCGGGTTTGTGATTACGGAAGCTTGGCCGCTTGATACAGAAATGAAGGCTCGCTCGGTATCACAAGGTACAGCGGCATTGGCATCTAGCATCTTCTTGGTAGCTCGTCGCCGTGAGAACAAGGGCACGGGTGACTACGTGAGTCAGGTGAGACCACAGTTAGCCAGCATCATCAACGAGCGGTTGGATACACTGATCGAAGCGGGAGTGACGGGCGCGGACCTGATCATCGCCACCATAGGCGCGGGGCTGCGGGCCTATACGCAGTTCGCACGAGTGGAGATGCCCAACGGGGACGAGTTGGATGCCGCGACCTATCTGGGCGAAGTAGAGCGCGAAGTGGCGCAGCACGTGCTGCAACGCCTGCTCAGCGCAGCAGCGGGTGATGGACAGCAAGACACAGGAGCGCAGGTGGCCGCAGTGGATAGCGTCACGCGCTTCTATGTCACGGGCAGGTTCTTCTACGGCGAGATCGCGGCACCTTTTGACGACATGAACTTGCTGGCGCGCGGCATGGGCGTGGAACTGGATGGACCGCGCGGCTTAGCCCAGGGCCAGAAAGGGATAGCAAAGAAAGAGAAGGATACGATTGTCCTGCGCGACTATCGCAGCCGGGGCGATGATGAACGCCTGGGCATGCGCAGCGAGAGCGGCAATGCTGCTCCATTGATCGACGTATTACAGCGGTTGCTCTGGCTTCAGGACGAGCAGCCCTATTACGTACAGGATTTCCTGACGAAGGCACACCCGCATATAGAACAGTTGCGTATGGTGGCACATGCGCTGGCGGGTCACGCACTAGCTCCAGCAGGCAATGATGGTAATACGAAGCAGGAACGCAGCGAGGAACAGAAGGCGGTGGATCGGCTGCTGGCAGGCTGGCGAGGTATCTTGGGCGAGATGACCGGGAAAACCCTGTGGGGATAACGTGTTTTTGATGAGCAAAGGATAGGAAGCATGACGACATCATCATACAGCAGCGGAACAACCCTTCCAG
>WNFA01007197.1_pt1 | contig 12555 bp, 15 predicted proteins | sample 5400481 | NCBI WGS metagenome assembly WNFA01 (sample SAMN13153340, study PRJNA577476) | soil metagenome | isolation source: 120 cm saprolite under Douglas fir tree site 2 hole 1 replicate 2 | place: USA:California | collected 2015-04-18
GACCATCCGCTCAATTTCGCTAACCGTGTTTTCTGTCATCTCTGACCTCCTCTTTTTTCATTTGATTTACAACCACATCCAGCTTGTCGAAACTCTCTTCCCAGAATCGGCGATAGCTGATCGCCCAGTCGCTGACTGTCTTAATCGCCTCTGGCCTAAGCGTGCACACACTCTCTCGTCCACGCTTCGTCTTGATCACAATCCGCGCCCGCACCAGGTAGGCAATATGTTTTGAAATCATCTGCTGTGAGAGTGCAAACGGTTCCGTCAATCCATGCACGGAGGCAGGCCCATGGGAGAGTCGTTCGATCATTGCCCGGCGGGTTGGATCAGACAAAGCCGCGAATGTTGTACCCAATCTATCCACAACCATATGGTAGTGGATAATCGGTCAATGTCAATTGTGAATTCTGCGATTCTTGATTTCTCTTCCCTGATCTCTGAACCCTGACACCTGCGCTGATTGATACTCTGCGCAGGAGGGGCGGGCCGGCAAGGGCTATGGCGCTGGCATCAGGGGCAGGAGGAATGCGGATTGTCTCTGGAACCTTCTCGGTGTCTCACCGCCCTGTTGGGCAAGTGATCTTTGCCAGACGATTCGCTAGGACCTACGCGGTGAGTGGTAAATCGCCAAGTCACTCATTGAGCCGTGATCGGGCAAAGGGAAATCGGCTTCTGCCAGGGAAGTTCTTTGGCTGAGATCAGCAATTCGTCTACTTTCATGATCTCGCTGCGTTCCCTCTGAAAAGAGAAATATCCCCTCTGGACACCCCTAAAGAGAAAAGAAAAGCCTAGACAAGCGAGAGAGAATCTCTGCGCCGAGCATGCTGCTTCCGGAGTTCTCGTCTCTCACTACAAAAACTGCTCTCCGGCTGTTTCAGCGCAGCGACATCAAAAGAACGATCCCCGTCATCCTATCTAGCCGGAGGATTGCATGGCGAACCCAAACAAGAACGTCGAGAAAGCTGAGCAGCGGACGAACGATCAGGGCGGTCAGTTCAGGGAACCAACTCCCAATCCCCAGGGTCAAAACGAAGTGGCAGAGATGCCCGTGCGCACTGATCACAGCGAAGCCACCGGTGGCGAGAACGTGGCGCAATCCACCAGCACCAAAGACGGAACCTTGAATCCATCCGTTGTTGATCATGTTTCAGGTAAAGTTCGGGAAAACGACAGCATGTTCAATGATGCTGATCCGCAGACGGCGGCGATTCGCGAACTAGAGTCAAAGGCGAGAGAGTCGAAGCAGAAAGAAGCAGGAACAATCGGCTCGCCGCGCAAAGATGCTGCATGAGATTGCAGACAAGCCGCTGGTGGTCAAATGGCATAAGGATATTCCCAACCTGTGACGTGACTGGGTCACTTGGCTGAAAGCTGCAGCCGGTTTTTTTTAGTCGCTCTCGATTTGTTGCCATCCGTCTTCCGCTTCCCGCCATCTTTCTGATAGGGAGGAGTCTGATGCCTGACGAAGAAACGCTGAGGAAGAGTTTAGGCGCGGATCTTGCTGAGCAGCAGACTCAAATTGCCGAACCCGACACCATCTGCACCAGGCGAAGGAAGTAGCGGATCAGGGACGGGAACGGCGCACGAGGTTGCCCAACCTCACACCGCAGCCCGGGCGAAGTCTTGCACCGGTAACAAAGTCATTGCCGCAAGCATCGATTCCGATGAGGGTATTTTCCTGTGACCCTCAGCAAAATTTCTCGCTCGCCTCTTCATTCAATCTCTATTCGGCTTTCCAACACTCTTGAAAGGAGAAAGAACATGGCAAATATCACGAGATGGGACCCATTTACCGAGTTCGCAACCCTGCAGGACCGCCTTAATCAATTCCTAACCACTCAGCCGTCCGGACCAGTGGGCTTGTTCCGTGGCGCGGAGCAGGCGCTGACAGCGCCGAATTTCATCCCCGCCGTGAACGTATATGAGGACGAGCACAACATCATGGTCACGGTTGAGTTGCCAGGCGTCGACGAGAAGGATATCGACGTGAGCCTGGAGAACAACGTTCTCACCATCAACGGCGAGCGCAAGCTGGAGAATGAGGAGAAGAAAGAGAACTTTCACAGGATTGAGCGCAGTTACGGGCGCTTCACCCGCTCTTTTGCCCTGCCACCCACCGTGGACACTGAGAGCGTGAATGCGGAGTTCAACAATGGCGTGCTGCAAATCAGCCTGGATAAGCGTGAGGAAGCCAAGCCGAAGCAGATCAAAATCGGCATGAGCAAAGCGCCGGCTAAAACGGTTAAAGCAGCCTAACGCATAGTTTTTACAAACGAATGGCCGGGAGCAATCCCGGCCTTTTTCGCTTATTTCGGTTTTGCTTATTTCGGCATTTGCCCGGGCGAGGGCGCGGCAGAGGCCCCAATCTGAGGATTGATGGCAGAGAGCTGCTTGATAATACTTTGTTCCTGGTCAGAGAAGGTGCTACGGAAGCGCTCAGACTGAATGGTTTCCGTACGCTGTTGCGAGTCCATCTTGCTCAGCTGGCGAAGCGCCGTGTGGACCATCACCTTGCGGTCCTGCGGCAGCGTTTCCAGCGTTCGATTCGCATCACGCAGTTGCTGCCGCTGTTCCTGAGAAAGCCGGGCTATGTAATTCATGCGCCGCAAGGCGCGCTCCCGCTGCTCTGGAGGAAGCGCATTGAACTTGCGCAGACGCTCTTTCAGGGCCGCCTGGCGGTCAGGCGTCAGCTTCTTAAATTTGGGATCGCTTTCCAGCGCTTTTTCCTGTTGATCAGCCGGAAGGTCTTTATGCGATTGCAGCCAGTCACCCAGACGATTCGGAGGGTGCTTAGCGGTGCTCTTCTGGGAATTAGCGGGGCTTTTCTGCGGAGTGGCCGGCGACTGCAACAGAACTGTGCCGGGCGGCGCCAGAGAATGGCGTGCACCCGGATGCAGCGCGGCTGATCCACCCAGCGCTGCCAGCAGGAACAGCAAACAGATTGACAATACTTTGACCCGGTTCACGGATTCGGCTCCCCCCCGAAATCTGAAAACTACGGCTCGGCAACATCGTCTGACGGACCGCCGCTCATCTCGTCGATCAGGTCAGAGTTCACAATCAAATCAGCATTCTTGTCCAGACTTTCAACGTCGGATACAGCATTGGTGGTCTGCCAGTTTTCGATTATGGGAATCACAAAACGGTAGGTAACGCCGCCCACAACCAGCGCCGCAGCCAGCGATGCAGCCATGACCGGCTTACGCAGCCAGGCAAAAATACTGGAACGCACCGGCTCCTTCTGCCGTTCTTCCCTCATGTGCGCCTGCAGGCGCGTGAGGAAGTAAGGCGAAGGCTCCGGAGCCTCCCATTCATCCAGCAACGCCATGGTACCGCGCAGGCCTTCCAGTTCCTGCGTGCAGGCGTTGCACTGGCGGAGGTGGGCCAGCACCTCAGGGGCGGTCTGCCCCTCAGCCAGTACATCCATCAACTTTTCCCGAACATCATTACAGTTCATACAAATTCCTTCAGGCAGGGCCATCACTTGCTTTTTGATGGCTGCCAGTCGTTCCCGTCGCAAAATAACCTGCTCTGCATTCAGCGTGTGATCGGCAACGTCCAGGGTCGTGCCGGTCTCTTCGTCCGGTTCATCCAGACTTACCACTTTCCCGCTGCGTTCCACCCTGTGATCACGTGCGTGGTTCACAGCCAGGTTGGTGGCGATGCGGTAAAGCCAGGTAGTAAACTTGGCTTCAGCCGCGTAACTCTTGCGTGAGCGATAGACGCGGAGGAAAACCTCCTGCGCCAGCTCTTCCGCCAGTGCCTGGTTACGGCACATGCGGTACATGAATGCGATCATCGGGCGATGAAACTTATGCGCCAGATAATCGAAAGCTGCATTATCGTCATTGCCGACTAGGAGCATTACCTCCGCGTCAGTCAACGATTCATAAAGCGCCTGGCCTGCTGCCATCTTCGCGTTACCCCGCGCCCCGCTGGAAGCTATGGGCATCCAAAATCCCGATTTTAGGGCTACGCTGCTCACATCCCCTTAAACCCTTGCGTAACTATAAAGTTGCACGGATTTCAGAGTGAAAGCGTACCCCGCTAGAGAAGTGTATTCCATGGCCTGAATTCGCGCCAATTACGCGCTTTCCACGCCTTTCCAGGGCTGGGCATGGCGCGCCGGAGCTCTTCTGGTAAAATGCCATTTACTCACTGTAAATCCGGGCCAGGCATGTCGCTGCCCCGGTCAGTGGGCGCTTAACTCAGCGGTAGAGTGCCATCTTCACACGGTGGAAGTCATAGGTTCGAATCCTATAGCGCCCACCATTCTCCAAATCCAGTGCAGCCAAGTGAATTCTGGATGACAAATTCTGGACGAATGGAAAACAAATTTTAAGGTACGGAAGTCCCGCTTCGTGCTAAGATCACAGAGTCTTCAGGTTGCCGCCCGTTCCGGTGTGGCTTGTTTCACGCTTACGCGTTGAGAAAAACGAAGATTTCACGAAGAATTCAGCCGGAGCTTCATCCAACCAAGCTTGGCGAATATCGGGTCAACAGGATTCCACGTTTCCAAAAACCGAAGACTTAAGATCAAAGACCAAGATCAAAAACCGGCACCAATACCAGAGATTCAGGTAATAACCGAATGAATGATGCTCCAAACCAGCCGCAGCAGCACCAGGGCCCTCGCAAGCCGCGGCGTCGTAAACGCAGTTTTGGCGGACACTCGCAAAACAATCAAAATCAAGGCCAGCAACAAGGTCAAGGCCAGCAGGACGGCCAGCGCGGACAGGGACACGGACGTCCCGGCGGTGGAGGCGGCGGACAAAACCGCTCCAACCGTCAGAATCGCGGACGCAACCCGCGGCGCCAGGGCGGCGGCTTTGTCGGTCCCATGGACCACAGCTATCGCAACCAGAACGGCGCGCCCGCACAAGGTGACCGCTTCCGCAACGGCGCTGCTCCCACCGCCAACATGGAGCCGTTACGCCAGCGCGTGGACGCACCCACTCGCATCTTCGCCTTCGTTGATGATCTGTTCTTTCTCGCCAAGATTCAGGAAGTTTCCCGCAAGCTGAATGTCAAGGTCGAGTTCGTAAAGACAGAGAAAGAAATCGCCGAGAAGACTTCCGCCAATACCAATCCTGACGAAAAGCCTTCGCTCATCGTCGTGGACCTGAACAGCAACAGCATCAAGCCGTTGACCGTCATTGCCAAACTGCGATCGAAATATAAAAAGCCCACGTCGATCGTTGGCTTTGTCTCCCACGTTCAGGGTGATCTCAAGGTAAAGGCGCAGGAAGCCGGCTGTGACGTTGTTATGCCGCGCTCGGCCTTCTCACAGAATCTACCCAACATTCTCCGTCGTCACGGCGCGGAAGATGAACCGGACGAGAACTTTAACCGAGTCTAACCATTGGGTAAGTGGGTAATTTGGTAATTGTGTAATTGGGGCAGGAACGGCGAGCTTTGCCCATCCAACTGTCCCATTCAATGGCTAAATTAGGTCAATTGCTTATTGGTTTTTGGATTTCTCAATTTCCAATTACCAAATTATTCAATTACCCATGGGTTCAATTTGCCCATTTACCAAATTACTCGATTACACAATCCGCCCAATTACCAATTTCATGCAACTGAGCTGCTGAATTGAACGTCCAATGCTTCAGAGGCCCATTCCCATGGCATTTACCCGCGCCTTTGAAGAGCACGAGGTTGCGCCCGAACTGCGTCGTTTGTACGCCGACATACAAAGCGGCTTCGATCAGCCCTTTGTTCCCACAATTTTCAAGTTGCTGCCGGTAGTCCCCAGTTACCTCAAAGTGATGTGGAAGGACCTGAACACTGTGGCGTGTTCGCGCGAGTTTCAGGCGGCCACGCAGGGATTTCAGGAGATTGCCCACTCGGCTGCGGTGCAGGGTGGATGGACGTTCTCTGACCAGCCCCAGATCCTGGCTGCCGACAAGTTTTCCAATGCCGATATTCGCGTCATCGGCGGGATCGTAAACCTGTTTGCCCGGGCTACCGCACAGATGGCCCTCTTCACTCGCCTGATGCAGCGTGGCTATTCCGGCGGGCAGCGCGGACGCGTTACCGCTACCAAACAGGTTTCCGCCATGGCGCAGAGCGTAAACATCCACGTTCCCAATGAACGTGAGGCCGGCTTGCGCGTCTGGCTGATCTACTCAGACATCAAACGGATCACCGATTCAAAGAATGTCCTCGGCCTTTACCGTGTGCTCTCGCCTTATCCTGGATATCTCGCATCGGCATGGCTGGATAGCAAGAAGCTGCTGGCTGATTCCTCCTTCATGGCGGCGCGTGAAGACCTGAACAAACGTGCGCGAGCGCTGCTCACCGGGCTTCCGGTAAAAGATCACCGGGCCCTTCTGAAAGATGTGGACGCGCATCAGTGGCGGGAAATTGAAGAAACCGTGGACGGCTTTGCCCGTCTGCTTCCGCAATTCACCTTGCTCACTGCGGTCTGGAGCCGTGCCTTTCCCAGTGCGTCAAGGTTGATTGGGGCTGCGTAGTTTTTGTTTTGCACTTTTGTTTTTAATCCCGAGCAGAGCGAGGGATCCCTACAAGCACTGAGCATTCAGCTGACTGTTGCATCTCCCATAATCTCCAAGTTTGCCGATCCACACAGCGCCGCAGGCGCGGCATTATGTAGCCCAGCGCTCAGCGCTGGGACTTGATGATTTACGAATGTGGGCCCCGTAGCGGGGCGACACATGATTCACGATCGGCAAGAAGATGTTCTTCCCGGCTGGAAGGGTTGCCAAAGCTCGTAGGGTTCCCTCGTTTCGCTCGGGATAAGAAACAAACTACCCCGGCGGCCAACTCATCCTCCGTCCCCCAAGCAAATGCAGATGCAGATGAAATACTGTCTGTCCGGCGTCCGGCCCAACGTTATATACCGTGCGGAAGCCATTCTCCAATCCACGCTCGCGCGCGATCTTTGCCGCCACCAACTGGCAGTAGCCGATAATCTCTGTATCTGCCTCATTCGCCTGGTCCAACCCGACTACGTGTTTCTTTGGAACCACCAGCACGTGCGTTGGCGCTTGTGGCTTGATGTCTTCGAAGACAAAGACGCGCTCGTCTTCATAAACTTTTTTGGCCGGAATCTTGCCGGCAACGACCTTGCAGAAAAGACAATCGTTCATAGGCCAAAATCGTAGCAGAATCAGCAGCGCAAAACCTGCGCCTTTTCTCTGCCGACAAGAGCTCCCGCCTGCCACTAGCCGGCAGCCGCTGTAAGATGAACTGTCATGAAGATCGACGAACTCATGCCGGTGTATGACGTTACAGCCACGTACTCAATGCGTGTGGCTGCCCCACCGGCGCCCGTGTGGCAAGAAGTCATGAATGCCGATTTCTCGCAGATGGCCGTCGCTCGCCGCCTGATGGCCTTGCGCACGCTGGGACGGAAACAACCGCCTCCAGGCGATCCGCGTACGCTCGCGACCATGAGCTCTCGCGGTGCCGGCGGGTTTTTCGAGATTGCTCGCGTGCCTGAACACGAAATTGTTCTGGGCATCATCGGCAAATTCTGGCGCCCGGACGCTCCCGTGCTACGCGACTGGAAACCTGAGGCCTTCTCCACGATCTCTCCTCAAGGCTATGCCAAAGCTGCCTGGAACTTTCATCTGATGCCCGACGGAGATCACACCATCGTGAGCACCGAAACGCGTGTGCTTTGCTATGGACGAAACGAGCGCATCCTGTTCCGCTGCTATTGGACAGTCATCGGCTTCTTCTCCGGCCTGATTCGCAAGGAGATGCTGCAAATGGTGAAAGGCAACAGCGAACAACTTTCGGCATCAAAGCGTTCGAACAATGCTTAAAGCATGGGCCGTGAGCAATTTTTTCGCGGTGTCATTCCGAGCGAGTCGGAGTTCCGCAAAGCGGAACGACGCCGACGAGAGGAACCCCGAGGATATTTATCCGAAGATGCCGATGCAGGGAATTTTCTCGATGCTCTCGCGTTTGGACTTCTTGGCAACCTCAAACGAAGATCAGCACGCACATTCACGAGAGAATGCCTTGAATCCGCATGCAACGCTGTTTGCATCCTCAGGGTCCCTCTCTCCCGCACAGCGCAAAGCGGCTCGCGCTCACACGGGATGACATGGTCGGCGATTCATCTCGCCCAGAGTCGTATTTTAGAGCCGCTGTAAAAGGCGCACATTGAACTGCGCAAGTAGACGATTGCCGGCGGTTTGCGCGAAGCGCAAGTAGTGAAGATAATATTTCTCGAGAGGGTTGGACAATGCGTGGACTGAGCTTTGGCGAATTGCTGGACTACTGCGCGGAAGAGAACAATCACTGGCGCGACTTCTTCAAGCAAGCGCCGGCGGCCTATGATCTGCCCTCTGATATCGCAGGAACAAAAACTGTTCGCGAGGTCGTCCTCCACATTGTAGCCGTGCAGATGCGTTATGCCGAACGTCTGCTGAACCAGCCAATCACGGAATATGATTCGCTCAGTGCAAAGTCGGGCGAAGAGCTGTTCTCGCTCTCGCACAAGAGTCTTGAAGACTTGCGCAGCTTTGCCGTAGCCGCCAATGATCCTGACTGGGACGGCACACTTACCTTTCCCACGCGCTCTGCCGGAGAACTCACCGCCAGCCGTAGAAAGATTTTCATTCACGCGCTGATGCACGGCTTACGACACTGGGCCCAGCTCTCAACCTATCTTCGCCAGAAAGGCTACAAACAGGATTGGGCGCACGATTTTATTTTTTCCAGTGTGATGAAATAACAAGAGGGTTTGAATAATCAGGCCGGCTAATCCAGCCTGACCAGAAACTTCCGCACATCGGTCTGCGTTTCCCGAATCACCGATTCGGCGCGGCCCTTGGCGTCGTCAGCCACGCGTATGCGCAGCCAGTCGCCACCCATCGGACTGGAGAACTGCAATACTTTGGCAGTGTGATAGCGACGCGTGAGTTTCTCTTTCAACCTTGTCGCGTCCTCCTTGTCCTGGAAGGCGCCAATCTGTACGCACCAGCGCCCCCCACTGGCGATGTCCGCCGGGGCTTCGAGCACTTCAATTCGCACCAGGGCGGTGCCGTGCTGAAAAACGCTGAGCTTGCGCGCCGCAGCGCGGGACAGATCAAGCACGCGGTCACCAACGAAAGGCCCACGATCCGTGATTCGCACCAGCACAGAAACGTTTGTCTTCACGTCCGTAATGCGGGCGATGGAGTTCAACGGCAGCGTGCGGTGCGCCGCCGTCATCTTTTCCGTGTCAAACACTTCCCCGTTGGCGCCGCGACGCTTTTGAAATCCCGGGCCATACCAGCTTGCCCACCCTACTTCGCGATACAGCACTCTGGCGTCCGGCGGGACCGAGATCTCTTCGTCTGAATTGTTGTTGCCCGGATTGGGGAGGTCCGTGATGGTGCGCGATCCAGATTTATCGGATGACCGTTTGCTGGTTGATGACGTCGATGGCGGCGGCAGTGGCGACGGGCTGGGAATAGATGGCGTGTTACGCGGTATTGACGCTGGCGCAGGCGGCGGTGGGGGCGGAACGTTGCGGGCGTCCTGCCTGTGGCGCTCTGCCCCGCATCCGGCCAGCACGGCGATGAAGCAAGCCAGCGCTATGACTTGGAGCGATTTTGATCCATGTACTCGGCCAGCTTTTGCAGCCGTTCGGCAGCAGCGCGAAGAGCTTTGCTGGAATTGTTGCGGATCGCCGGAACCACTTCGTTGTTCAGATAACTGATCACCCGCTCGCTCTCCTGCTCCACTTTGCGGGCGGCATCCCCAAATTCCTGGTCCATTTTGCGGCCAAAATTTTCGAACGAAGGTTTCTTCCTGCTGGAATCGTCTTGTTGGTCCATTTTTATTTGCCTTCACCATTGCTTGGAAGCTATCAACTCTCGCATTATGAAGCGGTTTCCGGCATGGGGTCAATTCCCAGCAGGGCACCTCCCAGGCATTCACCAGGAGTGTTTGATGTTGGATGTCAAAAGCGGCTACCCGGGTGAGCTACGTCTCCCAAAGAATCACGAGAATGGAAGATTTGCGATTGCAGTGTTTTGAGTCGGTTAGGAGGAATACGCGACCGCGAAAACGATCCGCGTTTCCGGCCAGTTGCTCAATACGCGGCGGACAATGCGGGCGGGGCGGGTGCTACGAGCAATCAGTGGCGTACCCGAGGTCTGGAATGTGATCTCAACACGAGTATCTACTTCAAGCAATTCATTGGAAGTAAACAGCAGTCCGGATTCGCTCAGGTTGATGGTTTCACCCATAAACCAGTCCTCGGTTCCGGGACGGCGAAATCGTAAGGGAATGCGAAGCTCACGGCGAAGGGCGCGATCGACGAATAGCTTCTCGTCACGTGGCTGGCCGGCCACGGTTGGATCCTGGGTGTCCATGTCTTCTCCGAATGAGCAGTCGAAACTAGGAAAAATCAAGAAATCTGGAAACTGCTGCTCAATCTAAGTTGCGGGGTGTTCTTGCCAAGTTGCTAGTGATTGTCCGACGACGCGCCTAAGGTGTCAAGGAAGTACTAAGGTCCTTAGGAAGTTTAATGATTGCCAAGCCTGATTAGAGATTTCTATGGAAGCAAAGAACTTTGAATTCATCGTGATACGAACATCCATCGTGACGTGAACATTCGCGATATGAACATTCAAAGAGATGTGTGCAAGCCCTTGCACATGGCGGAGTGCAACTTACTTCGGCCAGTTTGCGGCAGGGCTGAAGTCCGCGCCCTGATACGAACCATGTCTCAACTAAATCTCGTGAATGCAGCTATTTACCGGATGATATGCGGTTTACCCAAAGTTGATGGCCGATGCATTGCCGTTTAGATACGGCCACCGCATGATGGCCCAGCTCACCATGAGCGGAGGTCTTCATGTCCAGCTTGCAATCGGTTTCTCAGTCCTTCTCTTCCACCCCTAAATCTCAAATCGCCTTTCGTGAAGCCCGACGAATCCAACAGAGCTTTCTGTCAGCCCTGGAAAAGAAAAGCTTAGTGTGGATGGCATCGCGCACTCCTATATGGATCAATTCTGATCATCTGACCTCGATCGGCCTGCTGGCGATGGCCGCAGCCGGGGCAGGTTATTGGTGGTCAAAGACCAATCCGGCCGGGCTATTACTTGTCGTCGTATGTCTGGCGTTGAACTGGCTGGGTGACAGCCTGGACGGCACACTGGCCCGTTACCGCAACCATTGCCGCCCACGCTACGGCTTCTACGTTGACCACATCGTGGACGCCTTCAGCGCCGTCTTTCTGCTGGGAGGAATGGCGCTCTCCGGATACATGGCGCCCGGTGTTGCGCTGGGCCTGCTGGTGGCCTACCTGATGTTGTCGATTGAGGTCTATCTCGCCACGTACACCCTGGGTGACTTCAAGATCTCATACTTCAAGATGGGACCCACTGAACTCCGGCTGCTGCTTTGCATCGGCAATCTGGTCCTCTACTTCTGGAAATCATCAGTGCACTTGCTGGGACGCAGCTACCGGCTTTTCAGTATCGGCGGGACGATTGGCATTTCCGGAATGGTGTTGATCCTGTTGATTTCCGCCATTCAACATTCGATCAAGCTTTATCGCCAGGAACCTTTGCATCCGTTGCCGACTCATGCTCGCTAAAACAAACCGGGCTCCCGCAGTTGCAAACCGTCGGGAGCCCTGAGTTGTTTCAAACGTATTGCGTAAGTGTTATTGCACGTTCGCGGTGACCGAGGCGTTTCCGGTCAAAGTAAACGTGCAGCTAGGAGTCTTGTTGCCCACACAAGCTCCGGTCCAGATCGCTACACGGCCATCGCTGAGATTCAGCGTAACCAGATTGCCGGAGGGCAATGAAGCCGACCCCGTGCTTCCCACAGGAACGCTGATCCCAGAAGGGTTGGAAGTAACGAGGATTCCGCTTCTACCACTGGCCGTTACGGTGAGCGTAGCAGTTGCAGGGGCCGGCGCTGGAGGATTCAGCGTTAGCACGGCTGAGCGGGTGACGCCGCCGCCAGAGACTGCGATTGTTCCCTGGGTCAGACTGGTCACGGACGAAGTTGAAATGTTGAACCTGGCTGAAGTAGCTCCAGCCGGCATCAACAGTGAGTTTGGAACAGTGATGGACGGGCTGCTGCTGGTGACCTGGAAGATCTGATCACTGGTTGCAGCCGCGGCCGTGGTCACGGTCACGAACGCGGCGGTCCCGCCGGTGATCGAAGACTGGCTAAGTGCGATAGATGCGGGTTGTCCTTGAGGCGTCAATGTTAACTGCGCCGAAACGCTCACTCCATTCCAGGTGGCCGTAATGGTCGCAACGGTAGTGGCCGACACCGGAGTCGTGGGCAGAGCAACCGAGAGTTGGGTGCTACCCGCGGGTGCAGTTGCCACCGCTGGAGCAAGTACAGCTGGAGAGCTGCTGGTGAAGTTCACTGTTGCTCCGCCGGACGGCGCTACGCCGTTGAAGAGTACCGTTGCCGCTGGCTGAGCTCCGCCGTTGACCGCCTTCGAGGAGAAGGAGATTGATTTTACTGATGGCGGCAACACGGTGAGTTGTCCTGTCGCGCTTGATCCATTCACCGTGGCCGTGATGGTAACTGGTGTGGGCGAAACAACCTGCCCTGCCT
>WNFA01006087.1_pt1 | contig 12552 bp, 12 predicted proteins | sample 5400481 | NCBI WGS metagenome assembly WNFA01 (sample SAMN13153340, study PRJNA577476) | soil metagenome | isolation source: 120 cm saprolite under Douglas fir tree site 2 hole 1 replicate 2 | place: USA:California | collected 2015-04-18
AGTTTCCGCCAGCATATGTACGTAGTAAAGTCAGTAAATAATTTAGTGCGGCATCCACGTCTTTCTGGCCTTCGGTATGGTGTGCTTCGAAAGTTATAATGGCCTGTGTAGTATCTCGCTTTGCCGCGCTCTGGTCACTTTGTCGCCAACACCAGCGCCGGGCAATCACAAGCTTCGTTTCGACAGAAAAAACTACTTCGCCCGGTTCTGGATGCTCTACTTCGTCCTGACCCAACGTAGTATATCGTTCTGATCCGTCGGCGAAATGTACTGTAACTGCTCCATGCAAAGTATGGGTATCGAACACTGCAACCGGTAAGGCATAGCGGATGCTAACCAGGTTGCCGAGATCAACTAGCAAATTAATGCTCGGAATATCACCTTTTTTGGTCAAACGGCGTAGCAGAGCCTCAGCGGCACTCCGGTACTGGGTTGGGTCCACACCAAAACTGCGGAAAACATTACGCCATGCCGCCAGTGATTTAATCTGACTCAATGGAGTATCTCCAATGCGTTGCAAGGTGGCCTGTTGTTCAGCTACAAAAGCTACTTGTAAATCTTTAGGAGCCAGGCCATTAGTCATCCCTTTTGCTAGAATGACACCGCCAACGACGGTGGGATAGCATGTCAAAATATCGCTATGATATTGGAAAATTGCCATCCTTCACTCCTACAACGTGACATTCAATGCTTTTGCGACGGTGAGCATATCTTTATCTCCTCTTCCTGACAGGTTCAAGACAATCAGCGACCCTGGCGGAATTTGGCCTTGTTCCCCTTGCTCTAGTAAGTAACCCAATGCGTGCGCTGGCTCCAATGCAGGAATAATACCCTCACTCTGGCTCAATGCCTGCAATCCACGCAATGCACTTGCATCATCTACTGAGGTGTAGGTCGCGCGACCAGTCTCTTTCAGGTAACTGTGTTCAGGGCCTACTCCGGGATAATCGAGACCTGCCGAGATGCTGTGTGTATGTAGTACCTGTCCATCTTCATTCTGAAGAAGATAACTGAACGAACCATGTAATACACCGGGACTACCTGCCACCAGGGTTGCTGCATGGTGTCCAGGCGCAAGACTAGAACCGCCTGCTTCGACGCCTATGAGTTGTACATGTTGGGCGTCAGCGAAGTGATAAAAGATACCAATGGCATTGCTGCCTCCGCCGACACAGGCAACAACCATATCTGGCAAGCGTCCCTCCTGCACAAGTATTTGTTCGCGAGCTTCTTCCCCGATGATCGCTTGAAAATCACGCACGATACGTGGATAGGGATGTGGGCCAACAACAGAGCCAATCAAATAAAAAGTCGTTTCACTGTTCGTTACCCAGTCCCTGATTGCTTCATTGATAGCATCTTTAAGGGTACGACTCCCACTGGCTACGGAGCGTACTTCTGCCCCTAGCAATTTCATGCGAAAAACGTTGAGTGACTGGCGTTGAATATCGTCCTCACCCATGTAAACGATGCATTCTAGCCCAAGCATTGCACAGACAGTCGCGGTAGCGACACCATGCTGACCAGCGCCTGTTTCGGCAATGATTCGTTGCTTTCCCATCCTCTTTGCTAGCAATCCTTGACCTAGAGCGTTATTAATCTTATGCGCGCCAGTATGCGCCAGATCTTCACGCTTGAGATAGACTTTGACACCAGGCGCTATCATTTGTGAGAAGCGCGGAATGTAATGAAGTGTAGTCGGACGTCCAACGAAACTACAAAGTAGGCTTCGTAGTTCAGCTTGAAACTCAGAATTGGTGCGTGCCTGTTCATAGGCTACCTCTAACTCAGCAAGATCAATCATCAAGCTTTCTGGAACGAATTTTCCGCCAAAGCTACCATAGCGTCCGCGTTCGTCTGGATAGAACTTGTGACGGTATTTTTGTGTCAGGTCGTGTGTTTGCATTTAGAATGGCCTCATTATCTAGCATTAGACGCATTTTCGATGAACGTTCGTATTTTACCTGCGTCTTTAGCCCCATTTATCTCAACGCCACTACTTACATCGACGCCCCAGGGATCAACCCGGTGAATAGCTTCAGCGACGTTTTCAGGCGTTAAGCCGCCAGCCAGGAATATTGGCATTTGCTGTGCCACAGTCCGAGCTAAGTCCCAATCATGTGTCTCGCCAGTACCCCCCCACTTTACTGCCGGTGTATCAAGTAAAATTCTCCACGAAGTTTGATTATATTTTTCTACCATATTCAGATCAGCCTTCCTGTGCAGGCGAAGCCCTTTGATGACAGGGCGATTGATGCGTTTGCAAAACTCAGGAGACTCATCTCCATGCAGTTGTACAAAATGCAGACCAACTTGTTCAATGATGTCGTTAATATATTCAGCTTCCTTGTTGACAAAAATGCCAACAATATCTGGAGGAATGTGACTATCCTCGAATGTTTTGAGCAGTTCTCTAGCTTCTCGAGGCTGAATATATCGCGAACTGGGTTCGTAGAACATCAGGCCGAGCAGGTCAGCCCCTGCATCTCTGGCAAAAAGAAGTTGATCTTTGGTACGTAGGCCACAGATTTTTACTTGCACACTTTCATTTGCTCCCTTGAGAAGTGTACGAATCTGTGCAGGTGTATCCTGAGATTTGACAAGTGATTCACCTACAAGCATTGCCTGCACATCGTAACGAGCGAGACGTCGTGCGTCTGCATTGCTATGAATACCACTTTCGGCTACTACAACATGATCTTTGGGAATCAGCGGGCGTAACTTTCGGATGAGATTGGGATTCATCTGAAAGGTCACAAGATCACGACTATTAATACCGATTACGATTGCTCCTGCCGCGATTGCTCGCTCTACCTCTTCGGAAGAATGTACCTCAACTAAACAACGCATACATAAATCATGGGCGACTTTGAGTAGCCGTTGCAGTTGGACCTGATCCAGAATTGCGCAGATAAGCAGGATAGCATCTGCCCCATAGGCACATGCTTCGTACACCTGATATTCATCAATGATGAAATCTTTGCACAACACTGGAATCTTGACCAGTTGTTTAATAGCCGCGAGGTATTCAAATGAACCCAGGAAGAAATGGGGTTCGGTGAGCACAGAAATTGCAGTCGCCCCATTTGATGCATAAGTACATGCCAGCGCTATAGGATCGATATCAGGTGCAAACATCCCCTTTGAGGGGGATGCTCGTTTAACTTCTGCAATCAAGCCGATCTTCGATTTAGATTGAGCCCTGAGTGCCTCTAATAAATCGCGAGGGGTACTTTGTGCCAATGCAAGGCGTTGCTGCTCTTCTAAAGGCACAACAAGTTTTCGTTGTTCCAGGTCGGCCCTTGTCTTAGAGACAATCTGTTCAAGGAACATGGTTCATCCTGCTAACATCTGGGTATATTCGATTACATCTTCTAATTTGCGTCTGGCTTTGCCCTCACATAACGTAGCATGTGCTAACTTAGTCCCTTCTGAAAAAGAAGCGACTAACTCGTTTGCCAGTAAAGCAGCGCCAGCATTCAGGCAAAGCATATCAGCAGCGGGTCCATGGTTCTGCCCGCTTAATAAGTCCTTTAGCATTTTTGCATTGTATGCAGGGGTATCTCCTTGAAATGCATGCCGGTCGGTTACTCTTGTGAAACCAACCTCCTCTGGTGTAATGGTGTACTCACGCAGATCTTCACCCTTTCGCACTTCACAGATGCGTGTAGGAGCGCTCAAAGAACATTCATCGATACCATCTTCACCATGAATAATGAGGGCACGTTTGCAACCAAGATGTAACAATGCTTCACCCATTTTACGCAGCAGCGAACCATCAGCAACTCCGAGTACCTGGTAGTGTGTGAGCGCTGGATTTGTCAATGGGCCAAGAATATTAAACACAGTTGGTATACCGATCTCACGCCGTGCCGGTCCAACGTGTTTCATGGCCGGATGATAAGCAGGAGCATACATGAAACCGAAACCGATTTCTTGAACACATTGCGCAACTTGCTCCGGGCCGAGATCAATACGCACACCTAATGCCTCTAACACATCTGCGCTGCCGCAACGACTGGTGGCGGAACGATTGCCATGTTTTGCTACAGATGCGCCTGCTGCTGCCGCAACAATACCTGCCCCAGTAGAAACATTAAATGTACCGGCCCTATCTCCACCTGTTCCACAGGTATCGATCGCTTGTGTCGCTATGTTCTCTTTCAAGTGTACTCGAACAGCTTTCTGACGCATAACCCGTGCCAGGCCGGTAATTTCCTGCACGGTCTCGCTACCAGGGCGCAGGTGCAATGCTGTTAGAAAAGCTCCCATTTGTGCCTGGGTAGCAACACCTGTCATGATTTCTTCCATCACTACGGCTGCCTCGCTTTCACTCAAGGTATCTCCCGCTGTGACGTGTGAAATTGCTTCTCGGATCATCTCTTTTTCCTCTCGGCTCAATACTCGGTCCTTACCCATCTGACCAACGCCGGTTCTTGCCCGTTCCTCCAACGCTGCTGCGCAGCTACCGCTGCGCGGTCAGTCGGAACGAGAGGCACTACGCGTCTAGTGCTTCGCACTCAGGTCAGATGCAATGAAAATGTTAAAAAATTACGTAGCAAATCTTTTCCAATAGGAGTCATGATTGACTCAGGGTGAAACTGTACCCCCTCTACAGGGTAAGTACAATGCCGAATTCCCATGATTAAACCGTCCGCCGTCTCGGCAGTGATCTCCAGTTCGGCCGGGAGAGTTGAGCGCTCAACGATGAGGCTATGATAACGATTAGCTTCAAAGGGGAGCGGGAGATTGCGAAAGACTCCCTGCCCTCCATGGTACATCAATGAGGTTTTACCATGCATTGGCTCTGGTGCTTGCAGAACCCGCCCACCATAGGTTTGTCCGATGGCTTGATGGCCAAGACAAACGCCTAACACGGGAGTGTTTGGTCCAAATGCCTCGATAATCTGGCAGGAAAGGCCCGCCTCTGATGGGGTACATGGCCCTGGGGATATGACAATATGATCAGGGCTCATCGACTCGATTTCACATATACTTACCTGGTCGTTCCTCCGTACTTGTACATCGGCCCCCAGCTCCGACAGGTATTGATAGAGATTGTAGGTGAAGCTATCGTAATTATCGATTAATAAAAGCATGCGTCTCTCTCCGCTCTTTAGAAATATTTTCGGCTTCATCAAGGGCGCGTAAAAGTGCTTTTGCTTTATTCATGCTCTCCTGGTACTCTTCAGCAGGGCTGGAATCGGCGACGATGCCTCCTCCTGCTTGTATATAAGCGCGGCCATTCCGGATGACCATGGTACGTAGGGTGATAGCAGTATCCAGATTGCCTGAATGGCTGAAGTAGCCAACAGCTCCAGCATATATGCCTCGTTGCTCTCCCTCCAATTCACTAATGATCTCCATAGCACGAATCTTTGGTGCTCCTGAGACTGTACAGGCGGGAAACCCTGCTCGTAGGGCATCATAGGCTGTAAGCTCAGGGCGAAGCTGACCTGTGACGTCAGAGACAAGATGCATAACGTGGGAATAGCGTTCGATTTCCATGAACTGACTCACCTTGACGCTACCCGGGATACTGACTCGCCCTACATCATTGCGTCCAAGATCAACCAGCATCACATGTTCAGCGCGCTCTTTGGGGTCGTTCTTCAACTCGTCAGCGAGTTGTTGATCACTTTGTGGATCTTCACCTCTTCTACGAGTTCCAGCGATAGGGTGTATAGTAACTTCCCCATCCTCGACGCGCACCAGCAATTCGGGTGAAGCGCCAATGATGTGGAGATCCTGAAAATCAAGAAAGAACATATATGGCGAAGGATTAATGGAACGTAGAGCGCGATACACAGTAAAAGGTGCTGCATTGACGTGACGGCTCAAGCGTTGTGAAAGTACTACCTGGAAGATATCACCTGCGCGAATGTATTCTTTTGCCTTGCACACCATTGACTCAAATTCAGCCGGTGTGCGGTTTGATTTTACCCCTAATGCGACGGAATGGGATATGGTGGCTGGCTCTTCTGGTAAATGGGGTGTCTGCTGAAGGCGCTGCTGGATATCTTCGATGATTGCGATCACACGCCTATATTCTGCTTGTAGATCAGGCGTGTCGAGGTGAAGGTGTGTAACGATTCTCACACGATGTTTTAGATGGTCAAAAACCAGTACAGTCTCGGTAAAGCAAAAGATTGCCAGCGGTAATCCCAACGCATTTTTTTCTGGAACGGGCAAATGCTCGAAGCGTGCTGCTGTCTCATAAGCCAGGTAACCGACCGCACCACCATGGAAGCTTGGCAGTTCATCATGCGCGATTCCTATGGGATTGACGAGGTAGTACTGGTCTAACTCAGCTTGAATGAACGCCAGCGGATCAGAGCATAAAACCTCTTCAATACATGCATCTCTTTCAGATTCTGCCCGCTGTAATGTGGCTGTATTGCCATCAAGTATCATTACCAGATAGGGATCAATGCCAATAAATGAGTATCGAGCTATATGCTCCCCACCTACAACACTCTCCAGTAAGAAACTGTATGGACCCGAGGCGATTTTACAGTAGGCTGAGACGGGTGTCTCCATATCGGCAAGAATGTCGCAGCAGATGGGCAGCAAGGGCTTGCGGGTATCGGCCCTTGCTGTCATTTCCGCGTCTCGCAACTGCCTGATTTCATCAAGTGTTGGATATAACATAATCTAACCCAATCCTATTACATCTTTGACATGTTGCAAGGTGAATGCTGCTATTGGTTTCGCTTGTTCAGCCCCTTGCTTGAGAATATTCTCAAGGGTGGCTGGGTCGTTCATCAGCTCATAATAGCGCCTCTGAATGGGTTCCAGGGTCGCTACTAAACTTTCGGTAAGCGCAGCTTTAAAGTCGCCATAGCCCTTGCCCGCAAACTCCGCTTCGATTTCCAGCTGTGACTGCCCCGTCAGCAGTTGGTAGATGATTAGCAGATTGGTAATGCCAGGACGTTCTGGATCGAAAGCGACCAGGCGCAACGAATCCGTAGTGGCTCGATCGATCTTGTGCTTGATTGTTTTGGGATCATCAAGCAGATTGATGCGAGAGTTAGGATTCGGGTCGCTTTTGCTCATCTTGTTTGTCGGGTTGTCAAGCGCCATGATGCGTGCTCCCACCTCGCGAATCTGCGCCTCAGGAATCGTGAACACCTCTTGCCCATAAAGCGAGTTAAAGCGCTGCGCCAGGTCTCGTGTGAACTCGACATGCTGCCTCTGATCATCACCGACTGGCACGTAGTTTGTCTGATACAGCAAAATGTCGCCGGCCATCAACGCCGGATAGCAAAAGAAACCGGTTCCGATCGATTCTGGATGCTCGCCTGCTTTGGATTTGAACTGGGTCATGCGGTTCAGCCAACCCATCGGTGTAAAGCATTCCAAAATCCAACTGATCTCGGCATGCTCATGAACATGTGACTGGACAAACAGCTTGCAATAGCGCGTATCGAGACCAGTGGCCATGTAGAGCGCAGCGAGCTGGCGAATGCTATGGCGCAATTCCTTTGGATCGATAGGTAATGTGATCGCATGTAGATCAACAATGCAGAATATGTTGTCATACATTGCCTGAGTTTCCTCCCAGTTACGCAAGGCTCCCAGGTAGTTACCAAGATGAAGATTACCCGTCGGCTGTATACCAGAAAAGACACGTTTTTTCACCTGTGTGTTTGTGTTAGCAGCAAATGGCTCTGATTTTACGTTTTGGTTCGTTTCAACTGGCATCCTATACCTCCAATGTTGTTTGAAAAAATGAACAATAAAAAAACGCCGCTCTTCCCATACAAGGGACGAGAGGCGTAAGTAACGCTTTCGTGGTACCACCCTGATTCAGATTAGCTGTAGTTCTCAAATTGCAGCTAATCCCTCATTGCCGGATACACTGTGATATCCTGTCCTCAGTAACGGGGGACGTTCCGAATGAGTGCTACTTGTTCATGCAAGAACGTTCGCTCATTGCTCCCAGGCCCATTCTACGACTGCTTGGTGCCGGTTTTCACCAACTCCGACTCTCTACAACCTCGGCAGGTCGTATACTCTTCCTGTTCGATGCTTTAAGGTATTTAGTTGTCTATGTGGAAAGTATACAGAGGCTTTTGTGGTCTGTCAAGTGTTTTGGACTTGACGGGTGCGTTTCATTTTTTTGCGCCGCCTGCTTGCTGGTGAGGGGTGGTGGGGATGAGCCAAGAGATGGTACACTGGCGAAGAGGAAAGGAGTCGTCCCAAGAGTCAAGAAGAGAGAAGCCCAAGATGCAGCCCGAAGACTTGCAAGAGCGTTGGAAAGCACAAGGAGAGGAAACCTTTGCCTCCGTCGCGCAGTGGAGAGCGGCCCATCCGCAAGCGACGCTAGCCGAGATTGAACAAGCGGTCGATGAGCAGATGAATCGTCTGCGAGCCCGGATGATCGAGCAAGCAGCACAAGCGAGTGCGGCAGCCGAGCATGAAGCCAGCCAGGGACTGGTGTGTGAGCAGTGTGGACAGCCACTGCAAGCACGTGGACGAGCGAAACGGAGGTGGCAAACGCATGGAGGGCAACAGGTCGAAGTGGAACGCACGTATGTCAGTTGCCCGCAGTGTGGAGGCGGGTTTTTTCCCCCTGGATCAGGAATTGCAGGTACCCGATGGGCATCTGTTGCCGCACGCGCAGCAGACCCTGGTGAGCTTGGGCAGCGAACTGCCGTTTGGGCGGGTCATCAAGCATCTGGAGAGGACATTAGGAGTGGTCGTGCATACCTCGACAGCACGTCGGCAGACGCTTTCGGTTGGGCAGCGGGTGCTCGAGGGGCAGAACGAGCAGGCACGGCCCCTAAGCGCTTGCCCCGAGGAGAAAGCCTCGGAGCGCATGGCGATGAGCAGTGACGGGAGCATGGTGCCATTAGTGAGAGGAGTGTGGGCTGAGGTGAAAGTAATGGCGATTGGCGCAGTGGAACGCCGCAGACGCAAAGACGAAGAACAGATCGTCACAACACAGCTCACGTACTTTGCACGCATGGCCCCAGCCGCAACCTTTGCCGACCAGGCCAGTGCGGAAGTGCGCAGACGAGGTATAGAGCGAGCCAAGGACGTGTGTGCTATCCAGGATGGGGCGGAGTGGATCCAGGGGTTTGTGCAGAGTCATCGGCACGATGCCCTACGCATTCTCGACTTTGCGCATGCAGCAAGCTACGTCAGTGAGATCGCAGACAAGGTGCGCGAGAGTGGCGGGCATCTGCCTGCCAAGTGGGTGGATGGCGTCTTGCACCGGCTCAAACATGAGGGGCCAGCGCGGGTACTCCTGCATGTCACCCGCCTAACTAGACGATATCCGCAGATCCAGGAGCAGGTGAACTACTTGCTGAAGCGGCGCGAGCTGATGGACTATCCGACGTACCAACAGCAGGGCTGGCCGATTGGGTCTGGAAGTGTGGAGAGTAGCCATAAGCTCGTGGTGCAAGCCCGTCTCAAAGGACCAGGCATGCATTGGAGACCCGAGCACATCAATCCCATGTTGGCCTTGCGTTTAGCGCTGCTCAATGATCGCTGGTCAGAGTCCTGGCAGGAGCAACACCGCCTGCGCCAGCACCAGCAGCAGCTCAAGCGTCAGGCCCGTCAACAGCAACGTTTTCTTGAGCAGCAGGCACAACCGCCTCCCTTGCCCGTTGAGTCGACGCCGCAGCCGGCACGCCAGAAGACCGGGCGCACGGAAGCCCAGTATCGTTGGGGAAGACAAACCTTTTCCCCTCGGATGCTCAAGCAAGCGGACGGCGCAAAAAAATGAAACGCACCCATCAAATCTCCTTACCGGTCGGCCTGGCGTTCAACAAGCTGGTAATGTATACTATTGCTGGAGTACTATTTAACCCCCACCTTTCCAATGAGATCGGTCAAAGGTGGTTTTAGCCTAATGATCGTTAGTTAGACTTACAGAAGGATGATTTAATGGATCCACTGCGCCAATTTACGTCTTTCATTCGCGTCAGGCTCAGCGCGAGCGATGCTCATTATGGTGGTCAGCTGATCGATGGGGCGCACATGCTCTCACTTTTTGGTGACGTAGCGACGGAACTGGCAATTCTCTGCGATGGTGATGAAGGATTGCTGGTTGGGTACGAAAAGATCGAATTTCTTGCTCCACTCTTTCCAGGAGATTTTAGCAAACTTGATCTGAAGAGGCGTTGCCCCACCGAGGCGAGATCAGCCACTCTTAGTAGAGGTTTAATTGAATACCAACTTGCGCTGAAAGAGCTTTCTGATAGATAGCATAGGCACAAGCCACATCCTCGATTGCTATTCCTATCGGGTTGAGAAGAATTACCTCTTCATCCGTCTCCCGTCCTGGCCGGTGACCAATGAGAATCTGACCTAGTTCCGCATGAAGTTGCCCACGAGAGAAGAGTCCCTCCTGTACCAATTGATGAAGCATTTTCTTTTCCCTGTTGCACTGATCCCAATCGTCAACCACAACCTTGTCAGCTTTAAGGAAGACATCCTTATGCACATCCATAATGGAGATGTTGCTAATGAAAGTGCCTTTACGGAGCCACTCGAAAGGGATATAGGGCTTATCAGTAGTGGTACAGGTGATGACTACTTCCCCTGCTTGCACAGCATCTTTTGCTGTGTGTGCAACTTGATACTCAATCTGTGGGAAGCTTTGACGTAGTTCGTTTACCAACCACCGAGCCGCAGCAGGATTCAGGTCAAAGAGATGAATACTAGCAATTGTTGGAAACTGTTCAAGCAGCGTCAGTAGCTGCAGCCGTGCAATGGGACCACAGCCTATACAGCTAACACATTGGAAATTTGTTGAGGCCAGGTAACTAGCCGCGAGGGCAGTGACTGCTCCAGTCCGCATGCCACTGATCAAGCTCCCTTCGAGAATTGCGACTGGGTAATTAGTCTCAGGGTCATTCAGTATGATGAGAGCGCTAGCCCGATCTATTCCATAGCGTGAGGGATTGTTGTGTTTGCTACCGACCCACTTCAGACCAGCTATTGAGGCCGCCCCTCCCAGGTAGGCCGGCATAGCAATGATCCGATCAGCGATATGGCTCTCATCACCACCCCAGCGTAAATAGGGTTTAAGCGGTTGTACAATCTCACCGCGAGCATGAAGGGTGAGGGCATGGTATACGGCGTCCAAATAGAGTTGGGAAGAATTGCCCCCTAGACGGGTGATGTCGGATTTACTCAGGTATAGAAGCGTCGGAGTTTGCAAAAAAGGCGTTTCCATAATTTCACTCCTCACGAGAAAATTGTTGAGATCTCCAAGTTGGTTTCACTTTGCATTAAACAGCGCATGAACCAAATTCAAGAAGTCAGGCGGTGACTCTGGACAGTTGAGTTTTGCTACCCAATCGTCGTTGTAGACTAGATCGATCCACGGCCCTCCACGAGCCACACTCATTTATCAGTACTGGTGTTCTGCAAATATTCGCTTTTCAGCTGGCTGTAGACGCGTACATTATTGTATTTGCCAAAGCGCAAGATGACCTCGCGCAGCGTAGCTTCGTACTTGAAACCCGCCTTCTCATCGGCACGCCAACCGCCGATATTATCTTCCATACTCTGGGTCTGGATGCGATTGAGGTTCAATTCCATAAAACCATAGCGTATCATCAATTTCGTGGCTTCGGTTCCATAGCCTTTGCCCCAGGCGGAGCGATCGCCGATAATTATATAGAATTCCGCGCTCTGGTTGATGTAATTGATATCTTTGAGCCCGACCAGGCCGATCAGGCGATTGTTCTCGTTGAGAGCAACACCAAAAATAATGTGTTTCCCATCCTTGTAGAGGAGTTCCAGGCGCTCTTCGCCACGCGTATCGCTGGTAGGGTAAATAGAAAAATAACGGCGGATCTCTTCGTCATTCACCCATGTTGAATACAGGTGATTATCCCGTGCAGGCTCCAATGGCCGCAGGTAGATGCGCTCCCCCACGATAAATGGATTCTGCAAATTTGAGGTATCTTGTGACATAAAAAAAGCTCCCTTCTCACTTTTCTGGGCCAAGCATAGCATAGTCATGAACTCCATGCCTGAAGGCAGGGGCTTGCAGTCACCCTTCACCGAACCGACGATTGTTCCGTTGGTTCTCAGATGCCACAATAGGCTGCATGACAACAGCCCTTGAGATATTGATAGCGGCATTTCGATCAGCGTTATCGCTATAGCCGCAGGCCTGACAGACAAAAGAGGCTTGACTCTTGCGGTTCTCTTTTGCACAGTGCCCACAGACTGAGCAGGTACGAGACGTATTGCGTGGGTCTACCGTGTGCAATGGCACACCAGCAAGAGCCGCCTTGTAGGAAAGGAATTGACGCAATTGTCCAAAGCTCCATGAGCTATGCCTTGCCCGCTGCGAGTGCCTTAACCGTGCTTCCGTCCTTGAACGGATGTGTCTTAACTCTTCAATGGCAATAGCTTGTTGATTGGCTTGAGCCTTTTGCACAATGCGTTTGGAGATCACATGATTGGTGTTTTTCTTGAACCTGGCTTCCTTGCCAGAGAGTTTCTTGAGATGTTTCCTCGCGGACTTGGTGCCCTGTTTCTGCAAACGTTGACGCAAAGATTGATGCCGCTTGCGGTTTTTCT
>WNFA01011860.1_pt1 | contig 12551 bp, 10 predicted proteins | sample 5400481 | NCBI WGS metagenome assembly WNFA01 (sample SAMN13153340, study PRJNA577476) | soil metagenome | isolation source: 120 cm saprolite under Douglas fir tree site 2 hole 1 replicate 2 | place: USA:California | collected 2015-04-18
GTTTCCGCTGACTTTTCTCGGCAAATACTTCTTTGCTGATTTTTGCAGTGGCTGGATACGCGTGCTAGACCCGGGAGATAATACTGCTCAACAATTTGCTGGTGGCATCTCGCTTCCCGTGGACTTGAAGGTTGGACCAGACGGCAGTCTTTATTATCTTTCTCGAGGAAGCGATTCCGTCTTTCAGATCTTCTTCGCCGGAACTGAGGCGCCGATCATCACCTCGCAGCCATCTTCTCAGGTGGTGCCGGTGGGTGCGCGGGCGAACTTTTCAATCGTGGCCTCCGGAGGTCAGCCGCTCCAATATCGATGGCAGAGAAATGAGTTCGACATATCTGGGGCCAACTCCGCAACACTGGCCCTGCCTCCGGCTACACTCGCTGATAGCGGAGCACAGTTTCGCTGTGTGGTCTCGAATTCTCTTGGGACCATCACAAGTAACGCAGCAACACTCACAGTTACTACGAATGAGCCGCCCGTCGTGGCCATCCAGCAGCCCGCCGAAGGTTCCCTTTACAGCGCGGGAGACACCATTAGTTACGAGGGCACGGGGAAGGATCCAGAAGATGGCACCTTGCCGCCCGAAGCATTTACATGGCAGGTAGATTTTCATCACGACTCGCACACGCATCCGTTCTTGCCACCGACCAGTGGTTCAAAGAGCGGCTCCTTCCTTATCCCTACAGTAGGCGAGAGATCCGCAAATGTCTGGTTTCGCATTCACCTGACTGTTGTCGATTCCGGTGGCCTGACTAATGAGACTTTCCGCGATGTTTTACCACGCCGAGCCCGTGTGACATTGGCGACCGAACCAACTGGGCTGCAAGTGACCCTCGACGGTCAACCGCTCGTCGCCCCCACTACTTTCACCGGTGTGGCCGGTCTAACGCGGACAATAGCGACTCAACAGCGACAGGCGTTGAATGGGGTGCTCTACGAGTTTCAGTCATGGTCAGACGGGAATGCCATCAGCCACGAGATCTCGACTCCGGCCAGCGACGCCACAATCACCGCGTTCTTCGCACCTGTGCCCAACTCGGGCGAGCGTTCTATTCAATTTGGCGCAGCGACTCAGCAAGCATCTGAAGGCGATGGACACATCGACGTCACAATCACCCGAAGCGGCGATCTCTCCGCTCCCGATAACGTCGACTACATGACAGCCGATGGCACTGCGACGATGCGTAACGACTACCTCCCGGCGCTGGGCACGCTTCGCTTCGCGCCCAACGAGTCGAGCAAGGTGATAAGAATTTTGCTTACCGAAGGAGCAGGAGTCGAAAGTGCCGAGACTTTCAGTATTAGTTTAACCAACGTTAGAGGCGAAGCTGTGCTGGGCGCGCCGAATGTTGCCGCACTAACGATAATCGATGACGACCGGGAGCCGCCTATAACCAACCCCGCTGACGATGCGCGTTTCTTCGTGAGCCAGCACTATCAGGATTTCCTAAACCGAGAGCCGGACCAGGAGGGACTTCAGTTCTGGACCAACCAGATCATCGAATGTGGTACGGACGCCGCTTGCACGGAGTTAAAGCGGCAACAAGTCTCGGCCGCATTTTTCTTCTCCATTGAATTCCAGGAGACGGGCTATTTTCTCTACCGGCTCGATGTAGCATCGTTTGGACGTATGCCCCGCCTGGAGGAATTTCTGCGCGACACGCAGACGCTCGGTCGTGGTGTGGTGGTGGGAGTGGGCAACTGGCAGCAGCAGCTTGAAGCAAACAAGCGGGATTTCATCAGCGAGTTTGTCAGACGAACGGAGTTTGGGCAGGAGTTTCCCGCCAGCCTCGACGCAGAAGGGTTCGTCGACCGGCTCAATGAGCACACAGGATCTTCGCTATCGCCAGCGGAACGAGACATGCTCGTCGAGCTATTGGCGAACGGAACAATTGATCGCGCAGGGGTATTGAGAATGATCGCCCAAGATACAGATTTCACACTGCGGGAATTCAACCGCGCGTTCGTGCTCTTGCAGTATTTCGGCTATCTCAGACGCAATCCTGACGACATTCCAGATACAGGCTTCGATGGCTACGACTACTGGCTCAACAAGCTCAACCAATTCATTGGTAACTATGAGCGGGCCGAAATGGTTCGGGCGTTTATTAACTGTTCTGAGTACAGACAGCGCTTTGGCCCGTGACGGTCTAGCGTCTTACCGCGTCCTGCATACCCGCCACGTACACGATGTAGTTAATGCTCTTTAAGATTAACCTGCAGTTGGTGCACTCCTCCTCGGTGCTGATAACGACGGCCCCTGCTGGTGGCTTTTCATGTGAAGGCGTTCTTACAAACTGTGAAGCATCCATGCGCCGCAACGTCCCATACCAGTAAGCCTCGATGTAACCGGACTTGCCCGGCGGGTCGTATAGATAAATCGGTTTGCGATTCAAGGATAGGGCCGCCGGAAAAACCTCCCTTGGAAACTGTTCGTCGAAGACGTACCAACGTCCAGGTCCTGCTCTATGAAACTCAAACCTGAAGACGATGCCCTGGAACAACATCAAGACCAGGAGCACGGCCAGAGTTGCGCGTCTAACCGCGTGGCGCCCATGCACCGCCAGTTGTGCCTCGATTGTGTGCGGCTGACTCGGTCTGCCGACAAAACTTTCTGGGCCATACAGGAGCCACGATACGGCAGGAATCAGAAACACGTGGAGCATGACGGGCAAAGCGATGAGACGTATCTGGGGAAACTCGGTGGTAGTGAGGGATGCTGGGACGACGGACATCATCAGCGCATAGATTGCGAATCGCCACCATGAATCGTGCCGGCAAAAGCGGAATACAAGAATGAGCCCCAGGCTCGCAAGGATAACGGTTGGCAAGAGAACGCTGCCCATATTCCCCACATGATCCCGAACGTTCACCTCACCCGTCACTGCGAGTTTCCATGGATTGATATTAGCGAGATAACGTCTGAAGAACTCGAGCGCTATTGTCGCGGGAGTGCGTTGTGATGTGATGTAAGTAACCAGCCAGAACCGTGACATAAGCGCGCCAGGATGCCGCCAATTGAAAACGAGGGTGGGAAAGAGCGTCAAAGCATAAGCGAGCCATGTGGCGAGAATGCCGCGAAGCCTCGTGCGTTTAATAAAGAAGACAAGGCCACCAGCGAGCAAAGGCCCCAAAAGCCTACCGATCGAATAAGAATAGGTCAGGAGTGCAAGTGTCGCTGCGAGGGAGAGAACAGTGATCGGCCTCCACTGTTCTTTCGTAGACGCTCGATAGAGGACGATCAGGAAAAGCGCCAGAAACGCCGGGTAAAGAGCGACTTCAAATACAAGACGACTGTTTTCGAAAAGCCATGGTGTCAGCAGCGCCGACAGACCCACGACGTGCGCGACCTTTTTCCGTCGCGCTACTCGCCACGCCAGAAGCCAGAGCAGCGCAGCAGCGATGATGCCGAGCGCCGCACTCAACACACGCGCCACCAGAATGCTCGGACCGAACACACGGAAGAGCGCTGCCAGCAGATAGATGTAGACGGGATTCTTGTGCTCACCGAATGCGCGGAAGTAGAGAGGCCAGCGTTCACCGTATTCATCACGTCCCGTTAGTGAAATCGTATAAGCATTGTAGGCAATAGATGCTTCGTCAATATAGAAGCCGGGCGGGTTTTCAGGGATGCGGTGAAAGTAGGAGATGGCGGCGAGTATGCCAACGGCTAGAACGATTATGCGGGAAAAGTCAGGCTTCGATACGCTTCCTACTGGGTGCATCAACGGTTTCCGACAGGGTAGTTATAGGACCAATGATTGAATCCTTACCTAGTGTCTGCTGTGGGTGGGTACTTCAAAAAAGGATCGTACCGCCATCAATGTTGATGGCCTGTCCGTTAATACCGCGGCCTTCTTCAGACGCGAGCAGCAATGCGACCGCAGCAACTTCATCCGCGGTAACCAATCGATTTTGCGGACTCATTTTCTTAATCGCATCCAAAGCTTCTTCCGCAGGCCGGCCTGTCTTCTTCGTTATGTTTTCGATCCCGCGAATGGTCATGTCAGTGTCGACATAGCCCGGGCAAATCGCGTTTGCGGTGATGGCTTTACTGGCAACTTCCAGGGCGACAGAGCGTGTCAGGCCAAGCACACCGTGTTTGGATGCAGCATAAGCGGCGATGTAAGGGGCGCCGGTTTTGCCGGCAATTGAGGCAACATTGATAATGCGACCCCAACCTTTTTCCAACATGGCCGGCAAAGCGGCGCGCGTGCAATAGAACGTACCTGAAAGATTAACGGCTAAGAGACGGTGCCACAGTTCATCGTCAGTCTTAAGTAGTGGGGCGCTCTCAGCCATCCCGGCGTTATTCACGAGGATGTCTGGATCGCTCCCGAAGCCTGCGCGCGCATCGACAAACAACTTTTCGACATTCACCCGATCTGAGACATCGCAAACGAGAGCGAGTGCTTTGGTCCCTACTTCATTCTCTATCTCTTGTGCGACGTCTTCGACTTGTTTCGGTGTGCGAGCAGCAACGGCCACGCGCGCGCCTTCACGAGCAAACGCCAAAGCAATGGCGCGACCAATGCCGCGACCCCCGCCGGTTATCAGGGCAATTCGATTAGACAGTTTCATGAAACTAGTGCCCGGTAAACATTGGATCGCGTTTCTCAATAAACGCCCGCACGCCTTCGCGGCCATCCTCAGATTCGAAGCACCGAAGTTGTGCCTCTGTTTCGTAACGCAGCATTTCATCCAAGTCCGCAGCCTGGCTGGCATAAACTGCCTGCTTGGCGGCCGCGAGAGCTATCGGAGGTGCCGCACGCAGTCGTTCGGCCAGATGTTGAGTCGCGGCTTCCAAATCTTCCGGGGCAACCACCTGATTGACGAGACTCAAGCGCGCCGCTTCTGAGGCATCGATGGCTTCGCCCAAAAAGAATAGCTCGCAAACTTTATTCGGTGTCAGGAGTCGAGGCAAAAAGTAGGTTCCACCCCAGTCGGGATGGAGACCGACTTTCAGGAACGACTGGCTGAAAGTTGCATTGGTCGAGGCGATGCGGAGGTCACAGGCCAGCGCGAGATTGCAACCAGCTCCCGAAGCGACCCCATTGACTGCGGCAATAACAGGCTTGGTCATTTGCCGAATACTCGTGATCACGCGGCGTCCGGAGCCTAGAATGCGAGCAAACTCCTCGTTATCATGCCGCTCCATCAACTCAGCCATAAAGTTGACATCACCACCGGCGCAGAATGCGCGCCCCGCGCCCGTGATCACAACCACGCGAACACCGCGATCACTTCCTGCCGCCTCGAGCGCTTCAGCCAAGTCTCGACGCATGTGGCCGATGAAGGTACTGGTCCGGATCAAAGATTACAAAGTACAAAGTTCCAAGCACAAAGTACAAAGCACAAAGCACAACACATAGGTCACAAACTAAAGTTACCTTCCCTTGAATTGCGCCTTTCGCTTATTCACATACGCATCGAGTCCTTCTTTCGCATCTTCCGATTGAAAGAGTTGTTGCTGCAACTCACGTTCGAGCGCGAGAGCATACTCGAAAGGTATTTCCGCCCCTGACTGCACACTTCGCTTAATCCTGCCGACCGCGTGTGCTGCCTTGTTTGGCGCCGTGAATTGGCGCGCGTAGTCCAACACCTGTTGGGAAAACTGTTCGCCAGTTTCCGCAGTGAAAATTTGATTGAGTATCCCCAACTCCAGCCCGCGCTCAAAGTCGAAAAGCTCGCCGGTGGCCATCAGTTCAATTGCTTTAGATTTTCCCACTACTCGTACGAGCCTTTGAGTCCCGCCAGTCCCCGGCAAGACTCCGAGTGTGACTTCGGGCAGGCCCATCTTGCCCGCGCCCTTCCGCGCGAGACGAAGATCAGCGGCCAGCGCAATCTCCAAACCGCCGCCAACACAATGCCCGTTGATTGCCGCGATCACGAGCTTGGGAGTTTGTTCCAGACGGGAAAGAGTCTCATTGGCATGGAGGCAAAAATAGTATTTGAAAGTCGGCGTCATGTTGGCAAGGATTTGGATGTTGGCGCCGGCGCAAAAAAACTTCTCGCCCTTTCCTCTAATCACAATGACCTGCACACTCTCATCCATACGTGCTGCCAGAATTGCGCGTTCCAATTCCTGCATCATCTCGTAGGTATAGGTGTTTGCCGGCGGATCATTAAGCGTCAGAACCGCGACACCGTTCTCAATGTTGTACTGAACGAGCCGGACTGCCTCAGGTGCTTTTGCCTCAGCCTCTGCCATTCTTGATCTGCTCCCTTTTTTGACAGGATTAACGTAACTCACAGAATACCAGCACTTCTTCAATCCTGAAAATTCTGTGAGTCCTGTCACGAGTCTGGGGCGACAATGATTACGGAAAACGTTAACGACTTCGAGGGGCTTTTTCTGGTTGATGTCCGCGCCAAACGCTGACGCTTTCAGTCACTTGTTTAGTGAGAATCAAGCGCTGGCTATCCTCGGCACGGTCGGGTAGAAAACCACCTAGAAACAATTGCGTCAGATTGTGTACCAGGTCGGCGACTTTGAGTTTTCCGTATGGGTCATACCAGTTGTAGATCCAATTCATCATGCCGAAAAGAGCATAGGTGGCGACCGTAAGATCGATTTGCTGTTTGCCAGACTGCTGGTCCTTGAGTTCACGCAGAATCTTGCGCGCGAGTTTTGTGTATTTGTCTTTGCGAGTGGAGACGTGTGCGTGGAGATCTCCTTGCAGAGACTCCGCCTCGTGCGAAAGCACCTTCATCTCGGCCATATTAGCGGCAAAAAATGAAAGATGATTCTCTATGAAGATGCGAAGTTTGCTAACAGGATCCACAACTTCCTGCAGTCGTTCTTCGAGCCGTTCGAGCACTCGTCCGAAGCAGTTGTCCTGAATCAGAAAAAGGAGCTCCTCTTTCGATTTGCAGTAGTGATATAGACCCGACAGGCTGATTTCGGTAGCGCGCGAGATGTCGCGCATGGAAGTTGAGTGGTAACTTTTCTCCGCGAAGATAAGAGCCGCAGTCCGTAGGATAAACTCCAGCTTTTGATCATAGCGAGAGAGTTCTGTTGTAATGGTTGCTGTCATGCTGGTCCTTTGAACTTTGTACTTAGTACTTTGTGCTTGGTTTTGTGCTTCGTGGGTTGGTGATCAAAGTACAAAGCACCAAGTACAAAGTTCAAAAGACCTAAGACCAAGTCCAAACTCCTTTTCCTAAAGCCGTACATATTCAAACTCGAACGGCTTGCCCTTCACTCCCGTTGCCGGCGGCGCGATCCAGTTGGCGATTTTTCCGGGTTGGGTTACTGAATGCATCAGGCTGCGCACGTATTCGCGATCTTTTATCGTCGGTAACGATTCTGATCTCCGGCGCTCAAATTCTTCCGTCGTGATCAAATTGCCCATAAGGTCGAAGTCATGGCCCGCGTACTCACCGACGTGACGATGAAAACGCGGACTCGGTAAATTGAGGCGATCTGTCAGTCCCTCTTCCGCAAGAATCTTGTTCCAGCGAGCGAGACCCTTCTCGCAGTCCTTCACATATTCACCACGCAGCACCTCGTTGAGCGCATTTCGCAACGGAACTTCACGCGGCTTGAGTTGACCATCTTCAACGACCAGCAGAGTGAAGCTATCGTTGGCGGCCAAGTGGTCCTTATATTGTTCTTGCTCTTTGTAACGGCCTTTCAATCCGGCAGCAAAGAAGTCGGCCGAGTTAGAACTGATCTCGCCGCCAAAAAGATCCAACGAATAACTGAACCAAAAATTTATGTACTTTTGAATGATATCGAGTGGAATCCCGCCGAGTTCTCGCGCGTTGCCCTCCTTCATTAATTGAGCAGTCCGCCGGACCACGCGGCCGAGGCCCGTATCTCCGACAAACATGTGATGCGCTTCCTCGGTCAACATGAATTGACAGGTGCGCGCCAGCGGTTCGAAGCCCGACTCCGCAAGGGCCGAAAGCTGAAATTTGCCATCGCGGTCCGTGAACATCGTAAAGGCAAAAAAGTTCAGCCAATCATCGCAAGGTTGGTTGAACGCTTCGAGAATGCGCGGCTTGTCCGGATTACCACTCCGGCGTTCCAGCAAAGCATCAGCTTCATCGCGACCGTCGCGACCGAAATAGCCGTGCAACAGATAGACCATGGCCCAGAGATGCCGCCCCTCTTCAATGTTGACCTGAAATAGATTCCGCAGGTCATAAAGCGAGGGACAGGTGCTTCCCAGTTGTCGTTGCTGTTCCACTGAGGCTGGTTCTGTGTCGCCTTGGGTAACGATGATCCGGCGCAGCGAATTGCGAAATTCTCCCGGCACTTCCTGGTAGGCGGGACGACCAAAGTTGTCGCCAAAGCCTACTTTGGCATCGGCTTGGGCTGGTTGAAGGAAGATACCCCAGCGGTAATCAGGCATCTTCACATAGTCGAAATGCGCCCAGCCTTCTGAGCCCACGTCGACGGCAGTCCGCAACCACACCTCTTTATCCTGAAAGCCCTCAGGACCCATTTCGCGCCACCAGTCGAGATAGTTAGGCAACCACTTTTCCAGCGCGCGCAGGAGTTTCTTGTCCTCAGAGAGATTTACGTTGTTAGGAATGCGATCGTAAAGGTTCATGGATATCTACCTTCGCCCGGTTCGGCCACAAAAAAGCACACAAAGCACAAATTAACTCGCAAACAGCAAACATGAATCAAACTCTCAAAAGGCAATTCGATAGGGCAGCAGGGACAGTTCAAGTAAGAACCCCGCCCCTCTGTCCTCTCCTTCCTCTTTATCATTTGTGCTTTATGTGCTTCATTGCGGCTAGGTCCTCGTAAAGATTCATGGATATCTACCTTCGCTTGGTTCGGCCACAAAAAAGCACACAAAGCACAAATCAACTCGCAAACGGCAAACATGAATCAAACTCTCAAAAGGCAATTCGATAGGACAGCAGGGACAGTTCAAGTAAGAACCCCGCCCCTCTGTCCTCTCCTTCCTCTTTATCATTTGTGCTTTATGTGCTTCATTGCGGCTAGGTCCTCTTATAATCAAACTGCGCCTGCGTCGGCTTCCCATAGTTCGTCAATGCACCCTTCTCGCCGACTGCATTTGGCCTTTGGAAAATCCAGTTTTGCCAGGCAGTCAGACGCCCATAGATCTTCGTGTCCATTGTTTCCGGGCCAGCAAAACGCAGGGAAGCCTCCATCCCCGTGAGCGCGTCTGGCGACAGGGAGGTTCTTTCTTCAATTGCGACGCGGATTTCATCTTCCCAGTCGAGATCGTCAGGAGCGAAGGTTATTAACCCTGCACGTTCCGCCTCCTCCGTGGTGAGTGGCCCACGATGCTGCAAAACTTCGTCGACGCTTTCGGGATTAGCCAGGAAACGCGATTGCAGACGTGTCAAACCATTACTCATCGGCAACTCGCCTCCATTCAACGCGGAAACATAGACTGACGCTTGTGCCGCATCGGGACTGTTGAGCATGTAGCTGCGATCGGAGGCGAGCAACAGTTCAAGTAGATTTCCCGCAAAGCAGCTACCCGGCTCAACCAGCGCAAAGAAGCTTTTGGCGGTTAGATCAAGGCGACGCAGCACGCGCGCCATGTGGGCCACTATTTCACGGACCAGCCAGTGATCTCGGTTGTTAGCGAATGTCGTGTCCACTGCCAGTACGTCCGCAGCGTTGCCTTCAGTGTGAAGACAGACCAGGCCTATCAGCGGTTCATTTACACGTAGATGAAGCAAGGCGTCGTCAAGTTCGCGATAGGCCTGCAGTGGCCAGTAGGCATCGCCCAGTTTTTCGATTTCTTCCAGTGTGGTTGGAGAGGTCGCCCCCGGTCCATGAATCGTCAGGTCGGCATAACGCTGCTCACGTTCGAGGTTTAGTTTAACGTACTTGTAGTTACGCGAATCATCGCTCTCTTCAACCTTTAGCGGGTTTAGTTTTATACCTGGAGCCTTCGGAGTTGATATGCGCACCACTTCCTGGACGCGCGCGTTGACGGAGTCCTGAAACTTGCTGGTTGGAAACGAATCGTCGATCAAGCCCCACTCCTTCGCGCGCTTACCTTTTAGGCCTTCAGCCAGTGTCGAGAACACATCAGCGCGATCGCGTCTGACCTTTCTCTTATCAACGAGACGCGTTAAGCCACCAGTGCCCGGCAACACGCCGAGCAGCGGAACCTCGGGTAGGGAGACAGCTGAGTTGCCGTCGTCGACGAGATAGATCTCGTCGCAGGCGATCGCCAGTTCATAACCTCCGCCTGAGGCAGTCCCATTCAGTGCCGCGATATAGCGACGACCTGAATGGCGTGAATCGTCTTCAATGGCACACCGCGTCTCATTCGTGAACTTGCAAAAGTTAACTTTGAAGGTATGCGACGATGTGCCGAGCATATAGATATTTGCACCCGCACAGAAGATTCGGGGCTTGAGACTAGTAATGACCACCGCTTCCACTTCCGGATGCTCAAAACGTATTCGCTGAACCGCATCGGCGAGTTCGATATCCACGCCAAGGTCGTAGGAGTTGAGTTTCAGTTTGTAGCCTTCAGCTAGTGTCTCGTCTTCCTGGACATCCATCGAGAGAGTAGCTACCGAGCCCGAGACCTGAAGCTTCCAATGGCGGTAGTGGTCCGGTGACGTTTGAAAATTGATCATTGAGACCTCGCGTGAATTCGGTCCTCTGGGTCTGCCTGCAGACATGGCCAACGTTCGGACGTTCGAACGTTCGTTCGAATAATAAACTGAGACGTCAGGAAAGATCAAATCGGAGGCATTCTGAGCCACAGATTAACGCGGATCACACAGATCAAAACGGAATAGTAAACAAGCCTTCGTTGCCATTATCAATCCTGATCTGCGCTATCAGCGTAAAATCTGTGGCGAACTTCCCTTACTGTGGAACGCTGTCTCTTTCCTTCACAGCTTTCTATTACCCGTGGGTGGGATTTTCGAGTTTCGTACGGGCACCATAGATCTGGAATGTATTGTTGCTCTACGGCATCGGTGATATAAGCCGGCGTCAACGTTGGATAAGAAGACTACTGGACCTGCTGAGATCCGAATACCTGATAATTGACCCTGATGGTTCGTCAAATTGAGATGCTCTTGGCAACAATGTTGATTTGGTCGGCCGCCCTGTGTCTGTCAACTCTCGCCCAGAAGCCCTCCTACCCAAAAAAAATCCGCGGTTACAAGGTTGCGCGCGCGGCGGTCTCCAAAATTAATAAGCAGCAGAAGAAATCGGAAGACACGAGCGCGGATCAACGGGAATCGGAGACAGACGCGTTGATCCGATTCGGTGATGCGCAACTCGCGCGCGTCACCCCGCTAGGGATCACACTTGAAATTCCGATTGTGATAGCCCCGGTTCAGCAAAAAGGCCATGTCGATTTCCTGATTTTTGACGACATGGTTGTAAATGATGTCCCCATCCAGATGGAAGAATACCGCAGCAGTTTCGATTTACCGAACAAGGAGCGGTTGACCTTGCCAGAGCCACTGAGGCTCTACATCTACCTCCCCAGCGCGGTGCTGGCTGCGATTGATGAGTGGAGCAACTCGAAAGAAAGATGGCTCGTGACTGGTCGCGTATATGTGTTCGGGACATTCAAGAAGAGTGGCTTCAGTTTCAAGCGGTGTGTTCCAGTCGAGTTGAACATCACGATACGGAACCCCCTAAAAAAGTAGCCTGTACGGCCGGTTTTCTGGTACTGGGCTGGTGGCGCGAGTAAAAAAGACTATTTGGTATTGGGTCTGCGTTAACGAGCAAGGCGGTTGTTGTCCCCTCATGCAAAACTTCTGGCATCGTATGGTAGAATTCTTGTGTTCCTTAGTTATTGGGCGTATAAACGCGGGGAAGGAGTTTCTGCCTCACGCGTTAGAAAAGGGGGGGATGTAATGAACGTGAGGTTAGAAATCACATCGTATGGTAATTTCACTTTTGTTGCAGACAGACCCCAATGGACTTGGGGAGATCGTGAAGTCTGTGGCTGCAATCGGTTTGGCACCCACATTGCTAATAGTTGCGCTATTGGCTTATAAAAACAGAACGGATGCCACAATTAAGCATTTAGAAGACCAAAACAAACAACTGTTGGATGAGATTCTAAGAGGAAGAAGATCATGATTGAAACATTAATTGAAGGCGGCATGATCATTATTGCGGCTCTAATTTCGTTAGCAGTTGGGATCAGACTCTTTCGCAACGCGAAGGCGCATGAGCGCTCTGCCAAGACTCTTGATAAAGAGATTGAACGAGCAGCAATTCACTTCAGATGAGGTCTTAACTTCTCGCAAAGGCCTTTATGGGGGAAACGGGCTGGACTCCGATGTCTAGTCCGTTTTCTATTTTCCCCAGGCGTCCATTTTTTTATAAGACCTCCAAACACTTACCTTGGTAACGTTTTTCCGGTCGCCTTGACAGCCCAGCCTGAGGACGCGTAGGGTTTCAGCCTCCGAGGAGCCTGGCAGATTGGGGCTCTGAGATCTGGAAATCTCAGAATGGAGGCGAATCTGTTCTGGTGAACGGCGCGGTCTTCAAAACCGTTAGTGAGACCGTGAAAGCGGGCTCAGGTAGGTTCGATTCCTACACGCCTCCGCCAGAGTGCAGTAGGCTA
>WNFA01003814.1_pt1 | contig 12550 bp, 11 predicted proteins | sample 5400481 | NCBI WGS metagenome assembly WNFA01 (sample SAMN13153340, study PRJNA577476) | soil metagenome | isolation source: 120 cm saprolite under Douglas fir tree site 2 hole 1 replicate 2 | place: USA:California | collected 2015-04-18
ATTTGCTGATCGGAGGGAAAAAAGTCGGCGGGATTTTGACGGAGATGCACGCGGAGCCGGGACAAATTCGTTTTGTAATTGTGGGAATTGGACTGAACGTGAACCAGGACAAGTTTCCGGCGGACCTGACGGGGAGTGCTACATCGCTTCGGGTCGCGAGCGGGCGGCCACAATCGAGGCTGGAGCTGCTGGTACGGTTGCTGCGGGAATTCGAGCGCGACTACAATGATTTTTTGAACGAAGGGCCGGGGGCGGTTATCGACCGATTCACCAAAGTTTCGAGTTATGCCCAGGGGAAACGCGTGCGAGTGAGCAATGGCAAAGAGAGTTTTACGGGAACGACTTCGGGGCTGGGGCCAGAAGGATTGCTGCAAGTGAAACGCGACAGCGGACAGGTGACGACGGTGATTGCGGGCGACGTAGCGGAGGCGACGTAGATGCTGCTCACCATAGATGTCGGTAACACGAATACGGTGCTGGGGGTGTTTCGAGGCGACGAGCTGATCGCCAATTGGCGGCTGACGACCGCGCGGCAGCAGACCGTCGATGAATATGGCGTGCTGACGCGCAATTTGTTCACGCTGGCGGGCCTGGACCGCGACGGGATTCATGGGGTGATCATCAGTTCGGTGGTGCCGCCGGTAAATTGGACGCTGGCGGAAATGGCGCGCATTTATTTTGGGCAGAAGGCGCTGTTTGTAGAACCGGGAGTGAAGACGGGGATGTCGGTGCTGGTGGATAATCCACTGGAGGTGGGGGCGGACCGCATTGTGAATGGCGTGGCGGCGTTTCACAAGTATGGCGGACCGTGCATCGTGGTGGATTTTGGCACGGCGATTACCTTCGATGTGATTTCCGACCGGTGCGAATATTTGGGCGGAGTGATTGCGCCGGGATTGGGCATTGCGTCAGAGGCGCTGTTTGCGCGGACGGCGAAGTTGCCGCGGGTGGAGATTAAGGATCCCGGAAAAGTGGTTGGCACGAATACAGTCACGAATATGCAAGCGGGGCTTTATTACGGCGCGGTCGATATGGTGGATGGAATGCTGGCGCGGATTAAGACGGAACTGGGGAGGGACACAACGGTGGTAGCGACGGGCGGGCAAGCCGCGCTGGTGGCACGCGGATCGAAACACATTCAGCACACGGATGAGTTTCTGACGCTGACAGGATTGCTTATCATCTGGAGCAAGAATCAGGCTGCGGAACCCGGAAAGATTGGCGGAGGGCCTCGCGAAACGCGCCCGATAGCGGAGATGAAGAAAGCACGGAAGTGAGCAGCGCGCCGCGCCAAGGTCGCTCGGGCGGCGGCTTCAACGACATGGACGGCTGGAACTACTTCAACTACTTCACGGAAATCGAGGAATATTTCTGGAAGAAACGGGGCGCGCATCTGTTGGTGTCGCCGCTGGACTGGGCGATCATGGAGACGTGGCAGAAGGCAGGCGTGCCGCTGGAGGCGGTGCTGAAGGGAATCGATCGCGCGTTTGAGAGTTATGGGCGTTCGCGGCGGGGTGCGGGAAAACCGTTGAAGAGCCTGGCGTACTGCACAGATGCGGTGCTGCAAGCCGCGGAAGAGGCGCTGGAGGCAGCGGCGGGCAGCGCGCCGAAGAATGGCCGCGAAGCGCAGGAACCGTTTCCGCGCGAGGAGTTGAAGGCGTATCTGGCAAGGAACTCTGCGCAGGTTGCGGAGGCGGCGAAGAAAAATGAAGGCCGACATCCGGAAATGGCCGCGCGGCTGGCGGAGATTGCGCAGTCCGTGCGGGGCAGCGCGCTGCCGCTGGATTCGCCGGCGAAGGTCGATTTCGAGGATTTGGAGCGCCGGTTGACGGTGCTGGACGATAAGATCTCCGCACTGGTGATGACGAACGCAGCAGAGGAATTGATGCTGCGCATCCGGCGCGAAGTCGATGGACAGTTGTCGGCGTACCGACGGAAAATGAGAGCGGAGCAACTGGCACTGGTGGAGAAAAAATACGCACAAAAGCGCCTGCTGGAAGAGTTTGGTTTGCCGCGGCTAAGCCTCTACTACTTTTCTTGAGCGCGCGTTTTTGCTTTCGCACGAATCGTCGCAGAATAGGACCGCATCATGCCTGATGAGTTACGCGTATCGATTGAGAAGCTTGTGTATGGAGGCGACGGACTAGCGCATGCCGACGGCAACACAGTTTTTGTGCCGTACGTGCTGCCGGGGGAAGAAGTGCGCGCGGCGGCCAAGTCCAAGCGTAAGAAGCTGGTGTGGGCGCAACTGCTGGAGGTGACGTCAGCCTCCGCGCAGCGCGAGCGGGCGCGCTGCCCGCATTTTCAAACCTGCGGCGGCTGCCATTACCAGCATATTCCGGCAGCGGAGCAGTTGCGGCTGAAGAAAGAGATTTTGCGGGAGACGCTGTCGCGGCTGGGCGGAATTCCGTGGAGCGGGGAGATTCACGAGCACACCGGGGAGCCCTACGGATACCGGAATCGCGCGCAGTGGGCGGTGCGCAACGCGAATCCGCGGGCGATCGGATATTTCTTGCCGGAGAGTTCGGTCATCGTGCCGATCGACGAGTGCCCGGTGTTGTCGCCGTTGCTGGCGAAAACTTTTGGCCAACTGCAGGAGTTGGCACGCTCGAATCGGTTGCCGGAGAAGGCATTGGAGATTGAAGCTTTCGCTGACTCAGCCGATGCAAAGATCGCGTTGAACGTCGCGTTTGAGCGTTTTCCCAAACCGCCGGCGGAGTTGGCGGCCACGTTTCGAGAGGCGTTGCCGCAACTGGAGAGCTTGTTGCTGGCCGACGAGAGCAAAAATCGGTTTGAGCTGACTGGGCCGGGATATCTGTTTCACGAAGCTGGAGGATTTCGGTATCGCGTCAGTCATCTATCATTTTTCCAGGTGAATCGATTTTTGATCGGTGATTTGCTGCAAACGATGATTGCGGGCGCTCAAGGCGAGGCGGCCCTTGATCTTTATGCCGGCGTGGGATTTTTTACGCTGCCGCTGACGCGGGCGTTCAAGAGAGTGATCAGCGTGGACGCTAACCTGGCGGCTACGCGCGATCTGCACGCCAACGCAGAGGCCGCGGGAGTGGCGGTGACTTCGCACAACGAGCACGCGGAGGAATTCCTGCGCAAGACGACCGAGAAACCCGATTTCGTTTCGCTCGATCCCCCTCGTGCCGGGTTGGGAGCGGAGGTAGCGGCCAGACTGGCGGCGTTGGGAGCGGCGGAGATTGTTTATTTGTCCTGCGATCCGTCGACGCTGGCGAGGGATCTGGCAGTGCTGACGGGATCGAAGAGGAGCGGGGTGGCGACGAGCGCACCAACGCGTTATGAAATTACGGACATGCACGTGTTTGATCTTTTCCCGCAGACGTACCACATCGAGACGCTGGTGCGGCTGAGGCGTGCTCCATGAAGCTTCCGGCTGTGGCGATAACCGCGGCTTTTGCTTGCGGTGTCGCTCTTGGCCTATGCCCGCCGATGGTACGGCTGGCCACCTCTCATTTCTGGCTGGCAGCGGGCTTTCTTGCCGCTGCTTTCCTTATTGGCGCTGGGATTTTCTTGTTGAACCGGGCGCGGTTTGGTGTGGCCGCCGTCGTTTCTGGCGTCAGTTGGATCGTGCTCGGTGTTTTGGGGGCGTGGATTTCTGAGCAGCCGCTTCCTAGTGCGCACGTCATCAGGCTAATCGAAAACAGGCAAATTGATTTGCGCACGCCGCTGAGATGGCGCGGAACGCTGCGCGATGAGCCGACAAAGCTGCCTTGGGCCCTGGGGCTGGAAATCGAGCTGGCCGGCGTGGATTACGATAACTCCCAACTTGCGACGCTGGGAGGGTTACGGCTGAGCTACTCGCCACGGCCAGAGGACTCGCCTCTGCCCGCGCTCCACGCGGGAGACGAGGTGAGTGTCCTCACGCAAGCAAAGCGGCCGCAAGTTTTTCGAGATGAAGGCGCTTTCGACCGCCGGGCGTACCTGGCCACGCAAGGCATCAACTTGGTAGCGACGCTTCGCTCACCTGAGTTGATGCAGCGTTTGTCTCCTGCGCCGCGCACTGCCGGCACCGTGCTAGCGCGAGCCCGGCGCGAGTTGCGAGAGGAAGTCGACAGACTTTTTGGCGGCCGGCCGGAGGTTGCGGCCGTGCTTCGCGCGATGCTGCTGGGCGACCGCAGCTTTGTCGAACGCGACGAGGCGGTGGATTTTCAGAAGACGGGCGTTTTCCACGTACTGGTTGTGGCGGGACTGCATGTGGGTGCGCTCGCGTTTTTTCTTTATTGGCTGGGCCGAAAGCTGCGGCTTTCGCGCTCCGCGACGCTGATCTTCACACTGACACTTTTGTTTGCGTATGTGGCGGTGATTGAGCAACGGCCGCCGGTGCTGCGAGCGGCACTAATGACTGCGATCGTCGTGCTCGGGAGCTTATTTTACCGCAGGCTGGACGTTTTGAATTCGGCGGCGATAGCGGCACTGGTGCTTTTGGCAGCGCGGCCGCTAGCGCTGCGCGACTCCAGTTTTCAACTGACGTTCTTGGCGATCGGCTGCATCGCGGGGCTCGCGGCGCCGTGGCTGGAGAGAAGTGTGCAACCATACGCGAGGGCGCTGCGTGGCTGGCGCGACGTGACGCGAGATGCGGGGCACGAACCAGGTGCGGCGCAGTTCCGCATCGATCTGCGGAGCGTGGCGGGCTGGCTCTCCGCGCGAGTGCCACTGCGGATCGCCGCACCCGTGGAAAATGCGCTTGCAGGTGGAATCGGCTTCATACTACGCGCTAGTGAACTGATGGTGCTGACGCTGGCGCTGCAGATTGGGATGTTGCCGCTGATGGCGCGGGATTTTCATCGCATCGCGCTGGCGGCGCCGTTCGCAAATTTGGCCGCGGTGCCGCTGACAGGCATCGTAGTGCCGCTGGGATTCTTAACGCTGGGCAGCGGACTGCTGTTTCCGGGCCTGGCCAGGATCATCGCGGCCCCGCTTAGTTCCATCACGCTCGCGCTCTTGTACGTTGTGCATTGGTTTGCGCGCTTGCCCAAGTGGAGTTACCGGATTCCTGGACCGCATCTCTGGGTTGTGGTTGCGTTCTTCACCTTGGCGCTGCTGCTGGCGGCGGCTCTGCGAGTTGTGCATCCATGGCAGCGAAGAACGACATCGGCGTTGAGCGGCGGCTTGGTGGCGTGCTCCTTGCTCATTGCACTCTTCCCGTTTTCTCCGACATCGTCTGCGGGAAAGCTGGAGGTGAGCGTCCTGGATGTCGGTCAAGGAGACTCTCTTTTTGTCGTCTCGCCGCAGGGCAAGACGATGCTGATCGACGGGGGAGGAGCGTTCGTAGGGTTCGCAGGACAGAGCGGTCGCGGAATCGATCCAGGGGAGGAGGCGGTTTCGCCGTATCTGTGGTCGCGCGGGTTCCAGAAACTCGACATCGTCGCGCTCACGCACGCGCATCAGGATCATCTCGGGGGCTTGCGGGCGATCCTGGAGAATTTTCGCGTCAGGCAATTGTGGATCGGGCGTGAGGTACGATCGCCGGCGTTAGGGAAAATTGAACAGATGGCAAGGGACAGGAAAATTCCGATCGAACACGAAGCGCGCGCGAATAGTTTCGCGTGGGACAATGTGGAGGGTAAGTTTTTCTGGCCGGAGAACACGTCCGCGGATCCCTCGGCTGCGGCGAAGAACGATGACTCGCTTGTATTGCGGTTGCGGTACCAGGAGCGCACCATCTTGCTGCCAGGGGACGCGGAGAAGGGAGCAGAACGCGAAATGCTTTCCGAGAGCGGTCAGAATGAGCTACGGGCGGAGGCACTGAAAATTGGCCATCACGGCAGCAAGAATTCGACGACTGCGGAGTTTTTGGCGGCGGTGAAACCGCGCTTGGCAATTATTTCCGTGGGGGAAGACAACCCGTACGGCCATCCGAATGCGGAACTGCTGGAGCGGCTGGCGAGCGCCGGCGTTCGCGTTCTGCGAACCGACCGCGATGGCGCGGTGCATATTCTGATGGATGGTAAAGGCTTGGAAGTCAGCTGCTTTCTTCCCTGCTTGCCAGTGCGTGTCGATAGTCTAGAGCGAGCGCAGGCGCCAGATCACAACAAGAACCACGAGCAGCAATAGGAAACCGATCGCGGCGCGGTACTCGCGATTCCTGTTGTATTGCGCGAAGGAAAACGGAGCGGCAGACGCAACCGAGAGCTTCGCGGGAGTGAGGCGCGGCAGGAACAAGGGCACGGCTCGCGCGTATTCACGAAATGCGTCGCCATGATGTTCGTAGAGTTCGCGCTCTTCCCGTTGCATGACGAAGGAATAGAACAGGGCGAAATAGCAAGACAAAATGAGCGCGGACGGCCAGGAATGCGCGGCAATGGCGGCGCCGATGGTTAGGATAAAGCTGCCGAGATAGAGCGGATTGCGCGTGTACGCGTAAGGGCCAGTGGTGGTGAGAACTTCTTGTTTGTGCAGATGACCCGCAGCGAGCGCGCGGACCCACAGCCCAATCGCACCGACAACCATACCGGCTAGAATGCTCTTGGGCGAAGGCCGCGCGAGCAACAGAACAACGGCGGCCAGGGGATACCCAAGGCGTACGCGCCAACGCGCGAAGAACGATGCAGCGCTCATCTCGAGGTACCGATGCAACGGCGCACGGCTTCAAACACCTGATCTACACTCAGCGCGAGCATCGACGGATGTGGTCGCGAGTCGCGTTTGTGAGTTGTGCGCACGCCGGGGGCGCGCAGCACGATGTCTTTGTGCTCGTTCTCTTGGGCTTCGCCGGATCGATAAGGACCGTTGCGGGCGGGATCCGTGGGGCCAAAAAGAGCGACGGTGGGCGTGCCGAGTGCCGCCGCGAGATGCAGAGGCCCTGTGTCGCCGCCGACGGCGCATGCGGCGCCTCGCAAGAGCGCCATCAGCTCGCCGACCTTGCCACGGTACACGAACGGAGCGGCATCGCCGCTGGCACCAACTAGAGCTGCTGCCAAATCGTCCTCGCCAGCTCCTGCGTTAACGGCGCAGCGCAGATCCAGAGATTCTCGCAGCCGGCGACACAATGCTCCGAAGCGCTCGGCGGGCCAGCATTTGGAGCGCCAGCCACCTCCTGGGTTCAAGACAATGTAGCGATCCAGGCCTTGCCCCTGAAGCAGAGAGCACACAGCAGCTTGGTCCTCCTGCGGAATCTGCAAGTTTACTGGAGCGGTGTTACGCTGCGCGCCGGCTCGCAACGATAGATCGCCATTTTGCTCGGCTATGTGCGCCTTGCGTGTCTTTACACGCTCGGTGTAGAGCAGCGGCACGCCAAACTCGCGAATGGTCGCCGAGGAAAACCCGATGCGCCGGCTTACGCCTCCGAAGAACGGCAGCATGGCCGACTTCCACAAACCCTGGTAGTCGATCGCGGCAGTCCAGGAACTTTGCCGCAAGCGCCGGACCGTTTCTCGCAATGAAAGCAGTGAGCGCGTTTCGATGGTCCAGACTTCCGAGGCCAGACGGCTGCTCTGGGCCAAAAACGCCCAGCGAGGGTGCGTGAGCCAGACCATGTGCGCGGCCGGAAACGATTCGCGCAACGCCGCGACGGCGGGGAAAGTATGAATGATGTCGCCGAGCGATCCGAGCCGAACCACAAGAAAGCGCGGCTCAGGCATGCGGCGCCTTGCGCACGGAATCGAGAAATTCGCGCGTCGAATGATCCTTGGTGTCGCCGACGATGGCTACGCGGATACCGAGGCGGGCGGAGGTAGCGCGCTCCGGGACAGTCTCGGTGGTGTAATCCGTTCCCTTGGCATGAACGTCCGGACGTAAATCCTGCAGAAGCGATTCTACGTTAGGCTCGCTGAAGAGCAGAACATAGTCGACAGCTCGCAACGCGCCGACCAACGCCGCGCGGGCGGTTTCGGACAGGATGGGCCGACCAGGGCCCTTCAAGCTGCAGACGCTCGAATCTGAATTCACGGCAACGACGAGGATCGCGCCTTCTCGGCGCGCGCCTTCGAGATAACGCGTGTGGCCCACGTGCAGTGTGTCGAAGCAGCCGTTCGCCAGCACAATTTTTTGGCCGCGCCTGCGATGCTCCGCAAGCAGTTCGCGGAGGTGGTCGCGTGTCACGATTTTGGATTCCGTGCTGCGCATGCGTTATCAGCCAGAGCCGCCGGCATCACGGCGGATTGCTTCGAGAAGCTCGGCACGTGAAACGGTCGCCGTGCCGCGCTTCATCACTACCAGGCCACCGGCAATGTTGGCGATATGCGCGGCCTCCAGCGGCGACGCGCCGCAGGACAGCGCCAGAGTGTAGGCGGCGAGCACTGTATCGCCGGCGCCTGTGACGTCAACCGCCTGGTCGCTTCCGTGAACCGGAATGCGCGTCAAGCGATCGCGCGCTTCAAACAGCGCCATACCGTCGCGGCCGCGGGTTACGAGAAGCGCGTGCAGATTCATGGCGGCGAGGGTGGCTCGGCCGCAGCGGGCCAGCTCGTTAGAGTTTGCGCCGATGGTGGTGTGATGCAGAGCTTCGAGTTCCGCTTCATTTGGCGTGGCCGAGAGGATTCCCCCCTTTGCGTAATCCGCAAGGTTATAGCGGGCGTCAAGCGTTACGGCGAGACCGCGTTTCCCCTTCTTTGCGGCGTGGCGGACCAAGTCAGGACTGGCAACGCCAAAACCGTAATCGGAAACTGCCAGCGCGTCCGCGGAACGAATTTTGGCTGACAAAAGCTGTTGTATCTTCTTCTGCGCGGCTTCGGGGAGAGGAGCTTGCGGCTCGCGAGCCACACGGAGAACCTGCTGACCAACAGTGTGAGCCCAGCCGGCGAGGAAGCGCGTCTTGGTCGGCGTGGTCCAACCTTTCACGCGAACAATTCCGGAAATGTCCACACGTTTGCCGCGGAAATATTCGAGAAGCGCGTCGCCTTGGGTGTCGTGGCCAACGGCGGTTACGGGCAGCACCCGAGCTCCCAAGGCGGCGAGATTGTTTGCGGCGTTGGCGCCTCCGCCCGGGACGACCTGGGTCTCGCGGTGGCGGAGAATCAACACCGGTGCCTCGCGAGACACGCGGGAAATGTCACCGAACTGAAATTCGTCGGCAACAAAATCGCCGAGCAGCACGACTGTCTTCGAAGAAAATTTCTCGACACACTCCGCCAGGGCGAGGAGGTCCACGGAGGTCGACGGCGTTTGTGCGAGGGTACGAGTCATTTCGGCTGCCTCAAGATCCAATCCGCGGCGTCAGCGAGATTCTCGGCGATGAAATCGGGAGGCGCCGGCCAGGTTGCGGAATGCCACTGAATTTCGCCTTCCCCGTAGCCGGTGCGCACCATGATGGCGCGCGCTCCGACACGATGAGCCAACTGGATATCGCCGTAACGATCGCCGACAACAAAGGCGCGGCGCAAATCCAGGCCGTGTTCGCGGGCTGCGCGCTCCAGCATTCCCGGCTTCGGCTTGCGGCATGCGCAGGCGTCATCGCCCGTGTGCGGACAATAGTACAGCGCGTCGATATGCGCACCTTCTTTGGCGAGTTGCTCTGTCATCAACTCGTGAACCGCGTGGATCAGCGAGTCCGGAAAATATCCGCGGCCGACGCCGGATTGATTGGTGATTACGATGGCCGGGTACTTCGCGTCGTTCAGCCGCCGGATAGCCGCCGCGACAAAGGGAAACATACGAAAACGGCTGAGGTGATTCAAGTAACCGACTTCTTCAGCGATAGTTCCATCTCGATCGAGGAAGACGGCTGGACGAAGTGATGCAATTTCAGCCAGAAGCCACCTCCGCAGAGCGGAGCCAGCCACGCGCCTCTGCTTCGACCGTTTCCGGCCGCACACTTGTCATGCAACGGTGGTCAATGGGGCAGCGCCGCAGAAAGCACGGGCTGCAATAGGGCTTTTCTTGCACCACAGTGCAGCGCGGAGTAACGGGAGCGGTGCCGTGAGGATCCGTTGGACCAAAGATGGCGACAACCGGCAAGCCGACGGCGGCGGCGACGTGCATAGCTCCGGAATCGTTGCCGACAAAGAGCTGGCAGCGCGAGAGGAGCGCAGGGAGAGCGGCGATTGCGGTTTTGCCAACCAAACTAATCGAGGGGCCTTTTATTCCGGCGCCAATCGCGTCGGAAACTTTCTGCTCGGCTGCTGTTCCAAAGAGAATTACATCCGCGTCGGTATGGAGGCGGAAACGGTTCACGAATTCAGCGAAGCGATCCGGCGGCCAGCACTTTGCTGAACCGTAAGAGGCCCCGGCGCCAATCGCGATGCGTACCGCATTAGGGCGAGCGCCCGCAGATGACAAAGCTTCTTCCGCTTGGCGGCGATGCTCTTCGGAAACGTCGAGCGCTATGAAGGATTCACCGGGAAGCGAGTCGATCCAGCCGGCGCGGCGCAAAAGCTCGAGATAATAAAACTGTTCGTGAGCCGGAATTTCGCCGCGCTTTGGAGCGGGAATCTTCCTGGTCAGCAACAGGCTGCGGCCATCACGCGCATAGCCAACGCGTTCGGGAATGCCGGAACGCCAAGCAAGCCACGCAGCATCAAATGCGTTCTGGAGCAGCAGAGCGACATCGAACTTCCGCTTTCGTAGCTCTTTTGCCAAACGCTCGCGCCCGACCAGGCCCGCGTGTGCTCCCTTGGGGTCGTAAGAAATGAGTTCGTCGCATATTTTCTGGCCACGATAAATGTCCGCAACGTACGGTCGTGCAAGGATTGCAATCCTGGCATCCGGAAATCGCGCCCGAACAACACGCAGCGCAGGTAAGGCCATGATCGCGTCGCCCACCCAGTTTGTGGCGCGAATCAGAATCTTCATGCGGCAACCCCACTGCGGAGCGCCAATCGTTCGCGCAGGTCCCGTAGAAATCGCTCCTCATCGGGGATTTCTATCGCGACAACAGCGATCTGTAAGCGCATTCCCGACAAAAGCTCTGCGTCCAGGTTCTGTGCATCCTTTTCCGTAGTCACTAGTGCCTGTGCACCCACCGATTGCGCAGCGGTCTTCAATTCTTGTAGGTCCCGCTTTGCATAGCGATGATGATCGCGGAAAGCTTTGCGTCCAACCACACGCACACTCCAGCGTTCGAGATCTGCAAAAAACGCTTCAGGATTGCCAATTCCCGCGAACGCAAAGACCGGATCGGGACACGAGGTCAGCAGAGGTGCTCCCGGCGAATGATCGCGAAAGCCTAGCAGTTTAGTCGTGGACGGATATATAGCCATTTTCGGAAACTTCTGGATAGCGCGCACCGTAGGTGCAGATTGATCGGTGCGCGTAAACACCACGAGATCTGCCCGGTGGAGCGCGGAGCGGGGTTCTCGGAGGCGACCCGCAGGAAGAATTGATTGTTGGTGAAGGGGGCGTGTGGAATCAACCAGGACGATATCGACGTCGCGAGCTAGTCGAAGGTGTTGAAAGCCATCGTCGAGGAGAAAAATGTCGACTCCAGCCGATTGCAAGCGCTTACCCTCGGCATAGCGGTCTTTACCGACGCCAAAGAGAACCCTGCTTTGTAAGCGATTTTTCATTAGCTCAATCTCATCGCTTGTCTTGTCCGAGCCGCGATAACCGCGACTGAGAATGGCAACACGTTTTCCTTCGGCAAGAAATTGCTCGGCCAGCCAAATCACCATCGGCGTTTTTCCAGTGCCTCCAACGGTGAGGTTGCCGACGCTAACGACCCTGGCATCGAGCCGGTCTTGCTTGAGCCAGCCACGGGTATAGAGCCAGGCGCGCAACCACATCGCTGCTGCGTAAAGAAGCGAAAGCGGCCAGAGCAAGATGCGAAGCGGCAGTGGCAGGTTCATCGCCCTGGGCTGCCGAGGAATTTGGAGATTTCGGCAAGGGCGCGGTCGGTGGCGCCGCGGCTGTTGTCTACTAGATGCTTCGCGTTTTCGCCCATTCTCTGGCGGCGCTCCGGATTGCGCAGCAGTTCGATCCAGGCAACGCCCGCGTCTTCAGGACTCTCCACCTGGATGGCGGCGTCCGCCGTGACGAAGCGAGCTGCGATCTCCGCAAAATTCTCCATGGATGGCCCGAACACTGGAATTTTGCCGAATGCCGCGGGCTCCAGAATATTGTGCCCGCCAGAAGGCACGAGAGAGCCGCCCACGAATGCGCCGTCGGCCAGGCGGTAGAGCGAGGCAAGCTCACCGATGGTGTCGAGGAGAATCACGGTGACATCGCCGGGTATTGAACCATTGTTGCCGGCTGCCGCTCCTTGTGCGTGATCTGCCAGCGCAAGCTGCGACCTCCGAATAAATTTGCGGCGCGATTCGTGAATGAACTCCGCGGCAGCTTCAAAACGTTCGGGCTTGCGCGGGGCGAGAACCAAAAGGGCCTTGGGGTGCTCGCCCTGCAGGACGCCGAAGGCAATCAGGGCGAGAGGCTCTTCGGCGGCCACCACGCTGCCGGCCACTACGATCGGGGAACGCCCTTGCCGGCGCGCTTCCGCTTCGAGCCAACTTGAAAGAGGCGTGGCAGTGGGAAGCTCCATGTCGTACTTGAGACTGCCGCTGACCGAGACGCACTCAGCGGGCGCGCCGAGAGCGCGAATCCGCTCCGCGTCCTTCGCACTTTGCATCAGGAACGCGCTTGCGTTTCCCAG
>WNFA01012425.1_pt1 | contig 12550 bp, 10 predicted proteins | sample 5400481 | NCBI WGS metagenome assembly WNFA01 (sample SAMN13153340, study PRJNA577476) | soil metagenome | isolation source: 120 cm saprolite under Douglas fir tree site 2 hole 1 replicate 2 | place: USA:California | collected 2015-04-18
ATCGTGCAAGGTCGAGAGCTGGATGTCGAGCGCGACCAACACCGATTTTTCGGCGGTGGCCAATCCCTCCTGCGTGGCCAATATCTTCAAGCCGGTGGAACTGAGCCTGCTGACCAACCGGTCCCGCCGCGACGGCGACTGGAGCACCAATATCGCTCCCAAGGCGAAGTGGAATATCGTTCCGACCGGAATCGGAAAATTCGGATTTGCATTTTATGCGGGCGGCTCGCTCGACGCGCTGACCGGCGAAAATCTCACGGCCTTCGCGGTGGTGCCCGCGACCTACAGGCTTTCCGAAACCATGCGGATCAATGTCAATGCCGGCTGGCTGTGGGACCGCACCGTCGATCGGCATTACCTGACCTACGGCCTTGGCTTCGACTGGAAATTCACCGATGTGTTGCAGCTGACGCTGGAAGCCTTCGGCCAGGCCGGCGCATCGGATCTCCCAAGCGTGGTTCAGCCGCGGTTTCAGGCCGGTGTCCGTTACCGGCCCAACGAGATTTTTTCGGTCGATGTCATCTACGGCCGCAACATATCCGGCGAGAATGCCAACTGGATCACGGTCGGGACCACGGTCCGATTTCCGACGCCGGAAGGCAAGCCGGCACGTGAGCGTACCGGGCACTTGTGAGCCGTTCCCAAGTGCTTGCTTGCCCAGGTGCTTGCTTGCCCAAGTGCTTGCTTGCCCAAGTGCTTGCTTAAGCTGCCAGAAGCCGTTCACGAGAGCGCAGGGGGAGGGGCGGGAAGGCAAGCGCCACCGCCATCGCACCAAGGCCGACGCTCAGCGAGCCGATATAGAGCCAACGATAGTCGTTGAACGCATCGAATATGATACCGCCGGCCCAGGGTCCAAAGGCCATGCCCAGACTGGACACCATCGTGGCCGCACCGAGCACCGTTCCCATGATGCGGGGGCCAAAATACTCGCGCGCGAGTACTGCGTAGAGCGGCATCACGCCGCCATAGGCCGTCCCGAACACGATCGAGAGCGCATAAAATTGGCCGAGCCGGTTCACGACGAGATAAGCCTCGATCGCGAACGCCTGCACCAACAGACCGCCGATCAGAACCGGTTTTGCCCCCAACCGGTCGGCAAGCACGCCGAGCAGAAGGCGTCCGCCCAGCCCCGACAGCCCTTCGACGCTGTAGATACTGACGGCGGTCATGGCAGGGATACCGCAGATCATGGCGTAGCTGACCATATGGAAAATCGGCCCGGAGTGCGCAGCACAGCACAGAAGAACGTCAGCGCCAGGACCAGGAATTGCGGCGAGCGCAGCGCGTGCGCGACGGACATGCCAGCGCCTGAATCGATGGCGCCGTCCGCTTTGGGCTGGCCGGAACTCGCCGTTTCAGGGGGGCGCCTGACCAGCAGCGCGGCCGGTATCAACAGCGCCCAGGCGATGATCCCGACCGTCATCATGGCCGTGCGCCAGTCGTAGGTGGAAATCAGCCAGCGTGCCATCGGCGAAATCGTCATGGGCGCAACGCCCATGCCCGCGGAGACCAGCGAAACCGCCAGACTGCGGTTATTGTCGAACCACCGCGTCGCGGCCGCGATCATCGGCGCGAAGAATGCGCCCGCGGCCAAGCCAACCAGAATGCCGTAGGTGAGCTGAAATTCGATCAGCGATGCCGAACGGCTGGCGAGAAACAGCCCCAGCCCGAGCAGCACGGCGCCGCTCAACACGACCGGGCGGGTGCCAAACCTGTCGCTGGCCGCGCCCCAGCCGAAGCCCGCAATCCCCATCGTCAGGAAGTCGATGGTCATGGCACTTGAAATGCCCGCGCGCGACCATCCCGTCTCCATCGACATCGGCTGCAGATAGACGGCCAGCGAGAACATCGCCCCGATACCAACGCAGGTCATCAGCGCGCCGGCGCCAACGATCACCCAGCGATACGACAGACCCATGCTCCTATGCTCCTTGTTCCAACCCTCACGATGTTCCGGAATAAGACGAACGGCGACCCGCGAAAGAGACACAATCGCCATTTTTTTTGGAAGGCGCCGGTTCGGCGATCGCTCGGCGCTGGAATGGCGCGCGATCGGACCCACGATCCGGTTCCGCGAGCCGGAAACCACCAGGCGGGAGTCTTCAGGGCCTTTGTGGGCTATCGTTGCAAAAAACAGCGGGCAGGGAGCAAGGACGTGGCGGACTTTATCACCATCGAAAAGGGTCTCGGACCCGAGGACCGCACTTGCGCCAGTGTGGATCTTATCGAAGCAAGGGTACGCCCAGCTTGCCGAATCGTGAAATACAACCGATGATAGCACTCCTTTGAATCAGAGAGCATTATGAACGACGGGGACCGAACGGCGCTTCGAAGCATGCTGGCTGCGAAGAAGTTCGAACCCTACATTTCCCACATAAGATTTCCTCACTACAAGAATCTAGCCGCTGACTTGCGCATCGATTTTGAGTTTCCGATAACGGCGCTGGTCGGCGCGAACGGAACGAATAAAAGCTCGATCCTTCGAGCGATACAGGGCTCGCCCGGCAACGAAAATTTGGGGGTGTACTGGTTCTCCACCAGCACCGATCCCATTGCGGAAACAGGCGCCCGGAATGCTTTCATCTACGGTTACCATCATTCAGGCGCAGGGAAGGTTGTCGAAGTGTTGAAGACGCGCGTGAAGAAGGATGAAGATCCAGATTATTGGGAGCCTTCGCGCGGTCTCACAAGTTACGGAATGGCGAAATGGGATAAGCCAGTTCCGGGAAACAAGAATAAGACCAGATGGGACACGATCTCGAAGCCGGTCGTGTACATCGACTTTCGTCAGACCATCAGCGCATTCGACCGCTGCTTTTATTATGGTACGAAGCAGGGAGAAACGTTCCGCGACAGAAAGGACTTTCTCCGGAAAAGATCGCCAAGGCTTTTGGCGGCGATAACTACGAATGCCACCGCCGCCACCTATTACGGCGAGCGAATAATCAATTCGGAAAATAGATTGCTCAATGACGACGAGCTGAAGGCGGTATCTGCCATACTTGGTCGCGAATACACCGAGATCCGATGGATCCGACACTCCTTTTTCAACGTCACTGGCGCCACGTGTGTGCTCAAGACGCCCAGTATGTCCTACACTGAAGCGTTTGCCGGCAGTGGAGAATTCGCGGTCGTTCGTCTTGTCGTTGATCTGGTAGGTGCAGCTCCAGGTTCCTTGATCTTGCTCGACGAACCGGAGGTTTCGTTGCACCCCGGCGCCCAAGAGCGTTTGATGGCCTTTCTTTTTGCGCGAGTAAAGCAACTAAAGCACCAAGTCGTTCTCGCGACGCATTCTCCCGGGATCATTCGGTGGCTTCCGCCAGAGGCTATCAAGGCTCTCGTCGTGGATCCTTCGACGGGAAAAGTCGAATTGCCGTCGCAATCTTCGCCGGCCGATGAAGCTTTTTTTTATATCGGTGAACCGATTGCGGGAAAGATAACGGTCATCGTGGAGGACGAACTCGCGAGGCACGTTGTAATGAAAGCTCTCAGATCCGGCGGTGAGCCCTTCGCCAACCGTTTCGAGGTAACATTTTTCCCGGGCGGCAGTCAGACGCTGTGGAGTACCTATCTTCCGGTTTTCAGTGCAGAAGGCAGGACCGACATACTCGTTCTCTTGGATGGCGACCAAAAACCGACTACCACTCTACCAGATCCGAGCACCGTGCCGGAAGCAGGCTCGGAGAAGCTGAGAACCGATCTGTATTCGTACGCAGGGACCAAGATCAAATTCGGGGTCGACGGTGGAGCGTCAGGTTCAGACAAAACGCAGATCGATACCGCTGTAAGATCGCTGGTCAAATGGGTCCGGGGCTATGTGGCATACCTTCCCGGGACAAATCCGGAAACGTTCGTGTGGGAGAATATGGTAAAAACCGCAGAGACCATCGTTTTCGATAGTATCGCGGACCCAAAGAAGCGGTTCGACGATCTTGCGCGAAAGGAGCTTGGCAGGGCGCCGTTCGAAACGATCTCATCTCAGGACATATTGGCTACGCAACTTCGAAAGCTTGCCACCGTACCGGATACGCACCCGGATCTGGTCGAATTGAACAAGCGCCTGTCGGAAGCAGCGGGTCCATGATCAAGGTCTTTGATTTTTTCTCGGGTTGCGGGGGCACAAGCCTCGGCTTCGCTGAAGCCGGGATGGACGTCGTGTTTGGTCTGGACAACGATCCGGACGCCGCCGCTACGTTTCGCACAAATATCAAGAGCGCATTGTTCGTCGAAAAGGACATCAGAAAGGTCCAGACGAGCGCATTGACACCGTTGCTTAAGAAAAGGAAGTGCCCGGTGCTCTTCAGTTGTTGCGCACCATGCCAACCTTTCTCGAAGCAGAGCCGCGCCAAGACCGACGGGGATCCCCGGCGATCATTGCTTGCGGAGTTCGGCCGTTTCGTGAAGCGCTGGAAGCCGGACTATATTTTCCTGGAGAATGTTCCTGGCCTGCAACACGTGGATGACGACGATGGACCGCTGCCGCAGTTCATTGCACTGGTGCGGAAACTGAACTATAATTTCGACATGAAGGTGCTGCCTGCGCTTTCGTTCGGCGTTCCGCAGAAGCGGGAGCGACTGATTCTTATGGCGAGCAAGAGGGTCGGATTAAAGATTCCATCTCCGACCCATGGCACTGCGAAGCGCCGCGTCGCCACGGTTCGAGACTGGATCGAGAGCTTGCCCGCAATCGAGGCAGGTGGCGTTGATCCTCGAGATCCGGACCATCGTGCGGCGAACCTGTCAAAAATGAATCTGAAGCGCATTGCCGCAACTCCAGAGGGTGGCGGAAGAGAAGCGTGGCCAAAGGCGCTTTTGCTCGATTGCCACAAGAAGTTCGAGGGCCATACCGACGTCTACGGCCGTCTGGCCTGGGACCGGCCGGCAGCCGGTCTCACCACGCGATGCATAAGCTATTCCAACGGTCGTTTCGGTCACCCAGTTCAAAATCGCGCCATCAGCATCCGCGAGGCCGCTTGTTTGCAGACGTTTCCAAGGCGATATCGGTTCGTTGGGAGCTACGAATCCAAGGCGCGTCAGGTGGGAAACGCAGTTCCGCCACTCATGGCGAAGGTTATCGGCAAAGTTTATGTGACGCATGCTGCGGGGCAAGGTCGAGACGAAGATGTCTAGGTGCCGAAATAAACTCGCGTATCATGACTGCCGGTGGTGCGCGGAAGGCGTCGCTCTACAAGCGGAAGGCGTCGCTCTACAAACGGACAAAAAGTGACGGATCGATTGACGCGAAATCAGCGCTCGGAACTGATGGCGCGGGTCCGCAGCACGCACACTGCGCCCGAAATTAAGGTACGCAGTCTTTCACATCGCCTAGGATATCGATTCAGTCTACATCGAAAAGATTTGCCGGGTTCGCCGGACGTAGTATTCCCGCGGCTCCGATCGGTCATTTTCGTGCATGGTTGCTTTTGGCATTGTCATAGTCACTGCCGTAAAGCGTCTATTCCTGCGACGCGACGTGATTTTTGGACCGCCAAACTCGATCGGAACGTCGCCCGTGACGCTATCGCGTGCAGGCAACTGCGTCGGGAGGGATGGCGTGTGCTCGTTATCTGGGAATGCGAAACCAAAACTGATGGTAAGCTTTTGAGGAAGCTGAACTCGTTTCTCGCAAAAGGAAACCGCCACGTTTCGGGTGCGGGCCGCTCGAGGCCGGGTACGTCAAGATACCGCTCATCGAGCAGGAGCAACAGTAGACTGAGCGTCCCACGTCGCCGCCGGTGATCCTGGCCGACCAGCGCATCAGCACCGCTGAGGCCCATGCATGGGGTCTGGTCGAGGAGGTGGCTGATCCCGGTAAAGCTTTCGATACCGCGATGGCGCTGGCCGCAAAGGTCGCCGCGCAGACGCCGCTGTCGATCGCCATGACAAAACGGGAGTCTTCAAGGTATTTGTGATCCATCGTCTTAAAAAAAGGCGCTAGGGTTCGCGAAACATTTGAGGAAGATCGATGCCCACCATCTCCAAAGGCCGCACGCCTCTGACGTTGATCAACGTTTTCACGGTGACGCCGGAGAAACAGGATGAGTTGATCGAGCTATTGACTGATGTCACCCAGCAGAATGTCCGCCATCACCAAGGCTTCGTCTCGGCGAGCCTGCATCGTGGCATCGATGGCAAGAAGGTGACGATGTACGCTCAATGGGCTAGCGTCGAGGATTACGAAACCATGCGTCAAAATTCCGGTCCCGCGCCCACGCTGGCGAAAGCGCTCAAAATCGCGACGTTCGATCCGGGGATGTATGAGGTCGCGGAAATTTTTCTTCCCGACAAGTGATAAACCGCATTTGTGAGATATCGTTGCAACAAAATAGCGGGCAAGGAGCGCAGACGTTGGCGGGGTTCATAACCATCGAAAGGGGTCTCGGGCCCGAGGGGCGCGTCGCCGTGGTGCGCTTCGACCGTGGCGACGGCATCAACGCGCTGTCGCCGGAAGCGCTGCGGCAGCTCACCGACGCCGCCCGCAGTTTTGAAGACGACAGCGGAACCTCGGCGGTAGTGCTCACTGGCGGCGCCGATGCGTTCAGCGCAGGCTTCGACCTCAAGGACGCCGAAGGCCGCTCGCGCCGGACCATGGATATCGGCTCGCTGCGCCGGCATCTGAAACTAGGACCGCGGCTCTCCCGCGCCTGGCAGGAAATGGAGCAGATCACCATCGGCGCCATCGAGGGCTTTTGCATCGGCGGCGGCGTGGCGCTGGCGGTGGCGCTGGACTTCCGCGTCATGGGCAGCGACGCCCATCTACGGGTACCCGAGATCGGGCTCGGCATGAACATGAGCTGGCAGAGCATCCCGCGCATGCTGCACCTGATCGGACCGGCCCGAACCAAGCAGGCGGTGATTCTGGCCGACCAGCGCATCAGCGCCCGCGAGGCCTACGAATGGGGTCTGGTAGAGGAGGTGACCGATCCCGGCAGGGCTTTCGACGCCGCGATGGTGCTGGCCGGAAAGGTCGCGGCGCAGCCGCCGCTGTCGGTCGCCATGACCAAGCTCACCGTCAATCGGCTGGCGCACGCGCTCGACGACCTCGCCAGTCATATGGACGTCGACCAGTTCGCGCTGGCGAGTTTCAGCGAGGACCACCGAGAGGGCGTTGACGCGTTCCTAAAACGGCGCAATTAACTGGCAGGATCAACATGTAGCTCCAAGTGAAGGAGGCTCAGATGGCGCCGAATTTGAGTTCGCGCACCGAACGCTTCAAGCAGGGCAAGGAGCTTCGCCGCAAGACCCCGCGGGAAGCGCACGCCGATCTCAAGGGATCGATAACACGCAGTGCCGTCGAAATCCTGGCTGAGAGCGATGCGGAGCGCGTTCCTGAACTGGTGCCGGAGCGCTACAGGCGGATGATGCTTAACCCGTTCGCTTTCCTGCGCGGTGCGGCTGCCGTCATGGCGACAGATCTGGCCGGCCAACCGATGGCCGGACTTCCGGTGCAGGCCGGCGGCGACAGCCACTTGATGAATTTCGGCGCCTTTGTGACACCCGAGGACAACATCCTGTTCGATGTCAACGATTTTGACGAGACGCTGCCGGGGGTGGATTTCACCGTCGACTTGAAGCGCCTTGCAGCCAGCGTCGCCGTAGCGGCGTTGGACGCCGGATCGAACAAGAAGCAGGCCCGCGCAGTGGCGGCTGCGACCGTGAAGGCATATCGAACCCACATCGCAGCGCTCGCCAAGCTTTCTCCGCTCGAGATATGGCACAGTCGCATCGATCTCGAGCAGGAGATCAAACACCTCGGCACCGGCGATTTGCGACGCAAGCTCGTCGGCGTGATCGCCAAGGCGCGGGGGGAGGGTTTGTCGAAGGATGATAATTTCCCGCACCTCGTCAGCGGCGGCAGTCAAAAGATCGTCGACAAGCCGATGACCATTTTCCATTTTGATCCCAAGGCCGACGCCAAGCACGGTCTCGACGTCGAGCCTGTATTCGCGGCGTATCGCAAGGGCCTCAATCCTGACCGGCTGCGGTTGCTCGATCGTTTTGCCATGAAGGACATCGCTTTCAAGGCGGTCGGCGTGGGGTCCGTCGGCACCTACTGCTACGTGGCATTATTCATGACTGCCGACAACGAACCGCTGTTTCTCCAGATCAAGCAGGCGCTGAATTCGGTGCTCGAACGCCTCAACGGCAAGCTTGCCTATAAAGGCAACCAGGGCCGCCGGGTCGTCCATGGTCAGCAAATGATGCAGGCCGCGAGCGACATTTTCCTGGGCTCGACGCAGGACGACACGTCAAGGCGCCAATTCTACATCCGGACGCTGAAAAACCGGCGGTTGGGTGGCGTCAGTGAAATCAGCGAAGGCGAAGCGCTCTCGGACTATGCTCAGCTATGCGGCCGTACCCTTGCGCGCGCCCATGCCCGCTCCGGCGACCCGGCCGGGATCGCCGGCTACGCCGGCAAGAGCGAGGTGCTCGACGATGCCATCGCATCGTTCGCAATGGCCTATGCAGATCAAACCAATACCGATCATGCCGCTCTGGTGAAGGCAAAGGGGAGCACGCCGGTCATAGCCAAGAAAGCCAAAGCCGCCTGAACGAGGGCGCGCAATCGCCTCGCGCACGCGCTGGACGATCTTGCTGGCCATATGGACGTCGATCAGTTCGCACTGGCGAGTTTGACGCAGGACCACAAAGAGGAGGTGGCGGCGTTCCTGGGCCGGCGCAAGTCGTGGTTTACGGGGCGGTAGGATAATACGGGAGCAGCTGCCGGGATTAACGTTTCCGCCGGCGGTCGCGTCATGGATTGCACGGCGTCAGAGTTTTGATTGCGGTTTCGGCTTCAGCCCGCGTCTTATAGATGGTGTCGCTGGCCACGGTGATGTTCGGCGTATCGGTGCGAGGAACCTTGTCAACGACGGTGCAGGTCTTGGTCAGCGAATTCAGCACAATGTAAAATGCGGGTGCTGCTTTCGCCGGCTGAGAGTAGCCGGGCTGGCCCAAAATCATCAGGAAGCAGAAGCAGATCAGGCTTCGTTTCATCGCGGCCTCCGTCATCAACCCGAGTTAACCTCAGGGATCGCAATATTGTTCCGGACGTAACGCGTTGAAGGACCATCGGCGCTGGCCAGGCGAGGGCGCGCGGCACCGGATATTCGACGTCTTCCGAGTCGGCCGGACCGGTGATCGGCGATCAAATGCGCGCATTCATCCAAACGAGTGGGCCCCGGTGCATCTGAGGCATCGCGGGGCCCGTGCTCTTCGTCTTGCGAAGAATGTCTGGTACGCACCAGCCTATGATGAGATCTGGAAGGCGCGTGGCCTTTGCGCCTCAGTCTCGTGGATATGTTCGGATTGTCGGCGGCGCAATGACGGCTAGCAGCTGCTGTTCACCTCAAGTCGCGCCGTGACCTTGCGGGTTGAGCAAGGTCAATGCCTCTTGCCCGGTGGCGTCATTCTCCTCACCAAATGTGAACCGGCGGACATCGCGCCGCGGCTTGAACAGGTGCAGCATTGGAAAATTGGGACCGATGTCAGCGGGAGTCAAGATGCATGAAAAAACAAACCGGCGTGGCGGCTTTCCTGGAACGGCGCCAGCCGCGCTTCAAAGGGCGCTAGAACCAATAGCGAGCAAGGGCTTGTCTCGCGCGTTTCATTGACAAATACAACCAAAACGAGCAGTTTTGGCGACGGTCGCTTCACAACAACCGAACGAGACTTTTCATGTTGAGGATAGTCTTCGCGCTCAATTGCTTATTCTGCCTCCTTAATCCGACCGCCGCGTCGGCCTGGGGCTACCAGGGCCACAAGGTGGTCGGCTCGATCGCCGATCATTTGCTGAACGCGAACGCCAAACAACAGGTCAAGCAAATCCTCGGCTTCGATCTGCGTACCGCGGCTCCATGGCCTGATTGCGTGAAGAGCGTCGTCCGGCATGACGACGGCACCTTCCATTACGAAGTGGACCCAAATCATCTGGAATACGAAGTGCCATGCGTGCCCTTCAATTCCATGGAGGAGAGGGCACGGATGGTGGATTACGTCAAACGAAACTGGTTTACGTGCTCGTACACGCCGGACGGATTCGAACGCGGCTGCCACAATACGTTCCATTTCGAAGACATCGCGATCCAGCGAGACAGCTTCGACCGAAACTTCCAGGGGACCAACGATCACGACCTGGTCGCGGCGATCGGCGCGACGATCGCCGTGTTGTCCAACAAGCGCGCGCCTTCATGCTTCTCGATCAAGGACAAGAAGGAGGCGCTGTTCATGCTCGCTCATTTTATCGGTGACCTGCATCAGCCCTTGCATGTCGGTTCGGTCTATCTTGACGCGGACGGCAAACTCGTCGATCCCGACGCCGCGCATAAGGTCGATGCCGCGACCGAGACCATCGGTGGCAATGCCATCGACGACCAAAACATCAACCTGCACCACGAATGGGATGACATCCCCACGGATATCGGCGAGGCCGCCACCAGAGAGTTGCTGCAGGATGCCAGGAGCGTACCAGCGAGCCAGGGTGGTATCGAAGACTGGCCGGCCGCCTGGGCTTCGGACAGCCTCCGAGTCGCGCATGACGCCTTCGCTGGCTTGACTTTCAAACTAATCCAGAGCCATCCCAGTAGCCGATGGAGCGTCGCGTTCGACGATCACACCGCCTACCTGCGCACGCAGGATGAGATCAAACGCAAGCAACTGGCCAAGGCCGGCGCCCGACTGGCCGAACTCCTCAACGCCATTTGGCCCTAGGCTTGGGCCTCGGGCCGCACAGAGACAGCCAACCTGTCTGAAATTCAAAGTTCCGAAAGGCTCCACGTCGTTGGAGGGGTTAGTTGATTCCCGATGGTTTGAATCCAGTTCAACAGTGACGTCGCCTCTTATGTTCGAAGCTGAGTGCGGACACCCCGCCAGATGCAATTAGCGAATGCGTTTTGCAGGTATCTGGAGTTGGCGACGGGATTATGATGTGCTTGCGGCTTCGGCGGGCACCGATTCGCAGGCCCGTACACAGAGCGGCTTGTACGCCGACTTGCAAAAATGCGGCCCAAAGGAACGGTTGGCCTTAGCGACAGTGGACAACCGTAACCTGTCGTTCTAGCCTGAACGAAAAGGGAACGATCTCGGGAGGGAGGCTGCTCGGATCAGGGAAAGTTCCGCTCGTAGGGAGCAGGTCGTTTGTTATTTCGATATCTTCATGATGATGCGTTTCTGGCGTTTTCGCGGGAACACAAGCATTTATACGCGGCCTGCCTGTTGGACTTGCACGAGCGCTTCTTTACGGGCGCTCCCGCGTTTCCGACGCCGCAAGTGGTCACGCATGCCATCTACGACGTGATGCGGGCTAATCCTTCCCTCTGGAATGAGAGCGATGACTTTGGCGAGCCGCTGCCCGAGGTAATTTCGGCCGGACGCCGCCGCATCAAACGCGCTGCGGCAAGCAAGACGGAGTCCTCAGACAAGGCGTTGCTGATCGCACGGCAGATCTATGGACGGTTGACCGCATGGGGTTGGCTCGAGGAGGAAGAATACGGCCTCCGGGTCACCGTCGACATGTCGATGGGACCGCTGTTGGTCATTCAGCGATTGGCGAGCCTGAACAAGGACGTCTCTCAGCGGTTTGGCGGCTTGATCGTTACGGTTCGCCTCAACCTGGAGGCGGTGGAGAAGCTTACTCCACAGATCGTCGATCGGAAGCAGCGGGAGGTGGCGCTTGCCCTCCGCGAAGCACGCAACCAGGTCGATCAATTTACCAAGAGCCTCAGGGCCATTCTCTCCGACCTCAAGCGGATCCGCCGCACGGTCATGGAGTCCAAGACGGTCGGGGACCGTCTGGAGGCGTTCTTCGAGGAGTTCGTCGAACAGTTACTTTTAAAGGATTTCGAGTCCATCCTTACTTTCAATCACCCGTACCGTTTCAGGGATGCGATCGTCGATTTGGCCAGGAGAATCGTGCATACTCCGGCGACGATGCAGGTCTTGTCGGAGGAGTACGTCGCCGCAAGCATTTCACCGTCCATGGCCGAAGCGGCCCTCGACGTCGAGGGCGATCTTTTGGCGATCGAAAGTACTTTTGGTCAGATCGGCGAGATGTTCGAGAGGATCGAATCCTTCCGGCGTCAGTTGGAATCGAGAGTCCGGAATACGATCAAATATGCCGAACGTGGCGCACACGGACTGGTCGGCCGCGCTGGGGATCTCGTGCGTCGGCTCGACGGGTTGGTGGGACGTGGACAGCATCCGAACGCAACCATCGCATGGAGTCTGGAGCCATTGCGGGCTCCATGGTCCGAATTCCATCACGCGCCGAGCCGCGAACCGAGAAAGCCGCTGGAGACGCAGCCGCTGGGAGAGCGTCCGACCGACCCACTCTACGAAATCCGCAAGCAGCTTCGTCTCCAGTACATCTCGAGGATTGCGCCAGGACCGGCCGAGGTGCGCAGCTTTCTGGAGAAGCAAGTGCCGGCGGCCGGCACCAAGGAAGCCCGCTTCATCCCACTCGAGACCGTGGATGACTTTCTGGCTTTCGATGCCGCCCGTCGGTTTGCGTTGACGAAAGAGGTGCCTGCTGAAATCGCACGATATTTCGACC
>WNFA01003816.1_pt1 | contig 12543 bp, 10 predicted proteins | sample 5400481 | NCBI WGS metagenome assembly WNFA01 (sample SAMN13153340, study PRJNA577476) | soil metagenome | isolation source: 120 cm saprolite under Douglas fir tree site 2 hole 1 replicate 2 | place: USA:California | collected 2015-04-18
ACTGGTACGGGATCTGGGCGTTGAAGAAGTTAGGGCTTGCGCGGCATGTGTACCGGGTAAAGCTGTCGGAGCTACGTCAGCGTGAGGAAGAAGACGGAGTGCCAGCTGCGGCACGCTCGGAAATGGTTTCCGCTTAACCTGGGTTAGCTGGTGCGATGGAGCGACGGGCGTCCCCGCCCGTCCGGAACAAGTCACGTTAGTTTCCCGGTTGCATTGAGTCTAAGCTGGACGGGCGCGACGCCCGTCACTCCATCCAATCCCATCGAGTGCAGTGGGTGCGACTGGCGCTCAGCATGACACTGGGTACTACATCCTCTTTGCTTCTCCGAACGCGGTAGAATCCAGCCATGCGCATCACCAGCCGCCGCCGGGCCATCGCCTTCTTTGTCGTTCTGGGCGTTTGCCTGGTGCTGCTCGCGGTCGGACTGAATGTCGGCTGGATCATCCTCAACTGGCGCGAAGGCGTCCTGCTCTTCCTGGGCGTCATCTTCTTCGCACTGCTGATCGCCGGACTCATCGTGAACACCAGTTTCCTGGTGCGCGAAATTCGCCGCAATGAGCAGCATGACAGCTTTATCAATGCCGTCACTCACGAACTGAAAACGCCCATCGCTTCGATCCGGCTCTATCTGCAGACCTTGCAACACCGTGATGTAGATGAGGCCCAGCGCCGCGAGTTCTATCGTCTGATGCTGGATGATACCGATCGCCTGCTGGGCACGGTTGAGCAAGTTCTCAAGGCTGGGGAGGCGACCCACAACAAGCAGGACCGGCGCGTGCCCGTGGACTTCGGGGGTCTGGTTCGGGAGTGCGTGGAAGTGGCTCTTACCAGCCACCACCTGCAGCCTGAAGCTCTGCGCTACGAACAGGTGGCCAGCAATGGCGCCGGCGCCAACGTGTTGGGAGACTCCGAAGAACTGCGTACGGCGGTTTCCAACGTGCTCGACAACGCGGTCAAGTATTCCGGGGGCCAGGTGGAGATTTCTGTGCGCGTCGAAACCCCGGATGAGAAGCACGTGACGCTGAGCGTTCGCGATCAGGGCGTGGGCATTCCCGCGGGAGAACTGAAACGCATCTTCAAACGGTTCTACCGAGTCTCCAACCGATCGCTGAGCCACGTGAAGGGAACCGGGCTTGGTCTTTTCATCGTACGGGCCATCGCCCGCAAACACGGAGGCCGCGTGTTTGCCGAGAGCGAAGGCGAAGGGCGTGGAACGAAGGTAGTCCTGGAACTGCCGCGAGTAGTTTCGTAGCGCCGGCGCGACGCTGGCGCTACGGTTTGGGGCACTGCATGAGTCGGGTTCTGATTGTCGAGGACGAAGCTCACCTGGCTAAGGGTTTGCAGTTCAACCTGGAGGCCGAGGGGCACTCCGTCGCCGTGGTCGGCGATGGCGAGAGCGCGCTCGAGTTGCTTTTGGGGAACTCCGAAATCGGTAAGGGCGCTGATTTCGACGCCGTCGTCCTCGACGTAATGCTTCCCGGCAAGGATGGTTTTGCGGTTGCCACCGAGTTGCGCGCCGCTCAACAGTTCGTCCCCGTGCTCATGCTGACGGCACGCGGCCGGCCGGAGGACGTGCTCAAGGGATTTGCCTCGGGGGCAGATGATTATCTTCCCAAGCCTTTCGAGCTGCCGATCCTGCTGGCGCGATTGCAGGGACTGCTGCGGCGGCGCGAGTGGATGCGCCGGAGTCAGACCGCACCTTCGACCGCAGGCGCGGGATACGAAGTGTTCTCATTCCACGGTCGCACCATTGATTTCGGAAAGCTGGAGCTGGGGGTGAACGGAAACACCATTCAGCTCACGCTGATGGAGGCGGAACTGCTCCGCCATCTCATCCACAAGCAGGGACTGGTGGTTTCCCGCAAATCCATCCTGGAGGAAGTGTGGGGCTTGCACGAGGACACCGACACCCGCGCCATCGACAATTTCGTCGTGCGCCTGCGGCGCTACATTGAAGACAATCCCGCCACTCCGCGACATCTACTAACCGTGCGGGGCGTGGGATACCGCTTTATCGCCGAACCGGAAAGAGCATGAACGCCTGAGAAAAATGCAGCCACGGATGGATTTGCAGCCGGACGGTTTTGTGGAAGGGCACGACTTCAGTTCGTGTCGTCCAAGCCGGACGGTTTTGTGGAAGGGCATGACTTCAGTTCGTGCGGTCCGAGCCGGATGGGTTTGTGGGAAGGGCACGACTTCAGTCGTGCCGTCAAAGCGCGCATCTGGCGCGGCTTTAGCCGCTGAGGTTGGCTGTGCGTTGCGCTAACGGCCAAGCTGGGAGATGAGATTTTCCCGGTGGTCCAGGGCGATCTTATCCACGTGGTTCAGAGCGAGAGCATAAGTCAAAAAGGCGAACCCGGCCGGCAGCAGGAAAATCAATACTTCCGTCCCGAAATCTCCGTAGTGACGCGAAAGCCAGAGCATGATTGCTCCGACTCCGAACAGTGCTCCTCGAATGGCGAAGCTGGCCAGAACCGTGGTCAGGGAGGCCCGTTGTCGTCCAAAGACTCCCGCTTCGATTCTGCTGGGCGAGTAAATCGAAAACAGGTTTCCAGCGGCGAGATCGATGGGCAACGCAAACAGGATGCCCGCCAGGGTGGCCAGCGTCACCTCGACTGAAGGCGGCCGATAGAGCAGACATGTCCCCAGCCATACCACAATAACTTCCAGGACAAAAATTGACGAGTGTGCGAGATTCTTTCCCAGCATGATTTGCCGAAAGCGAACCGGCGAGGCGAACAGAAATTGGATGCCGCCGCCATCGGCTCCGAAGTTGTTGTAAGAGAGATTGGTCAGCAGGAGCAGCGAGTACGCGGCTCCGAGCGGAAAGGTGAGCTCGGGCGCGTGCGCGAACAGGCCTTCGTTTTTTCCTGAACTTCGAAAGACCGCCAGCATGAACAGAGGCACGATCAGCGTGAACAGCATCGGCCCGCTGCGGCTGAGATAACGCAGCTCTTTTTCGAAGACGGCGGTGACCGGCCCGGATAGTCCAGGCACATTCCAACCGCGGCGAACGGCGGGGGTTCCTTCCGGCAGAGTCTTGCGCCGGTCCGATTCGCTGAGATTCTCGCCGTAGTACTCCGCCCGCGAACGAAAATTCAGCAGCCAGAAAAATGCAATTCCATAAAGCCCCAGCAGAAGAAAGGAGAGCAAGCTTGACTGCGGACGCCCCTGTGCCATTCCCGCAATCGCTGCCGCCGCGAGGCCGGGCGGGAGCGGTCTCTGTGCGCTCGAAAGTTCCCGCCCCAGAAGCCTGGTTTCGGGTTTGGGTTTATGCCCGTAAGCTGAGATCAGGGGGCCGATCAACTGCAGGCTGAGGATAAACAAGAAAAACAGTACGCCCATGATTTCGCGCGTCCGCCGTTGCGCCAGCCAGCGTTCCAGCCAGGCGAAGATCATGCGGGCCAGCAGGATGTTCACCGCGGCGAAAGTCAGGAGCACCACTGCCGTCCAGGGAAACACTTTTGGTTGTGCGAATCCGATGCCTAGGGCGATTCCGAGCAGCCACAAGGAGGCCACAGTCGTTGCCGGGTCTAGCGAGCCGTAGGCCAGGCGAATCAGAAGGTACGATGGGTAGCTGAGCGGGAAACGCAGAAGGGTCGAGGAGTCGACATTTTCGGTGAATGCCGTCGCCATTAAAGGGAAGAGCTGCCAAAACAGAAACACGGGCCACAGGAGAACGCCGAGCCATTCAGGGTTTCCCTGCGACAGCAGAAACCAGGCCGCGCCGCCCAGTGCCACGGCGCCGCCGATGCCGCCCACCACGAAAGCTAGGCCGATGAAAATGCGTGAAGCCAACTCCAACCGGCCGCGAACGGTGCGCAGCGAATTGACGAAGATCCGCCAACGCAGTTCTGCAACTGCAGCCATCTGCTGGCGCGCGGGAGTCGGAGCCGTGTTCAACCCAACCATGTTTAACCCAGCATGTTCAACTCAGCCATGACAGTTCCTGGTCGCCGGCCCTTGATCCGCCCACGGTGCGGAGAAAAATTTGTTCCAGCGTAAGCTTTTCGCCGGGTGCAGCCATGGAGCCATTGAGGCTGGCTGAAGCCGGCAAACCTGCCGCCTGGGCTTCCACTCCCGCGCGCAGCTCTTCCAGCGAGCCTTGCGCCACCAGCCGGCCGCGATGAATGATGCCCACATGACTGCACAGCCGTTCTACGATTTCCAACACGTGCGATGTGAGGAAGACGGTAGCGCCGCGCGCAATCATGCGCTGCAGCATGGCTTTCAGAGTGCCAGCGGCGATGGCGTCCACGCCTTCGAAGGGCTCATCAAGGAAAAGAACTTTCGGCCCATGAATTACGGCCGCGGCCAGCGCCAGCTTTTTCTTCATCCCGTGCGAGTAGTCGGTGACCAGCGTCCGGGGCTGATCGGTGAGTTGCATGAAGGCGAGCAGTTCCGATGTCCGTTTGGCGGCGGTCTCGCGGCCCAGGCCGTACATGCGGCCCACGAAATTCAAATATTCCGACCCGGTCAACCTTCCAAATAACGCCATGCCTTCGGGCACCACTCCGATCTGCCGCTTTACTTCGACCATGTTGGTGACGAGATCGAGGCCCAGGATCTGAATGCGCCCGGCCGTGGGCGCGAGCAAGCCGGTCAGCATCTTGATGGTCGTGGACTTGCCCGCGCCGTTGGGCCCCAGGAAGCCAAAGAATTGGCCCGGCGCCACCCTGAGGTTGACGTCTTCGACGGCTACGAGGTCTCCGAAACGACGAGTCAGGTTTCCGGTGGAGATGGCGGGAGAATCCATGAAAGTCCCGACTCTAGCACAAGCGCACCAGCCCAAAGGGCCGAAAGGATCGGTTACGACAGTGACCTGGATTCGACCAGACCAGGCGGGAACAATGGGAACTGCAACGGAGTCTTAAGTTAGAGGGAGTCTTGACTAGAGAAGGATGCGCCCCAGACACTCAAAGCCGTCGAGACTCTTTTGCAGGATTGACGTCTCTGCTTTTGCCAGCGTCACGGTATTCCTGCTTGCCGTGTTCATGGTGACAACCGGACCCACCCATCAGGGGACCTCCTACGATTTACCGACGGTCGGGCATCCCATACCCATGCCGCGCGCCAATCGAGAAGACGCTCTGCTGGTGACCGTCATGCGCGACGGCATGACCTATTTCCAGAACAGCCGGGTCGTGCCCAACCAAATGCCCGCCATGATTCGGGATGGGGTGAACCGGGGTGCGGAACAGAAGGTCTACATTCGGGCCGACGCCCGCGCCCGGTACGGAACCGTTGCGGCAGTGCTGGACGCGGTTCATGCCGCTGGCGAGGAAAAAGTCACCTTCTTGGTGGGTCAGCGCCGAGTCCTGTCGGCCAGCCCGGACACAACCCCAACGTTCCGGACATTGCCTCAGTGATCGCCATCGCCCTTTCCGCGAAGTAAAAGCCATTTCAGAGTTTTGATCTCAGATTGCAGATTGTGGACCTCAAAAGCATGATCGCTCTGGCAATCTGAAATCTGCAATCTCCGATCTGAAATCTGCAATGTGCCGACGGTCGCCAGGGACGGTTCTGAGGACTATTGGTGCGAGGCCGATGCCCCGGCCGCCAGCTCGCGGAGCACGCTCAGGAATCCAGCTGCGGCTTGTTCGTCGGAGAGGGCTTCCAGGGGAACAGTGGCGGCGATGTGAGGAGACTCCGAGCGGAAGCGAACCGTGATGAGGTTGTGTCCACGCGACGTCATCAGGGTGTTGACCACCGGGGACAGTTCCTGGGTCCAGCGGGTGCGCGTGGTAAGAACCACCGGGCCGGGGCGAGAAATCGACCAATCTCGCGACTCGGATGCCAGATTGCCGTGCCGCTGTGACAGCCAACGATGCCGGAAGACGTCCAACTGGAAGTTGGGAGCGTAATCCAGGTCAGCTTCAAAGGTGAGAGTTTCCCTCTGCTGATGCCAGATGCTGACGAACCAGCGGAAGGGAATGGGGCGGGGCCGCAAGCGGATGGTCACTCGGGCGTTGTCGAACCAGTGCGAGGCGAAGCCGAAGCGAGCCTGAAGCAGATTCATGCCCAGCCAGCGGGAGTCCAGCAAACGGCCCTTGGTGGAGCAGGCAGACTCCACCCAGCGCAGTGCCAAGGCCCCTTTGCGGCGGTTATAGCGGGTAAAGTAGAAAAACCAGGCCCCCAGCAAAACAGCCGCAGCCAGCGCGTCGATGAGCAACAGGCGTTCCACAAAGCCCCTGAATGCGAATAGTACGACTTGTGACGCAAGTACCGCAACAGGTTCCTCGCCCCGGGACGAAAAAAGGAGGGGGAAGGGAGGTCGTGAGCCTCGCTGGATCAGACGTGACTCCCGGTCGGACCAGCGACTGGCGGCTACAATCAAGCTGTGGAATTCGTCTTGCGAGACTTCCGGCCACAGGAATTCGAGACCGTGTGGCGCATCGACCAGAAGTGCTTTCCGCCAGGGGTTTCGTACAGCCGCCTGGAGCTTGCCGCCTATCTGCGGCGGCCGGGAGCGTTTTGCCGGGTGGCGGAATCGTCTCCAACCGGCGGCGAAAGCTCGACCGTTCTGGGGTTCATCGTGGCCGAGACGGGAAGCCGCGGCAGTGGCCACATCATCACCATCGATGTGCGCCCCGAATCGCGTGGAAACGGGATCGGGACCGCTTTGCTCCGCGCGGCTGAGGACCGGTTGCGCGCCGCCAACTGTCATAGTGTGATTCTGGAAACGGCGGTAGACAATCAGCCGGCTCTATCTTTCTACAAGCGTAGCCAGTACCACGTAGTCAACACGATTCCACGGTACTATTCGAACGGCGTCGATGCTTTGGTGCTGAAGAAAGATTTGCTTTCGCCTCCGCCGCCAGCTAACTTGCCCGAATGAGAATCGCAATCCAAGGCGAGGTCGGATCGTTCAGTCACGAAGCCGCCCGACGTCTGGTGCCAGGCTGTAGCATCATGCCCTGTGCACGCTCAGCGGAGGTTTTCGACCGCCTGGAAAGTGGCTCCGTTGCCTCCGCAGTCATCCCCATCGAGAATTCACTCGCCGGTTCCGTGACCGAGCATTTCGATCTGCTGCTGGCGCGCAAGGTTTTCATCCAGCAGGAATTCCGCTTGCGCATCGTGCACAACCTGATCGCGCCGGCAGGAGTGAAGCGCAGCGAACTGCGCCGGGCCTATTCGCATCCCGTCGCTTTAGAACAATGCCGTGACTTCTTCCGCAGAAACCCGAAAATTGAGCCCACGCCTTTCTACGACACTGCGGGCAGCGTCAAGCATGTGATTGAAAGCAGGTTGCTGGATGCGGCCGGGATCGCGGGCCGTCAGGCCGCGAAGGCGTATGACGGCCGTATTCTGGCGGCTGGCATAGAAGACGACAAACGCAACTTCACCCGGTTCTTCCTGGTCCGGAGGACGCGCCGGATTTTGCCCGGGGCCAATAAGACGTCGATTGCCTTCAGCGTAAAGAACATTGCCGGGGCGCTTTTCAAGGCGCTGGCGGTATTCGCTCTGCGCGACATCAGCTTGAGCAAGATCGAGTCACGCCCCCGGCGCGGCCGGCCCTGGGAATATGTCTTTTACGCGGATTTTCTCCGCGGCGACGATGAGCCCGCGCGCAACGCTCTGCGCCATCTCGGTGAAGTGACCGACCTGGTCAAGGTTCTGGGGATATACCCAGCGGCTTGAGAAACTGTGTGGGGCAGATGCCCTCGTCCGCCCCACACGGGCTACAGGTGACCATCCGCCTCAGCACCTTTGAGTAGGTACAAACCTGCGGCCGAGGGTTTAGAATTCAAGTACTTTCAGAGATTCTTCGGGCTTGCATCTTTCCGGGCCTTTTGGTCATCAAAACTTGAGCACAAGACACTCAAGGTGAAATATGGCAGAAAAAACGCGCACTGAGCGCACTCCAAAAGTAAAAGAAGAAAAAGAAGAGACTGGGGTACTGCCAATCCTGCCGGTGCGGGATACGGTGCTGTTCCCCCATGCCGTGCTGCCCCTGACCGTGGGTCGGGAGAGCTCGGTTCAACTGATTAACTCGCTGGGCGAAGACAAGACTATTGTGGTGGTGGCACAGCGGGAAGCCCGCGTCGACGCTCCCCAGGCCAGCGATCTCTATACGGTCGGAACCCTGGCGGTGGTCCACAAAGTCGTCAAGATGCCCAACCAGAGCCTGTTTGTGTTTGCCGAGGGCCTGGAACGGGTGCGGCTGTCTGAATTTGTCCAGTTGACGCCATTTATGCGCGGACGGGTGGATTCTGTGCCCGAGTCCATTCCACCCAAAAGCTCGGAGGTGGAGGCGCTGCAGCGTAACGTTCTGACCCTGTTCCAGCAGATCGTAGCGGGCTCACCGACCCTGTCGGACGAGCTTTCGACCGTGGCCATGAATATTGACGAGCCTGGCCGGTTGGTGGATTTCATCGCCTCGTCATTGCCGTCGCTTTCCACTGCGGACAAACAGGACACGCTAGAAACCACCGACGTCCGGGTGCGGCTGGAAAAGATAAACCAGCACCTGGCCAAAGAGCTGGAAGTTCAGCAACTGCGCAACAAGATTCAGTCGGAAGTGCAGGACCGGGTGCAGCAGACGCAGCGCGAGTACTACCTGCGCGAGCAGATGAAAGCCATCCAGAAGGAACTGGGCGAGCAGGATGAAGGCGCCCGCGACACCGAAGAACTTCGCGAGAAGATCGAAAAAGCGGGCATGCCGGATGAGGTAAAAAAGGAGGCCCTGAAGGAATTGGGCCGCCTGGCTCGCATGTCCCCGATGGCAGCAGATTATTCTGTCACTCGCAATTATGTAGAGTGGCTGGCGGCTTTGCCGTGGACGAAAACGTCCGGTGGCGAAGTCGATATCTTGAAGGCCAAGGAAATCCTGGATACCGATCACTACGATCTGAAGAAGGTGAAAGATCGCATCCTGGACTACTTGTCCGTACGGCGTCTGAAGCCGGGAATGAAAGGCCCCATCCTCTGCTTCGTCGGACCTCCGGGCGTGGGCAAAACCTCGCTGGGCAAGTCCATTGCCCGCGCTCTGGGACGCAAGTTCGTCCGCATCTCTCTCGGCGGCGTGCACGATGAAGCCGAGATTCGCGGCCACCGGCGCACCTACATCGGCGCTTTGCCCGGACAGATCATTCAGGGCATTCGCCGGGCCGAGACCAAAGATCCGGTTTTCATGCTCGACGAAATCGATAAAGTTGGGCGCGACTTCCGCGGTGATCCCGCGTCGGCCTTGCTCGAAGCGCTGGATCCCGAGCAGAACTCCACCTTCCGGGACAATTACCTGGATGTGACGTTCGATCTTTCCAAGGTGCTGTTCATCACGACCGCGAACATGCTCGATCCGATCGCGGAGCCGCTGCGCGACCGCATGGAGATCATCGAACTTCAGGGTTATACCGAAGAAGAAAAAGTCCACATCGCATTTCAGTATCTGGTTCCGAGGCAGATTGAAGAGAACGGTGTGACTGCGGAGCAGATTGAATTTCCCGAAGAGGGTGTCGGCTACATTATCCGGCATTACACGCGGGAAGCCGGGGTACGCAACCTGGAGCGCAATATCGGCACCATCTGCCGCAAGCAGGCGCGTCGCCTGGCGGAAGGAAAAACCGAGAAGCTGATCGTGACCAAGGAAGTGGTTCAGGAGATGCTGGGCGGGATCAAGGTTCGCAGCGAAGGTGAGATCGCCGACCGCACCAAGCGTGCGGGCGTTGTAGTGGGCCTGGCCTGGACGCCTTCCGGCGGCGATGTGCTGTTCGTCGAAGCCAATACCATGAAGGGCAAGGGCGGCTTCACCATGACCGGACAGATCGGGCAGGTGATGCAGGAGTCGATGCAGGCAGCCCTGACCTGGGTGCGATCGAATGCGGTCGAACTCGGCATTCCGGAGAATTTCTTCGCCGAGCACGACATTCACATTCACGTGCCCGCGGGCGCAATCCCCAAAGATGGCCCGTCCGCGGGAGTAACGATGGCCACGGCGCTGGTGTCGTTGCTGACGGGACGGCCGGTGCGTCCCCTGACCGCCATGACCGGCGAGATCACGCTGAGCGGCGACGTTCTACCCATCGGCGGAGTGAAGGAAAAAGTATTGGCTGCGAAGCGCGCTGGTGTCCGCGACGTGATTCTCCCGGCAGAAAACAAGATGAACCTGGAAGAAGACTTGACCCCGGAGCAACTCGAACACGTTCGCGTGCACTACGTAAAAAGCATTCCCGAGGTCCTGGAGTTGGCGCTTCCCCATACTCCGCGGGAAGAAAAGCAAGACGAAGAGGAGCGTGAAAAAGTGCTCACCGCGCAGGCGGTTTCGTAAGCGCTTCTGAAGCCAAATTTTTGCTGCCAGTGTCCTCAAAAAGGAGACTGGCATTTTTTTTGGCAACCCGCTTCTGCTCCTGGTGCTAGCTCCTAGCCAGAAGCTGGAAGCGAAGAGCCAGAAGCCGTTTCCTTCGTTACTCTGGTCACCGTAAGTGCCTCTTTATCAATGTTATATACATGGTCCACAGTATAGAACTTATTAAGGCCCGGGGTGTTTAATCTATAGGAGAGCGGTGCGGTTCCGGCCGCAGCGAGGGACAATATGCCAAAGACGAAGACGTGCAGGGCGTGGTTAGTCGGAGTTGTTCTGGCGGGCGTATTGCTGTTGCTGCAAAGCCCCGTAATATCGCTGGCCCAAGATCAGGACAACGATCAGGATCCTCCCGGCCGTGTGGCGCGCATGAATTACGCCCAGGGATCGGTTACGTTTCAACCCGGCGGGGAGGGCGATTGGGTAACGGCTGTGCCTAACCGTCCGCTGACCAGCGGCGACAATCTTTGGACCGACCAGGGATCGCGTGCCGAACTGCACGTGGGTTCGACTGCGGTGCGGTTGGCGTCGGAAACCAGTCTGACGCTGCTCGCTCTCGACGACCAGTCGACGCAGCTTCGTCTGTCCGAGGGCACGATCATCTTGCGAGTTCGCCATCTCGATGACGGCGATCTTTTTGAGGTGGATACTCCCAACCTGGCGTTCGATCTGCAGCGCACCGGGGAATACCGGATTGATGTCGACAGCAATGGCGGCGTGACGAATGTCTCTGTCATGAGTGGGCGCGGCGAAATCACGGGCGGAGGATATTCGTACACCGTGGTGGCAGGCCAGTCGGCCCGTTTCTCCGGCACCGATCAGCTGGACTACGACATCGCGCAGCTACCGGCCTCGGATGAATTCGATAGCTGGGCATTTCAGCGCGACCACAATGAAGACGGCGCCGAATCGGCGAACTATGTTTCGCCGGAAATGACCGGTTACGAAGACCTCGACGATTACGGCCACTGGCAATATGTCGGCGGCTATGGAACGGTTTGGGTTCCGGCGGGCGTTGCCGTGGACTGGGCGCCTTATCGCAATGGCCACTGGGCCTTCATCGATCCGTGGGGCTGGACCTGGGTCGAAGACGAGCCCTGGGGTTTCGCGCCCTTCCACTACGGACGCTGGGCTTATGCGGAAAACCGCTGGTGCTGGGTGCCTGGACCGGTTGCCGTCCGGCCAGTGTTTGCGCCAGCCCTGGTGGTCTTTGTAGGCGGCGGCGGATTTGCTATCGGCGGCGGCCCCGGCGTGGGCTGGTTCCCGCTGGCTCCAGGCGAAGTGTTTGTGCCGTATTACCGGGGAAGCCGCGGTTACGTGGAGCGGTTGAATGTCACCAACACGGTGGTGAACGTAACCAGAGTGACTAACGTTTACAACGAATACAACTCGAATAATCGCAATGTCAACCGCATTACGTACATCAATCAGCGAGTGAATAACGGCGTGACTGTGGTTTCTCGCGATACGTTCATCAACGCGCGTCCGGTGTCCCGGAACCTGGGCCGCTTCGATGCGCGGCAACTGGCCGATGCGCCGGTGGAACACGGTATTTCGGTGCAGCCAGTCAGGGCGAGCGTGTTGGGCTCGGGTGCTCCGGCCCGGTTCAGGCCGCCGCAGGCGATCGTGAACCGCCAGGTGGTTGCGACCCGCCGACCGGTTCCGGCCAAACAGCCTTTCGAGCAGCGACAGCCTTCGATCAACATACATACTGAGCAGCCGGTTCAGGCGCAGCCGTTGGGCCAGCGCATCGAACGCCCAGTCCCGCGCCCGCAACAGCCGGTGCGCACGCCGGAGCCAGAGCAAGCGTCGCGTTCAGGGATGCCGCGTCCCGAAGCGCGTCCCCAGACTCCGATTGTTGCCCCACATGAGAACGAGGTGGTGCGTCCGGAAAGGCCGATGGTGCCGCGTCCGCCGCTCACTGGGGAAAACCAGGTGGGGAATAACAACAACAATCGCTCGCAAGGCTGGTCGCACCCGCAGGCCAGACCCGCGCCACCGGTGCAGGAAAGAAACGCAGCCCAGGCCCGGGACGACGAGAACAAGTTCCGCAACTGGCAGCAGCAACGGCAGCAGGCCGCGCCAGCGCAGAATCGAGCGCCGCAGCCGCCTCCGCAGGCTCAGCACCAGACTCAACCTCAACCTCAACCTCAACCTCAGCACCAGCCGCAGCGGCCGCCGGACAATCGGCCGGACAACCGGCCGCACTAGGATATAGCGCCGCCGTCCCGTGCTCACG
>WNFA01004817.1_pt1 | contig 12542 bp, 10 predicted proteins | sample 5400481 | NCBI WGS metagenome assembly WNFA01 (sample SAMN13153340, study PRJNA577476) | soil metagenome | isolation source: 120 cm saprolite under Douglas fir tree site 2 hole 1 replicate 2 | place: USA:California | collected 2015-04-18
AAGGAAACTCCTGGGCTGAGGCCTTAAGCGGCAGCCCGCATCACTTCTAAGTGGGCGCGACGGATCACACGCGGGCCTTTTCCTTACTTGCCGCAGCGCGCCGCCCCGCCTCAGGAGGACGATTCTTTCACGTCCTCGTTGGCCTCGGTTGTCGCCTTCTTCGTCTCGGTTTTGGAGTCAGCACCGGGCTTCAACTGTTGAATCGCCTTTCCCAGACTCATGTTCGAGCCTGTCATCGCCGCCTTCAGATCTTTGAATGAAATGTCAAGGTTCTGCGAAACGTGGGCGGCGGCGACAAATTGCCCGAAATTCTTAAAGCCCATGGCGTCGGCCTTCAGGGCATCAAGGGCTCCTGTTCCGGGGGGAATACCTAAGAGGCCTTCGAGTTTCGTGGCCAAGTGCGTGTTATGGTCGAGAACGCCACCTGGATTTGTGCTGGCCATCATGGTTGAGGTGGCATGTCCGCCACGGGAAGACTCCGCTGCCTCGCTGTGCGAATTTGGTCCGCCGTGCATGCCGGACATTCCGCCGCCGGCCATCCCGCCGCCCGGGCCGTGACCATGTTGTGCGTAAGCTAACTCGCTCCCCAGATACAGGGCTACGGACAGAATTAAGAATGAAGTGATGCGTTTCATTTCATGTCCCTCCTGGTTCTATTTACCCGATCGAGTCGGCTTTCCAAAAAGCGAGCTCAGGTTGACGCCAATTCCGAAGGAAACAGTATTCAGTGCGAAGTCCACGCTGCGCGTGTATCCGGCAGCAAGGTCCAGGTAAGGCCTGGGGCTATAACTCAAAGCCGCCGTGTAGCCATTATCACGCGCCAGAGCTGCGGTTCCCGTTGTTTGATGGGCGTTTTCAAAAATCCGCCCGTGTTTGACGCTTCCGGGATTGCCTGCCGTGCCGCCGGCCACGAGCCTGCTCGTCAAGGTTTGCGTACCCCACGGCGCGATGTCATAAGCGGAAAGCGTTAAGCTCAGGGAATGAGACAGGTCCACATCCGTTCCCCCTTCGAAATGTGCCAGATTCCCGTACGATGTAAATGGGCGGTGGAAGAATCGCGTATCCGTAATGGAATTTGCCACACCGGCGTCGACAAACGGCGTAAATATGCCGAAGTCTCGGTCAAGCCGGTTGTCCCAATCAAACGTTGCGTGTCCTGTGCTCAGGCCCTTTTTGGTGTCACCCGTTGGGCCGGTTCCCATCAGCGAGGTAGCGTAATTCACCAAAGGCTGTTTCCAGCCCGCGTGCAGCATCACAAATGCGTTGCCAATGCCATTCGATGACACCGTGCCGCCAGTTGGAGAAGTGGCGCGGTCGAAATAGACTGGGATCCCGATTCCAGCGCTGAAATGCTGGCTGAGGCGATAAGTAGCGGAGGAACCCAACGTCATCACCTGCCCGTCCGCATTCGAACTCCCTTCAAAATCCTCGTAAAATACAAATCCCTTCTCCTGTCCGGCAGGGTTCGGTGAAGTTTGCGCGCCAGCCACCATTGTGGCCGTGAGGAACAATAAAACTACTGCGAGCCAAGGTCCCGTCTTCCGTATGCGCATGGCTATGTGTACGCCTCCATTTGCATTGCCTTGCCAAAGGCACTTTCGGGTGCCGAAGGTTCGATCAGTTATCATCCAAGCTTTAGCTGCAATTCCCTTTCCTCTAGCTTAATCCTTATAAATCAATAAGTTATATCGATTCACTAGGTGCCTGCCGGAGATGACGAGGCCCAAAATGACGCCGTTAAGGTAAAATCTGCATACCTCGTCTTGGGAGGGATTTTTCGGGACTATCTAATTGCATGTGGCGAAGATTTTTCGAACACTCTACCGACGGACGAAGGTCGGCGCGGACGCCGCAGCGCACGAACGATTTCGTAGGAATTGCGAGATTCTACTTGCCGGAACCGGCAGCCCCGCCGGTCAAGTAAAAGTAGCCAACCCTGTTGTTCGAAGGACTGCCGTACCACATGCGCCCTTGCGCGTCGAGGAACAATTCCCGAATCGTATTTTCCGAGTGCGGGAACGGATATTCGGTAATCTTGCCGGTTTTCGGGTCCAATCGGCCGAGCACATCCATGTAATAAGACGAGTACCAGACATTGTTATCCGTATCGATACCTATACCATATGGGAATACGTCCTTGCCGCCGGGCAAGTTGTATTCCTTGAACGTCTCGGTTTTCGGGTCGAACCGGCCGATTTTGCCATTCTGATATTCGCCGAACCACACGTTGCCGCTCGAATCGAGTTCGATTCGCCGCTCGTACCCATCCTTTGTCGGGACGTCCCACTGCTTGATCTTCAACGTCTTCCAGTCCACTTTCCCGATCTGGCCCGTGCCGGGATTCGTAAACCAGATGTTTCCGTCCTGGTCCGGTTCGAGGCCGTACGTGTGATCCGCGACGCCCCAGAATTCCGTAAACTTTCCCGTCTCCGGGTCCAGCCGGCTCAGGGGATACCCAGTCGCCCAGACGTTCCCGTGAGGATCGAAGCGAACCGTGTGTTTCGATCCAGCTTCTTCGATTCCTTCCTTGCCAGGTAGATACGAATCCTGATACTCGGTGATCTTCTGTGTCTTGGGGTCCCATTTTCCCAATTTGTTGGGGCCTTGCTCCGTAAGCCAGACCGTCCCATCCGGCGCCTCTACTGCGGAATGGATGGCAGCCGTGCCGCTGTTGGGAACTGGGAAGTCCTCGAAAACGCCAGTTTTTGGATCGAGCCTGCTGATCTTGTTCGCGACTCCGAAATTGGGAATCCAGAGATGACCATCTTTGCTCGGCGCAGCGCTGAACGGCATTCGGCTGGGTCCAGGCATTTCGTATTCTACATACACGATGTTCATCGCATCGCTCGTGAATTTGCGCGTCGTATTCTTGTATTCCGGCAGGTCGGCTGGAGATCGCGGCAGCGTGGCGTCGGCCCCGAATGAACTGTTCAAAAACGAAGCCACGTCCGCGGCATTCTTGTCGTCGAATCGCCAGGACAAGCTGAAATGCATGGCGTCGCGCATGTATTGGATGCGGTCTTGCCAACCGTCCGCGTCGCGTCGAACGGAAGCCATACGCGTTTGAAACCCATGGCAAACAAAGCATCGCTGGAAAAGTACGTCCTTCCCTGTCGACGCGGGAAGCAGTTGCTTCGCCTGGTAAATCGAAAGTTCGTTCCAGCGAATGGCGGCCTTTTGCAATGCGAAATCAAAAGAAGCGTTTTGGTCCGCCGTGAGGCTCACGCCCGAACGCGGATCAGCGCGGTATCCTGTGGCCTTGATCTGCACTTGATATTCGCCCGCGGTGAGATTTTCAATGCGATACCGACCCTGGCTATCCGAAAGCACGATGAATGCCATTCGCATCTTCGTGTTCTGCGCCTGGACGAACGCCCCTTGAAACGGCGCGCCATCAGGGTCCTTCACGGTCCCCGTGATGGTCGCGGCGTGACAAGCCGAACCGATGAAAACAATCGAGCCAACGAGCGCCAGGAGCTTTCCTTGTAATCGCATTTTGTCTCCGTTCCCATTCATCGTTGCGGGTCGAAATGCCGGATACAATTTGTATCGTGCTCTCTAATTTAGGAAAACCATCATGCGATTACAAGCAATAATAATTGGCAGCATCTGAAGGGAAATGTGGCGACCGGGTTTTGATTTATGTAGCGCCCGCCTTCAGGCGGGCATCTGCTTGAATCTCAAGATGCCAACAATCAAGTAACCACGGCCCCTCGCCCTTGTGCTAAAGTTTTGCCCTGACCATGCGACTCGGCATGTATGTGCAGGTCCCGTTCTGCCAAACCAAGTGCACCTACTGCAACTTTCACAGCGGTGTGTTTTCCACCGATTTGTACGACCCGTATGTCGAAGCGGTCTGCCGGGAGATCGCGGAATATCCCCGCCTTCTGCACGAATCGCGAATCGCCGGAGTCCCGGATGCGGTCGTTGACACGGTTTATTTCGGCGGGGGAACCCCAAGCCTTCTCGATCCATTCGGTTTGGCACGAATCCTCGATACCATGCGTGCCGGATTCGAATGTGATTTCGAAGAGGTCACGCTCGAAGCCGACCCTGAAACGATCACCCCCGCCAAGGCCGCCGCGTGGCGTGAGGCCGGATTCAATCGCATCAGCATGGGTGTGCAATCCTTCCAGGACTTCGAATTGAAGGCTGCGGGCCGCATGCACCGCCGCGACGACGTCTTTCGCGCGACTCATTTGCTTCGCGACGCTGGTTTCCAGAATATCAGTTTCGACCTGATTGCCGGACTCCCGCACCAGACGCACGACAGTTGGGATGAGTCGGTCGCGCAGCTGCTCACTTTGCGGCCGGAGCATGCGTCCATCTACTTGATGGAAATTGACGAAGGCAGTCGTCTGGGGTTGGAAGTTTTGACGGGGGGCGCGCGTTACTCCGCTTCAGCGCTGCCTGATGACGACTCGATGGCATCCTTTTACGAGCGCGCGTGCGCCCGATTGGCTGCAGCAGGCTACGTTCACTACGAAATTTCGAACTGGGCATTGCCGGGACTCGAATCGCGCCACAATCTAAAGTATTGGCAGCGGCAGCCGTACTGCGGTTTCGGCGCAGGCGCCCATTCGTTCAACGGAAGACAGCGCTGGGCCAATGCGCACGATCCTGCCGCATACGTTGCAGCAGTCAGCCAGGGCCGTTTTCCCATCGAGCAGCTTGCGGATGTCTCCCGCGACGAGGCGCTTGAAGAAGAATTGTTCCTCGGCTTGCGGCAACTTGCCGGGATCGACCTTGCGGGCATCGAGTCCAAGTACAGCGCGAATTTGCAGTCGCGCGTCGAAGAATTGCGCGCACAGGGTCTGGTGGAATGGAACGGAACTCGGCTTCGCCTGGCGCCGGACCGGCTGACCGTTTCGAACGAAGTGTTTGTCAATCTTTTGAATTAAGGTAGCGCCGGCATCTTGCCGGCGGTTTTGATGTTCCAGGAACAGGCGAGGAGCCGGCGAGACGCCGGCGCTACCGAACCCCTTGCAACGACATATTGGAGCTTCCGGGAAAATGAGTCACTCCCAATTGAATAAATGCGAGGAATACAACATGTCTCCGATCTCATCCGCCCCTCATTTTTTATTTCCGCGACATTTCGGCAGAGTTGCTCTTTCGGTAGTTCTTTTGGCTTCAGCGGCCCGCGCGCAAACGCCCGCGAAAAAGAATTCGTCTTCCTCGGCGAAGACGAGTAGCGCGCAGCCGGCGCCCGCCGACGCAAAAAGCTTCATAGAGCAAGCCGAAACACGCCTGCTGGACCTGTGGATCAAGAGCCAGCGCGCCTCATGGGTCGCGGAGAATTTTATTACCGACGACACAGAGTCCATTTCCGCGGACGCCGATCAGGCCGCAAAGGCCGCCACCGCCGACCTTGCCAACCAGGCAAAGAAATTCGACAAACTGCAGCTTCCTCCGGACGTGGCCCGCAAATTCAAGCTGCTGAAATTGTCCGTGGACATTCCTTCGCCACGAGATCCTGCAGCGCAAGCCGAACTGGCGAAGATTGCGGCCTCCCTCGACGGAGACTACGGCAAAGGCACTTGGTGCGCGGATGACAAGAAAGAAAACTGTAAGCAGCTGCCCGATATCGAGAAGATTCTCGCCAACAGCCGCGACCCGAAGGAACTCCTCGCCGCCTGGCAAGGATGGCACGCCATCGCTCCGCCGATGCGCCAGCGATATACCCGCCTCGTAGAACTCGGGAATCAAGGCGCCAAGGAAATGGGTTTTGCGGATGTGGGAGCCATGTGGCGCTCCAATTACGACATGCCTCCGGATGAATTCAGCAAGGAGCTAGACCGCCTATGGCAGCAGGTCCGCCCCTTCTACGTTTCGCTGCACGCGTACGTTCGTTGGAAACTTGCGGCGAAATACGGAAAGGACGTTGTCCCGGAAGACGGCCCGATTCCTGCGCATCTTCTCGGCAACATGTGGGCGCAGGAGTGGGAAGACATTTACCCGTTGCTGGCGCCTCCAGATGCTCCGGCGGGTCCCGATGTCGGTGCGGCTCTCCAGTCGAAGAATATTGACGCCAAAGGAATGGTTCACTATGGCGAGGCCTTCTTTATGTCGCTCGGTTTCGAGCCGCTGCCTTCAACATTTTGGGAACGCTCGCTCTTCACGAAGCCTCGCGATCGCGATGTCGTCTGCCACGCCAGCGCCTGGGGTATTGACTACAAAAATGATCTGCGGATCAAAATGTGTATTGAGCCGAACGCCGAGGACTTCGCCACGATTCACCACGAGCTCGGCCACAATTTCTACCAGCGTGCGTACAACGACCTGCCGCCGCTTTTCCAGAACAGCGCCAACGACGGTTTCCACGAAGCCATCGGCGATACCATCGCCCTCTCGGTTACGCCTGAATACTTGCAAAAAATCGGCCTGATCGATAGCGTTCCTCCGGCGTCCGGAGACATCGCCCTGCTGCTCCAACGCTCGCTCGAGAAAATCGCCTTCCTTCCGTTCGGCCTGCTGGTCGACCAGTGGCGCTGGAAAGTTTTCTCTGGCGAAATCAAGCCCGCCGATTACAACAAATCCTGGTGGGAACTTCGCCGTAAATATCAGGGGGTAGCCCCGCCGATTCCACGAACCGAGGCCGACTTCGATCCCGGCGCGAAGTATCACGTGGCCGCCAATGTTCCTTACACGCGTTATTTCCTGGCCTTTATTTTGCAATTCCAATTTCACCGCGCGCTTTGCAAAGAGGCTGGCTACACAGGCCCGCTCCATCGCTGCTCGATTTACGGCAACAAAGCGGCCGGGGCAAAGCTCGCCAAGATGCTGGCGATGGGTGAGAGCCGCCCCTGGCCCGACGCCCTCGAAGCCATGACCGGCCAGCGCCAAATGGACGCCACCGCGATCCTCGATTATTTCGCACCGCTCAAAAAGTGGCTCGACGAGCAAAACGCGGGCCACAAGGTCGGCTGGAACTAACATAGCTCCCGGCAAATAGGTTGAAATACATTGGGCTGGCTCAAGTCTTTCTGTGCCATCTGCGAACTCTGTGTTAAATCTTTTTCTGATCCTGTATCGAGTTGCAACTTCGGAACCCATCCGCGATGGCACCATAGCCTGCCGGTAACCGTATGGTATAAATAATTTGTCCGCCCGTAAGGACTGAAGCTTGCCTGAGGCCCTGTGGATTTCTCCTTCACCGACGAACAGCAGCATCTCCGCCGCAGTGTCCGCGAATTTGCAGAATCCGAAATCGGCCCGCACGTGATGGAGTGGGACGAAGCCTCGCGTTTTCCGTCCGAATTGATTCCGAAGCTTGGCGAGATGGGATTGCTCGGAGTCATTTTCCCCGAAGAATATGGCGGCGCGGGGCTCGGCTACATCGAGTACGTAACGGTAATCGAAGAGCTGGCTCGCGTCGACGGTTCCGTAGGCCTGATCGTCGCGGCGCACAACTCTCTCTGCACCAATCACATTTACAAATTTGGAAGCGAAGAGCAGCGCAAGAAATATGTCACTCCGCTCGCACAGGGGAAAAAACTCGGCTGCTGGTCGCTGACCGAGCCCGAGGCCGGGTCCGACGCCGGAGGAACGCGAAGCGTCGCCACGCGGAAAGACGGCGGCTGGATTCTCAACGGTGCGAAGACGTTTACCACGAACGGCCACTCTGCCGACGTGTGCGTGGCCATGGCTGTCACCGACAAAGCCAAAGGGTCAAAAGGAATCTCCGCCTTCATCCTCGAAAAGGGAAATGCAGGTTTCCGCCCCGGAAAAAAAGAAAACAAGCTCGGCATGAGGGCGAGCGATACCTCCGAAGTCGTCTTCAGCGACTGTTTCGTTCCCTCGTCCAATCTCCTGGGCGCGGAAGGAAAGGGCTTCGTGAACACGTTGCAAGTGCTCGACGGCGGCCGCGTGTCGATCGCGGCGCTGGCTCTCGGTATGGCGCAGGGCGCCTACGAAGCGTCAGTGAAGTATGCGAAACAGCGCAAGCAGTTTGGGAAGACCATTAGTGAATTTCAGGCCATTCAATTCAAGCTCGCCGACATGGCCACGGAGATCGAAGCCGCCCGCCTGCTCGTGTATCACGCGGCGTGGCTTGCCGATCAAAAAAGCCCGCGCTTCACGAAGGAATCCAGCATGGCGAAACTCTACGCCAGCGAAGTCGGCGTGCGCGTCGCCAACGAAGCGGTGCAGATTTTTGGAGGCTACGGCTTCGTGAAGGACTACCCGGTGGAGAAATTTTATCGCGACTCCAAACTCTGCACCATCGGCGAAGGCACCAGCGAAATCCAGCGCATGGTGATTGCGCGTCAGATTCTCGAGGAGCGGTAGCCGCGCGCTTGAAACGACGATGCGGGCATGTGGGACGAAGTCTCTTGGTGGCGCCGGCGTCTCGCCGGCGATTTTATCCAGTGCACAGTGCCAATGGAACCGTTGGCGGGGCGCCGGCGCCACAACACCGCGTTGGGTGTGCTCATTCAATCGCGTTTGAATCTCAATCCATGCTACTTTGTGTCGTTCATTTTTATCGCCTGAACCATGCCTGTAGCCATCGACACGTGGGCCGTTCAAATCTGTGCGGGGGACGTCCGCGCCATCGCGCGCGCAATCACTGCGATCGAAGACCATGATTCTCACGCCGAAGAGTTGCTAAAGCAGATTTTTCCTTCTACAGGCCGCGCCCACGTAGTGGGTGTCACAGGCGCCCCCGGAACGGGGAAGAGTACCCTGGTAGATCGCCTCGCCGCGCACTATCGCCGCGCGGGCGAACAAGTGGGAATTATAGCCGTCGATCCCACCAGCCCGTATTCTGGCGGCGCGATTCTGGGGGACCGCATTCGGATGCAGGGACATGCGAGCGACGCTGGAATTTTCATTCGCTCCATGGCGACGCGTGGTTCCTTGGGCGGACTGGCGCGAGCCACGGGTGACGTCGCTCTCATCTTGGACGCCGCAGGCAAGCAACACGTGCTGGTGGAAACGGTCGGTGTCGGCCAGGACGAAGTCGATATCGTGCGCCTTGCGGATTGCACGCTGGTGCTGCTCGTGCCTGGAATGGGCGACGACGTCCAGAACATGAAGGCCGGCCTGATGGAGATCGCTGATATTTTCGTTCTAAATAAATCCGATCACGAAGGCGTGGACCGCTTGGAATCGCAACTTGAAGCGATGCTGGAACTAGCACCGGAACGAAACGCTTGGAAGCCCAGGATCGTGCGCACCGTGGCCACGGAAAACAAAGGCGTCGACGAACTGGCCTCCGCGATTGCGGAATACCGCGAACACTTCAACGCGAACACAGACCGCCAGTCCAAACGAGTAGAACACTGGAAGCGCCGCCTCGTGTTACTCGCCGGGGAATTGTTTCTGGAGCGCGCAGTCCCGGGCCTGCAGGGCGAAGCGGCACTCGACGCACTGGCCCGCGAAGTAGCTGCCCGGAGAAAGGACCCCTACGCAGCCGTGCACGAATTGCTATCGCGTGCGGGCCTTTAGTGTCGATGTGCCAATACACGAATATTTGTGGGTCACGGCTTCAGCCGTGACATAAAGTCTGCTCAATCAATTCGGCTTTAGCCGCTGATGTGTTGGAATACCAGTTACCAGACAGACCCCTTGGCGGGGTGACATAAGGGCCAACGCATGAAACTCGGCGACCTCGAATTCTGGCTGATTACCGACGGAACGTTCCGGCTCGATGGCGGCGCGATGTTTGGCGTGATCCCGAAGCCCATGTGGGAGCGTGTTTCTCCGCCCGACGGCCGCAATCGGATCCTCATGGCGATGAATTCTCTGCTGATTCGGACGGCAGGGAAGTGGATTCTGCTGGAGACCGGTGCAGGAGACAAGTGGGATGCCAAGCGCACGGAGATTTATTCTTTTGACGCCCCTCCGAGGCTTCCGCAAAAACTCATCGCGCGCGGCGTTCCTCCCGAAAAAATCGATGTCGTGATCAATACGCATCTCCATTTTGACCACTGCGGCTGGAACACACGCATCGTGAACGGCGAGGCCGTGCCCGTCTTCCCGAACGCGCAATATATGGTTCAGCGGGGAGAACTCGAACACGCCAAGGAGCCCAGCGATCGCGACCGTGCGAGCTATTTCCCAGAAAACTACGCCCCGATGGAAAAATCAGGCCAATGGTTGTTGCTCGAAGGGGACGCCGAGGTAATTCCCGGAATTGAATTAATCCGCGCGCCGGGCCACAACCGCGACATGATGTGCGTGCGCCTGACCGGTGGCGGCAAGACCGTGTTCTTCACGGCCGACCTGATTCCCACGGCGGCCCATCTGCCGTATCCCTGGATCATGGGGTACGATTTGTATCCGCTGACGACGCTGGAAAACAAGAAGAAATGGATTCCGGAAGCGGCGGGCGGAGGATGGCTCGTGATTTTTGGTCATGAGCCAGCGACGCCGGCAGGCTATTTGCGCGAGCAGGGCGGAAAGTACGTCCTGGAACCCGTGGCACTCGATTCCTAATTCCACTCACTATGAGGATTCATTCATGGCGAAAACGCAGCACAAGAAAAAAGCGCGCGGCACGGTCGCCGAACCGGTGCGCATCGGCGTCATTGGCGGCAGCGGCCTCTACAACATGCCGGGCATCGAGCGCGCGCGCGAGATAAGAGTCAAGACGCCGTTCGGTGATCCCTCTGACGCGCTCGTAGTAGGCACACTGGAAGGGAAGCGCGTCGCGTTTCTCGCGCGTCACGCGCGCGGACACCGTTTTCTCCCGACGGAAATAAACTATCGCGCTAATATTCACGCGATGAAACAGCTCGGCGTCGAGAGAATTGTTTCAGTCAGCGCGGTCGGTTCTCTCCAGGAAGATCTGAAACCGCTCGATTTTCTGATCCCCGACCAGTTCTACGATCGCACACGGCATCGCATATCCACTTTTTTCGGAGATGGCGTGGCCGCGCACGTGGGGTTTGCGAAACCGGTCTGTGGACAGCTCACCGGCGTGCTCGGGGAAGCCTGCGACCGCGTCAAGGTGCGCGTGCATCGCGGCGGCACGTACGTCTGCATGGAGGGCCCGCAATTTTCGACGCTCGCCGAAGCTCATGTGCACCGCCAGTTGCGCTTTGAAGTGATCGGCATGACCAACGTCACCGAAGCGAAGCTCGCTCGTGAAGCCGAAATCTGCTACGCGACGATTGCCATGATCACGGATTATGATTGCTGGCACCCCGAACACGCTTCGGTAACTCTCGAGGAAATTATTTCAAATCTGAACAAGAACGCTGAAAATGCGCAGGCGGTCGTGCGCGAAGCGGTCCGGGCGATGCCTTCGGAGCGCGACCCTGCCGTTATTCCTGCCGCCGCGCGGAAGCGGCTAAGCGTGATCGCCGGAAAATATCTCACGCGGGGAGCGCCCTGATCATGTCGTTACTTGTCGTGGGGTCGGTCGCGTTCGACGCCGTCGAAACGCCGTTCGGAAAAGTCGACCGCATGCTGGGCGGCGCGGCCACCTATTTTGCCGTTGCCGCGAGCTTCTTCACGCACGTCAATCTCGTCGGAATCGTGGGGGATGACTTTACGGATAAGGACGCATCCATCTTTCGAGGCCGCCGCGTGGACACCGCGGGACTCGAACGCGCGGCCGGGAAGACATTTTTCTGGGCCGGGCGTTACAACGAAAACATGAACGAGCGCACGACTCTCGCCACGGAATTGAACGTCTTTGCGGAATTCAAACCGCGCCTCCCCGAGGCCTATCAATCTTCCGGCCACATCTTCTTGGCGAATATCGATCCCACTCTGCAAAGCTCGATCCTGCACCAGGTCAAGCGCCGCCCGAAAATTGTCGCGCTTGACACCATGAATTACTGGATCGAGCGCACACCCAAGGAGCTGCGGGAGACGCTGCGCCACACGGACATTTTGATGATCAACGACTCCGAAACGCGCCAGCTTTCGAACGAGCACAACCTGATGCGCGCCGCGCGCCACATCTTCAAGCTTGGCCCGAAAGCTCTCGTGATCAAGCGCGGAGAACATGGCGCCATGCTGGTCCATCAAAATCGCGCCTTCAGCGTCCCTGCGTTTCCACTCGAGGAAGTCCGCGACCCGACCGGCGCGGGCGACACCTTCGCTGGCGGATTCATGGGCTATCTCGCAAGCGTCCGCGGCGCGAACGACGCTGAATTGCGTCGCGCCATGGTGTATGGCTCAGTGATGGGAAGTTTCGCAGTGGAGAAATTCGGGCTGGACCGCCTTCGTACGCTCAAGCGCCCGGAAATCCACACCCGCGCACGGCACTTCTCCAAGATGACCCAGTTCACGCTATAACTGGCGTTCCAAAAGATCCTTTGAATTGTGGGTCGTGCCTTTAGGCAGGACAAAACGGCGCTGTTTTTATCAGGGGTTTTAACCCCTGAGATCTTGAAGTTGCAATTTCCCTCATCCCGCCCAGCGCGCACCTGAACGACGGGGTCCCTCCTTGCGGCCAGAGCAACATTCGGCGTGCCGGCGCCTCTCACGTTTCCCATGCGCGTTGTATACTCCTTCCGGCCTCCTCCATGCCCAAGTCTCTCAAGCCGCCGGCGTTGGCTCCAGGAAGCACGATTGCCGTGGTCTCA
>WNFA01008052.1_pt1 | contig 12542 bp, 12 predicted proteins | sample 5400481 | NCBI WGS metagenome assembly WNFA01 (sample SAMN13153340, study PRJNA577476) | soil metagenome | isolation source: 120 cm saprolite under Douglas fir tree site 2 hole 1 replicate 2 | place: USA:California | collected 2015-04-18
CTTGCTGGGATGGATGGCGCATACCTGCGCTTTACAGGCGAGGTGAAGATTGAGCGATATGATGAGAAGATGGTCGAGTCCCGGCAGGATGAGGCAATCTGGGAACTGATGTACTTCGGCCATGTCCACTAAATTCCCTATCCCGATTGCGGTCATGCAATTTCATCTCGCCTGTGGGCTGGTCGTACAACTCTAAAACGTGTGGATCTTGGTCCATCAACTACACAAAGGGAAGCTCATTTTTCTGGTTCTCGAACTGGATAGCATCCCTCATTTTGAGAGAAGGTATGTGCCACTCACACTGCCAGCGGACCTCTGTACATGGCGGGCGGGTGGTGATGTGCGAAATTGGGTAATGACTGCTTTGGCCTGGTCTGAATAACCAAGCCGCCAGCACCAAGCCTCAAATGCTTCACCAGTGAGTTTTGCCATTTGGTAAAGAGGCTGAAAGTTCGGACGAAAATACTGGATAGATGGTAAATGACCCGAAACCTTGGTCTGGCACCGATTTGGTGATTTGATGATTGTAGGGCTATGAAGCGGTCTCAGGGAATCGCTTCTAAAGCGGAGGAGATTCCGAAGCGACCTACTGATGAGTTCGAATCGCCAAAGCGCACCTGGCCCAGGGGGCACTGTCGGGCGCAGCTCAGCAAGATCGGCTCCAGCACCTCCTGGGAGGTGGTACAGCTGAACGTCGGGCTTACCCCCCGAATTGCATCACGAAAGACCGGCTCACCCTACGGGATGCGCAACGAGATGACAGCCGCCACTAGCGTAAAAAGGAAACAGAGATCTCTACTGAGAGGGTAACAAACCATTCTCTCACAAGGAAGTCTCTCTCCCTATGATACCCAATCCCTGTATCGAGGTCCAAACCTCTCCTCTTGATCGTCCTTCGGTGCCTGGGTGGTTCGCCGAGGTTGTCATGATGGCTCGTCACCTGGCGACGAAGGGGCTGCTTGAGGCTTTTGCGCAGCAAGTCCGCCTGGTACGAGGTCGCTTCGGCAGCTATGAACCGATTGACTTTCTGGCCCTGCTTGTAGGCTACGCCATCAGCGGGGAACGGACGCTCTCGGACTTCTTTGAGCGTGTCGCTCCTTTCGAGACGGCATATATGGCGCTGTTTGGACGCAGATGTCTGCCCCATCGCTCCAGTTTGAGTCGCTTCCTGGCTGATGTCGATCGCCCGTGTTTGGAAGCCTTCCGCGCGCTCTTCGAGCAGCAGACGTTCGCGGAGGGGTGGACCTCGGAAACCATTGGCGGCATCTTCGATCGCCAAGGCCGCCGCTATCTGGTCTTTGACGTCGATGCGACGCGCCAAGCTGCACGGCAACGCGCGCTCCCCTGCGATCCTACCTTGCCCACTGCCAAACGTCGGCTCGATGCCGTCTGTGCGCCTGGCTACCGAGGGCGCAAGCGAGGTGAGGTGGTCCGCACGCGCACCACGGCACTTCAAATGCACACACGCCAATGGATCGGCACCTATGGGGGCCGAGGTAATGGCGACTATCGTGCTGAACTGGCCTCGGCACTCCGAGCCATCACGGCCTATTTGAAGCACCTCGCTTTCCCCCCGGAGATGGCTCTGATCCGTCTGGACGGAGCCTATGGCGATGCGACCGTCATCGCTCAGCTTCTGCTGGCAGGCGTGTCTTTCGTGACGCGATGGAGAGGCTATCAGATCTTGGAGCGTCCTCAGATCCAGCGCGTACTGGCTCATCCGCCGACGGCGAGCATGACAAGGAAGAACAGCGGTCAGCTCGTCGAGTTGTTTGATGGAGGCCGGCTGGAACTGGGGGAGGACTTGTCTCACGTGCGAGTGATTGTGGCCCGGCATCCCGCTCCTCCCCCTGGGAAGGACATACCAGTCGGCAAGCGTGTCGGTGAGTGGGTCTACGAACTGTTCGTCAGCACGCTTGGTGCCGATGGGTTCCTGGTGGAGGATGTCCTGGATCTCTATCATGGGCGTGGAGCTTTCGAGGCGGTGCTGGCCGATGAAGATGTCGAAGAAGATCCCGATCGCTGGTGTTCCTTCACGGAGTGTGGGCAAGAGCTGTGGCAAATCGCGTGTCAATGGGTATGGAACCTGCGCCTCTCCCTGGGACAGACCATGCAGGGAGTCCAGGTGCGTGAAATCGAGTGGGCCCCTCCCAAAGAAACTCCTGCTGTCTTCGTCGCTGAAGAACCCCCACCGGAAGAGTATGGCCCGTGGCAGTGGGCTGCAGCCTTCGGACGAGCCACAGGGCGTTTCGGGGCAGAGGACTTCGTGTTGCAGGAGAACGGGAGGTTGCGCTGTCCAGCAGGGGCCAGCCTCTGGTTGAGCGAAGTGCGTCAAGAGCATGCATTCACTCAACGGGCCGTCTATCTGGCCTACCAGACGGATTGTCTGCCTTGTGCCCTCCGCGAGCAGTGTCTGGCTCCCGGGGCCACAGGCAATCGTGCCCGTCGCGTCAGTGCCGTCCGTCGTCTCTTGCCCGCGCCTTCCTCTGTTGTGGAGCGCAAGCCCATCCTGCTCGACCCGATGCGGTGGGTCGATGTGGCCGGTCGAGCGCTTCGCCGTACCTGGATGACCCACTGGCGCAGACAATACGTCGAGATCCTTCCGCTGGTGGACAGTGTGCAGAGCGTTTCCCCTCCCCCTCGCCCACCGCGTGCCATGCGTTCGCATCACCGCTGGAGTTGGCCTGATCGGCTTGCCTGCAACGCCTGGTGGGGACCGCCACAACTGCGCGTCACCGTCGCTGGTGTTCCCACTTCTCTGGCTACCAACTAACCAAGGAGGAAGCGGCAAACAAGAGAGACTCATTCCATGACATGTCATCTCCCTCTGAGTGGATCACGAGGGCGAAAGGCATCTGTCCGCTTAACAACATCCTCCCGTTCTTCCGTGATTGCTTGCAACGGTGTCGAAATGTCTCTTCATCAAAGAAGCACACATATCGTCAAGGGCTCTCTAGAGCCTCTTTATTTGATATGGACATCTCGTTGCGCATCCCGTGGGAAGACCCAGGTTATCTGAGAAATGACAATACGACACAGAATTATTCAAAAATTACGACACAGAATTTTGTAATTTACAGTTGATTCGTCTAGAGGAAAACGTGTTACATTTCACCCATCAATGCTCTGTGCAGGCGGACGATACGAGCGTACACGAAAATGCTCGGTTTCGCATGACTCACAAGAGGTAAGGGTTACACCTTTTGCTTGTTCTCGGGCCGCATGACCTCACGGCCCAGGGTGGCCACAAGCGTGGCCAGCACGCCGACGATCAGGATGATGCCTGATCCCCCTCGTAGCGGGGCCAATGCGCCCAGGAAGTGGATCAGGGCGAGGACGACCATCAGGAGGGTCACGCCAAGCAGGATCACCAGGTCACCGACGAAAAAATTGTAGACGGCCAGGATGACTTTCAGGATGATGTTCATGATCGAACCTCCTTCTCTTGCGAGAGTATGCTAGCCTGCGATGTCGTGGTTGCCAATGCCACACGCGGCTTTCGTCGCTTGATAGCCGTGATCAGCAGGGCCGATGCGACCAGGTAGAGGGCAGCCAGCAGGAGCAGAAACAGGTCGGAGAATGGCCAGGTGATGCCGAAGCTCTCCCCCGACCAGAACGTGCCAAAGGTAGTGAGCATAATACCGACAAGAAACTTCAAGGTGTTCTCCGGGATGCGTTGGAGAGGGGCCTGGGCAGCCAGGCCAATGCCGTTTGCGCCACTGCCGCCAAAGGAAAGGACGATGAAGGCGACTTCCAGCCCTTCCAGTAACACCGACTTGTAGGAGAGGAGCACCCCGAACGGAGCGAGGCCGGTCTTGACGGGTTCCCCTCGTGCGCGTGCCTGTGCGATGTTGGCTGCATAAATGGCCTCTTCGTCGTGCAGGAACTTGAGTCCACTGTAGCGTTGAATGGCATTCTTGAGCCATTTGAGGCCAAACAACAAGAGCAAGAAGCCAATCACGAAGCGTAGACATCCAGGGGATCAAAGTGACCAAGGCGACGCCCAGGGTGGTAACGATCACCGCGAGCGTCGCGACGGCAGCCAACGCTCCCACTATTGCACTGCGCCAGTTGCTGGTGATCCTAGCCACCAGGACAAGGGTAAATGCCTCAACAAACTCTACCGCTGAGGCGAGAAAGGCGGCAATGACAATCGCCCATTGCATGTGTTGTTTTCTCCTGCTCTCTGTGAAATTCGGGCTTGCCTGTTTAGGCGAAATGGTCCGACAATTTCCCGGTAGCCACGAGCCAACGCACAAATGCCAGGCGATGGTAGTCCGCAGAGGTTCGAGAGAGCTCTAATTCGGTTCGATCACGACGCAGTTGGGTCAACTGCTCTATTTCGTGCTCTGTGAAGCCTCCCCGGCGCAACGCTTCGAAGTCTTCCTTGTAGTTCAGGTGATTTTGATGCCATCGGTAATTCATTTTCTCCTCCTTGCGGTGAGTTGAAATCGGGCTATTACCTGCCTCCCAGGCAGGGTGGATAGAGAATGAGTTTTCATACATTCATCAGGGTACCTGGTGAATTTTCCATCCAACAGACATGAGTATACTGGGGATGATGAGAGAAATCAGCGTCCATTAGGTGCCGTCTCACTTCCCATCACTTCTCACTTGGCAGAACGGCTCCCGGCCTCCCACTTCCCTGGCGCTTTTCGTGAGACGCTGAGCCTCTCTTCCAGGCTGGCTGGGTCAGCATAACCTGACTAAGGCCAGCGTCTCGTTCATCGTAGAAGGTTCGCTTCATGGGCGCTCCTTGCTGCACGCGCCGCCTGGAGGGAACGAAGCTATGCCCTTTAGGAAGTAATGGGAAGTGAGATGCCATCTGATGGACACTGACTTTACCCGACCCTCCCGGTATACTCGTATCTATTGGATGCACTCCACGTTGGGAGCGGGATCTGGGGAGTGGTAAAAGACTCCAAACTCCCTGCGACCTCATCCTTTTATAATAGCAGAGTTGCTGACACCGGCAGGACAGATATTCATTGAGAGCGGAGGGAAATCCCGGTAGAGCTATCGTACAGTCATGCTGGTGCTCCTGTGAGCACCAGAAAGGAAGAAGGCCATGCTAAACCCGCAGCCACAACAGTACAGCATCTTACAAAGGAAAGAAGTCTCAGACAGTCTCCTGGTTGAGCAAGCTCTGGCAGGTGATCAATGCGCCTTTGAGTTCCTGGTCAATCGATACCATCACCAACTAGTGAGCTACATCCGGGGCTTTCTCAAAGACAATGACCAGATCTACGATGTCCTCCAGCATGTGTATCTCCAGCTCTATCTTTCCTTGCCAATACTATTAAGGAATGTATCGCTCAAGGCGTGGCTGTTTCAGGTGGCCCGCAATCGCTGCCTGGATGAACTGCGCAAGAGGCGCAGGAGGGCCGAAGTTCCTTTCTCCACCCTCGAGCGAGAGGGCGGGGAGGAGGGACTATCATCGCTCGAGGCCATCCCCGACCCCGAGCCTTTGCCGGAGGAGATGACCGAGAGCATCGAGCTGCACGGTTCGCTACATGCGGCCATTGTTTCCCTGCCCCCGAAGTTGCGTTCGATCGTGCACCTGCACTGTTTCAGGCAATTGACCTTCGCAGAAATTGGGCGCACACTCAACATGCCGGAGACGACCGTGAAGACCTACTTCTACCGCTCTTTGCCGTTCTTGCGGAGCGCGCTCGCAAGCAACGTGCACTTTGCATCGATCTCGTAGAGTACCTCGCCGCAAGGGGAAAAAAGGGTTCAAGTACATGGTCGCACTTTCCATAACTATTTGACCTGAACCACTTCACGTCGGGCCCAGCTTATCCCTTGCGCAGCAGCGCGTCAGACCTGGTCTGAGCCTCCTTCTGACGTTGACGTGCAAGTTCGGACTGGCACGCTTTGTGGTTGAGTTGCGTGGCGACCAGCACCATTGCGATCAGGACGATCCCGGTGGCAACGAGGTAGGAGAAACCATATCCCGCAGCAAGCGAACCTGTCTGCACCGTGTGGGCAGCGGCTATCGTGGCCAGGAGAGCGAGTCCGACCGCCGAGCCGGTCTGCTGGCTGGTTGTGAGCAAGCCACCGGCCAGACTCTGCTCGCGGCGATCTACGCCCGTCGTCGCACCGATCGAGGCGGTCGGCAGGGCCAGAGCTATTCCCAAGGCGGTCAGCAGCAGTCCGGGCAGCACATTGACGACGTAGCTGCCCCCACTGGTCATAAAGGAGAGCCACACCTGGCCAAGGCCCATCGAGGCCAGTCCTATGAGCAACAGGCGCTTGACGCCCAGGCGATCGAGCAGGCGCCGTGTAGCGAGGGTCGAGGTCAGGACGACGGTTGCGGTTGATGGAACCAGGGAGAGGCCAGTGAGCGAGGCGCTCTCGCCAAGAACACGCTACATGTACAACGAGGTGAAGTAGACGTAGGCAGCGAGTACAGCACTCATCAGCACCATGGCTCCCACGGCAGCGCGGTGTGTCGACGGCGAAAAGTAGCTGAACGGCACCATCGGAGCGGTCGTCATGCGCTCGACCAGCACGAATACCAGAGCGAGCAGCACAGTGGCTCCCAGCGCCAGCACCGTTCCCAGTGATCCAAAGCCCTGCTGTTGCCCGCTGCTGAGTCCATAAATCAGCGCGGCCGCCGATGCCGTAACCAGAACAGCGCCGAGCATATCGATGCGCTGACTGCTGGTACTCTTGTCATCAGGAATCACACGCGGGATGAGCAGCAGCAGGACCGCGATGATGGGCAGGTTGACCAGGAAGATCGCGCGCCAGCCCAGGTATTGGGTGAGCACTCCCCCAGCAATCACCCCGGCTGACGCGCCGGCGGCTGTACTGGCCTGCCAGATGCTCAGCGCCCGGTTGCGTGCCGCTCCCTCAGCGTTGGTGGTGGTCAGCAGCGACAGCGCCGAGGGAGAGACGAACGCCGCTCCAGCACCCTGCACAAAGCGCGACAGGATCAGCATGAGCGGGGAGAGGGCCAGGCCACAGGTCAGCGAGGCGAGCGCGAAGAGCGTCAGCCCCAGCAGTAGCAAGCGTCGACGTCCCAACAGGTCACCGACACGCCCGCCCAGCAGCAGGAGCGATCCGAAGGTCAACGCATAGCCAGTCACCACCCACTGTAAGTCGGCGGCAGCGAACCCCAATTCCCGCTGGATGGTCGGAAGCGCGACATTGACGATGCTGAAGTCCAACTGAAGTACGAATTGTGCGGCGCAAATCAGCGCGAGCGCACTGACGGCTGGACGCCGGATAACAGGTTGTGGTGAAGCGCTCATTGTTCGTGTCCCTCCAGTCGCCTGTGATTCTGCACTAGCTCTTGAGCCCCTGGGCGTCTCACCTGGCAATGTCGTCCCAGTTGACAGCTCCTTTGCCTGGTGCACTCTCGACACTTGATGCTGCTCACTATTCTTTTTGCTATTCGAACGAACGGACGTGAAGCAAATCAGCGGCTTCACGTCAATGTGATGAGAAGTTTCATAACCCATTCGCCTCTATGAGTCACCCTCTTCCCAATGAATAGTCTAGAAGAATATCCGGGAGAAGTCACTGTCCATCAGATGGTATCTCACTTCCACTTACTTCTCTCCTGTATGTCTAGCGGAAAGGGCAGTGCGAGAACCTGATTGTTTTCTGCTCACCAATCATCTGGTGTTTGTCGGAGGAGAGAGCTCAATCGCCCCCAGCGCGCGCAACGTCGTCTGTGCCTCGGTCAGTCCCTTCACCCCTCTAATATCGAGCCGCTCATAGGGTCGGTCGCGTCGCAGCATGCGCAGATACTCGCCCCTCTCGAGGTTCCAGAGCGTGATAGCCCCGCCATCTCCGCGTGACCCAAAGTGACAAGCCAGAGATGAGAAGTGTGGGGAAGCGACATGGCATCCGATGGACGCTAGTTTTGCTGCTGGCTTCGCAGATACGGCTGGCTTTATTACGCTGGGAGGATGGTTTGCGAAGCCTTGAGCTTCCTTCAGACAGGAGGGCCTCAATGTGATCGAGAACTGGAACGGCGCGAATAGCTTCATTTTCTATGGGCGTAGCAGTGAGTTCGCGACCAATCGTCTGGACGAACAAGAGCTGGCAGCGTTGTCGCTTCATTTGCTCCAAATCTGCCTCGTCTACGTGAATACCTTATTGATTCAACGCGTGCTGGCCGAGCCCAGGCACTTCCGCCAGATGAGAAAGGAAGATTTCCGGGCGCTCACTCCCCTCATCTTTAGTCATGTAACTCCTTATGGTACTTTCCAGTTGGATCTCACCGAACGCATGCAGATTGAAGAAACCGCATGATTCATGCTGAACACTCATGGCGCGGCCTCCACGTCGCCCAGGTTTCCCCCTCGCGCTATCGTCAGCTCAAGACGCTCGCCACCAACCTGAGCTTTCAGTTCGTCGGAGGTGCCCCTGGCGATCACGCGGCCCAGATCAACGACGACAATCTGGTCGGCCAGATGATCGGCTTCATCCAGCTACTGGCTGGTGAGTAAGACCGTCGTGCCCGAGGCGGTGAGGCCGCTGATGATCTCCTAGAAGGGGGGGCAGTGCTGGCATGAGAAACTCTTCATCTCCTTCCAATCTGCCTCTCATCGGGTCCTGCTAGACTGACCAATGCGAGGTGATCGTTAGTGGATCACCTCTGACAGCACGAGCAGGAGATCTTCCCTATGCGTACTTTGCTCTATGATCTACTCAAAAGAGGTGTCAGCCTCTGCTTCAATATACTCAATGTGCTCCTGGGCGGAAACCTGCCTCCATTTGGCAGTGCCGCCGTGATTGTCGAGGAGCAGGATTGCTACCTCGTGGTTGAACTTCCCCGGGGACGGGTGGTCTTTCCTGGTGGCTTCATGACCTGGCGAGAAGGCCCCAAACACACGGCGCAACGGGAAGCACAAGAAGAAACGGGACTCCTCGTCAGGGTGGATCATCTGATCGGCACCTACTTCAGTGCCAGTGACAGTTTCCTGAACATGAGTACGGTGAGTTGCGTCTATGCCGCTGAGGTGATCGGTGGCGTGTTGCGCAACAGCGCTGAGGGGCGAGCATGCTGGCTCCACGAGGAGGAACTACGCAAGCGGCTTAGTCCACACTCCAGGGGCATCCTTGACGACTACCTCCGCTCTCGTCCCTTGCAGCGAGCAATTCCTGCTTCCTCCGGTTCACAGATGCCCTTGCCTCTTGTGTCGTGAAGGGAGACTGGGATGGGAAGAACTTTTAGAATGGGGGGAGAATGGCCAACGACGTGACAGTTCGATCTCCCTCGTTCAGGACCACTGCATGCAGCATGTGCATGAGAATTTCCCCATTTTTTTCCAAGAGACTTCTCATGAACCTCTGCTACCCTGATCAATGTGAGGCGGTCGCTCTGGATCACCTCAGTACGAAATGAGAAGAAAAGCAATGATAGAGCTTTCACGCTCCATCATCCAGCCTCATGGAGGCTACATACCACTTTGGGAGGGTTTGTTCATGAGAGAACAAGCTAAAACATCTATTGCCGAACCTCATGCCTTGCATGAGGGTACACCTATCACTAAGCACAGTCTTTCAGTTATCTTACCAGCCTATAACGAAGCGCAGGTGATTGCCAATACGGCCTCGACCGTTCACTTCGTGCTGGATGGCTGGAAGGTGGATTTTGAGATCATTGTCGTCAACGATGGCAGTACGGATCAGACAGGAGCGATTCTTGCTGCGCTCGCAGCTCGAGACCCCAGGATTCGTTTCGTCACCCATCCCGTCAATCAGGGCTATGGCGCGGCTCTGGTGAGTGGATTTGCGGCGGCGACCAAGGAACTCATCTTTTTTATGGATGCGGATGGGCAGTTCGACATCAGCGACCTGCGAACGTTCTTCCTCTTCATCGATCGCTACGATGCGGTCATTGGCTATCGCATAGATCGCCAGGACTCCTGGATGCGTAAACTCAACGCCTGGGGATGGAAGCTGCTGATCGGCTGGGTGCTTGGTGTCCACGTGCGAGACGTGGACTGCGCGTTTAAGCTCCTGCACACCGACTTCCTCCGCCAGCATCCTTTGCAGACACGTGGTGCCATGATCAACGCGGAGTTGTTGTACACCTTGACGCAAGCTGGAGGGACCTATAAAGAGCTGAGCGTGCATCACCTGCCACGTCAAGCTGGTCGTGCCACCGGTGCGAAGCTGAGCGTCATTCTTCGCGCTTTCCGCGAACTGTTCTCCTACGCCCACAAGTGGCGGCGAGAAAAACAGAAGAGGATTCAACAGGCACAGGTGCTTCACACACCATGAGGACGAACCATTGGAACATTCTCATGTGTTTCCAATGGAGAATCAACGAACGGAGCGTAAGCTCAAAGAGATCGGAAAAGAATGCTTACACCACAGAATTGACACACGCTCTGGAGGATACCTTTCAAGCGGATAGCCTTCTCCAACGAGCGGAGTGTCACCTGATAGAAACGGAAGGAAAACAACACGATGCATGCTACAGATAGCACTGCTACAACACTCACGACTCCTCACTATGAGGCTGAGCAACCGCTAGCACCACCGGGAAAGAAGCGCTTGTTCGCCTGGCATCGATTAGGGCTCGTAGGCGTCACGCTGATCTCGGTCTTTATGAACTTTTATGAGTTGGGCAAGAACGGCTTCGGTTCCTATTATCCGGCCGCCGTGCTCAGTATGACGGACAGCTGGCATAATTTCTTTTTTGTCGCCTATGATCCCGGCGGCTTCGTTTCGATCGACAAGCCCCCGGTAGGCTTCTGGTTGGAGGCGGCCAGCGCCAAAATCTTTGGCTTCAACTCGGTGAGCATCCTCTTGCCCCAGGCGCTGGCAGGTGTGCTGTCGGTTCTGCTGCTCTATTACCTGGTCCGACGACACTTTGGGGTCGTAGCTGGCCTGCTGGCAGCCCTCGCCCTGGCCCTCAATCCCATCAGCATCCTGACCAATCGCAATGTGACGATTGATAGCACCCTGACCCTGGTGCTGCTCCTGGGAGCCTGGACGGTGCTGAAGGCGGCTGAGACGGGGCGACTGCGCTGGCTGCTGCTGATGGCCTTTATCGTCGGCATCGGCTTCAATATTAAGACGCTGGAAGCCTACCTGGTGGTTCCGGCCTACGGGCTGCTCTACCTGCTCGCCGCTCCCCACCGCCTGCGCAAGCGCATTGGACACCTGGCCCTCGCAGGAGTACTGCTGCTGGTCGTCTCGCTCTCCTGGGTGGTCGCCGTCGACCTCACCCCAGCCTCGCAACGGCCCTATGTCGGCTCCACGCAAGATAATTCGGAACTGAGTCTTGCCCTTGGCTACAATGGCATCCAGCGCTTGCTGGGAAGTTTTGGAGGTTTTGGAGGAGGGTCAAGTGCCAACCGACCCTCAAACGGCACTCCCCCTTCTGGGAACACCAGCAGAACTGGCACGTCCTCCACGCCTGGAACTCCCCCCAATTTTGGAAACGGTGGATCTACCAACACCGGAGAGATCAGAGCAGGCCAACAGCCGCCGTCAGGAGGATCTGGCGGTGGTGGAGGTGCAGGTGGGCTCTTTGATATCGGGACCCCGGGTCCGCTGCGCCTCTTTATTCAACCACTGGCAGGACAGATCGCCTGGCTCTTGCCCTTCGCGCTTCTGGGAGCCGTCGCCCTGGCCTGGCAACGACGACCACGCTTGCAAAGCGACCGCAAGCAGCAATCGCTGCTGCTGTGGGGCATGTGGCTGCTCACCATGGGCATCTTCTTTAGCGTCGCGAGCTTCTTCCACCAGTATTACTTTACGGTGATGGCTCCAGCCATTGCGGCGCTGTTTGGCATCGGTGTGGTGACGATGTGGCAGGACTACCGGCGTGGCGGGTGGCGCGGATGGCTCTTACCCGTCGCGCTGGTGGCCACGGTGGCTGAGCAGGTCTACATTCTCAGCCAGTATCCCACGTGGGGGCAGTGGCTGATTCCGCCCCTGGTTGTCCTGGGCGTCATTGCCGTGGGAGCGCTCCTCATCGCACGCCTTGCCCCACGGCTGCATCTCAAAGCTCCAGGTCGTCGGTTCCTGGTGCCAGCACTCACTGCTGGGGTGTTGGTTCTGATGCTTGCCCCGACGGTGTGGGCCGCCATCCCCATCCTCACGAGTACGCAAGCCGATACGCTGGTGGCGGGACCAACGCAGACGACGAGCTTCGGTGGCAACGTTGGGGACGGACAGAGTGCGAATGCCAGCTCGGACGCAGCCCTGATTCGCTACCTGGAGGCTCATCAGGGCACGGCGAAATATCTGGTCGCCGTGCTCAATTCAAGGGGAGCCGATGCCATCATTCTGGCGACGAACAAGCCGGTGATGACCCTGGGTGGCTTCTCTGGCAGTGACCCCATCCTGACGACCAGCCAACTCGCGGCACTGATCAAGAGTGGGCAGGTGAAGTACTTCCTGATCAGCAGCTTCGGTGGAGGTGGCGCTGGTGGGAGCGGCCAGAGCGCATTGATCACCTGGATTAAGCAGCACAGCAAGGTCGTCCCGTCGAGCCAATGGCAATCGAGTTCAACAAGCAGCAGCCCCGGTGGCTTCGGCGGCGCTGAGCAGTTGTACGAATACAC
>WNFA01005179.1_pt1 | contig 12541 bp, 8 predicted proteins | sample 5400481 | NCBI WGS metagenome assembly WNFA01 (sample SAMN13153340, study PRJNA577476) | soil metagenome | isolation source: 120 cm saprolite under Douglas fir tree site 2 hole 1 replicate 2 | place: USA:California | collected 2015-04-18
CGAGGTTCCCGATGGCGTGCTCGTGGTACTGGACGAGGCGTACATCCACTATGCGGAGAGCATGGGCTTGCGAGATTCCGTGGAAGCGTACCGCAAAAGAGAGAATTTGCTGATTCTGCGGACGTTTTCGAAAGTGTATGGGTTGGCGGGACTGCGGATCGGGTATGCCATCGGACGGCCGGAATTGTTATCGGCTATGAACAAATTGAAGACGCCGTTTAACACATCGGGAGTAGCGCAAGCGGCGGCGCTAGCGGCGCTGGACGACAAAGAACACGTGGCGCGCTGCATCGAGACGAACGCAACGGAGCGAAAACGGTTGAGCGAGGGATTGGCGAAACTGGGATTCCGGCCGGTGCCGAGCGAAGCGAACTTCGTGTTTATCGTGGTGGGTCCGGATGCGAAAGCGCTGAGCGATGACCTGTTGCAGATGGGCGTGATCGTGCGGCCGCTGGGGTGGATGGGCTTTCCGGAAGCGATGCGCATTTCGATAGGGACAGCGGAAGAAAACGAGAAATGTTTGGCGGCCATGGTGCGGGTGATCTTGAAGCGCGCCGGTGAAGGCGAACTCGCGGCGCGATGAGAAAGAAGAAAGTGGCGAGTGGCGAGTGGCGAGAAAAGAATATGCGGGTCTTGGTGCCAGCTAACGCGGACTTCGGGATGTCTGCGGGCGTCGACCCAATCGCCGACATCTTGAAAAAATACAAGACTATCGCGGTGGTCGGATTATCCTCGAATCCGATGCGGGCGAGCTATGGCGTGACGGAATATATGCAGGGCGAGGGATACCGGATTATTCCGGTGAATCCGAATGAGAAGGAAGTGCTGGGGGAGAAGAGTTACGCGCGGCTCGAAGATGTGCCGGAGAAAATTGAGATCGTGAACGTGTTCCGGCGGGCAGAGGAAGTGCCCCCGGTGGTGGAGAGTGCCATTCGCGTTGGCGCGAAAGTGGTTTGGATGCAAATGGGAAGTGAGAATGAAGAGGCGGCAGCAAAGGCAAGAGCAGCGGGGCTGGTAGTGGTTGAGGATGCTTGCATTTTGGTGGAACATCGAAGGAGAGCGAGGGAACTGAAGGCATAGAGGAGTGACAATTCATGTTTATGGGCAGCCCGCCGAGAATTTGCGCGGATTTTTGTTTTTGGGAAAAAGAAAGAATGGAAAAAGACTTAACACAGAGAACACGGAGAGCACAGAGGACACAGAGAAGAGAGGACGGAAAGTCAGCGGGGAAGCGGGAAGACGAGGAGGCTGCGTTTGCCGGTAATGACCACGGCGAGGGAGCGGCCGTCGGGAGAGATGGCGAAATCGCGAAAGCTAATGCGTCACGTCCCGCTGAAGCGGCGAGGGGCGGAAGATCAATCCACACGAGATCGCCGGATTTTTTTTCGATGGAACGCTTGAGGAGAATGCGCGATTCATCGGGCGCCCAGCGAAAGACGCCAAGTCCGATGCGCACACGGGCAACGCGATTGAGAGAAGTGAGATCGCGAATCTCGAGAATCTCTTTGTCAAGGAAGTAGGCGACTCGCTTGCCGCTGGGCGAGACGCTCAGGCCGCCCTCGTAGTTGTCGAGCGTGGCCAACTCTCTGTCGTTATCGGTGAGCAGATCAAGGCGCTGCAGGCGAGGCGGGCCGGTGATGCTGCGATTTTGTTCGACGGCAATGGCGGAGTTCGCACCGGGCAACCAGGCGATGTCGCGAAACGTGCGGCCTTCATAAGCAGAAGGAAAAGAGCCGGTCGCGGGACGCGTGAATTTCAGGGAGAAGAGCTGGCGCGGCTTCACGGCTTCGGAGAGAAAGGCGATGGAGGCGTTGTCGAGAAGCCACGTCGCCTTTGTTGATGCGGATTTCGTGGCCGGAATCGTCGAAGAGCATGGTCTGGAAGGAGTCTTCGGCTTTGCCGGAATCGTCGACGACGGTGGTGGTGAGAAGTTCGGCGAGAATCATGCGGCCGTTGGGAGACCAGCGGAAGGAGTTGACGATGTAGCTGAAAGGCCGGTTGCCGCGAGTGAATTTTTGGCCTTCGAGGAGGCGCCGGCGCTTGCCGCCCGCGTCCTGAAGCCAAATATCATCGTGCTCGAGGTCGTATTCTTTGGTCTTGAAATGGCGATAGACGGAATAGGCGATGCGGCCGTCGGGGGCGTAGGCGAAGGCGGTGATTTCTTCGTCGATGGATTGGAGGGGCTTGTCGAGATTTTGGGCGTTGGCGGGCGGCAGAGAACAGCAGCCTACGACGGCGCACACCAGAGAACAGAGACGACGGAGCCAACGAAAGCGGCTGAGCGAACAGGGACAAGTCATTGTTTAGGGCCGGGATGCGGGCCGGTGTAATCGGAACAGCAGGGCTTTTGCGTGGGCGTGAATTCCATGAATTCGACGCGGGTGTCGTCGGGATCGTAGAGATTGAGCTGCCATTTGCCATCGCGGCCGATTTTGGGTTGCTCGGTGCCGGTCCAACCGTTTTTGCGAAGTTGCGCTTCCGCCGCGTGGATATCAGGGACGCCGAGGGCGATGTGGTTCATGACGCCGAGAGTGTGATGGTCCGCGTTGGTGGGGACATTGAGCATGTATTCGATCCAGTCGGTGCCGTCGGGGACTTGCATGTCGATCCAATGATCTTCGCCCTCTTTCATCCCGCCGTGCCAGTAGACGTGGAATCCGAGAATGTCTTTGTAGAATTTGTCTTCGGCGGCACGATCGCGAACAACGAAGCCGGCGTGGATGATCTCAGCGCCAATTTGCCCTGGCAAAGAAAAGAAAGATCCCGGACGAGTGCGAGGAAGAAACACGATGCGGTGTCCTTCTGGGTCAAGTACTGAAAATGATAGCTGGCCTTCTTTGTCCTTGGTGATGGGCGCTGGTTTCAGCCCACGGTCGATGAGATAGCGCCTCAAGCCATCGAGATCCTCAGTTCGGAAGCCCACCTGTTCGACCAAGTTTGGACTAGAGGTCTCGCCCGGAACTAGCTCGATTCGCTGTGCAGCATTGACGTTCAGACAGAACGTATTGACTCCAAAACAGTCCTGACTGACGTTACCGATTTGAAAAGTCTGCTGATAGAAGTCACGGGACTTCTGAAGATCCGAAACGCGGAAGCGGACTAAGCCGAGAGCATTGATTTTTGGGCGCTTCGGCAGATCCTGTGCGAATGCGACGAGGTAACAAGCGAAGATTGCGAACGCGATGGCAAAACGTTTCATGAGTACACCTCAAGAACCTGGCACGGCGCGAGATTTTATTTTACGAATTTCGTCGAGGCGAGCGCGGAGGCGCTGCTCGAAGCCCTGATCGGTGGGCTGGTAATAAGTGCGGCCGGCGAGGTTGTCGGGGAGGCAGGTCATGTCGGTGACTTTATCATCGAAATTGTGGGCGTATTTGTAGCCTTGGCCGTAGCCGATATTTTTCATGAGGCCGGTGACGGCGTTGCGGATGTGGAGAGGCACAGGCTCGGCTTCGGTTTTGTGAACATCATCGATGACCTCGCCGTAGGCAGTGTAAACGGCATTGGATTTTGGCGCGAGGGAGAGATAGACGGCGGCTTGCGCAAGGGCCAGATGGCCTTCGGGCGCACCGAGAAAATCGAAAGCGTCCTTGGCGGCGAGAGCGATGGCGAGGGCGCCGGGTTCAGCGAGGCCGATATCTTCGCTGGCCATGCGCACCATGCGGCGCGCGAGATAGAGCGGGTCTTCGCCGGATTCAAGCATGCGCGCGAGCCAGTAAAGGGCGGCGTCGGGATCGGAGTTGCGGACGGATTTGTGCAGCGCGGAGATCAGGTTGAAATGTTCTTCGCCGGCTTTGTCGTAGCGGAGAAGTTTTCGCTGTAGGACGTCTTCGAGAAGTTCCGGGGTGATAACGCGCGTGCCAGTTTCGTTCGAGGGCGCGCTGCGGACGGCAAGCTCGAGCGTGTTGTAAGCGGCGCGAGCGTCGCCATTCGCGAAGGAGGCGATGCGGAAGAGGATATCGTCGGGAGCGTCGATCGAATCGTTTCCGAAACCGTGTTCTTTGTCGTTCAGGGCGCGGCGGAGGAGTTCAGCGACTTGCGGCGTCGTCAGTGGGTCCAAGACATATACCTTGGTGCGGGAGAGCAGCGGGGAAATCACCTCGAAGGAAGGATTCTCGGTGGTCGCGCCGATAAAGATGATGTGGCCGGCTTCGACGTGCGGAAGAAAGGCGTCCTGCTGGGCTTTGTTGAAGCGGTGAACTTCGTCAACGAAGACGATAGTGCGATGGCCGGAGCGGGATTTGTGTTCGGCGACGGCCATGACTTCCTTGATTTCCTTGATGCCGGCTAGAACGGCGCTGAAGGAAACGAATTCGGAGCTGGTCAGGCGCGCGATTAGGCGCGCGAGCGTGGTTTTACCGCAGCCGGGCGGCCCCCAGAAAAGCATGGAGCCGAGATTGTCGCTTTCGATCTGAACGCGAAGCGACTTGCCGGGACCGAGAAGCCTCTCCTGGCCGATGAATTCATCGAGGGTGCGCGGGCGCATGCGCTCGGCGAGCGGCTGGTTGGCGGCAGGAACGTCGGGCTCGGGAGCCGGTGGCGGCAATTTTGAGAAGAGGCTCACGTTATTTAAGTGGCTGCGAACGAACAGGCGATTGGATGCCCGAGGCGGGCACAGAGTTTCTTTGACGAGCAGCTTCATAGAAAACGACCGCGGCCGCGGCGGCAGCATTCAAAGATTCGACCCCGCTGGCCATGGGAATGCGAATGCGCGCGTCAGCGCTACGCTCGACTTCTTCGGGAAGACCGGCGCCCTCGTTGCCGACGAGAAGGGCTACCGGCTGGCACCAATCGACTTCCCAAGGAGCGAGGAGAGGCTGCTCGCCGTCGCTCGGTTCGTGAACGCTGGAAGCGAGCGTGCGAACGCCCGCGACCTTCAGTTGCGCGAGGAGAATGGAAAGCGACATGCCCGCGAGGATCGGGAGATGCAGAGCGGCGCCAGCGGAGGCGCGCAGCGCTTTCGGGGAGAACGGATTTGCAGTGCCGCTGATGCCGGAAGCGACGGTAGCGGCACCAGTCGCGCCGAAGGCAGCGGCAGTGCGCAGAATCGTCCCCACGTTGCCAGGATCCTGCACACCGGCCAGAACGACGAGCAGGGGAGCGCAAGCGGAAACCGGCGCGCGCACGAAATCATCGAACGAAGTCTCTCGAGGATGCACAAGCGCGGCGACACCTTGCGGGTGCTCGGTGTCGGCAAGGCCTTCAAAGAGGCGGTCGGTAGTGCGAAGGACAGGGAAAGCCATTTCGGGGCGGTCGATGAAGGAGGAAAGACGTTCGTGGTGGCGCTCGCCCGACTCGCTGAAGAGCACGGCCTGAATACGGCAACCAGAACGGAGTGCTTCTTCGACGAGGCGGACACCTTCGACGCCGACGAAGCCATCTTCCGTGGGCAGGCCACCGCGCAGGGCGACGCGAAACTTCTTCAGCCAACGGTTTTCGCGGCTGGTCAGAAGCGCAGCCTCGACAGCTGCGCGAGCGCTGCGAGCGGTTTTGCCTGCCGTTACCATCACCGTCGAGCGTAGCAAATTTTCGGCGTGGGAAGCCAATTCCCGAGCGCTAAGCTTCAAAATGAATCCTGATGCAAGGGAACTGGTTCGTCTGGAAGCTCTTATTGCGTGGGTTGAGGGGGGTATGGTAGCGTCGCCCAAATAAGGGCAGCACCGGCGGGGCGCTGCAGGGTGGCGTCACGACTTCGCCAAAGGCCAAAAAATTGCCAGCTGAACTGCTGCGCGTCAATGCACAGTCCCCTGAGGCGGACCTGCTGCGCTACGCGGCGGATTTTATAACGCGCGGAAGTGTGATTGCGATTCCCACAGACACTTTCTACGGGCTGGCGGCCGACCCGTTCAATTTAGCTGCGGTGGATGAAATTTATCGCGTGAAGGGGCGACCGGAGACCAGAGCGCTGCCCATCCTCGTAAACTCGATCGAACAAGCCATTTTGCTCGCGCGGGAAGCGCCGCGGAAATTTCTGCGGCTTGCGCAAGCGTTCTGGCCGGGAGGGTTGACCTTGGTAGTGAACGCGGCGCAGCGCATCCCCCTCAAGGTGACCGCGGGCACAGGGCGTGTCGCATTGCGCTGGCCAAATAGCACCTTGGTGCGGCGCTTGATCGATGAATTCGAGGGTCCAGTAACGGGAACCAGCGCTAACATTTCCGGCTTCCCATCGTGCTCCAACGCGGAGCAGGTGATGAAGCAGCTTGGGACGCGCGTGCCGCTCGTTTTGGATACCGGTGAAACCGGCGGGACGCTCGCCTCGACCATCGTGGAATTAACGGGCGACACCTGGAGGGTTGGCCGGGAAGGGGCCATCCCGGTGGCGGAAATCGAGAAGGCGCTGGAATAGGGCAGGATTTTCCTCGGCACGGACAATCCGCCTGCGCATTTTCCGTTGGGATCCTTACGGCAGGAGCCGCAATCTTCGATCAGCTATCTCCGGTTTTTGGAGTCCGGTGGACTCCACCGGAGTCCTTACAATGAAAAGCAGTGGCCTCGAACGAGTGCCGTTAGCGCGGCGGAGCATAGGATATTTTACCGAGGATTGCGGGACCACGTGCGCCGGTCGCAGAGGGAAGGTTCGCGGGACGGTGGTGAAATGTTTCGTAAGCCAGCAGCGCGAAGGCGAATGCCTCTTTGGCGTCTTCAGGAACGCCCAGCCGCGAAGAGGGCAGGACGTCGACGCCGGGAAGGGCAGCGGAAATCTGGGCGACGATCAACGGGTTGTGCGCGCCGCCACCGGAAACGATCAGTTGCTGAATTTTCGTTTTGCGCAGCACGAAACGATGCAGCGCATCGACGACGGACAGTGCGGTGAAAATGGTGGCTGCCCGGATGAGATCGTTGAGGTTGGCTCGATGGCGCCTGCCAAGAGCAAGTAGGTTCTTGAGGTAAGCATGACCAAAATACTCGCGCCCGGTGGATTTGGGAGGCGCGAGCTTCAGGTAGGGATCAAGCATGAGTTCGTTGAGGAGCGCGGGATTACTGCGACCTTGCGCGGCGAAATGCGCGTTCTTGTCAAAACGCTGGCGACCGTGCGTGAAATGCGAGACGAGCGCATCAATGAGCATGTTGGCCGGGCCGGTGTCGAAAGCAAACACTTGTTGCGGCTTGCAGGCACGCGGAAGAACCGTAATGTTGGCTATGCCCCCGAGATTCAGCGAGACGCGGCCGAGTTTCGCGTGGCGGTAGAGAAGATAGTCCACGTAGGGAACGAGAGGCGCGCCCTGGCCGCCGAGTGCCATGTCAGCGGGACGAAAATCGCCGATTGTTGTGATTCCCGTGCGTGCGGCGACCACGGATGGCTCGCCAATCTGCAACGTAGACGCAGTCGGGGATCCAAAATAGGGGACCGGGCGGCCTTGATGGAAAATCGTCTGGCCGTGACTGCCGATCAGCGCGATGCGTCTTGGCGAGACGCGAAATTCACGGCAAGCGGCAAGAGCGGCGTCGGCAAAGACTACTCCCAAACGAAAATTCAACTGGCTGAGTTCCCCTGCAGTGGTGGCGTGCTGTTCCGCGACTCGAAGAATCTCTTTGCGAAGCGCGAGAGGGAACTTGACGGACGTGTGCCCAAGCAGCTTGGCGTTGAGACTGGGCGGCGCGCCGGAAATCCGCGCCAGGGCAACGTCAATGCCATCGGCTGAAGTTCCGGACATCATGCCGAGCACGAGCATGTGTTTTTCGCTCATGAAATTTGTTTCTTCAATTCCGCGAGGAGATTGAGCGCATCGAGCGGCTTCAACTGGTCAAGGTCGGCTCCGCGCAGCTTTTCAAGCACCTCGCGATCGAGTGCTGTGAAAAGCACCTGCTGATCGCCGTTCTTGTGCGCCATGTCGGAAGCACCTGGAGAAAGCGTTTCGCTGAGTTCGTGCTCGCTCTGTTCATGCCGTTTCAAAACTTCGCGGGCACGCTCAATCACGCTACGAGGAAGGCCGGCGAGGCGCGCCACTTCGATGCCGTAGCTTTTGTCCGCGCTGCCGGGCTCGACGCGCCGCAGAAAAATAATCTCGCTAGGCGTCTCTTTGACCGAGACGTGAACATTCTTCACAGCGGGGAGAAGATCTCCAAGCTCCGTCAGCTCATGATAATGCGTGGCGAAGAGCGTGCGCGCGCGCGTGTGCTTCTGCAGATGTTCGACGACCGCCCAAGCGATGGATAGCCCATCAAACGTGGCAGTGCCGCGGCCGACTTCATCAAGCAGCACCAAACTCGCGGGAGTGGCGTGATTCAAGATGGCGGCGACTTCGCTCATCTCCACGAGAAAAGTCGAGCGCCCTCGCGCCAGATTGTCGCTGGCGCCGATGCGCGTGAAGATGCGGTCGGTGATGGGCAGCTTCGCCTGCCGCGCGGGAACGAAGGAGCCCATCTGCGCCATCAGCACGATCAGCGCGGACTGTCGAAGATATGTGGACTTACCGCCCATGTTCGGCCCGGTAATTAAAAGCAATTGCTGCCGGCCGGGCTCGAAGCAAAGATCGTTGGGAACAAAGCGCTCGCCTTTTTGCCGCAGCAACTCTTCGATCACCGGATGGCGCCCGCCAATAATGAGCAGTTCGCCAGTGGAGTTAAATTCCGGCCGCGAATAGCCGCGATCAGCCGCCAGTTTTGCGAACGTGGTAAGCACGTCCATCTGCGCGATAGCGGCTGCGGTGCGGCGCAGGCGCGCGGCTTTCGCGGCCACTGACGAACGCACAGCGATAAAAAGTTGCCGCTCAATTTCCAAAATGCGTTCATCAGCAGCGAGGATTTTCCTCTCGTATTCTTTCAGCTCGGTGGAAGTAAACCGTTCAGCGTTGACCAGCGTTTGCTTGCGTTCGTAGTCCGCCGGAGCAAGATGCAGGTTTGCTTTCGAGATTTCAATGTAATAGCCAAAAATCTGATTGAAGCGAATCTTCAGCGAGTTGATGTTGGTGCGTTTGCGCTCGCGTTCTTCCATCGCCGCGATGATCTGCTTGCTATGCTGGCTGAGGTTGCGCAATTCGTCCAACTCAGCGTGATAACCACTGCGAATCATCCCCGGATCGGTGGCTAGGGCGGGCGGTTCGTCGGCGATGGCGCGTTCCAGCCGCTCACGAACGTCGGCCAGTTCGTCGATTTCCTGGTGCAAATGCCTTAGAAGCTCGCTGCCTCCGGCGGGTGGCGGCGTGAGGAAATTTCTGAGCACCGGGAGCTGTACAAGAGACTTACGCAGCGCCACGAGTTCCCGCGGCATCGCAAGCCCCAGGGTGATCCGGCTGGTGAGCCGCTCGAGGTCCAGGATGCCTTTCAGTTCCTTGCGAATTTCACCGCGAACAACCGTTTGCTGGACAAGGTGTGCGACCGCCCCGAGGCGGGCCTCGATGGCCTCACTCTCGATGAGCGGTCGAAGAACCCACGAACGCAAGAGCCGCGCTCCCATACCGGTGACGGTGACGTCCAGCGCCGCGATAAGGGTAGTTGGGCCACTGGTCCGGCTGGATTCTTCGGCAAAAATAGGAGTCAGCAGCTCGAGATTGCGGACGCTAACCGGATCGAGCACCAGGGCATCGTGCTGCTCGTAGTAGCGCACGCGATCGAGATGCCGCAGTGCTTCGATGCCCGACGCGTCCACGTTTTCATTTGCGGGAACGGAGCGGTCTCCGCGCGCGGCGTTTTCGCGCAGATAGTGGACGATGGCGCCGGCGGCTGCCAGCGCTTGCGGGTGATCGTCAAGCCCGAAGCCCGTGAGTTCGGCGACGCCGAACTGCTCACGCAGGATGCGCTCGGCATAATCGCGCTGAAAAACCCAATCTTCGAGGCGCGATTCCACTCCGCCAACACCTTCGAGGAGCGATGTCTTCGCCGTTTCGAAGAGTTGCTGTGGCCGGGGAAGCAAAGTTTCCCTTGGGCGCAGCAACTGAAGCTCGTCGCGCAGGTCGTCATCGGCGCCACTGCCGGAGAACTCCGTGGCTTGAAATTCACCAGTGGAGAGATCGACGAACGCAAGCCCGATCTGTGAACCCGAGGCATGCTTGGCGACGGAGGCGAGATAACTGTTTTCGCGCGCGTCGAGGAGCGCGCCGTCCGTTGCGGTACCCGGCGTGAGGACGCGCACGACTTCGCGGCGGACCAACTTCTTGCCGGGACCGGGCTGCTCCATCTGATCGCAAATCGCGATTTTGAATCCGCTACGAATCAGCCGCGCGAGGTAGCCTTCCGCGGCGTGGTAGGGAACTCCGCACATGGGAATGGGCTGCCCTTTTTCGCGGTTGCGCGAGGTGAGCGTGATTTGCAGTTCGCGCGCGGCGGTGATCGCATCTTCGTAGAAAAGTTCGTAGAAGTCGCCGAGACGGAAGAGCAGCAGGGCATGCGGATAGCGCGCCTTGATGGCGTGATACTGCTGCATCAACGGTGTTGTGGGCTCGCTCATTTGTAAGAACGCAACTTCCGGCTCATTCCTTGATGCCCAGTTGCGTCAGCAAGAAAGCATAATCCAGGGCAATCTCTCGCAGATAATCATAGCGGCCGGACGCGCCGCCGTGTCCCGCACCCATGTTGACTTTCAGCAGCAGTGGATTCGCATCGGTTTTCAACGTGCGCATTTTCGCGACGTATTTCGCCGGTTCCCAATACATCACTTGACTGTCGTTCAGTCCCGTTCTCGCCAGTATCGCAGGATAAGCCTTGCACCCCAGGTTGGTGTAAGGACAATACGACTTCATGGAGAAATAATCTTCCGCGATTTGCGGATTGCCCCATTCCTCATATTCGCCCACGGTCAGCGGAAGCGACGCATCGAGCATAGTGTTCAAAACGTCGACAAAGGGAACCTGGCTGATGACAATCCGAAAGAGATCGGGGCGCAAGTTTGTCACCGTGCCCATCAAAAGACCGCCGGCGCTGCCTCCTTGAATGACGATCCTTTCCGGCGTTGTGTAGCGCTGCGCGATGAGGTGTTCGGCCGCGGCGATGAAGTCCGTGAACGTGTTGCTCTTGTTTTTCATGCGGCCGGCGTCGTGCCACGGCTTTCCGAGTTCGCCGCCACCTCGAATGTGCGCAACCGCGTAGATCGCACCGCGGTCCAGCAAACTGAGCCGGTTCGAACTGAAATTGACGGGCACCGAAATTCCGTAGCTGCCGTATCCATAAAGAAGAAGCGGCGCAGAACCATCCAGCGGCGTATCGCGGCGGTGGACGATCGAAAGAGGCACACGCGTGCCGTCGGAAGCGGTAGCATGCAGACGCTCGCTGGAATATTGCGCTGGATCGTAGCCGCCAAGAACGGGCTGCTGCTTCCGCAAGCTTCGTTCCCGCGTGCGAACGTCGTAGTCATAGACGGAGCGAGGAGTGACGAACGATTCATACTGGAATCGTAATTGGGAAGCGCCAAACTCTGGATTCTCTCCGATAGAAGCGTTGTACGCAGGCTCGGCAAATTCAATGCGATGGGATGCAGCAAGAGCGCTGGGGGCGTCCGCGGTCAAATCCACGATCCGAAGATAGGGTAGGCCGCCCTCGCGCTCGAATAGCACGAGATGAGTCTGAAAAACTTCCGCGGCGGCGACCATGACCTCCGGACGATTGGGAATGATCTCGCGCCACAATTCTCGCCGAGGATTGCTCACCGGGGCAGTCACGAGGCGGAAGGTTCGCCCGCCGGAATTCGTTCGAATGTAAAACAGCCCGTCAGTCGGATTTGCAGCTAGCCCAGGATGATGATCTACGTAGTATTCGTGGTTGTCTTCTCGTGCAGCGATAAGCTGAAATTCTCCGGCAGGCTGGTCGGCGCGTAAATACCGGACCTCGCTGGCCGTATGACTCGCGACAGTCAGGAGGAGAAAAGCTCCGCTCCGGGTGCGTTCCACTTCAATTCGAAACCGCTCGTCGGCCTCCTCATATAAGAGTTGGTCCGGCTCCGCCGAGCCCAGAACGTGCCGATAAAGCCGGTGCGAGCGCTTCGTCGTTTCGTCTTCAACGCTGTAGAAGAGCGTGCGATTGTCGGACGCCCAGGCGACACTGGTGACACGTTCGAGCCGCTCCGGGAAGGTTTTCCCGTCGCGCAGGTCCTTGACTTGAAGCAAGTATTGACGAAAACCAGTGGTATCCGTCGAATAGGCGAGCAAGTGGTTGTCTTCACTCACCTCGAAGGAATCCAGCCCAAGAAACGAATGGCCTTCCGCAAGCGCATTCAGGTCGAGCAACAGTTCTTCTGCCCCGCCTTCCGCGTCGCGACGCCGGCAATGAATCGCGTACTGTTTTCCTTCCTCGGTGCGCGTGAAATAGAGATATCCGCGGAGACGGTAGGGAACGGAAAGGTCCGTTTGCTGGATGCGTCCCAGCATTTCTTGATAGAGCTTCTCCTGAAACGGTTCCGTGGGCTTCAGAATCGCGTCGGTGTAGGCGTTTTCGGCTTTCAGGTAGGCAAGGACTTCAGGGTTTTCTTTGTTGCGAAGCCAGGCGTAATGGTCGACGCGACGGTCGCCATGCAAAACGTGCTCCACGGGTTCGCGCCGGGCGACCGGCGGCTTGAGAATTGTCCCTTCTGAGTTTTCCTGGGCTGGCGTTGACGTTGCGGCGTTGGCTT